>Ga0222644_1000048_pt1 | contig 70259 bp, 58 predicted proteins | sample AntAcemetagen291_FD_179800 | JGI IMG/M metagenome (GOLD analysis project Ga0222644, IMG submission 179800) | Saline water microbial communities from Ace Lake, Antarctica - #291 | ecosystem: Environmental > Aquatic > Non-marine Saline and Alkaline > Saline | place: Antarctica: Ace Lake...
AACTGAATATATTCATAAGTAAATCTCTTAAAATCAATTAAATATACGAAATATAATTCAATTTAGGGATCTTTACGGATATACAAAAATTTTATTATAAAACTAAAAAATACTACTAAATCTCACCTTTTTCTTCAATTCTATTTTAATTATTTATTATGAAAAAAATATTGTTAATTATTTTTTTAATAGTCACTCTCAGCGCATGTCATACTTCCAAAAACACAAAGAGTATTGATATTCAAGTAGAAGATAATATTAAAGGGGCACCTATTACTATGGGTATACCTTTTCCTATTAATGAATTGTATTCTGTAGATCATATGCGATTATTGACTTCAGATGGTAAAGAAATACCCTGCCAAACTACAGAAATTAGTAATTGGGGCCCAAATAATGATAGTATTAAGTGGGTCTGGATTTTTTTCTTTTCAGAAGAACAAACGGATTACTATGTAGAATATGGACCAGATGTTATTCCAATTACATCTGATGAAAAAATTGTATCATCAAATAATATGAGGCCACAAGGAGGGATTAAAGTAAATACAGGCCCTTTGTCTTTCTCAATAGAAAAAAAAGGAAATGGATTTATTGATCAAGTTCTTTTAGATAGTAACAATGATAAAATATTTGAAGACAATGAATTAATTGCATCTTCTCCAGAACAAAATAGAGGTTCATTTTTAGACTTATTGGACAATTCTGGTATAGATAGTTCAAAAGCAATTATTAATGAGGTTTATAGAGAAAGAGGTTCTGGTTCTATGCATGCTATTTTTAGAATAGAAGGGACCTATGTCTATAATAGAACAGACAATAATAGTTCACCATTTACCATATATCTCCATGCTTATGCTGGTAAATCTTATATTAGGGTACTTCACACAATGACCTATACAGGGGTTCCAGATATGCATGAAATTAAAAAGGGACAGCACGCCAATATAGCTACACAAAATAAATTAATAATTTCTGAAGACACACAATCAGACAAAGGATGGACGATTCCAAATGATAGAATTAAAGGAGTTGGGTTAAATTTAAAATATCATTTAAGTAATGAACTTAATATTATTACTCCTATAGATGATTCTAATTGGGATAGCAATATGTCTTCAATTAGTTTAGAAGCGTTTCCAATACAAGAGAATGAAATTTTAAAAGTTACTCAGTTAGGCCCATCAAAAGAAAGTGCTACTACTTTTAGAGATATTTTGACTAATAATACGGAAGAAGAAGTAAATAAGAAAATAAAATTTGAGGCAATTATCACTAAAAATGAAGAAGAACTATCTGTGAAACAGAGAGCTAAAGGTTGGTTAGATGTGAGCGATGGGAAAAAAGGAATAAGTATTGGCATCAAAAATTTTTTAAAAGAATATCCAAAAGGATTAGAAATAAATACCCAATCCAAGACATTAGTAGGAAGTATTTGGCCTAGTCATATTGAGCCTAAAAGTTTTGAAAGAGCCAATACAGAGAGTGACGGAGAAATGTTGGGAAATTTTGCTCAAGGAATAACAAAAACAACAGAGTTTATTTATTATTTCCACAATTCAGTCTCTCAAGAAAAAATTAATAGTACCATGGATTTTGTAATTAATAATCCAGTTGCACATGCATCGCCTAGTTGGTATACAACGTCTAAAGTTTACGGAAACATGGCTCCCTATTCTAATTCATATCCAGCTTATGAAAATGCACTCCAGTACAAATATAAATGGTGGGCATTTAACCAGAAGACACAACCATGGTATGGTATGTTTAATTACGGTGATGGAAAATCATACTATTTTAATAATAACTGGGTTCAATGGACAAATAATGAACCAACTGTAGACTTTATGTTATGGACAAATTTCATGAGAACAGGAGACTCTAAGTATTTTCATATAGCTCAAGCTATGAGCAAGCATACAATGGATATAGACAATATTCATTGGCCTAAGAAAAGAGAATATATAGGAGAAATTAATGATGCTATAGATTACTGGAATTATTTGGATGAACCAGATTCTACACCTTATTTAGGAATAGGAAGAAGGTATGCAAATGAACAGTGGAATGCTTTATTAAGTGCGCATGTTTGGATTCAGGGCTGGATATCTTCATATTATTTATCTGCAGATCATAGAGCCTTGAGGGTAGCTAAAATGACTGGGGACACTTATTTAAATAGAATATGGGGTGAACATGACTTAAGAGGTAGAAGGTTGTACTTATCTGTTTTAAATTTAGTAGAATTATACGACGCCACTAAATTGGATACATATAAAATGGAGCTAGATCACAGAGTTAATTTAATGTTAGAGTTTCAAGAACAGCAGGGAGGAAATTTAGTTTTAGATAGATATGGATATAGTCAAACATATGTAGCGCAAGGGCTCTACAAATACTATCAAATAACTGGGGACCAAAGGGTTAAAAAAGCACTCGTAGATCACGCAAGATGGGTAAGAGATGTTCCACCCCTAAATCATGAAATGGAGTCTTATTTAGCCACTATTTATCCTTTATTAATAGGGTATGAATTTACAGAAAACAAGGTTTTTTATTATGAAGCTCTAAAAAGAGCGCAATATCTTAAAATAGGAGAGTTGCCTATGAATCCAGACAGCTATACTAATGTTGAGACGTTTAGTGACGATTTACTGAAAGTTTCAAACCTACCAAAAAGTGAAAAAAGATTTACCAATTGGGAAACAAATCAGGGTTTAAGAGTTTTTGGATGGACACACGCTAATAATATTCCTTACTTATTATATTGGATGGATAAAAATGAAAAGTAACTCTTTAAATATACAGATATAATAAATGAGTTATAAAAGAATAGGATTATTACTAGGGCCTTTTTTATTTATATTAATACATTTTTTCTTCAAAGATGAAACACTCTCTACACAGGGTGTTGATTTACTTGCGGCTACTGTTTGGATTGGAATTTGGTGGATTTTTGAAGTAGTACCCATTGCAGTGACAGCACTTTTGCCAATAATCCTTTTTCCTCTTCTAGACAGTTTGAGTCTTTCTGAGACCACAGCTAGTTACGGACATAAATATGTTTTTTTATATTTAGGGGGTTTTATTTTAGCAAAAGGAATTGAAAAGTGGGGACTTCATAAGAGAATAGCATTAAATATAATAAAATTAATTGGCACCAATATATACACTATTGTTTTAGGATTTATGGTAGCTACTGCTTTTTTATCTATGTGGATATCAAACACAGCTACAGCAGTCATGATCCTTCCTATGGCTACCTCTATTGTAAAGCAATTCAAAGATAATCCAAAAACCATAAAAGATGAAAATCTAATTTTTAGTAAGCTTCTTATGTTAGCCATCGCATACTCTGCCTCAATAGGTGGGATAGCTACATTAATTGGAACACCTCCAAACCTTATATTTGCTGGCTTTGTACAAAAAACATACGGAATAGAAATCACATTTTTTCAATGGATGAAGTTTGGATTGCCAGTTTCTTGTGTGTTATTGTTTATTGCATGGTACTATTTAACAAGAGTAGCTTTTCCTCTTAAACAAGCAGAATTTCCGGGTGGAAAAAAGGAGATAAATATATTATTAAAAGAATTAGGCCCCATCTCTAAGGAAGAAAAAACAGTTTTAGTTATTTTTATACTTACGGCTTTTAGTTGGATAACAAGATCTTTTTTATTAGAGCGCATTCTACCACAAATTGATGATACAATTATAGCTATAGTAGCCGCCTTTGTTTTATTTATTATGCAGTCTAGTAAGAGAAAGCCACTATTAAATTGGGATGAAGCAGTAAAGATTCCTTGGGGAATCATTTTACTTTTTGGCGGTGGAATGGCTATTGCAAAAGGATTTGAATTAACTGGACTAGCATCTTATATTGGATTTAAAATGATAGTTTTTAAAGGGCTACCGCTATTTCTTATTATTGTGTTAATCATTATTAGTGTTAATTTCCTCACGGAAATTACATCAAACCTTGCTACAACTGCCATGTTATTGCCGGTACTGGCTCCTTTAGCAGCTTCTATTGAAATAGACCCATTTATACTTTTAATTGCATGCACTACCGCCGCGTCATGTGCATTTATGCTTCCAGTAGCAACTCCTCCCAATGCAGTTGTTTTTGGTTCTGGATATTTAAAAATACCAGATATGGTAAAAGCTGGATTTTGGATGAATATGATCTCAATTTTTATTTTAAGTATAGCTGTTTACTTTCTATTACCCATTCTTTGGACTTTGAAAATATAAATATTTACTACTCCTTTTTAAACCTAAAGCTAGGAATCTGATAGTCTTTTGGTAATTGGTCTGCTGGTATGGTGCTTTGGTTTCCATCTCTGGCGGCTCTGTAGTGAGGAGACATAATTTCTATACCCGCCTTATTGCATAGGTCTTGAATGTTTTGGTGCAGCTCTGAATAGATCATTGCTTGTTTGTTAGATTCTCTGGTATATGCGTTTATCTGATAAGAAACGTAAAAGTCATCTAAACTGGTTTGCAGCACAAAGGGTGCTGGTTCCTTTAAGATTAGAGGCGTTTGTAGTGCAGCTGCTATAAGAACTTGGTGCATGTCTCTCCAAGGCACGTCATAGCCTATGGTAACGGTAGAATGCATGATAAGCCCTTTTTCTGTAGCGTCACTACTATAATTTATGGTGTGGCTATTCATTACAGTAGAGTTGGGAATAGAAATTATTTCATTTTTAGTGGTTCTCACTCTGGTTACTAACATGTTCTTTTCTATCACGTCTCCAGAGATACCCCCAATCATTACGCGGTCTCCTATTTTAAAAAGTCTCATATAAGTGAGAACCAATCCAGCTATTACATTGGAGAGTGAGCCAGCTGAACCAAAGGTGAATAGGAAACCCAAAAACACAGATACTCCCTGGAACACAGGGGAGTCTGATCCTGGTAAATAAGGAAAAATCACAATAATCATAAAGGCAAATACCAATACTTTTATTATCTGATAGGTTGGAGAGGCCCAGTCTGAATAGAAACCAGGAAGTTTTAGATTTTCTTCTTGAATTTCAGACTTTAAAAAATACAAGCCTTTTAGCACATACCTAAATACAATCACAATGACAACGATGGTAATGAGGTTTGGTAAAAAAACCCAAAGGCTTAAACCAATATCTTTTAAGGGATTTAGTACGAAGCCAAACAGGGTTTGAGCCATGTTTTTAGTCCAAGGGAAAATTCCAAAAAGGATAGGAAGGGCTATATAAACGGTACTTAAGACAACCAGCCATTTTAGAATTTTGTTAAGAGTGATTAGAGCAGAAACTTCTCTAGAAGCGTCAAATAGCATGTAGTCTCTAATTTTAATTCCATTTATATGGATGTTTTTTTGTGCATAAATTTTAACAGCAGTCCATCTAAATAGCTTTAAAATATATTTAATAATAAAAAAAGTGACAATTAACACCAACAATGCAAGTCCAAATTCTTTAAGGAGGGTCACAATATTAGTCTCATTTTGGTACTGAATTACTGCTGCAGCAATAATTTTTTGGTAGTTTATGGCTATGGATTCTTTATTGTCACTAGCCCAAAGTGCATCATCTTCAGAAATGCTCATCACAATAATATCTGCATACACCAAGTTTAAGTTATTGTATTCTGCAGTTTGCTTAAGGCTGTCTGCAGCAAAATTTCTAATTCGTGCAATTTTTTTTAGCCTTACACTCACAGCAGAAGCCCTTTCCTTGGCAGAAAAGCTTCCTAAATTACTGTAAACGGTAAAAAGAGTGTCATTAAAAAAACCTATTACAGGGTATCCTACATTTTTTTCTCTAAGTTGTTCTATAGTACTTTTCCTAATGGCTAAATTTTCTGCTTCTTTATTTTTAATGTCTTTTAACTGAAGCAATAGTTCTTCTTTTTTAAGATTGTCAGTAGTTTTTAAACTATTGATTTCTGCTAAAAGTGATTCTTTTTTAATTGAGTCAGTTTCCCTAAGGCTTTCAATATCGTTAATTTTTTTGTTGTACTGAGCCAAAAGAATACTATCCTTGTTAATGACAGCTCCCTTTGTAAGGTTTTCTTGAGCGCTACATAGATTAGTTATAGCCAGTAATCCTAAGAGTACAAGGTGTTTAGTAAAGATCTTCATAAGAGTAAATGATGCACAAATGTAAGAATTTTTCGATAAAAATTTAAGTAGTTCATTTTCTGAAATCAAATTGTGTTTTGAGTCTATTTATGCAGCAATATGATTGATTTTAAAAGCCTTAGATAGCCACCTGTAACTTCTGTATAGGGAGCTATGGTAAAAATAGAATGAAAAGGTTGTTAAACTGCTCTAAAAGGTTGTTTTGAGGCGTTCAGAAGTTGTTGGTATAATTCACTTTTGCCGAATGATTTTTTGAGCTATATTGTAAAAAAATTCAACATATGCAAATTATAGAATCTTCTAAAATCTACGATGCAATCATTGTGGGCTCTGGAGCTGGTGGTGGAATGGCTACGAAAGTATTGTCAGAAGCAGGTTTAGATATTGCAGTATTAGAGGCTGGTCCTCATTTTGACCCTGCCAACCCAGACCAACAAACACAAATGAAGTGGCCTTGGGAGTCTCCAAGAAGGGGCGCTAATACACAGAGGGCTTTTGGAGATTTTGACGCACTGTACGGAGGTTGGGATATTCCTGGTGAACCATACACTAGAAAAGATGGCACAAAATTTGACTGGTTTAGGTCTAGAATGTTAGGTGGTAGGACCAATCACTGGGGCCGCATTTCACTGCGTTTTTCTGAGAGAGACTTTAAGCACAAAGATATAGATGGGTTAGGAGACAACTGGCCCATAGGATACCAAGATGTGAAGCCCTATTATGACAAAGTAGATAAGCTAATTGGTCTTTTTGGATCTAAAGAAAATTTACCTAATGAACCAGACGGTTTCTTTTTGCCTCCACCAAAACCTCGTTTACATGAATTATTTTACATAAAAGGTGCTAGAAAATCTAATATACCTGTCATTCCCTCTAGAATGTCTATGCTCACCAAGAAAATTAATCCAGAAAGAGGGGTTTGCTTTTATTGTGGTCAGTGTAATAGGTCGTGTTCTGTCTATGCAGATTTTTCCGCGGGGAGTTGTTTAATTTTTCCTGCCCAAAAAAATGGCGGACAGATAGATTTATTTACCAATGCTATGGTTAGGGAGGTACTCACAAATAGTGAAGGAAAGGCTACAGGAGTTTCCTATATCAATAAGACAGATAGGAAGGAGTATAGGCTTATGGCTAAGGTAGTTGTCTTGGCAGCATCGGCATGTAGCTCTGCTAGAATTTTGCTGAATTCTAAATCTCCACAGCATCCTAACGGATTGGGAAATAGTTCTGACCATGTAGGTAGGTATTTACATGATTCTACCGGAAGCAGTAGGGCTGCTTTTATTCCAGATTTGGTAAATAGAAAAACCTATAATGAAGACGGAGTAGGTGGTATGCATGTATACACCCCTTGGTGGTTGGATAACAAAAAATTAGATTTCCCACGCGGTTACCATATAGAGGTTTGGGGAGGTATGGGAATGCCAAATTACGGCTTTGGATTTAATGCCAATGAATACAATAAATTTTTTGGGCTTAAGGTGGGTGGCTATGGAAATAGCCTAAGATCAGATGTAAAGAAATATTACGGCTCTGTAGTGGGCTTTGGAGGTAGGGGAGAGTCCATTCCTCAAAAAGATAACTATTGTGAAATTGATCCTTCTGTTGTAGATGAATTTGGAATTCCAGTATTGCGTTTTCACTATAAATGGACAGATTTTGAACGCAAGCAGACCAGACATATGCAACAAACCTTTGACGAACTTATTCATAATATGGGTGGAGAAGCACTATCTGACGCACCTGGAGCAGATAAAGATTACGGTTTAGAGGCTCCTGGTAGAATTATCCATGAGGTGGGCACCACTAGAATGGGCTCAGACCCAAAAACGTCTGTAGTGAACGAATTTCAGCAGTTACATGACGCAGACAATGTGTTTATTGTAGATGCAGGACCTTTTGTTTCTCAGGCAGATAAAAATCCAACTTGGACTATTTTAGCTTTGTCTTGGAGAACCTGTGATTATATTATAGAACAGTTAAAAACGCAAAATATATAAGCTATGGATAGAAGAGAAAGTATTAGATCCCTTTTTGTTGGAGCAGCAGCTGGATCTTTAGTTTTGGTAGCCTGTAAGCCAGAGTTTAGTGAGCAAACCCAAGAAGCATTGTCTAAAGGGTCCACTAATTACGGAAGAACACCAGAGGAAGATACCCAGATTGCGTCTTTACATGCCCAACAGTTTTTTTTCCCACACGAACTAGAAACTTTAGGAGTTTTAAGCGCGATTATACTCCCTGCAAATGAAGATTTTCCTAGTGCTACAGATGTTGGAGTCATAGATTTCATTGAATTTATGGCCAAAGATCATGAACCTTTTCAAACCCCACTTAGGGGCGGTCTCATGTGGCTAGATGGCTACAGTAACAAGCAATTTGGATTAGAGTTTAAAGTTCTTGATATGGACCAGCAACATGAAATTTTAGAAACCATAGCATATCCAGACTTACAAGTTTCTGAAAATGAAAGGCCACTAGAGGTGCGTTTTTTCTCTCTTATTAGAAATCTCACTCTTACCGGATATTTTACTTCAGAAACGGGGATAAAAGACCTTGGGTATAAAGGTAATATGCCCAATGTATGGGACGGTGTGCCACAAGAGGTTTTAGACCAGCATGGAATGGCTTATGAGCCCACTTGGCTATCTAAATGTATAGACCAAAGTACGAGGGCTACAATTGCCCAATGGGATGAAGAGGGAAACTTACTTAATTAGATTTTTTCACACACAATAACTACAGCCTTATTATTTAGATCAGTAGAAAAGAACATATATACATGGCCTCCATCTTGGAGGCTGTGTTTTTTTCTTAAATCTGCTACTGTAGATTTAAAGTTTCTCACACTTACATTGGCTTTTGTTTTAGTGAATATTTTTAGGTTTTTTTTGTTGTATGGCAATACGGCCGTGACTCTAAAACTTCTTCCCGGAAAGGGGACGAGATTTGTTGCGGTATACAAATGGCTGTGGTCATGTAGTTTGAATAGTCCCATTTGCTGAGCCACACTTTTAAAAGCTCCAATTTTCATTACAGCTGCGTGCGGCTCATATAAATAAGCTAAGACCTCGCTTTTAGGCGCCATGCTGTTTGCTTCTATGTCTATACTTGTGGTAAATTTGGTGCTTTCTAGTGAAGACTCTAAAAGTACAGCAGTGAGTGCAGCGGGGCCTTTATAATCCTTTTCTAAAATCCAAAGCAATTCTTTTACTTCATTGCCTACTCCTATAGCCTGCACCTCTTTTACATGGCTTAAGTCTTTTAAGCCTGCTTTAATATCTAGTATGGGAGCAGTTTTAATAAGTATTGTTTGAGTCTTTGACCAAAGAAGAGGTAGTATCTCTTTTATATTAGGGCTACAGTCTTCTAATAAAAACACCTTTCCTTTTTTTTGGTCTCTTCTGGAGGGGTCTATATAAACCCAATCTAAAGCAGTTTGCTTTTCTAAAAAAGTAAGACTGTCACCCAAAATACAATGAATGTTTTTAACGCCCAACACTTTAAAATTATAACGGACTATCTCTGATAATTCCGTATTGATTTCTACATGAAAAACAGTATCAGTATTTTTAGCAAAATAAAAGCTATCTACTCCCAAGCCACCACAGATGTCTGCGCCAGTTTTTCCACTTAATAAACTCGCTTTGTATTGTGCTGCTATTTCAGAAGAGGTCTGCTCAATTTGTAGGGGAAGTGGGTAATAAATGTAAGCAGTATGAAACCAAGTGGGTAGCTTATTCTCACATTTTTTGGCAGCAATTATCTGGTTAATGATCTCTTTAGAATTGGCGCCGTCAAAAATAGGATTAGAAAGCAAAACTGACAAGATGTCAGTAGCTATATTTTTAATTATAAAATATTGAATACCAGTGTTTAAAATGTATTTATTCAAAGTATTACTATAGGTTTTCTGTCCATGATTTTAACTGACTATTTCCTGCAAAAAACACCTTAACAACTACTTTAATAGCGGTGTAAAACGGAATAGCTACTACCATTCCAGTAACTCCCCAAAGCAAGCCTCCACATAAAATGATTAGAAAAATTTCTAAAGGGTGTGACTTCACACTTTTAGAAAAAATCAGTGGTTGTGAAAGAAAATTATCTACCAACTGCCCTAACAAAAAACCAATCATTACATAGGTTGTTTTTGGTAGAATAACGGTGTTAAAAGAGCTCCCTAATTGGCTGCTCATAGTTAAGAACATCATGAGAAAACCACCCACTATTGGCCCTACATATGGGATGAGATTTAGAAGCGCACATAGAAAGGCAATAACCATGGCATTGGGTACAGAGAAAACAGAGAGCACAATGCTATAAATCACAAATAAAATAAGAATCTGAAATAACAAGCCTAAAAAATATCTGGAGAGTAGATCTGTTATTTTTAAGAAGGCCTCCTGAGTTTTTACGTGCTCCTTAAGAGGTATAAATAATAAAATACCCTTTTCAAAAAGAACGCTGTCTTTTAAAAAGAAAAAAGAGATAAAGATTACTGAAAATAAACCAGCACTCACACTTCCCAATACACTGAGAATGGAGTTAAAAAACCCAGGTAATTGATCTAAGGAGAGGCTGTTAAAAAGTTTTGTTTCTGTCAGGTTTTGAAGTGCATACTTATTTTCAATTCCAAAATAAGTGCTAATTTCATTGTAAAGTTCATTAATACTAGCCCTTAAGCCTTTTAAGTCTAATAAACTTAAATTTTCACCTTGCTGTACCATAAGGGGTACCACTAAAGCTATGATCATTGCTAAAATTCCCAAGAGAACAGCCATGGCAGTAATGGCAGCCAAATTTTGATTAAATTTTAGCCTAGTTCTTAAAAATAAAACAATAGGCCTTCCAATTAAAGAGACAACAGCTGCAATAAGAATATAGGTGATGAGTATGAAAATAGCATTTACAAAGTAAAGCACTCCTATTATAGCAGCCACTATGGCAAGCGCCCTTAATATTCCGTCAGCAATGGTTTTAGCTCTCATAATTTTCATTTTGTGCCGCTACAGACGCGGTGGCATAAATTGCGGCAGTTTCTGTTCTCAAACGTGTACTTCCAAAGCTAACCGCTTTAAAGCCCTTGGCTAAAGCCTTAGTAATTTCTAATGTAGAAAAATCACCTTCAGGTCCAATAAGCAAGTGAATGGTTTGTTTTTTTAAATTTTGATTGTTAAACCCAATTTTCTCTTTGCTGGGGTCACAGTGCGCTATGTAAGTGTGGCCCTTAAAAGGTAATTCTAATAATTTACTTAGACTTATAGCAGGTTTTAAAAGGGGTAAATAGCTTTGTAAGGATTGTTTCATAGCACTGAGTAACACCTTTTCATAGCGTTCGGGTTTAATAACTTTTCTCTCAGATTGTTTACATATAATAGGAGTAATACTACTAATACCTATTTCAGTGGCTTTTTCCAAGAACCATTCAAAGCGTTCATTCATTTTAGTAGGGGCCACATATAAATGAAGCATGTATGGTTTAGAAGCCACAACAGTTACCTCAATTAATTTAAGTTGAATTTCCTTTCCTGTGCTAGGGCCTATTTCTGCAAGGGCCAAAAGTCCTTTTCCATTAGTGACATGAATCTGGTCTCCTATTTTTTTTCTAAGTACACGACTGACATGAGTACTTTCTTGCTGAGGCAGCAACAGGCTTGGGTCTTTCAAAGAAAAATTAGGGACATAAAAAAGATTCATATATTTTTATTTTATTAAATACCTGGCTTTGGCTGTTATTTTTTGATTTGTAAAGTCTTTTTTAAGGTATTTTAAATAACCCACAACACCAATCATAGCAGCATTGTCTGTGCAGTATTCAAAAGCAGGAATATGAACAGTCCAACCATACTTTTTAGAGGCAGTTGTAAGGGCCTTTCTAATACCTGAATTGGCAGAAACTCCACCCCCTATGGCAATCTCTCTCAAACCGGTTTGTGCCAAAGCTTTCTTTACTTTTTGCATCAGGATTTTTACAATAGTGCCTTGAATTGAAGCACATATATCTGCTTTGTTTTCTTCTATAAAAGAAGGGTTTTTAGCAGTTTCACGTTGTATAAAGTACAAAATACTAGTCTTTAATCCACTAAAACTAAAGTGAAGGCCATCTACTTTAGGAATGGGAAAATCAAAGGCATTGGGGTTTCCTTCTTGGGCAAATCTGTCTATTAAAGGGCCTCCAGGATAAGGAAATCCAAGTATTTTAGCAGACTTGTCAAAGGCCTCTCCTACAGCATCGTCAAGGGTTTCACCGAGGACTTCCATATCAAAAAAATCTTTGACAAGAATAAGTTGGGTATGCCCACCACTAATGGTGAGTGCAATGAATGGAAAACGAGGAGGTGATTTTGATGGCTGTTCTGGACTTTCAATAAAATGAGCCAGTACATGTCCCTGCATGTGGTTCACTTCTATAAGAGGAATGTTTAGACCCATAGCCAACGATTTAGCAAAAGAGGTACCCACCAACAGAGACCCCATAAGGCCAGGTCCTCTGGTAAAGGCAATAGCGTCTAATTCTGAAGCTTTTAATGCAGCAACTTTTAACGCCTGGTCTACCACTGGAACAATATTTTGTTGGTGTGCCCTAGAGGCTAATTCAGGAACTACGCCACCGTAGGCTTCGTGAATTTTCTGAGTTGCCACTATGCTACTAAGTCTTTTAAAGTTCTTTAAAACAGCAGCAGAGGTGTCATCGCAGGAAGATTCTATCGCTAAAATGTGAATTGAGGTATTTTCCATTTATCTTTGGAATCTGTATAGATTTATTACAAAGGTAAAACATAAAAGCGCTATCAAAAAATATAGAATAATTGGAGTCAGAATTGTGGTGGGAATCCTTTTGTTTTTAGGATTGACTACCTTTTTGTTTTCTCTGAATTCAGTACAAACCTTTTTGGCCTTCAGGCTAACAAAATCCTTAAACAACAGCTATGGAATAGATTTACAAATTGCTGGAGTAGAAGCCTCTATTTTCCGATTAGACATTAAATTAAATGGGGTGTTGGCTGCAGACTACAAAAAAGACACTTTGTTTTATGCCAAAAATATTCAGGCACCCATTCTAGATTTTAATGCGCTTAGAAAAGGAAATTTTGGACTTGGTAAAGTAAAAATAGTAGGACTTAGGTATAAAATCATTACCTACAAAGACAGTCTGGAGAGCAATTGGGATGTGTTTTTAACAAAATTAGAAAGTCAAAACCCAGCTGCTGTTGACAGCAAGCCTTTTGCTCTGATGGCTAAAGAAATTGATATTTCAGAAGCGGCTTTTGAACTGATAGATTACAACCAAACACCAGCTACTATCTTTAAAGCTCAGAGAATTAGTGTTTTGGGGACAGCCTTTAGCCTTATTGGACCAAAAGTGATTGTAGACATTAAAAACCTGAGTTTTTTAACATCAAGAGGTATTCAGGTAAATAAATGCAGCACTCAATTTACCTATGACCTCACACAAATGCAATTTAAAACTTTAGAGGTTCACACAGCACATTCAGTAATTAAAGGTCAATTGGTGTTAGATTACGAGCGAACAGATTTTGGTAATTTTTTAAATAAAGTGCTCTTTCATGGAGATTTTTTTGATAGTGAAATAGCTATGTTAGACATTAATAAATGGTACCCTGAATTTGACCCAGAGGAGCGTTTTATTTTTTCTGGCCAAATAGATGGAACCCTTAATGAATTGAGTGTCAACAGGCTTATTCTAGTCTCAGAGAGTGCCGCACTTAGAGGAGATTTTAAATTTAATGCCCTTTTTGACAAAGAGCGTCCATTTTTTTTAGCAGCTAATATTAAGGGCTTAGACACCCAGTATGAATCTTTAAAAAGACTTATGCCAAGAATTTTAGGAGATAATTTACCAGTTTCTTTAGCTAGACTTGGTAGTTTTACTTTAAGAGGTGACGCCACTTTAGCTCTAAATCAAATTAGCACTAAAATAAATGCTTCTACTAAATTAGGAGATTTTTATGCGGCCTTAGAAATGTCTAATATTTCAGATATAGACCACGCAATTTACCAAGGCTTTCTTTCTTTAATAGATTTTGATTTAGGCTCATACACTCAAATTTCTGCTTTAAAACGTGTAAGTGCAGATACCAATATAAAAGGAGAGGGATTGCTTTTAAATAATTTAGACACCCAAGTAGAGGGCTTGTTGTACCGCATGGACCTCAATGGCTATGAATATATAGACAGCAGTATCTCTGGTGTTTTTAAAAATGAACGTTTTGAGGGTTCTCTTAGTATGGAAGACCCAAATTGTAAGTTTTCTTTTAGTGGCTTAGCAGATTTTAGCAGCCAAAATAGGGCTTTTAATTTTACAGCTTCGGTAGATTACGCAGACTTTTACAAAATGAACTTAGTAGCAGACACTATTGCTGTTTTTAAGGGACAGTTAGACTTTGATCTAAAGGGTACAGATATAGATAATGTTTTAGGAACACTCAATGTGAGTAATACCCAATATAAAAACAGTAAAGACACTTATTCTTTTGAAGACTTCACAATAGCTGCAGATAGTTTAATAGATGGCTATAGGACCATTTCTATTAATTCTAAAGATATTATTTCTGGCTCTATTAGAGGGAGGTACAAGCTTTTAGAATTTGGGAAACTATTCCAAAATGCTATGGGCGGTATTTACACAAATTACAAGCCTTTTGAGGTGACCAAAGGGCAGGAAATGACCTTTGAATTTAGTATTTACAACACCTTGGTAGAGATTTTTTTTCCAGACATTAAATTTAGTCCTAATACATTTATTCGCGGATCCTTACAGGCCGATGCTGGAATTTTTAAATTAGACTTTAAGTCTCCACATTTTTCACTTTTTAACAACGATTTAGATTCTGTGGTACTCAAGGTAGATACTCAAAACCCACTTTTTAACACTTACCTAGCCATAAAAGAAGCGAAGACGCCTTATTATGATTTGAAGTCACTTAGGCTTATTAATAACACCCTGCAAGACACCTTGTTTTTTAGAACAGAGTTTAATGGTGGCGCTAATTACAAGGATAATTATGGTTTAAATTTCTATCACACATTTAATAAGAAAAAGCAATCTGTTTTAGGACTTAAAAAATCAGACTTGCAGTTTAAAGGAGCCCAGTGGTTGGTGAACGAGAAAGGGAATAAAGACAATAAAATAATTTTCTCTAAAAATTTAGACAGCATATTTATTTCCTCTTTAGAGATGAGCACACCAGAGAGTGAAAGTATAGTGCTCAATGGACAGTGGGCAGGGAGCACTTATAAAGACATACAACTATCTTTTTCAAATGTAGCCCTTCAAAAAATCTCTCCAACTTTAGACAGTTTAAGGCTCAATGGAAGAATTAATGGAGAGTTAAATATATTTCAAAAAGACAATGTATATTTTCCAAATTCTAATCTAGACATTCAGGATTTTGAGGTAAATGGGGCTATTTTAGGAAACTTAGATATAGACCTATTGGGAAATGGAGACCTATCAGACTATATAATTAATGCTAAATTATTAGAAGGAGACCAAGAACGCTTGAGGGTTTTGGGCAATATTTTTAAAACAGACAGCACAGGCTATGAAACTAAGTTATTGGCTAGTTTTAATGACTTTAAATTAAATCCTTTTAGCCCATTAGGAGCTGGTGTGATTGGAAATATTAGAGGGGGGTTATGGGGAAATGTCTCAATTTTAGGTCCCTTAGTAAACCCAGACTTTAAAGGGGTACTCAGTTTAAACAATGCGGGGATTAGTGTTCCCTATTTAAATGTAAATTATATTTTTTCTCCCAACGCAAAAATTGAATTAGTGGCTCAAAAATTTATTTTTAAAGATATTAATATAACAGATGAGGTCTTTAAAACTAACGCAATTCTTTCAGGAGTGATTGAGCACAAATCTTTTGATCAGTGGAAGTTAGACCTCAATGTAAACACAAATGGGAGCAGATTTTTAATTTTAAATACGCCATATGACCCTGAATTTTTATATTATGGGGATGGTTTTTTAAATGGGACAGGTCATATATACGGTCCAACAGAGTCTTTGAATATTGATGTTATTGGTGCTACAGGGGCTGGAACTTCACTTAAAATTCCTCTGCAAGATGTGGTGAATATTGGAGATTATACCTTTATTAATTTTATAGAAAAACAATCCTCGGCAGCTATTAAAGCCCAAACAGCAGCAGAAGACTACAGAGGCTTGGAACTCAGTTTTGACTTAGCTGTTACTCCAGAGGCAGAAGTAGAAATTGTAGTAGATCCAAAATCTGGTTCTTCTCTAAAAGGAACAGGAGGAGGTATTTTACTTATGGAAATTAACACCAACGGTAAGTTTGCTATGTTTGGAGATTTTGTGGTGGTCACGGGTGCTTACAATTATAAATTTGGGGGCTTTATAGACAAAACCTTTAAGGTAAAGCCTGGGGGTAGTATTATTTGGGATGGTGATCCTATGGGGGCACAGCTCAATATGGAGGCCTCTTACTCTCTTTTTGCCAATCCAGCTCCATTGTTGGAAAGTACAGGTTATACCAAACAAATTCCAACTGAGGTGTTAGTGCGTTTAGACGGCGCTATTGAAAATCCAAATATAGATTTTGATATTGCCTTTCCAGGCACTAATTCTGTGGTGAAATCTGAGCTACAGTACGCCCTTCAAGACCCTACGGTACAAGACAGAAACGCCTTTTTTTTATTGGCACAAGGAACTTTTGTAAACGACGCTACAGGAATTAACCAACAGGCAGTCACAGGAAATTTATTGCAGTCGGCCTCTGGTTTGCTAAGCAGTATTTTAGAGGGCAGTAATGACAAATTAAACTTTGGAGTTTCCTATGAACAGGGAATATTAGACAGGGTTTCTAACCTTCAGACAGACTCTAGGATAGGGGTGAGTTTAAGCACTCAGATTAGTGACAAGGTTTTGTTTAACGGCCGTTTAGGGGTTCCAGTAGGCGGTGTTACGGAAAATACTGTAGCTGGAGATGCTGAAATTCAAATTATTTTAAATGAACAAGGAACCCTAAGTGCTAAAATATTTAATCGTGAAAATGAAATTCAACAATTTTTAGCAGACCGACAAGGTTATACTCAAGGAGTAGGTCTTTCTTATCAAGTAGATTTCAATACATTCCAGGAGCTCTTAAAGAAAATCTTAAAACCGAATACAAACTAATCCAAAATAAACATATCTCTCATTTATTTAGATTTTTATTAACGAAAACGTTTGAAGTTGCTCGGCTAATTAAATAATCTTCAAAATTGCCGTTCACATCTAAAGAAGTTTGTTAATTTTACTTTTTTAACTACTTATGAATTCTAAAATCAATAAAATTGCTGTTTTTACTTCAGGCGGTGATTCTCCAGGAATGAACGCGGCTATAAGGTCTGTTGTCAGAACTTGTGCTTATATGAAAATTGACTGTGTAGGAATTTACAGAGGCTATGAAGGGATGATAGAGGGTGATTTTAAACCTATGGACGCCCGTTCAGTAAACAATATCATTAACAAAGGAGGCACCATTTTGAAGTCTGCTAGGTCTATTGAGTTTAGAACCCCTGAAGGACGCGCCAAGGCTTATGAAAACCTTAAAAAGGAAGGAATAGATGCATTTGTGGTTATTGGTGGTGATGGTAGCTTTACTGGAGCAATGATTTTTAATCAAGAGTACAATTTCCCAGTGATTGGAATTCCTGGAACCATAGACAATGATATTTATGGAACCACTTATACTGTTGGTTTTGATACAGCACTCAATACAGTGGTAGAGGTAATAGATAAAATTAGAGATACCGCCAGTTCACACAATAGATTGTTTTTTGTAGAAGTGATGGGAAGAGATGTAGGGCATATAGCTCTAAATGCTGGTGTTGGTGCTGGAGCAGAAGAAATTCTCATACCAGAAGAAAACTTAGGTCTAGACCGTTTATTAGAGTCACTAAAACGCTCTAAACTTTCTGGAAAATCATCTAGTATAGTAGTAGTAGCAGAGGGAGATAAGACAGGTAAAAATGTTTTTGAACTCAAAGAATACGTAGAGAAACACATTCCAATCTACGACGTAAGAGTCTCTGTATTGGGGCATATGCAGCGCGGTGGTTCACCCTCTTGTTTTGACAGGGTCTTAGCAAGTAGAATGGGCGTAAAAGCAGTAGAAGCACTTATGGAAGGCAAGAGCAGCCTTATGGTAGGTATTCAAGATAATAAAATAACCTTAACGCCTCTTATTAAGGCTATTAAGGGCCACAGTAAAATTGATAAGGAGCTCATTAGAGTTTCCGATATCATGTCAACATAAATATAAAAAAGAAGAAAAATGTCTGAATTAAAAATTGGAATTAACGGTTTTGGAAGAATTGGTAGGATGGTGTTTAGAGCAGCTGCCGGAAGATCTGATATACAAATTGTTGCTATCAATGATTTGCTTGATGTAGATCATTTAGCCTATTTGTTAAAATATGATTCTGTCCATGGAAACTTTAATGGAACTGTAGAAGTAGCAGATGGCCATTTAATTGTAAATGGTAAAAAAGTGAGAATTACCGCAGAAAGAGATCCTAAACAATTGAAGTGGGACGCAGCAGGAGCAGAGGTAGTAGCGGAATGTACAGGTATTTTTACGACACTAGAAATGGCACAATCTCATATTGATGGTGGTGCTAAAAAAGTAGTTATTTCTGCTCCATCTGCAGACGCTCCTATGTTTGTAATGGGGGTAAACCATTTAGACGCTAAATCTTCAGACGTTATTGTTTCAAACGCTTCTTGCACTACAAACTGTTTAGCACCATTGGCTAAAGTATTAAATGACAATTTTGGAATTGAAGAGGCATTAATGACTACAGTTCACGCTACTACTGCCACTCAAATGACAGTAGATGGACCCTCTAGAAAAGACTGGAGAGGCGGGCGTTCTGCTTTATTAAATATTATTCCAGCTTCTACTGGTGCTGCAAAAGCAGTGACAAAGGTAATTCCTTCACTGGTAGGTAAATTAACGGGTATGGCTTTCCGCGTACCTACAGCAGATGTTTCTGTAGTAGATTTAACAGTTAAGTTGTCTAAAAAAACTTCTTACGCAGAAATTAAAGCAGTATTTAAAAAGGCTTCAGAAGGATCTATGGCAGGTATTTTAGGATACACAGAAGAAGCCGTAGTGTCCCAGGACTTTATTGGAGACGCTAGAACAAGTATTTTTGATGCTGAAGCAGGAATGGAATTAAATTCCACTTTCTTTAAATTAATTTCTTGGTATGATAACGAAGCAGGATATTCAAATAAATTAATTGATTTAGCCAAGCACGTAGCTAGTTTGTCATAATTTTAGAACCTAACAAGCCCCAAGCATTTTAATTCTTGGGGCTTTTTATATCAACATACTATGATATTAATTGCAGATAGTGGCGCCACTAAATCTGATTGGATAGCTTTAGATAAGCAAGGAAATCAATTATTTTTCACTCAGACCTTAGGACTTTCACCAGAAGTGCTGACCAGAGACGTTATTGAAGACCGTTTGGCCAATAATTTTGAATTGTCAAAAAACGCGAAAGAAGTAAGCCATATCTATTTTTACGGAGCTGGTTGTGGTACAGATAGAATGAAATCCTTTCTTTCAGATATCTTTAATGTAATATTTCCAAATGCTCAAATAGACGTAAGAGAAGATACATATGCGGCAGTATACGCCACTACTAAACTTGGAAATCCTGGTATAGTATGTATTTTAGGGACAGGTTCTAACTGCAGCTATTATGATGGGCATCAACTATTCCAGAAAGTACAATCTTTAGGGTATATACTTATGGATGACGGGAGTGGCAACTTTTTTGGTAGAAAACTGATTAGAGACTATTATTTTCACAAAATGCCACAAGATTTAGGAATTCAATTTGCTAAAGAATTTAATCTAGAAGCAGATATAATTAAAGAAAATCTTTACAAGCAACCCAACCCAAATACATATCTAGCAAAATTTGCCAAATTTGTTGTGGCTAACAAAAAGCACCCATACTGCAATGGAGTGATCATGAAAGGACTTCAGCAATTTGTAAATAATTATATCATGCAATTTGAATTAGCCACAAAAGTACCTGTTCACTTTATTGGAAGTATTGCTTACTATTTACAAGACGAGCTCAAAGAAGTGATGGATAGAAATGACCTTATTGTAGGACAAATTAAACAAAGGCCTATAGACGGTTTAGTAGATTTCCATAAAGAAAACCTTTAATGAGCTTGTTTGCTATTTCAATACTGCAATCATAGAGATTTCCACATTTACAAACATGGGCAAATTAGCTACTTCTATAGTTTCTCTTGCAGGGGCAGTTTCAGTGTTAAAGTAAGCTCCATAAACGCTATTAATGGCTTTGAATTGGTGCATATCTTTTACAAATATACTGGCTTTTACCACCTGTTCAAATGAAGCATCTGCAGCTTCTAAAATAGCTTTTAAATTTTCCATTACCTGTCTGGTTTCCGCTTCAATAGTACCAGAAACAAGAGCTCCTGTAGCTGGATTTATAGGTGTTTGTCCAGAGATGTACAAGGTATTTCCACATAAAACAGCCTGGTTGTAGGGCCCTATAGGTGCTGGTGCGTTTGGAGTAGTAATGATCTTTTTCATAAGGTTTTTTTACATTTTTAAAGATACTTAAAAAAGACTTTCTAAGCATTATCTTCTGGGTGGTTGGCTTCTTTTCTCCCATTTTAAATCACTGAGTAGAGAACTCTTAATTCCAATAAAGAAATACCATCTTTCATAGTCTCCAAACGGCGTCCAATCAAAGTTTAATCTAAAGTCATTAAGGTCTCTTTCAATTCTAAATTGCGTGAGGGTAAAACCTTTGTTTTTTATATCGTATCCAGAAGAAACACCCACTTTCCACATAGGAGTAAGGTCTACATCTCCAGAAAACATAAAAGAATTGTTACTAAATTCTTGCTGTCTGTTAGAATTATTATAGGTGATAGCATAAGCTATGTTTAAACTCCAAGGAATTTTGGTACCATAAATAGGATTATCTGCCGTTTCAGCTCCGGAAGAATCCTTGTTAAAGCTCCTTTGGTCGCTAAATTCACCTGCACGTCCAAAAAGACCATCAGTTCTTCCTCCTGAAGCCCCCATATAGAAGTTTTGCTTTTCTTCCTCTTTTCTTTTTTCTTCTTCCGATTGCTCTTTTTCTGGACCTTTATTTTTCTTAAAGCTGTCATTATTTAGAGAGTAACTCATGTTGGCACTACCCCTTGTAAGTCTAAAAAGACCTCCTCCGTTTTGGACATTAAAGGTATTGATCCTTCTTCCAGCGTTATCTATGGCATAAGGATCTAAATTTCCTGAAAAGTTAACGGAGAGTTTGGAATTAAATAAGCTAGTTCCGCCAGAGAAATTAAAGGGAGCAAGCCTTAAAGAGTCCGCCTCAAAATTATAACTTGAAGAAAAATTTAGGTTGTTTAAGATGCTTACTTTTCTGGGTTCGGTTTGGCTAGAATCTTTAGGAGCTAATTTAGCCTCTAGAGTATTTTGAAGAGAAAACCCTACAGATCTAGATTTTCCTAGTCCAGGAGCTCCAAACATAGAACCCTCAAACCTTGTGTATGACACCATTTTTCCTCTAGCGTCTAGATAACTGTCATAGAATTGTTCAAAAGATGGGAGGTAACCAATACTTACAGAGGGCCTTATTACATGCCTTAACGCCTGAATATTAGAACCTTCTTTAAAATTTAGAGTACCGTATACAGTAGTTCCAATACTGGCACTTATGTTGTATCTGTTAAATCTGTCAAAACCCTTTACTGTATCTCTAACTAATTGGCCCTCTTCTATGCGTTTGGTATAGGTTTTCATGACCCAAGAATCTTCATAGTTACCCCCTAAAGAAACACTAAAGTATTTGGCTACCTTAAAGTTGGTATTAAATGGAATACTGTGAGTCATTCCTAATTCAGCATCCTTAAACATTTCTTTGGTAAAAAAAAGAGAGTCTGTTGTTTGTATTCTGTTTTCTCCTCTTGTGGCATAGGTGAAGTTTATGTTTTGTAAAATTCCTTTCTTAATACCATCTCTTTTAGCAAACGGATAAATACGCTCCATACTAGCCTGAAAAGTAGGGAGGGTAAGGTTTATTGCTTGCGTATTTGTGTTTTGGTTGTGAGAAGCTGTTACAGACATATTCACAGCTGGGTAATCAGGAAAATTTTTAGCGTAAGAGATGGAAGAAGATAGGTTGTTGTTTTGTGTATTAGGAAGATTCATCTGGTTTAATGAGTTCCTAAAATATTGACTACTTCCCAAGTTTACAGACGCAGAAAGCCTAGAAGTAGGATTGGCTTTAGCGTCTTGTGAATGGGATATTTGAATGTTATAAATGGTATTTCTTCCATAGTCATCAAATCCCTTTTGTGAGGTCACTAAATTTTCATATCTAAAATTAATATTTCCACTATATTTATATTTTTTGGTATAAACAGACTGTGTTCTAAAGCCATAACTACCATTAGAATAAATATCTCCAGTAAGGTTAAGATCTAGATTGTCACTAATAGGTAAATAATACCCACCGTTTTGAAGAAAATAGCCTCTACCAGGGTCATTACCAAAAGTAGGCATAATAAGTCCTGCAGACCTACCAGAAGTCATAGGGAAATAACCAAAAGGCAGCGCAATAGGAGTAGGCACATCAGAGATATAAAGATTGGCTAATCCAGAAACAATTTTCTTTTTAGGAACAAATTTAGCTTTTCTAATTCTGATGTAATAATCTGGGTTTTCAGGGGTTTGAGAGGAGGTAAGTCTCATATCTTTTAGAAAATAAACTGAATCATTTTCTTTTTTTGTCAAAGAGGCTAATACATTCATGCTCTCACTTCCAAATGAACCAAGCCCTGCCTGCTGCTCAGATCTGGAATTCCAAATAAGAGCTTTTTGGGTGTCAAAATTAAACCTAATAGAATCAGGATTTACGGTACTATTGGCCTGTATAAAATTTGGAAGCTGGGTAAAAGCTCCTTTTTTGTCTTTTATTCTCCCCGCATAGACCTCATTTTTAATATAGTCCATATCTATTTTTCCGGAAGAGAGCTCGGTGTCTTGGTAATATAGTTCAGCTTCGTCATATAAAAAGATGGTGTGCTTAAGACGGCTCATTTTAGCGTAAGCTTTGGCTTTGTACCTAATAATATCTACTAAAATTCCAGGTTTCTCTACAATAGTGTCTTTTATAAGGGTGTCAATGCCTTGTTTTTTTCTTTTTGCTAACATCTTTTTCTCCAACATAGACATACTATCTTTTTTTGATTGTATAAATGAGAGGCTCGTTCCTTCTTGAGCACTAATAGATTGTAACCCAAAAAGGAAACAGGTAGTTAGCAATAAAAATGGACTTTTACGAAACAAAGGATAAGAGGTCTGTTTGAGTACTATTTATGGGCTATTTGAGGCTTCAAACTTACGCATATTTTTTATTTTCATCTTCCCCCTTAACAATATATTTATGGTTCGTTTAGACCTTATAATTTTGTATTTTTACATCAACACTTAAAAAGGTTTATTTACACATTCATGAAAACTCGGTATTCACTTGTATTAATTGCTTTTTTTATCACTAGCATCCTTACTTTTTCACATGCGTCTGAAAAGCCAATAAAACCATTTATTGTGGTTTTAGACGCTGGGCACGGTGGAAAAGATCCAGGGAATCTTGGAAATGGTTATATGGAAAAAATCATTGCCCTTAAAATTGCCCTAAAAGCGGGTGAACTACTTTCAACATACCAAGATATTAAAGTGATCTACACAAGAGATGGAGATCATTTTGTGGATTTATTTAAAAGGGGAGAAATTGCCAATAAGGCTTCTGCAGATCTTTTTATATCTATTCACTGTGACTCTCATACTTCCAACGCAAATGGTGCAGGTACTTTTGTTCTGGGTTTACACGCCAACAAAAGAAATTTTGAGGTGGCTAAAAAAGAAAACTCTGCCATATATTTAGAAGAAAACTTTGAGCAGCGCTATGCCCAATATGATATTAACTCTCCAGAATCTGTTATTGGATTTACTATTATGCAAGAAGAGTTTTTAGATCAGAGTATCTCTTTAGCTAAAAGGCTGCAAAGCAAATTTGCAAATGATTTAAATAGAATAGATAGAAAGGTTAAACAAGCTGGTTTTATTGTACTTCACCAGACTTTTATGCCATCTGTGCTAGTTGAAACAGGGTTTTTAACCAACGCTAACGAGGGTGCTTATCTAAACTCTAAAGAGGGGCAAGACCAAATGGCCAAAGCCATTTCTGACGCTGTTTTAGAATACAAAAAAAACATACATACTAGCTCTGTGGTTTCTAATCCTCAAGAAAAACTTTTAGTTAATAATAGAACTAAAAATAATGAAACATTCCCGGTGAAAACTCCAGCCAAAACAGTTTTTTTAGAGGAAGATGTTTTTGAGGAACAAGTAACTGAGAAAAAAGCGACTATAGAAGTTATTGTAGAAAATACCAAAGAAGCCCCTATAGCTAACTCAAAAGAATCGCATTTAGAAATCTCTAAAGAAGGGATGACTCCTAAAAAGGTGTTACTTTCAAGTGTCGCTCTAGTTTTTAAAATTCAAATCATGGCAGTGGGGAAACGAATACCCCTTAGCTCAGAAAATTTTAAAGGACTAAAAAACATAACTAAGGAACCTATAGGAAGCTTAAATAGGTATTTTTACGGAGCCACTTCAGATTATGATACAGCTAAAGAACTCCTTATAGAAGCTGTAAAAGTTGGTTATTCAAATGCTTTTGTAGCAGCCTATAAAGACGGAGAGAAGATCACTATTACAGAAGCCTTAAAAAGCTTGGAAAATCAATAGAAGGTTTCCTTTTTTAATTAGTAAATTTGTTAAAAACCTAATTCAGAAGCGTGAAGTTAAGCAGAGAAATAAAGACGGGTATTATAGGTATTGGAGGTATTTTATTATTTATACTAGGTTATAGTTATTTAAAATCTTCTTCTCTTTTTGAAAATAACAAGACCCTTTATGTGGTTTACGACCATATTGGAGGCTTGCAGCCAGGTACCGCTGTTTCTATTAATGGACTTACTGTTGGTAAAGTGAATTCAGTTGGCTTTCACGACACCAAAGGAAATCTATTGGTTACTTTTTCTGTAGATGATAGTTTCAAATTTTCTAAAAATTCTATAGCAGAACTCTATGACACCGGTATAATTGGCGGAAAAGGCATTCAAATTTTGCCTGTCCTAGACAACGCATTAATGGCTAAAGGCGGAGACACCTTAGTATCTTCTATTAAGCCAGGAGTCACTGAATTGCTGCAACAACAATTAAGCCCCTTGCAAAACAAAGTAGAGACTGTCATTACCCACGCAGACTCTTTATTGGTCAATATTAATACGGTACTAGACGGTAGGACCAAGAGAAATTTAAAAGAGAGCATAGAATCTTTAAATGCGCTAATTGCAAATACAAAAAAAACCTCCGATGTCTTACATGAAATTATAGTCCTTAATAGGGCTTCTTTGGAGGTAAGCATTAAAAACATAGATCAATTTTCTGAAAACTTAGTGACCATTACAGATTCTATTTCTAAAATGGGGTTAAGCAAGACTTTTTCAGATTTGTCTGAAATGGCTGCTTCCCTAAATATTATTATAGCAGGAATAGAAGCGGGAGATGGGAGTCTTGGAATGCTCGTAAAAGACAAGGAAATGTATGAGTACCTCACTAGAACTTCCAGAGAGCTTTCTTTATTGTTACAGGACGTGAGGCTCAACCCTAAAAGATATGTCAACGTTTCAGTTTTTGGAAAAAAACCTAAAGATTACACCTTGCCAGAAAATGATCCGGCGCAGTCAAACCTTAAAAACAATCCATAGTATTTAATCATCATTCGTTCCGTTATGACTTATTTACCTAACATTATTTTCTTTTTTGTCCTATTGGCTGGGATTGGTTATTTTACTTTTAATATGATGCAGCTTATTGCCAATATTAAATTAGGCAAAGCAGTAGCGGTTAAAGGAGATAGAAAACAAAGGTTTAAAAATGTCGCTTTAATTGCTTTTGGACAGAGTAAAATGGTGACACGGCCTGTCTCAGGAATCTTGCATTTGGTAGTATATTTGGGTTTCGTAATTATCAATATAGAAGTATTAGAGATTGTCCTAGATGGTCTTTTAGGGACACATAGACTTTTTTCTTTTTTAGGAAGTACCTATGACGTTTTGATTGCCACTTTTGAAATTTTTGCAGCACTTGTCGTAGTGGCGGTAGCCGCATTTTGGGTGCGTAGAAATGTTTTAAAGCTTAAGCGTTTTTGGAATCCAGAAATGAAAGGATGGCCTAAAAAAGACGCCAACTTAATTCTCTATATAGAATGGGTACTCATGGGATTATTTTTAACCATGAATGCGGTAGACTTTCAATTACAGCAATTGGGTGCAGACCATTATGTGCAAGCGGGCTCGTTTCCTGTAAGTGGCCTAATAAGTCCTTTGTTCGATGCTCTTCCTATAGGCACTCTTATAATTATAGAAAGAACGGCCTGGTGGTTGCACATTGTTGGAATCTTATTTTTCTTAAACTATCTATATTTTTCCAAGCACCTGCATATTCTTTTAGCTTTTCCCAATACTTACTTTGGGAGATTGACGCCTTCTGGCCAATTTTCACACAATGAAACCGTCGCCAAAGAAGTAGCTGTCATGATGGATCCAAAAACAGATCCTTTTGCCGCTCCCGCGGCCGATACGCATGATCAAGAGCGTTTTGGAGCAGCAGATGTTATGGATCTAAATCAAATACAACTATTAAATGCCTACACCTGTACAGAGTGCGGCAGATGTACAGATATGTGTCCTGCCAACCAGACAGGTAAAAAGTTATCTCCAAGAAAAATCATGATGGACACCAGAGACCGTCTCAATGAAGTAGGAGAAATCACAAAGAAAAATAAAGGGGTGTTTGTGCCAGACAACAAACAACTTTTGGGAGATTATATTTCTACAGAAGAATTGTGGGCCTGTACCTCTTGTAATGCTTGTGTAGAAGCCTGCCCAGTAAGCATAGACCCTTTATCTATTATTATGGAAATGCGCCAATACCTAGTCATGGAACAATCTGCAGCCCCTGCTGCACTTAATAATATGATGGGTAATATTGAAAACAATGGGGCTCCATGGCCTTATAACCAACAAGATAGGCTCTTATGGGCTCAAGAAAAATAAGAATATGTCAAAAGAGCAAATCATTGTACCTACATTAGCCTCCATAGCAGCAGCTGGTAAAGAAGCAGAAATCCTTTTCTGGGTTGGCTGTGCTGGTAGTTTTGATGAGCGTGCTAAAAAAATAACTAAAGCATTTGTAAAAATTTTAAATAAAGCAGGGGTTTCCTTTGCTGTTTTAGGAGCAGAAGAAAGCTGTAGTGGTGACCCAGCCAAACGTGCAGGAAATGAATTTTTATTTCAAATGCAAGCAGCTGGTAATATTGCTACCTTAAATTCCTATGGAGTTAAAAAAGTGGTCACTGCCTGCCCACACTGTTTCAACACCCTTAAAAATGAATACCCCATTTTAGGAGGTCATTATGACGTGGTGCATCATACTCAACTCTTAAAAGATTTACTAGATCAAGGTAGACTTAGTTTAGAAGGAGGTGCCTACAAGGGAAAAAAAATTACTTTTCATGACCCTTGCTATTTGGGTAGGGCCAATGGAGTATATGAAGCTCCAAGGGAACTCATAAGAAAACTAGATGCACAGCTTGTAGAAATGAAAAACTGTAAGCAAAAAGGACTGTGTTGTGGTGCAGGTGGTGCACAGATGTTTAAAGACGCAGAGCCAGGAGATAAGGAAATTAACATTACCAGAACAGAAGAGGCCTTAGAAGTACAACCAGATATTATAGCAGCTGGCTGTCCTTTTTGTAACACCATGCTTACAGATGGAATCAAAAACAAAGAAAAAGAAGCAGATGTTCAAGTGATGGACATTGCAGAGTTAATTGCCACTGCGGCAGATTTATAACACGCCCTATACTATGTTAGTGCCTTTTCAAGAATTACCAGAAGACGCAAGAATTTGGATTTACCAAAGCAATAGACCTTTTAACACAAAAGAGGCAGCAGCCGTTAAAGCGGCTTGTGACACTTTTCTAAAAGAATGGACGGCTCACCAGGCCGCTTTGCACGCCGGTGTAGACATGCCTTATAACCGCTTTATAATTTTTGGATTAGACGCGCAGCAAGGCAGTGCGTCTGGCTGCTCTATAGACGCATCTGTTAGGTTTATTCAAAAATTGGAAGCCCTATACGGAGTAGATTTATTAGATAAAATGAATGTAACCTATAAGCAGGGGCCACATCTGGCCCATAAACAGCTTAATGACTTTAAAAAAATGGCCAAAGACAGGGCCGTTAATGGGAACACCATTGTTTTTAATAATTTAGTGAATACTAAAGGAGAATATGACCAATTTTGGGAGGTTCCAGCGTCTGAAAGCTGGCATGGTCAATTTATGAAAGCCTAATTTTTTAGAGCAGTAATTTTAAGTCTATATTTTCAATAAATTAAGACTAAGGAATGGTAAAAACATCTACTATGAAATCATTTTATTGTTATTTTTTTCTTTTGTTGTTTTGTAGCTTTCCTCTAAGGGCGCAAACGGTTTCTAAACAAAAGTGGGTAGAGAATACCTATGCAGCCATGAGTCCAGAGGAGCGGCTGGGGCAGCTATTTGTCATTATGGTTCAAAGTAGGGCAGAAGAGAATGTATTGACTGCATTTGAAAACGAGGTATCCCGTTACCAACCAGGTGGGGTTCTTTTCTCCTTGGGAACTCCTTATAAACAAGCAGAACTCACCAACCACTACCAGTCTATATCTAAGGTGCCTCTTATGATTTCTATGGACGCGGAATGGGGCATTGCTATGCGCTTAGATTCTGTACCTAGTTATCCTTGGAACATGACCTTGGGTGCTATACAAGACCTAGAGCTTATTAGAACACTGGGTCAGCATATGGGTATGCAAGCCAAGAGATTGGGAGTACATATGAATTTTGCGCCTGTGGCCGATGTCAATATTAATCCCAACAACCCTATTATTGGCAATAGATCTTTTGGGTCAGACGTGAGAAAAGTATCGGCAAGGGCTTTGGCCCTTAGCCAGGGAATGAATAGAGAAGGCGTCCTTACTTGTGCCAAACATTTTCCTGGACATGGAGATACTGAAGTAGATTCTCATAAGGCTCTACCTGTTTTGCCCTTTACAAAAGCACGCCTAGACAGTATAGAATTATACCCATATAAAACGCCTTTACTCCAAGGCGTTCAAGGGGTTATGGTGGCGCATTTAGACGTGCCTGTGCTCACGGGCGTTCCAGGACTTCCTGTTTCCCTCTCTAAAAAAGCGACTACAGATTTATTGCAAAAGACTCTTGGTTTTAAAGGACTTGTCTTTACAGACGCCTTAAATATGAAAGGGGCTTCTGATTTTTCTTCAGATGGAGATGTAGCTTTAATGGCTTTTTTAGCAGGAAATGACGTATTGGTAATCCCCAATAATTTAGGGTTTTCCATTCAACATATGAAGGTGGCCCTAGACAACGGAAGTCTTACACAAGAGCGTTTGGCGCATTCTGTTAAAAAAATATTAGCAGCAAAATACAACTTAGGACTTCACCATTACAGCCCAATAGTATTAAAAGGCCTTACCAATGATTTAAACCTCCCAATGTATCAGAAGGCCATTGAAAAGGCATACGATCATGCGGCTACATTTGTTCAACAGGGTTCTAGGCCAGCAATTGTGATTGCTAAAAATGCCAAGGTGGCTTACGTAAAAATGGGAGATGCTTCTGGTATGTCCTTTGAAAGAGATTTACTTAAAAGAGGCGCTGTAGCTTTCACAACTGAACAGCTGGCTACAAATGTGAAGCAGCTAAGTGGCTTTGAATATGTTGTGGTAGGCCACCACCGGCCTATGGATACTGCCTATAAGGCACATAAAATGACGGAAGAAGAAATTAGACTACTCAAAAAAATTAATGATTTAGACAATAGCATGGTGCTTGCCGTATTTACGAAGCCTTATGCCCTGTTAGACATCCCTTTTGTAAGTGACATTCCAGCCTTGTTTTTTGGCTACCAGAATGCACCAGAGATGGGGACTTATGCGGTGCGGGTTTTATATGGAGAGGTGACTGCTTTGGGGAAGCTACCGGTTGCATTAGCTGGTGTTAAAAAATAAAATATGAAAATTGCAATTGTTTGTTATCCCACCTTTGGTGGTAGTGGCGTAGTAGCTACAGAATTAGGGATTGCGCTTGCTAATAGGGGTCATGAAATACATTTTGTAACCTATAAGCAGCCAGTTCGTTTGGACCTTTTAAATTCAAATATTTATTTTCACGAGGTACATGTACCTGAATATGCTTTATTTCATTACCAACCCTATGAATTGGCCTTGTCTAGTAAATTAGTAGATACCGTAAAAATGTATGGCATTGAGTTGCTGCATGTACACTATGCCATTCCTCATGCATACGCAGGCTATATGGCCAAGCAAATGTTGGCAGAGCAAGGAATTTATATTCCAATGGTAACCACTCTTCACGGAACAGATATTACTCTAGTGGGCAAGCATCCTTTCTACAAGCCTGCGGTGAATTTTAGTATTAATCATTCAGATGTGGTTACGGCTGTTTCTGACAGCCTTAAAAAAGACACTTTATCTCTCTTTGACATTAAAAAAGACATTGCAGTGATTCCTAATTTTATTGATACTTCTAAGTATAGGCATAATTATACAGATTGCCAGAGAACACTGATGGCTCAGGACCACGAGCGTATTATTACTCATGTTTCTAACTTTAGAAAGGTGAAACGCATTGGAGATGTAGTGTCTATTTTTTATAAAATTCAAAAGGAGATGCCTGCTAAATTACTCATGGTGGGAGACGGGCCGGAGAGAGAAATGGCAGAATTGCAGTGTGAGCAATTGGGTATTTCTGACAAGGTCTTATTTCTTGGTAACAGTAATGAAGTAGATAGAATTTTGTGTTTTTCAGATCTTTTCCTACTGCCTTCAGAAACTGAGAGTTTTGGATTGGCTGCACTTGAAGCCATGGTGAACGAAGTGCCGGTAATTTCTAGTAATACTGGTGGTATTCCAGAGGTAAATATTCACGGAGAAACTGGTTATTTGAGTGCTGTAGGTGATGTAGATGAAATGGCTAAAAATGCCATTAGCATTTTAAAAGACCCAAAAACATTAGAACGTTTTAAAAAGAAAGCAGCTCTTATAGCTCAAGATTTTGATCTTTTAAAAATTCTGCCACTCTATGAGGAGGTTTATGAAAAGGCTTATGCCTCTAGAGTAGCTTTATAAGTTACCGTGGGCAGGGCAGCTAAAATCTTGTTTTACCTTGTAAAGTACTCCTTTATCTGTCAAGTAGTCACGCCAATCTATTTCTTTTAAACTGTTATGCGGAACACATAAAACAATGGCACTATATGAGTTCTTAATAGGGCTGTCTTTAAGTGAAACCCCGTAAATTTTCTGAGCTGCATCTGCATCTGCCACAGGGTCATAAACACTAAGTTTGGCTCCATAAGCCTCTAGTGCTTTATAGACCGTCATGACACCTGTATTTCTCACATCTGGACAATTTTCTTTAAAGGAGAAGCCTACTAGTAGTATGGGCGCTGCTACCGCGCTTTGTTTTTTAAGCCCCATTAGGTGCAATAATTGGCCCGCTACAAAGGCTCCCATTTGGTTGTTAAGTTTTCTACCCGCTAATATAACCTCTGGGTGGTGCCCTATTTGTTTTGCCTTGGCAGCTAAGTAATAGGGGTCTACGCCAATACAATGCCCCCCTACAAGCCCAGGAGTAAACGGCATGAAATTCCATTTGGTTGCGGCTGCTTTTAACACCTCTGTGGTGTCTAAGCCCATTTTTCCAAAAATCATAGCCAACTCATTTACAAAGGCAATATTGAGGTCTCTTTGAGCATTTTCTATCACCTTTGCCGCTTCTGCTACTTGTATACTAGGTGCTAAATAGGTACCTGCATTAATAACAGAATTGTATAGGTTATTTATATATTGCGCGGCCTCTGGAGTAGATCCAGAAGTAATTTTTAGAATGTCTTTAAGTTTTCGGCTTTGGTCTCCTGGATTTATTCGCTCTGGAGAGTAGCCTAAAAAGAAATCTGTGTTGTAAATTAAGTGGCTCTCTTTTTCTAAAATAGGTTTGCAAATGTCTTCTGTAGCGCCAGGGTAAACGGTAGACTCAAAGACTACATAGCTTCCTTTTTGCATGGCTTTTCCTACTGTTTTTGAGGCGGCTTTTAGCATAGAGAAATCGGGTTCATTCTTTATGTCTACAGGTGTAGGTACACAAACAATGAAAAAATTACAATCACTTAAATGAGCTGCTTTGGTAGTACAAAATAATCCTTTTGCAGTATTGTTTTCTTGTTTTAAAATAGTTTTTAATTCCTGTGTAGTAACCTCTAGATTTGGATCTTCTCTATTTATAATACCTGTTACTCTCTCAGAGTCTAGATCAAAACCAAGAACACTATATTGCTCTGAAAGTAATGCGGCTAGTGGAAGTCCCACATAACCAAGGCCAATAATTCCAATTTTAACATGAGAATTGTTCATAAATAATTTTAAGTACTATTTCTTTCCTATTTGATAGTACTCAAAGCCTCTTTTTTGCATTTCAATATCTGAGTACTGGTTTCTTCCATCAAAAATAATAGGACTAGAGAGCTCCACTTTAATGGCATCAAAATCTGGCGCTCTAAAAGTTTTCCATTCTGTGAGTAGAATCATGGCGTGAGCTCCTTTAAGTGCCTCGTATTTATTGCTGCTATAACTCACATTTGGAGTTTCTTTTAGGTAAAAATGCGCCGCTTCTTTCATAGCTTTTGGGTCAAATGCTTGCACTTTTGCACCTCTAGCCACTAAATCTTTAATGATGTAAATGGCTGGCGCCTCTCTCATATCATCCGTTTCTGGCTTAAAGGCTAATCCCCATACAGCAAAGGTTTTACCGGAAAGATCTTTTCCAAAACGGCTGACTACTTTATTGGCAATTACCATTTTTTGAGCCTCATTTACGGCTTCTACTGCGCCTATTAGTTTGGCGTCATAACCATTTTCTTCTGCTGTTTTTTTTAGCGCTTTTACATCTTTTGGAAAGCAAGAGCCTCCGTAACCACTCCCTGGATAAATAAAACTATACCCAATACGGCTGTCTGAGCCAATGCCTATCCTCACTTTATTCACATCTGCACCAACCAGCTCACATATATTAGCTATCTCATTCATAAATGAGATTTTAGTAGCCAACATGGCATTGGCTACATATTTGGTCATTTCTGCAGAGCGAACATCCATAGTAATGAGTCTGTCCATACTACTTCTAAAAAAAGGCACGTATAATTTACGCATCACTTCAAAGGCTTCTGGACTGTCTGCTCCAATCACCACACGGTCTGGCTTCATGAAATCTGCAATGGCATCTCCTTCTTTTAAAAACTCTGGATTAGACACCACCGAGAAATCTATTTTTATTCCTCTTTTTTCAAGGGCTTTTTCTATAGTAGCTTTTACCTTATCTGCGGTCCCAACAGGAACTGTAGATTTATCTACCACTATAAGGGGTTTGGTCATATGCTCCCCAATGCTGTTAGCTACCTGAATTACATATTGTAAATCTGCAGATCCATCTGCGCCCATAGGGGTTCCTACTGCTATAAAAGCAACATCTGTATGGGGTAGCTGCGTGGCTAGGTCTGTAGAAAAATGCAAACTTTTATTTTCTGTATTGCGTTTTACCATGGCTTCTAAACCAGGCTCGTATATAGGAATAATCCCTTGTTTTAAATCTTCAATTTTTTTGAGATCTACATCTATGCAGTGTACTTTATTTCCCATTTCTGCAAAACATGCACCACTCACTAAACCAACGTATCCTGTACCTATAACTGTTAAATTCATTAATTTTTTTTAAGGGATTTTATAATATTTTTTATACCAATTTATAAAGTTTTCTATTCCTTTTTTTACTGGGGTGTATGGCTGGTATTGGTAATCATTTTTTAATCCAGAAACATCTGCCCATGTACTGGCTACATCGCCTGCTTGCATGGGCATAAATTCTTTAATAGCCTTAGTATCTAGACCCGTTTCAATAGCGGCTATAAATTCATTGAGCGCTACTGGACTGCTATTTCCAATATTGTAGAGCTTGTACATTTCTTTTTGAGTGACTCTTTTTATTGTAGGGGTATTTATTATTGTGGTAACTCCCTTACAAATATCATCTATATATGTAAAATCCCTAGACATATTTCCATGGTTAAACACCTGAATAGGTTTGTTTTCTATCATGGCCTTAGTGAAAAGGAATAGGGCCATATCGGGTCTGCCCCATGGGCCGTACACCGTAAAAAATCTAAGTCCAGTAGTACAAAATCCATATAAATGGCTGTAGGTATGAGACATGAGTTCATTGGTTTTTTTAGAAGCGGCGTACAAGCTAATGGGTCTGTCTACAGATTGCCCCGTATGAAAAGGGACTTCCTCATTAAGCCCATAAACAGAAGAAGAACTGGCATATACCAAATGTCTAACGCCATACTGTCTACAGCCTTCTAAGATATTGAGAAAGCCTACAATATTACTGTCTACATAGGCCTCAGGATTTTCTATGCTGTACCTAACTCCAGCTTGTGCGGCCAGGTTGCAAACCACCTCAAAGTTTTCTTTTTTAAAGAGTAGGGGCAGTAAGTCCCTGTCTTCTAATTCTAGCTTTATAAAACTAAAATCTTTTTCAGTACTGCTTTGGGTTTGGTGGTTATATTGCAATAGCCCGGCGTCTTGCACTCCCAATTCCTGCAACCTGGCGTACTTTAAGTCCACCTCATAGTAATTATTAAGATTGTCTAGGCCTACTACATGGTGTCCCTCAGACAACAATTGCTTACAAACGTGAAAACCAATAAAACCTGCAGCTCCTGTAACAAGGATTTTCATAAATACTCCTTTAATAGCTTCAAAAGTACGGAAAATATGTGTTTTTTTTGACTAAAGATTTATTTACAAACAAAGGAGATTTGTATTAATTTTGTGCGTATATTATTTTGTTAGCAGTGAATAAAACACTTATATTTTAAAAGACATCTGGCTATTTATGGATGCTAATACCCAGCAAAATAGTGCTAAGAAGCCCCTTTTGCTCCTCACCAAAATGAAAATATTGTTTGTCTCTAGATGGGGAGAAACTCTAGACATGGCCTATGCTATGCAGCAAGAAGGGCACCAGATTAAATTTTATGTGGGAGATAAGCCCTCCCGCGAAATTGGGTACGGTTTTGTACCCAAGGTCACAGATTGGAAAAAACATGAAGATTGGGCAGACCTCATCATTTTTGATTACACTGGCTATGGTGCTATTTGTGAAGCTCTTAGAGCTAAGGGTAAGTTGGTTTTTGGAGGTACTACCTATACAGACCGCTTGGAATTAGACCGTGATTTTGGGCAGGCAGAACTAAAAAAACTAGGTATAAAAACCCTCCCATATAAAGATTTCGAGAGTTTTCAGGAGGCCATTGCCTATGTAAAGAAAAATCCCAATGCCTATGTAGTTAAGCCGTCTGGTGAAACTCAGGAATACAAGCAATTATTGTTTGTAGGTTCTGATGACGAAGGCTTAGACGTGATTAGAGTGTTACAGGCATATGAAAAATCTTGGGGAAATTCCTTTGGAAATTTTCAATTACAAAGGAAAGTAAAAGGGGTAGAGATTTCAGTATCAGCTTATTTTAACGGTAAGCAATTTATCTATCCTATAAATATCACTTTTGAACACAAGAAACTATTTCCAAAGGAATTGGGCGTGTCTACAGGAGAGATGGGCTCTAGTATGTTCTGGACCAAGGATTCTCCCATTTTTGACGCCACCCTCAAGAAATTTGAACCCCTATTAGCCACGCAAGATTTTGTGGGACAATTAGATATTAACTGTATTGTAAATGGCAGTGGTATTTACCCTTTAGAGTTTACATCTCGTTTTGGATACCCTCAGATATATATCCAAAGGGCTGGAATTATAGAGCCTTTAGGAGCACTTTTTTATAAATTAGCAGCGGGAATTTCTTTTAAAATTCAGGTAAAGAAAGGATTTCAGGTAGGGGCGTATATGGTGGTGCCTCCCTTTCCTTTTGATGATAAAAAGACCTTTAAGCTCTTCTCAAAAGACTCTGTAATTGTATTTAAAAAACCACAAAAAGAAGGCATTCATCCTATACATCTTAAAAAGATTAACGAGGAGTGGCTCATTACTGGTAATACTGGAATTGCTTTATTGGTTACGGGTACTGGTTTAAGTATGAAAGATGCTCAGAAACTCATGTATAACCGCATCCAAAACGTGATTATTAACAATGCATATTACAGAACAGATATTGGAGACCGCTGGGCCGATGATTTTGACAAGCTCTGGGCATGGGAACTTCTATAAACTATTAATGAAACAAAAAAAGTCCCCTTTAAGTTTTAAACTTATAGCGCAGCCTAAAGATTACTTTAATATACTGCCGTTAGATTGGATTGAAATATTAAAGTTTCACGGTCTTTTGTATAAAACCTATGCACAAATATACGGACTTTATGAGGCACAAGAACTAATAGCTGGAGGGATTGTCTTTCAGGAGCTTTTACCTGAAAGTACCACTTTTGAAGTGGCTCATTCTCAAGTTCTCTTTAAAGAAGTAGGGGCTTATATAGGTTTTGTTTGGGTACTGCCAGAAAGGCGTGGAGAAAAACTAGGCAGCTTATGGCTGAAAAGTCTTTTTAAAAAATTTCCAAAAAGTAGCTTTTGGCTCAGTATAGAAGAGAAACCTTTGGCCAATTTTTATCATAAATTAAGCTTTACAGTCTATAAGACCCACAGTGAAAAAGGTCAGTTTCTAGAACAAATTTTGGTGTACCAACCAGAATATAAATAGCCCCAAAGGGCAAGCTAAGAATCTTAATTTATAATGCTTATTCTGGGTGGTATTTTCTTTTGAAATTAGCGTACCAATAGGCTTTGTCTAGGGGCATTTCCTTTGTTTTCCCTGCCATATATAATGGCAATTGGTCTGCGTAATGCGGATTATTTGGGTGGTTTGAACTTCCAAATGGGACTACGGAGTAAATCTGTGTTTTCTCTTTGGAAAATTTAACCAATTGAATATAAGATTCCCCGGCTGTAATTTTACGCATGCCGTCCTTATAAGGAGCCCCATGCATGGCCGCTAGTACATCTGGCAGTCCAAAACTAGGCAACTCTTGCGCACCACGCACCACCTTAGTAAATTCTCCTAAGCTAATACGTTCTTTATTAAAGTATTTACGCATATAGCTTTGTACCTCTCTAAGAATAGTAGCCAGTTGTTTTTTATTAAAGGTTCTTCTACTGTCTAGGTGGCTTAGATGTTTTCCAACTTGGTAATAAAAAATGGCATAGGCCCCTGCGCCATAAGAATCTGGATCTGCTTTTTTATCCCAGCTTTGAATTTCCTTAATAAGCCCCTCTATGGCTGGGTATTCATTTGCTTTTAGCTGCCATAGGCTATCTATGTTCATAAAGGGATAAGCCAATTGCTGAGGCAATTGGCAGTCGTATTTTATTTTTTTAAAGCCCTCAAAGTCTATCGATTTTAAATTGGTAACTAGTTCTGCAAAACGCTCACTTCTGTTGTTGTCAAAAGTTTCAAAACCCATGTCCTTGTTAAAGTCTTCAGCCTTTGGCCTATCGTCTAATCCACTAGAAATAAAAGGACTGTGGTTGGTGTTGTAGAAGTAACCAGAAGTAGGTTGTAGCAGCTGTGGCATGTCTTTAAAGGCATAGTTTTCTGTCCAGAGCGTTTTCTTGGTGTTTCCAGGTACTATTTTGGTCCAATCATAGCCAGCAGCTCTTTTAGGAATAAGGGCATTAGACACATAGAAAATGGTGTCATTTTTGTCTGCATAACCAATATTAAAACCTGGAATGGCCATCATTTCTAAGGCCTCTTTAAACTGTGTAAAATTTTGTGCTTTATTCATACGCCACCACTGCTCTAAGGCTCTAATTTCAAATAGGGAAGGGGTGCGCACAGCAAAAACCCCTGCTTTGTTTTTTAAGGTAGGCCCGTATATGCTTTTATAAAATTTCTTTTTAATAGGAATACGAAGCCCCAAAAACTTAATGTGAAATTTGGCTTTAAATTTTTCCAGGACATATGAGACGCCATCAACCAGGTAGTGATCCTTTTTTGAAGGGTCCATTTCTAATGCAAAGATATCTGCCTTGTCTGGCTTGTTTACGGTATGTGCCCAACCTAGGTTTTCATTAGAGCCCAACAAAATACTGGGCGCTCCGGGAAAAAGCGCCCCCACTATATTAGTGCCTTCTTCCGACTGTAAATGGGCCTCATACCAAGAGGTGGGACCTTCTAAGGGTTGGTGTGGGTTAATGGCTAGATAGGTGGCCCCGTCTATAGTAAGCACACTATTAAAAGCAAAAGTATTAGAGCCAGTTACGGTCTTTTTTGGTTTTAGTTTAGAAGTACTATTACCAGCAATAGCGCTCACCAATGCGTCTGCCTCAGACATTACAAATAGCTGTAAATAGGTGTAGGTCAAAAGTTTTTTAGCCGTCATAGGAAATAGCTCTTTTAACAATACTTCTTTAGGGTGTTTGGCTGCATAGGCATTTAATCCATCACTAAAACCGCTAATCACTTTTTTATACTCTTCACTAATATCTTTTTCATAATGCGCATTCACATATTCTTTTCCACCAATGAGCTGGGTCACAAAATCTGCCGATGCTCCTTGGAGTCCAATATATTTACTCAGCAGTCCATTCCCTGCTAAATAGCCTATTTGCATGGTCTTAAAATCATCTTCTGCATTGGCCCAGGCTAGTCCATAGGCGGTGGCCGCATCTGTTTCTCCAAATATATGAGGCACGCCATAGGTGTCTCTTAAAATTTCTACTTGCGAAGGTTTTACCTGGGCTTGCAGCCCGATACTAAAAAGAATGACTGCCAAAAAGAAGATTCTAAGTTTTGTCATAGGGTTAATTTATGTTTTAAAAAATATATAAAACTATTCATGTTTTTCTCTTACAATAACAAATATTTTAAAACTTATATTGGTACCCTAATCTAACGACCTGTGTTTCATAAAAATCCTTACTTCTCAGCTTAAATGTGTCTCCGTTAATTTCTTTTTGAATGACTAGAGAGTTAAAAAGATCAGTGACATTTAGAGAAATACGTCCCTTGTTTTGTTGAACACTTTTTTTAATACCAAAATCTACAGAGAATCTAGCCTGTATTTTTCCTTGTGGAATAATATCTGGTGCTAAGTAAGCAGTAGCTATTTGTGTTTCTATATGCTTATTAAATTTGCCTGAAACGTTTAATTTTATATTTCCAGAAAATATGTTTTGATTTTCAAAAGAATAACGAGCTTCAGTGGGGTATTTATTGAGCACTGAAAATGCATCTATTTGATTCTGGTAGCCACTAAGGACCATATTAGCCTCTATTCTGTTTGTAATACTCTTATTTAATATTATTTCTAAACCAGCTCTTTGGCTGTTTCCGGCATTGTGAGAAACAGAGTAAATGAGATTAGAATTCCCTGTATTGGTTGCAATTCTAGTGATGGTGCTTTGGGTGTTTTTAAGAAATAAAGAAGCGTATAAGTAGCCTTGTTTCCAGAGATTTTTATATCCTATTTCTAGTGAATTAGAAAATTGTGGTTGTAAGGCCGGGTTTCCTACTTTAATAATCTCTGCATCGTCGTATTTTGGAAAAATACGAATATCTACCTCATCTGGCCTGTCTACTCTTCTGTTATAGAAAAATGAAAATCTATTGAAATCATTGAGCTTATAAGAAACACGGGTACTTGGGAAAGGTTCAAAATAGTTGTAGCCATTGCTTTGGTATGTATTGTGGTTGGGGTCTATCTCATAATTTAAATTAATGTATTCTACTCTAAGCCCTGCTTCAACTTCTAGTTTTTCAGTCTCAATTATATAATTAGTATAAAGTGCTGGAATGACTTCTTTGTAGGTGGCTTTTCCGTCTGCGTTGGTATCTAAAGGAGAGTTAGTACTTGGGTTAAAAACCATATTGGTAGGAATTATCCGGTTTCTAAATTTAGCCCCTAATTCTAATAACCCATACCTTAGAGGTTTTATGTAGTCCACACTAAAGTCTAATACTTTCTGGTCTGCAATTAGAAAAAAAGATTCTTGGTATAGTGCATTGTTTATTTGGTTGTCAAAAAAGTATTTTTCATCTTCCCTATCAAAGGTATAGCTTAAGGTAGTATTTAATTTTTGACCTGGCTGCTCAAATAAATATTCATAGTGAACTGTTCCTATATAAGCAGTGAGTACCTCGTCTTCTAAAAATTGCCAAAGTCTTAATGGCTCAGAAAAGTCTTTATTAAAGAATGGCTGGTCTCCGAAGTCTTTAATAGACTCTTTACTGGTCATTCCAGAAAAGCTTAAGGTATTTTTATTATTAATATTCCAATCAATTCCAGTAGTAGCATTAAATAAGTTGGTATTTCTATTTCTTTTAAGTTGTTGGTTTATGACGCTACCATCTGAATAAGTTCTGCTTGTAAACTCATTTTTGTTAAGTGTTTCTGTATATAGATTATCTACTTGTACAAACCAATTTAGCTTGTTTTTTCTGTAGTTTAATGAAAAGGAGGGATTGTATTTTGGAGTGGCTACATACTGGGGCCTAATTCCAGGTAGGTTTTTTTCTCTTTCCCAAAGGGATCCTAAGCCATAAGTAAGACCAGCAGAGCCATTTAGACCAGCCTGATTGTTTTTCTTTAATATGATATTAATAATTCCTGCATTTCCGTTGGCGTCATATTTGGAAGAGGGATTGTTAATAATTTCAATTTTATCTATTGAAGATGCCGGAAAATTATCCAGTCCATTTTGGTTGCCAAAGCCTGTAATGGCGGTTTGTTTTCCATCTATTAGAATAAGAACCTGACTGCTACCTCTCAACAGAATTTTACTGTCTTGTATTGTGATTCCGGGGAGATTTTGAAGAGATTGTAGTACCGTTCCTCCGCTCTGAGAAATATTATCTTCTGCAGTAAAGGTTTTCTTGTCCATTTTATAATCTATGCTACTTTTTTTAGAGGCTACTATCACCTCTTCTAGTGCCTCAAAATTTTCTTTAAGTCTAAAAGTTCCCGCATTTAAAAACAAGGATTTGCTCCCTACATAAGTATTTTGCACTACAGGCTCATAGCCTATAAGTGAAAGCTCCATGATATAGTTTCCATAGCCAATATCCCTAATAGAAAAAGCACCATTCTCATTACTAATAGTTCCACTCACAAAAGACAAATCTCCTGCATTTTTTAAAATCACATTTACAAAGGCAAGAGGCTGTGATGAGCTGTCTTCTATAGTGTTTCCAGAAAGGGTGATGTTTTTAGTTTGGGTGTAACTACCAGCGCTTATTAAAATAAAAAAAGCGAATAGAACATATGATTTACACATAATTAAATTTTGAGATAAATATAACTAATCACAGAAATATAATTTGTTGTTTGTTATAATCATTGGTGTTTGAATTGGTTTTCTTTTTTCAAAATGTGTTTAAATTATTTTATTAAAATTACATAGTATATTTTTGTGGTGAGATTGAACAAAACAGCAACTCGTTAGATATGGAAAAGGCAAATAATGTATTGGGCACCCCACTAGAAACCTGTAGTATAGAACCCATGACTGGAGCCTTTAGAGATGGTTGTTGCAATACAGATATCATGGACATTGGCACCCATACCGTGTGTGCTATTATGACAGATGAATTCTTAGCCTACACCAAGTCTGTAGGTAACGACCTGCAAACCCCAAGACCAGAATATCAATTCCCTGGCTTAAAGCCGGGAGATCGGTGGTGTTTGTGTGTATCTAGATGGAAACAAGCTTATATGGCAGGAATGGCGCCTTTAGTGAATTTAGAGGCCAGTCATGAAAAATGTTTGGAATACGTATCTTTTGCGTCATTGTTAGAGTTTAAAGTCTAGTCATTTAGGTCAGTTATTTTGTTGACTTAAAGCCTGGCCAACAGCAGCATCTATAGAAGTTCCTACACCAATTCACAAACCTAAGTTAAGAGATTACTCCTATAATAATCTCAAAAGCAGACTTTACTCCAGGGCTATTTACAATCCATTAATTTTCTTTTTTCTACTTCACTTTGTGCTTTGCTTAATAGATCATTTGTTATATAATTTTATATTCATGAGTTTATTGTGTTAATTTTTCATTTTCATTTTTTTGTTTAAATAATTTATCAATCTTGGTTATTTTAAAGAATTGCTTAAATGTGTGACATTTTGCACGCTATTATTATTTACTCAGCTTTTTGATTATCTAAAGGAGTTGCTTGCACCCACAAGACTTATCTATACTAAACATCAATACCTAAAATAGACTGGTTGGGAAATACTGTGTTTAAGAATCAGTTGTATTTGCATAGTGCTGAATATATAACTATATTTAATCATCTTAAAACCAATATGTTGAGAAAATTAATAGATTGGAGCAAGACATTTTTAGAGAAACTTGAAGTAAGGCATCCATTGTCTCACTATCATGGTTATGGGCGCTCTTAATATTAAAGCTGCTATTGCTGCAGTATTGACAGTCTATTTGTGTCGTAAGTAAAATGTGATGTGATACAAAAAATAACTCTAAAAATCACTAAAATGGTTCATGACATATTTTAATAACTAATGAGTTGACATTTTTCAGTAAAAAAAGTTAAACCTAATGTTTGTTAGTCTATACTCCATTATAAAATGACTTATAAGGCTATTAAAATGCTTCAAAACAAAAAACCTTATCTCTTAGAGTCAGATTTATGAAATTATTTTAAAACATCAAATGAAGTCAATCTTTAGAAAAAGCACCCCCAATAAATTTATTTTTAATAATAAAGAGCTTAAAGATTTTTTATCATTTTATAAACAGCTTATAAAAATGAAATCTAACAGAAGTTTCTTTAATGTTGAATTTGCAATTAAAAGCTGTTATCCTATTTTGGATAATGTTAGTTACGATGAAATTTTAAGTTTTATTTCCAAAAATGAAATAGAAATAGAATGGAAATAAACAAGTGTCTCAAACTATAAAGCCACATTAGCAAAAAAGAAGCACTTTAATTATAAAAATATTCACAACTATTTATTAAACTATGATACATCAAAAGGCTGTATTCCAAAGAAAAGAATAGCTAATGAAACATTTTTCTCTTATGCATTAATAAAGAATTTTATTAATAATGATTTAACATTGTTAAAAATGTTTAATGAAGTTAAGGAGTCCTCTTCTTCTATTCAAGAAAAAAAAACAAAATGTACTACAAAAATAAGAATGGTAAGTCTAAAAAGATTCTCACTCACAACTTATAGAAAACATATCGTAAAAAATTAAATCATCTAAATCTAATAAATTATAAGAGCAAATAGGCTTATAATTTCAAGTTTTATTTAAGCTAAATAAGCCTCTCAGATAAGGTATACAAACCATCATAAGAAAGTATCCTATAGCTTAGATAATGCAATAGTTATTTTAAAGAATTTTATTAGCTACTGAGTATCTAAAAGATTAAAGTGTTTGTTGTTATCAACCCTATTTCCCAATACAGAAATTAGCAAATATATTTCCAAGAAGTTCATCTGAGCTTATTTCTCCTGTGATTTCTCCAAAGTGATAAAGGGCCTGGCGGATGTCTATGGCCATTAGGTCTGAGGACAGGCCTATGGCCAATCCGTCTTGGACTTTACCTATTTCTTCTTGGGCTCTTAATAGGGCGTCATAGTGCCTGGAGTTGGTAACTATGGAGTCATTATTGCGCAAGGCTCCTGTGTTTACTGCATTTAAAAAGGATTCTTTAAGCTTTTCTACTCCTTCTTTTTCTTTTGCAGATAGGGGCGTGAGGCCTGGTATTTGTTTTTGAATGCTTGTTAGGGTTTTTAGCGGTATTAGATCTGCTTTGTTTCCTATTGTTAGGATTGGTTTTTTTGGGTAGGTTTTTTTTAGTTTGGCAAGTGCAGTGGCATCGGCCGTGGTAACTACCATATCTTCTGAGCACTGTTTAAGATCTACCATATAGACCACCAATTGTGCTTGTTCAATTTTTTCAAAAGTTTTGGCAATTCCAAGTTTTTCTATCTGGTCTTGGGTGTCCCTAATTCCTGCTGTATCTATAAACCTAAAGCCAATGCCCCCTATAGAAATCTCGTCTTCTATAGTGTCTCTTGTGGTACCTGCAATATCTGAAACTATAGCACGATCTTCATTTAATAGGGCGTTAAGTAGAGTAGATTTACCTGCGTTTGGAGCGCCTACAATGGCTACGGGTATACCGTTTTTAATGACGTTCCCCAATGCAAAAGAATCTATTAATTGTCTGAGTACACGTGATATTTTTTTTAGAAGCACTCTAAACGCATTTCGGTCTGCAAAGGCTACATCCTCTTCTGCAAAGTCTAACTCTAGCTCTATAAGCGATGCAAAGTCTAATAGTTCTTGTCTGAGTAGTTTTATTTCATTACTAAACCCACCTCTCATTTGTTGCATAGCTATTTGGTGTGCGGCTGCATTGTCTGAGGCTATAAGGTCTGCTACTGCCTCTGCCTGGCTTAGATCTAGTTTGCCGTTTAAAAAAGCCCTTAAAGTAAATTCTCCTCCCTGTGCCATTTGGCAGCCTTTTCTTAAGAATAGTTGAATGATTTCTTGTTGTATATAAGAAGAGCCGTGGCAGGAAATTTCTACTACATTTTCTCCTGTGTATGAATGTGGTCCTTTAAACAAAGAGATGAGTACTTGGTCTAAGGTTTTTTCTCCATCTACCAAATGACCTAAGTGAATGGTATGACTTTTTTGTTTTAAGAGGTCTTTCTTATGAATAGACACAAACTGTGACGCAACAAGTGTCCAAGCCTCTGGCCCTGAAATTCTGAGCACTGAAATGGCTCCTGCTCCTGCTGGGCTGGCTATGGCTATGATATTGTGTTCTTGTGGCATGGGGTAAAATTAACTAAAAAAATGGGAGTTGGGTTATTTGTGAAACCTCTTTATTAAATTTCCTTTTTGTACATTTATTTTATAACCAATACGTTTTATCATGCTTAGAGAAGACAAAAACCTGCTAGTGGTGACTCACTTAAGCCAATTACTAAACTTAGTTACCGGAATGGGAGGACTTATTGTGCCGCTTGTGCTTTGGCTTACCCAAAAAGGGGTAGTGCAAGACATGGATGCCCATGGCAAGGCTATTATTAATTTCCAAATCTCACTTTTCTTATTGGCCCTTATTTGTGTTCCTGCCATTTTTTTACTGGGCTTAGGCACATTAGGTCTTATAATTGTTGGAGTTATTGGCCTTGTATATCCTATTTTAAATGCTATAAGGGTGTCTAACAATCAAGAAATATCTTATCCTTTTTTTAAATTTATTAAATAGTTTTATATAAAAAATGGCTTGTGTAATACACCAGCCATTTTTATAAAACAAAGAAAACTCTTTAGGCTTAATTATTTAACATGACGGGCATGACTAGCATGGTCACATTTTCTCCTAGGTCTAAGCCGTCTGAAGGGGTTAAAATACCCGCTCTATTTGGTAGGCTCATGGCAAGGCTAATGTCATCTGAATTTAAGTTATTCAGCATCTCTGTAAGGAAACGAGAATTAAAGCCAATTTGTAAGTCATCTCCTTGGTAACTACAGCTTAACCTCTCTTCTGCTTTGTTGCTGTAGTCTAGATCTTCTGCTGAAATATTTAATTCTGCTCCTGCTACTTTTAATTTTAATTGGTGGGTAGTTTTGTTAGAGAATATGGCAATTCTTCTCACAGAACTTAAAAATAAGTTTCTGTTAATGGTAAGCACATTTGGATTTTCTTTTGGAATGACGGCTTCATAGTTTGGGTATTTTCCATCTATAAGCCTACATACCAATTCTGTTTGGTCAAAGCTGAACTTAGCATTGCTATCATTGTACTCAATAGTTACCTCAGATTCTGAACCTGCTAAAATTCCTTTTAAAAGGTTTAAAGGTTTTTTAGGCATTATAAATTCTGCTGTCTGTGAGGCTTGTACATCTGTTCTTTGGTATTTCACCAATTTATGAGCATCTGTTGCTACAAAGGTTAAACTTTCCGTACTAAATTGGAAAAACACCCCACTCATTACAGGTCTTAGGTCATCGTTTCCAGCAGCAAAAATAGTTTTAGAAATGGCCGTAGCTAGGATGTCTCCAAGTATACTTGTTTTGCTGGGATTAGAAAGGGTTACTGGATTAGGAAACTCAGCACCATCGGCGTAAGCCAAAGCGTATTTACCATTATTGGCGCTAATTTCCACTGTACTATTTTCCTCTACTACAAAGGTAAGTGGCTGCTCCGGAAAGGTTTTAAGGGTGTCTAAAAGTAATCTAGCTGGTATGGCAATACTGCCACTGTCTGAAGATTCTACCTCTAAAATGGCATGCATGGTTGTTTCAAGGTCAGAGGCAGAGACTTTTAAAGAATTACCGTCTAAACTGAAAAGAAAATTATCTAAAATGGGTAAGGTGTTACTATTGTTAATGACTCCTCCTAAAACTTGGAGTTGCTTTAATAAGTAGGCACTAGAAACTATAAACTTCATTTGAATGTGTTTAGTATTTATTCGTATTTATTGGTTAAATCCAATAAGTAACACTGCTTACAAAGATATTTTAATTGCGCTTTTTTCAGAAACAAACTTATTAACAGCCAAAGCCTTATAAAGGAGCTTAGTTTGCTTGTTATTTTTTAGCTGTGTTTTTTAAAAAGAACCTCTGAGACCTTTAAATAAGGTTGTTCTTTAATAAATTTTTCTCTTCTAAAAAGAATGAATTTTAGAATTAAACCATTAAAAATTGTTTATAAGTGATTTTAAGTAAGTATGACTTAGTCAAATTCTAGCGTAATGCTGTCTAAATAATCTAAGCCTAATAAAGTAGAGGCACCTCCGCTGGTTTGTAGGTTGCTTTTGTAAATAGCAATTTCTATATAGCCAGCTTGATTAAAAATAGCTAATAATTCTCCATCTCCTGTGCGTTTGTCTTTGTCTATATCAAACTTGATAAAGTCAGAATATTTTTTATGAATTTGGGTGATATTGGTATGTCTAGCCCTAATTTTAAAAGTCCTTCCTTTTTGGTATGTATTAAAAAGTGTTTGACTAATATTGGTCACTACATTACCGTAGTTGTCAATATAAATAACACTACCACTAATGATTTTTTCTCCCTCAGATATTTGGGGCTTAAAATCTATGAGCTCTTTAAGAGCGCTAAAAGGTTTTCCAATAACATCTAAACTACCGCCCCTGGCAATGTGGCAAGCTACTTTTACAAAAGTGTCTAAGGTAGGAAAGGAGGAGGCTTGCTCGTTGGGTAATGAAATAGACACCACTTTATCTGGAGTAATACTGGTGCATATAAGGTGTACTACGCCATTATTAGCAGATATAAAATAATGGCCGTCTACTAAGACAACTATATGGGGGTTGTCTGGTGTTTTTTCACCATCTACCCCTACAATATGAATACTTCCTTTAGGAAAATGTGTATAAGAATTTTTTAATATATAGGCGCATTCTTGAATGTTAAAAGGACTCACTTCATGGGAAATATCAACAATATTTGCCTGTTCTAACTCACTGTATATAGCCCCCTTAACGGCCGCTACAAAGTGATCTTTTGTGCCAAAATCTGTAGTTAAGGTAATGATAGCCATACATGCTGTTAATATGTTTATAAGTTTACAAACTTATTTTTTGCGTAAGTTTGTGATGCAAAATTACATAAAAATACGGGCACAAAAAGAGAGATTAATTTACCTTATTAAAATTCTTCATTTGAACGAACTCACTATTGAAATTACAGACGTAAGCCCAAGAGATTTTTTTGGCTCAGACAATGAAACCGTTAGCCTTTTAAAACAATATTTTCCAAAGCTTAAAATTGTTGCAAGAGGCAATAAGATTAAAGCCTATGGAAATGAAGAATTGCTAACTGATTTTGAACAAAAATTTGACAAAATCACAGCACATTTTGCTAGGTATAACAAGATAGATCCTACTGCTGTAGCCTCTTTACTGTCAGATTCAGAAGGATCAGACCTAGGGGCTATGGCCCATATGGGCGATGTCATTCTGCATGGAGTCTCTGGCCGTTTAATAAAGGCCCAAACGCCAAATCAGAAAAAAGTGGTTCATGCCATGGCTAAAAATGATATGGTTTTCGCCATTGGGCCTGCTGGTACTGGGAAAACCTATACAGGAGTTGCTATGGCTGTAAAGGCACTAAAAGAAAAACAGGTTAAGAAAATCATACTCACTAGGCCTGCAGTAGAGGCAGGAGAGAATCTAGGGTTTTTGCCTGGAGACTTAAAAGAAAAATTAGATCCTTATATGCAGCCTCTTTATGACGCTCTTAGAGATATGATTAGTCCAGAAAAACTGGCTTTGTATTTAGAAAACGGTACTATTCAGATAGCACCTTTGGCTTTTATGCGCGGGAGAACATTAGATCATGCTTTTGTAATTTTAGACGAAGCACAAAACACCACTCATGCCCAAATGAAGATGTTTTTAACCCGTATGGGAAAGAGTGCTAAATTCATGATTACTGGTGATCCTGGACAAATAGACTTACCTATGAGAGTTACTTCTGGTTTAAAAGAGGCCTTACTTATTTTACAAAATATTGAAGGTGTTTCTATTGTGTTTTTAGATGATAAAGATATTATTAGACACAAATTAGTTAAAAAAGTAATTGAAGCTTATAAAACAATTGAACACCAAAACTAGTCCCATGTCAAATACAATTACCCAAACCCATTTTAATTTTCCAGGACAAAAAAGTGTCTACAAAGGAAAGGTGAGAGAGGTGTATACCTTAGAAGACAATTTATTAGTGATGATTTCCACAGACAGGCTTTCTGCTTTTGACGTGGTCATGCCAAAAGGAATCCCTTACAAAGGACAAATATTAAACCAGATTGCCACTAAAATGATGGCAGATACTAAGGATATTGTTCCCAATTGGCTTATTGCTACTCCAGACCCTAATGTGGCGGTGGGTCACGCATGTGAGCCCTTTAAGGTAGAAATGGTTATTAGAGGGTATATGTCTGGACATGCAGCCAGAGAATACCATGCTGGAAAGAGACTTTTGTGTGGCGTAACTATGCCAAGGGGAATGAAAGAAAATGATGCTTTTCCATGCCCCATTATTACGCCTGCCACTAAGGCAGAAATGGGAGACCACGATGCTGATATTTCTAAAGAAGATCTATTAGCCAAAGGCATAGTGTCTGCTGAGGATTATGAGGTTTTAGAAAAATACACTTACGCACTCTTTAAAAGAGGTTCTGAATTAGCAGCTTCAAGAGGTTTAATATTGGTAGACACCAAATATGAGTTTGGTAAAACTATTAGTGGAGAAATTGTACTTATTGATGAAATTCACACCCCAGATTCTTCAAGGTATTTTTATTCTGATGGCTACCAGCAAAGGCAAAATAGGGGAGAAGCACAAAAACAACTCTCTAAAGAGTTTGTAAGGCAGTGGCTCATTAGCCATGGTTTCCAAGGCTTAGAAGGGCAGCAATTGCCTGAAATGTCACATGAATATATCACTGAGGTTTCTGAAAGATATATTGAACTCTATGAAAATATTACTGGCGAAACATTTGTAAAAGCTCCTTTGGACGATATTCAAAACAGGATAGAGCGCCATGTATTAGATTTTATGGATTTGTAAAAGTGAATAAACTTTTATTTTTAAAATATAAATCCCCTTTTTAGGGGATTTTTTATTGAATGCATTAAATTTACTTATTACCACAACCAACAAACCATTTAAAATGATCCAAAAAACTTCCCACAAAAAATATTGGAAAACCAATTTAAAGTATTTGACTATACTTCTTAGCATTTGGTTTTTAACTTCTTATGTATTTGGAATACTATTGGTAGATAACTTAAATGAAATACAAATTTGGGGGTTTCCATTGGGCTTTTGGTTTGCGCAACAAGGAGCCATTTATGTATTTGTAATACTCATTTTTGTTTATGTATACTTAATGAATAGACTAGACAAGGCCAATGGTTTTGATCAGGAATCATAAATCAAAAACGGACTAGTTATGAATGTTCAATCTTGGACTTATATCATTGTTGGAATTACTTTTGCCCTTTATATTGGAATTGCAATTTGGTCTAGGGCAGGTACTACAAAGGAGTTTTATGTGGCTGGTGGTGGGGTGTCTCCGCTAGCTAACGGAATGGCAACTGCAGCAGATTGGATGTCTGCGGCTTCTTTTATCTCCATGGCTGGAATAATTTCTTTTACCGGCTATGACGGTTCAGTATATTTAATGGGTTGGACTGGTGGCTATGTCCTTTTAGCATTATTATTAGCGCCATATTTAAGGAAATTTGGAAAATTTACAGTTCCAGACTTTATAGGAGACCGATATTACTCTAAGACTGCTAGAATAGTAGCAGTCTTCTGTGCTCTTATTGTTTCTTTTACTTATGTGGCTGGCCAGATGAGAGGGGTGGGAGTTGTTTTTTCTAGATTTTTAGAGGTAGACATTAATACTGGAGTCATTATTGGAATGATTATTGTATTATTTTATGCAGTTTTAGGAGGCATGAAAGGAATTACTTACACACAGGTAGCTCAGTATTGTGTGCTTATTTTTGCTTTTATGGTTCCAGCCATATTTATTTCTATTCAAATGACGGGGAATCCAATTCCTCAAATGGGAATGGGTGCTACTGTAAATGACGGTTCTGGTTTATATTTAATTGAAAAATTAAACGGGCTTTCTACAGACTTAGGCTTTACAGCCTATACAGATGGTAACAAGAGTATGCTAGACATATTTGCTATTACATTGGCACTTATGGTAGGAACCGCTGGATTGCCACATGTAATTGTTAGATTTTTCACGGTAAAAAGAGTGAAGGATGCTCGCAAATCTGCAGGCTTGGCCTTGTTGCTTATAGCTATTTTATATACTACAGCTCCTGCGGTAGCAGTTTTTGCTAGAATAAATTTAATAGAAACAGTGAGTGAAAAGCCATATATGGGAATGCCGGCTTGGTTTAAAAACTGGGAAGAGACTGGACTTTTATCTTTTGAAGACAAAAATGGGGATGGAAACATTCAGTATGTAGCAGATACTCAAATAAATGAACTTATAGTAGATCCAGATATTATGGTGTTGGCCAATCCAGAAATTGCCAATTTGCCTGCTTGGGTAATTGCATTGGTAGCAGCTGGAAGCCTAGCGGCAGCTCTCTCTACTGCAGCTGGTTTATTATTGGTGATTTCTGCCTCTGTTTCACATGACTTAATAAAAAAAACTTTTAACCCCAATATTACAGAAAAAGGAGAGCTAATAGCCGCAAGACTAGCTGCGGTAGCTGCGGTATGTATTGCAGGATATTTTGGTATACACCCTCCAGGTTTTGTTGCTGCTGTGGTGGCCTTGGCCTTTGGTTTGGCAGCCGCTTCTTTCTTTCCTGCCATTGTATTAGGGATTTTTTACAAGAGAATGAATAAAGAGGGTGCCATTTCAGGCATGCTAGTAGGGATCTCTTTTATGTTGTATTATATGGCTAAATACAAATTGGGTTGGTTGGGTGAAATTCCCCCACCAGACCAGTGGTGGTTTGGAATTTCTCCTGAAGGATTTGGAAGTGTAGCCATGCTACTAAATTTTATGGTAGCAATTTTGGTGTCTATATTTACACCTGTCCCTCCAAAACACATACAGGAATTAGTAGAGAATATTAGAATACCAAACATAAATAACAACGCTCATGAGCAATTACCACATTAAACATTTAGAAGAGTATTTTAATGTTTACAGAAAATCTGTCAGAGATCCCGAACTATTTTGGAGTGAAGTGGCAGAGGAGCATTTTATGTGGAGAAAAAAATGGGACCAAGTATTAGAATGGGATTTTGAAAAAGCAGAAATATCCTGGTATAAAGGAGCTCAATTAAATATTACTGAAAATTGTATTGACCGTCATTTGTATACTAAGGGTGATAAAACTGCTATTTTATTTGAGCCTAATAACCCTAGTGAGACTGCTACCCATATCTCTTATAAGGAGCTCCATGAAAAGGTGTGTAAAATGGCTAATGTTTTAAAAAACCAAGGATTAAAAAAAGGGGATAGGGTTTGTGTATATCTTCCTATGATTCCAGAATTAGCAGTTTCTCTGTTAGCATGCGCTAGAATAGGAGCTATTCATTCTGTGGTGTTTGCTGGTTTCTCTGCCAATGCTTTGTCTTCTAGAATTAATGATTGTGATGCTAGTTTGGTCATTACTTCTGACGGTTCTTATAGAGGGGCTAAGTCTATAGATTTAAAAGGAATTGTAGATGAGGCACTAGTAGATTGCCCGGGAGTAACTACTGTATTAGTTGCTAAAAGAACAGCAGCTAAAATTCATATGAAAGCAGGTAGAGATATTTGGTTACAACCTTTATTAGACGAGGCTTATGGAGACTGTGTGGCTGAAATTATGGATTCTGAAGATCCTTTATTTATTTTATACACCTCTGGTTCTACTGGAAAGCCAAAAGGGATGGTGCACACTACAGCAGGATATATGGTTTATACTGCTTATACCTTTAAAAATGTTTTCCAACAACAGGAAAATGACATTTTTTGGTGTACGGCAGATATAGGGTGGATTACTGGCCACTCCTATATAGTATATGGTCCTTTAGCTAACGGTGCCACCACAGTGATGTTTGAAGGCGTGCCCTCATATCCAGATTATTCTAGATTTTGGGAGCTCATAGACAAGCATAAAGTAACACATCTTTACACGGCACCTACTGCTATTAGAGCGCTTGCAAAAGAAAATTTAGACTTTGTGACTTCTCATGATTTATCTTCTCTTAGAATCTTAGGAACCGTGGGAGAACCCATTAATGAAGAGGCATGGCATTGGTATAATGACCATATAGGAAAGAAAAAATGTCCCATAGTAGACACTTGGTGGCAGACAGAAACAGGAGGGATTCTCATATCACCTATTCCGTTTGTGACTCCTACCATACCTACCTATGCCACGCTTCCACTACCTGGAATTCAGCCAGCACTCATGGATGAGTCTGGCCTAGAAATAAAAGGAAACCAAGTAGAGGGTAGGCTGTGTATTAAGTTTCCCTGGCCCTCTATTGCAAGGACTATTTGGAGAGATCACAGAAGGTACCAAGAAACTTATTTCTCTAGTTTTAAAGGCATGTATTTTACAGGAGACGGTGCCCTTAGAGATGAGGTGGGTTATTATAGAATTACAGGTAGGGTAGACGACATTATTATTGTTTCTGGGCACAATTTAGGCACTGCTCCAATAGAGGACAGTATTAATGAACACCAAGCGGTAGCTGAGTCTGCAGTAGTTGGTTTCCCACATGATATTAAAGGAAACGCCCTTTACGGTTATGTGATTCTTAAAGAGACAGGAGCAGGAAGAGATAGGAACAACCTGAGAAAAGAAATTAATCAGGTGATAACTGATCATATAGGACCCATTGCTAAATTAGATAAAATTCAATTTGTGGAAGGCCTACCTAAAACTAGAAGTGGTAAGATTATGCGGAGAATATTGAGAAAAATTGCATCTAAAGACATGTCTAATTTAGGAGACACGTCTACCTTGTTAAATCCAGAGATTGTTCAGGAGATTATAGATGGCGCTTTATAATTATTTGTTTAAAACAATTTTTTAAAAGCCAAGCTTCCTGTTTTTTCTTTTATTTTTTTTGAAATCTTAAGAAAGAGCAGAGCTGTGATATAGGCGTCTCCTAATGCCGTATGCCTGTCTTTTTTTGAAATATTAAACTTATCGGCTAATTCATCTAAGCTATAATGGTCTTTACGTTCTATTAACGGACTTCTAATGAGGCTTTTTTTATAGAGAACAACTGTGTCTAGGTATTTATTTTTAAGCTTAGGAAGCCCGTTTCTTTCAAGTGCTTTATTAATCATAGTAATGTCAAAAACTGCGTGATGAGCAATTAAAATAGCATTTCCGATGAACATTAGAAAGGATTGTAGGCTTTCTATTTCAGTATTTCTTTTTATTTTTTCATTTTTCAATATACCGTGTATGGTGGCACTTTCTTTGTTGTAGTGTGCTTGAGTAATAAATGATTCAAAACTATCCTTGACTTCAATTTGGCCCTTAGATAAACTAATAGCCCCTATGCACAGCATTCTGTCCTGCTCATAATCAAAGCCAGTAGTCTCAGTGTCTAAAACTATAAACCTGCTATTTTCGTCTACGGCAAGGGGAATAGTGAAAAGGGCGGCATAGTTTTCCCAGAATTCTGGAAAAACTATATTTTTATTTGGTTTTTTATTTAAAAATGAAAACATTACAATAATTGTGAGACTTTAAATCTAATATTTATAAGCGCTTGTATTTCTTTAATGGTCTTAAAGGTTCTCTTTAACTTCATCCTTTCTTCTTTGTTAAGGCTATTTAAGTCAATATAACGGCCAGAATCATTGTGAACTAGCCCCTGTTTTGTTCTAAATTTCAATAGTGCTTTAGTGGCATACGAGCAGGCTAAATAGAGTTCTTTATTATTGGGCTCCATAGCGGCTAGCTTTTCAAATCTAGCCGCTGTATTATTAATGCCTTTTGTGTAATGTGACAAAATTAAAACCCTTGCTGCGTCTGTGAGCGGCATTAAGGTCCTTCTTTTTAGATCAAAATTATCCTTATTAGCACCGTCTTGTTCTACTAGAAATTTCCTAAAAAAGCCTGATGGAGGAGGACTTTGTAGGGCGCCAGCAGCTAAATGAGTGGTGAAAACAGGATGCTTTTTTAGGGCTTCAAAAATAGTATTTAGCAACTCATCTGAAAGTGCGTTATCACCAAATACCGGATTAAAATCAAAGAAAATGGAGGATAATAAAATTTCATTTTTCCCTGGATTGCTAATCCAATAGGTCACATGATCTTTCCATTGTTGAATACTCAAACACCATTTTGGGTTAGAAGCCATCATTTCTGCCGGGCAGTATTCATAGCCTATTTGAAGCAACCCCTTATTTATATTTTTAGCTAATAATAAAAAGTATTCTTTATTGTTTTCTCCAGAAGGGCCTATTTCTTCTTTAAAAATGACAGCATTATCTTGGTCTGTCTGTAAGAGTTGTTCATTTCTGCCTTGGCTTCCTATGGCCAACCAAACAAAGCTACAGGGTGGAGGACTATCCATTTTAGCAAGGTTGAGACTGATAATTTGCCTAGTGCAAGCGTCATTTAATTCAGAAATAATTTTAGAGGTTAGAGTCATTGGAATTCCTTGTTGGAGATACCCCCTTAGTAATTTCATGATTCTGAGTCTAATCTTTTTAATCTCTTTTGTTTTCTTGGCCCTTTGTATGGCTTTGATTAATACTGAAGGATTATTACCAATAGACAGCATTATATCGTGCTTGGAAACCACTCCAATGGCTTTTGTGTGCGGAGTTCCATCTTTAGTAATACACAGGTAACTCACTCCTGATACCATCATGCCCATTTGAGCTTGGGTAACGGTTAAGACTTCTGAGTATGTTACTACTGGACTGCTCATGATTTCTGCAGCAGTAATCTCTAGAGAAAATACAGTAGAACTCATTTTGTATATAAGATCTTTGTCTGTAATAATTCCCACTGGAAGTTTTTGTTCTAAAACCAGAACAGCTCCTACCTTGTTCTCCATCATAATAACAGCTAATTCCTTTACGGTAGTGTCTTTAAGGCAGCTAATAATTTTTTTTGACAATCTAACTTGTTGTAAATCTAAAAGTGGCAACGGTTTGTCTTTTACCTCTTCGGAAGCCTCTCCATATAATTTTCCTCTGTGCTTTTTAGCATAAGGGTTTCTAGTGTTTGAGGCAAAACTCTCTAATAGAAAATTACCTATTAATTTATTTTTTAGAGCGAAAGGCTTAAAAATATCAATAGGTATGGCATATAAAATACATTCCTCATAGCTATTGGCTGCCATTTTGTAATTCTCTTGAGCCATAAGTGGTCGCAATCCAAAAATATCACCTTCATCACAAAGATCTACCATTTCATTCATGGGAGCCTTGCTTAGTGAAACAGCTCCTTTGTGAACCACATAAAAACAGGAATGTGGGGCATCTCCTTCTTTAAAAATAACACAGTCTTTTTCCAGGTATTTTATATGAACCTCAACGGCTATTTCCTCTAAAATATTTAAAGGGAGCATATTAAAAGGCGGGAAGTTTTTTAAAAAGTCTGCAACTCTATAGCTTATGGTATTTTTCATTTAGAACTACTGTGGTAAAATAAGGCAGAAAGTTACAGAATTTAAGACTTAATTGCTAGATAGAAATAAAAAAAGCCCTGAGAAATCTCAGGACTTTTTGCAATTCAAGTAGTTTAACTTTATAGGTAATAGACTTGGCTAATTTAAGTATTCATATTTCAGGAAGTAAAACCCCCCTATATATGCTACAAAATTTGTGTTGTAATTTTTCTGCTACTAGCACAATTATCTATCGATCAAATTTCATGTAAAATGACATGGAGAATGCTTTGGATAGCGCTGTTAATTTTTCTCTGCAAGAGTTTAACTCATCACACTTACCAAAACAGTATCCACGGACATTATTACAATTTCATTTTTGTTGTTCAATGTAAACCTGATTTGTGCATGTAGATCCGTATCTTCAAATGTAAAGGTATTGTCGCTTAACATTTCCGAAATTTGCTTGGAGATGCTGCTTATTTTATGATTGTCAGTTAAATTTTGCGCAAAAATACTTGCTGAACAAAGTAGCATGGCAGCTACTATTACTAAACTTTGTTTTCTCATGGCTTTTTAATTAAATGATTATTATAGATTTAATGATGTAAATAGTGATTATCGATTAAATCGTCTGTACTGTGCCCATTGTGCTCTTTTACTAGAGCGGTATGATGAAAAGTACTGTCCTGTTTTTGATTCAGTTGCTGTTCTTGTGATTGATGCTTTCATAATTTCTAGTTTTTAATATTTTATTATTAGCTGTTTCTGATATACTTACAACCAATAGACGGGTATAACTATGTTTTGTTACAGTACTATGTATAAAATAGTACTATATGATACAATATTTAACATTTGAAGAGTGAGAACACTTACTAAATAGAATTTAATGTATTGATTATCATAGTATTGAATTAAAATTAGAATATTTTGTTTTTCTAAGTAAAAACATTGCGCAGACAAATAAAAAAATATAAAAAAGAAACACATTCTGGAGAAGAAGGAAGTTCAGTTCCAAGATTGGACTAATCCGAAAAGAAATGACAAGCTTAAACAATGGAAAGGGTAAACTATAAATACATCTCAATGAAATTTTTGAGCGCTTCATTGAGAATATTATGACAAAAAAGTGAAATACAACACTTTCCTTCTTTTAAACGCAATACAAAAAATTACATATTATCAATGCTAAAATTGTAAATTAAGTAGAAGTCTTAAAAATCATTAATTAAAAAATAGCGTGTTTTCACTTTATAGACAAACGGGTAGTAATAAAAAAATACTGGAATAGTATATTTCCAGACTTTGTTGATCATTAGTAGAAAGATCAAAATTATAAATAAAAAAAGGCAGTTACGAAACAACGTAACTGCCTGATAATTTAGTAGCGAGAGGGGGGCACGATCCCCCGACCTCCGGGTTATGAATCCGACGCTCTAACCAACTGAGCTACCTCGCCATTTTTACAGGCTGCAAATATAAAGTTTAATTAATGGCACTTCCAAAAATCTTGACAAAAATATTACTCAACATTTGTTTTTTTATAATGCATAAATATATATATTGTGAATTAAAATTGAGATTAAATAAAATGAGTGAAAAAATTAAATATGAAATTGAATTTGTAATACAATCTTCCCCCCAACTTTTATTTCAATACATAGCCACACCCTCTGGACTCTCTGAATGGTTTGCAGACAATGTAAACTCTAGAGGAGAAATGTTTACTTTTATTTGGGATGAATCAGAAGAACAAGCCAGGCTAATTAAAAAGAAGTCAGATGAGTTTGTAAAATTTGTTTGGACAGAAGCAGAAGACAATAGTTTTTTTGAATTGAGAATTATTGTAGATGAAATTACTTCTGACGTATCTCTGTTTATTACAGATTTTGCAGAGGAAGGCGAAGTAGAGGAATCTAAGATGCTATGGGAAAATCAAATATCAAGTTTAAAACAAGTACTAGGATCTTCTTAGGGCATTGTAATATAATATAATACCTTTGGGCCTTGAACATTCAAGGCCTTTTTTATGTTAGTGACAAACGGAATTATACAAGAAAATACAGAGACATTTATTTCTCATCAGAATCTTGCCTTAACACATGCACATTCAATTATTGAGGAGTTAAGGGTACAACAAGGTGCCATATTATTTTGGGAAGCTCATTATTTAAAAATCATGGCTTCTATGCGCATGTTGAGAATAAGCATTCCTATGAATTTCACCCCAGACTTTTTATCTGATTTGATTTTAAAGACACTTAGTGAAAATCCCTCTTTAGAAGGGAATGCTATGGTGACTTTTCAGGTATACCCCTCCCATAATTTAAGTAGTAAAACTGAATACCATATTTGGCTACAAACACTAAATAAAAAAACACTTACAGAAATAAAAAGTCATTATTTTGAGATAGGGCTCTATAAAGATTTCTTTATTTCTAAAGACACACTAAGTACCTTACCCACAAACAATAGGCTTATTTCTAGTTTGGCTGCTATTTTTGCCCACGAAAATGATTTAGATGCCTGTTTTATTCTCAATACAGACAAAGAAGTAATAGGGACCAATCTGGGTTGCTTATTTGTGGTTTCTCAAAGTGAAATTCATACCAGCGGCTTAACTTCTGGAACTACAGATACTGTGTATAGGAAAAACCTAATAGCCCTTATTGAAAAAGAGGCGTCATACAAAATTATAGAAGGGCCCATATCTCCTTTTTCTTTACAAAAGGCTTCTTCATTATTTATTTTAAATGTAAAAGATGGCATTATTCCAATTTCTAAGTATAGAAAAAAAGAGTACGATGCCTCAGATTTACCATTGAAATTAGGGCTGTTATTAGAGGCAAAGACAAAAGAAGCCTCAGTTTAAGTTTGGATTTTCTGGAGTGTTAGACCAAATAAGATATTCTCCTCCGACTTCTTTAATTTTTTCTTTCCAGAGCTCTACTGAATGGCTCTTTACGATAGATTTTATGTCAAGATCTTCTATAGGAATCCAAGAATTAGCATGAATTTCTTTTAATAACTGAAGTGAAGACCAACCAGAATAACCTAAGAAGAAGCGAATATCGTTATTGGTAATAGTTTTTTCATTAACAGCTTCTGTGAGAGAATCAAAATTTCCACCCCAATAAATTCCATCATAAATTTCTATACTTCCTTTAATTAATTTTGGAACCATATGGATAAAATACAGATTATCTTGTTCTACAGGGCCTCCATTAAATATTGGAAATGGAACATTTATATCTGTCACAAGTTCATTTAGGGTATATGAAAGTGGTTTGTTTAAAATAAAGCCTATAGAGCCTTCTCTGTTGTGTTCAGCCAATAGTATTACGGACCTACTAAAAGCCATGTCACCTGTTATGGAAGGCTCTGCAAGTAATATATTTCCTTTTTGAATGTCTAAATGAGTCATAATAATATTGAATATAAAGAATTAATAGGTTCAACACCAATTAATGGCCAAAAAAAAAAGCACCTCAAAGAGGTGCTTTTTAAATTTTTAAAGAGTAAAACTTAGTTTACAGCTTTTCCTAATTCAGCTCCAGCTTTGAATTTTACAACATTTTTAGCTGCAATCTTGATAGTAGCCCCAGTTTGTGGGTTTCTTCCATCTCTAGCATTTCTTTTAGAAACTGACCAAGATCCGAATCCTACTAAAGAAACTCTTCCTCCTTTTTTAAGTGAACCTTCTATGTTACCTAAGAAAGATTCTAATGCTTTTTTTGCTGCTGCCTTTGTAATACCAGCGTCAGCTGCCATTGCATCAATTAATTCTGTTTTGTTCATGATAATTAATTTAAGATATTATTTATATAACTTATTACTCTAACAAATTTATACGGATTATGCATAAACACAAGTGTTGCCAAAGGAAATCGCTATTTTTGTTAATAACTTAGTTGTTTTGTTTATAAAGACAGCTGTTTTTTTAAGTTTTTACCAGACACCAACCAGAATAAGCCTTACAAGATGTACGCATTTTCTTTCAAATGGAGTCCATTGAGTACTTCATAAATTTCCATGACCCTTTTTCCGGGTAACTGAATTTTAGTAAAATGAATGTAACCGTCATGTGTGGCTACTTTAAATTCTTTTTTAGATTTTATTATTAAACCAATATTAAAATGATGATTTGTCTTTTCAAAAAAGGCGCCTATAACCTTTATCACAATTGTTTGCTCTTGGTTAAAAAGAGTGGTCCAAGCAGTAGGGTGTGGACTCATACCTCTTATGAAATTATATATATCTGAGCCATTTAAATTCCAATTTATTTGACAGTCATCTTTGTAAATTTTTGGTGCATCTCTAAGCGTTGTATTTTCTACTTGGAGGGTTGTATTAGGTTTTTTATTTTCAATCATTAACAGGGTTGCTACTACTAAGAGAGCTCCAGACACCATGAGTGTGTCATGCAAATCTCCAGCGGTATCTTCTTTTCCAATGGGTGTTATTGTTTGAGCAATAATGGCACCGGTATCTATTTTTTGATCTATAAAAAAAGTAGTAACTCCAGTAGAGGTTTCTCCATTAATAATAGACCAATTTATAGGGGCTGCTCCTCTGTATTGAGGAAGTAAAGAGGCATGCAGGTTAAAAGTTCCTTTTTTAGGCATTGACCAGACCACTTCTGGTAGCATTCTAAAGGCAACAATCACAAAAACATCAGCCGCTAAGGCTTTTAGACTTTTAACAAAATCTAAGTCTTTGAGATTGGTAGGTTGTAAGAGTGTTAGTTTGTGTTTAAGCGCCACTGTTTTTACAGGAGACACTTGAATTTTTTTGCCTCTACCAGCGGCTTTATCAGCCACTGTTACTACCCCAACAATGGAGTGGTCTGTGTGTATGAGATACTCTAAAATATGAGCAGAAAAATGGGGAGTTCCCATAAATACAATTGAAAGTTTATTTTTTGACATATTCATTTTGATCATTAACACTTATTTTTCCTTGCCTTAAAAGTTCTTGAAGACTATTGAGTACCATGTCTTTTTCAATATTTAGTTGGCTTACTAAATTTCTAGAATCAAAATGACCATTTTTAAGGATTTTTAAAATTTCCTCAGAAGTGTTTTTTAGTGCTAATTTAGATAATTCATCTGGTAGACTGCATACATCGCAGTGGCCACAATTTTCACTTTTCTCATCAAAATAAGCCAATAATTGTTTACTTCTACAAGCTTTATTATTGGTGACATAATCCAAAACAGCTTGCACTTTTTTAATTTTATCGTCACAAAGCGCCTCTATAGTTTTAGCAAAAGGAGCAATAGTTCTATTGTCTTCTCTAGGCACTAAATATTGAATTTTTAAATCTGTACTTTGTTCCTCTAGTAATATCATTTCATCTTTTGAAAGGACTTTTAGCCAGTCTTGAATTTTTTTTATGCCGGTATTGGTCTTCTTAGCTAATAAATAAGGATTAACCTTAGTTTTAAACTCAAAAAGCCCCCCATAAGTTCTTGTCAAAACAGAAATAATCTCATTCATTTCTTTATGAGTAGCCATATAACTATAAAGCGCATTTTTATTACATATAAATTGAATAGTAGTTCGTTTTTCAAAATCATCTTCTAGGTGTATAATTTGGTATTGATCCAAAACTTTCAAGGAATTATATGTTTTTATATTTTCAAGCTGGTACTGGTTTACAAATTGATTAAACGAAAAAGAATATGACTTTTCTTGGCCTTCACCATATGGAATTCTCAGATATGTATTGAGTTTTGCATAGGTGTGTTGAATGTCTTTAACAGTAGCTAAATGCTGGATGAACTGGTTTTGTTGCTGGTTTATATCTGTGGAGGTAATTAGAATAAAAGCGAATGCTTTTTCACCATCTCTTCCAGCCCTACCAGACTCTTGATAATAATTTTCTATACTATCTGGAATTTGATAATGAACCACCGCGTTTACGTTGGCTTTATCTATTCCCATACCAAATGCATTGGTAGCTACCATTACTTTATTTTTTCCAGATAACCAGTTTTTCAAAACCAATTCTTTGTGCTCTTTTGTACAACCACCGTGATAATAATTACTGGAAACGCCCTTTGTTGAAATCTCTTGAGACAAGGAGTGAGCAAGCCTCCTGCTATTTACATAAACAATAACACTTCCAGTTGCTTTCTTGCATATGGCATTTAAATAATGCGCTTTGTCTTCTACCTCTAAAACCTGATAGCTAATATTGAGCCTATTAAAAGAGGCCTTGTGAATTTTTGTTTGATTTAGTTCTAGAGCGGTACAAATATCTAATTGCACCTTTTTAGTTGCAGTAGCTGTAAGTGCTATTATTGGCGCCTCTGTAAAAGACCTCAGTACACTACACTCCAGGTAAGAGGGTCTAAAGTCATGTCCCCAACTAGAAATACAGTGCGCTTCATCAATGGCTATTAAATTAATATTTAGTTGAGCCAGCCTCTCTCTAACAAGTGGTTGCCTAAGCCGTTCAGGAGAAAGATAAATAAATTTCACACCTCCAAATTGGCAGTTGTCTAAAAGTTCAATAAGTCTCTCTTGTGTAATACCAGCTGTGAGCCCTATGGCTTTTATGCCTTGTATTTTTAATCTATTGACCTGATCATTAATGAGTGCTACTAAGGGGGAAACTACCACACAAACACCATCCTTTGCAAGTGCAGGAACTTGATAGCATAATGATTTACCTCCACCGGTAGGCATGAGTGCCAAAACGTCAAAACCAGCTATTACATCATTTATAACCCCTTCTTGAGAAGCTTTAAAAGCGTCATAACCCCAGTATTGCTTTAGAATTTTAGCTGGATTTTTAAGCATGCTTAAGCAATAGTGTCAAGAATAAATGAAATTCTATTTTCAACAGTGTCTTTCGGTAAGATACTATTTTTGTAACCAAATTTTTCATAAGCCCCTTTTAAATAGGGGTATATTCTAAGGGCTTCCTTAAAATCTTCATAGCGCTCATTGTCTGCTGTGTAAATTTCCTCCCAGGGGGGAAAAATAAATACATAGTCATACCTAAAGGTCTCACATGCTTCAATAAAGTGATTTGGATAAGGAGTTCCTATCCTGTCTAAATAAGCCACAACCTCAGGTAACCCTCTATCTATAAAAACAATAGGTGTTTTATTTAAAGTAGCCTCTGTATACTGGTTTATCCTGCCTTTTAATAGCTTTTCACTAAATAAAATAGGATTAGAAATAAAAAGTTGCTCAATTCCAGCTTGTCGGGCGTCTATAGTTATCTGCCTTGAAATTTCATGTAAGCAAGAATAGCCCATGCTTTCTAGCCTGTGAATTAAGGTTGTTTTGCCAGTGGCTGGCCCCCCAGCAAATACAATTTTCTTTGCCATAAAATCTCTGTAAATTAAGGACTGCAAGTTACATAAATCCACATAAAAAGTATGCAAAACCTAAGTTTAGACTATATTTGCAAAAAAAATTTCTTTTTATTTTGGAAGATCAGAAAACACAAGACTTTTACAAACGCCTAGAAGATGAATTGGCTTTATACACCATTTGGCCAGCTCCGTATTTATACAAATTTATTGTTCCCACTACTCCTGAAAAAGTAGCCGCTATTGAAACTATTTTTGAAAATCAAAACGCAAAAATTTCTTTTAAAACATCTTCTAAAGGAAGCTATACAAGCGTCTCTATTTCACTTACTTTAGAGAGCCCTAAAGCGGTCATTGAAAATTATAAAGCAGCAGCTACCATTAAAGGGGTTATTTCTTTATAAAGGGGTTATTTTCTTTTAAACCTTTTTATATTTAGGCGTGTCTTTAAAATAGGCTCTCAAGTTTTTTTTTAGTAATTTGCAATGTCAAAGCAGATGCTTTTTATTTTCCCATTAAACACAGTTAAAATTTGGATTTAGTTTACAATTTAGAATACAATACAGAGCGAGAAAAACTCATTATACCTGAGTACGGAAGACATTTCCAGAAGATGGTAGACCATGCAGTCTCTATAGAAGATGATGAAGAACGCAATAAAGTAGCCAACGCTATTATTAGTGTTATGGGAAATCTACAACCTCATTTTAGAGATGTTCCAGATTTTAATCACAAATTGTGGGACCAACTTTTTATCATGTCTGATTTTAAATTAGACATTCCTTCACCATTCCCTATTACCTCAAAGGAGCTATTGGAACAAAAGCCAGACCCTTTAAAATACCCTCAAAATTTTCCAAAATACAGATTTTATGGGAATAATATTAAAAGAATGATAGATGTTGCCATTAGCTGGGAAAAAGGTGAAAAACGCTCAGGCTTAGAACACGCCATAGCCAACCATATGAAAAAGTGTTTTTTAAATTGGAATAAAGATACAGTAGAAGATGGTATTATTTATAAGCACCTGACAGAGCTAAGTAATGGCGAAATAAATTTAGAGGCTTCAGGAGAGTTATTGACAGACAGTGAGGTTTTTCTTCAGAATAAAATTGTCAAGCAAACGCCCCTTACCTCGAGAAATAATAACAAGCCAAGAAACAACAACAACAACAATAATAGATCTAAAAAACGCTATTAATATAAAGATCAATGGGTACCTTTAAAATTGAAGGAGGGCACACACTCCATGGAAATATAACCCCTCAGGGCGCAAAAAATGAAGCTTTACAAATTCTTTGTTCCGTATTACTCACTGCAGAAGAAGTAACCATACACAATATTCCAGACATTATAGATGTCAATAAACTCATTTCTCTTTTAGAAGATTTAGGTGTTAAAATCCAAAAGAAAGGAAAAGGCTCTTATACTTTTAAAGCAGACGATGTTAATTTAGATTACCTCCAATCAGACCAATACAAACTAGACGGCAAAGGTCTTAGAGGCTCCATTATGTTAGTGGGCCCCTTATTAGCTCGTTTTGGAAAGGGATATATTCCAAAGCCAGGCGGAGATAAAATTGGACGCAGGCGTTTAGACACTCATTTTGAGGGTTTTATGAAGCTAGGTGCACAGTTTAGATATAATGAAGAAGAGTATTTTTACGGGGTAGAGGCAGACAAGCTTAAAGGAGCGTATATGCTCTTAGATGAAGCCTCTGTTACTGGTACAGCCAACATATTAATGGCCTCTGTGATGGCAGAAGGCACTACCACTATTTACAATGCAGCCTGTGAGCCTTATTTACAGCAGCTTTGTACCCTTTTAAATAAAATGGGGGCTAAAATTAGTGGCATAGGGTCTAATTTACTTACCATTCAAGGTGTAGCTATATTAAATGGCGCTACACACACTATGCTTCCAGACATGATTGAAATTGGAAGTTGGATAGGAATGGCCGCTATTACTAAAAGCGAGCTCACCATAAAAAACGTGAATTGGAATATGCTGGGCCAAATACCATCTGTTTTTAGAAAGTTAGGAATTACCCTAGAGCAAAAAGGCGATGATATTTTTATACCAGCCCATACAGACGGCTATGCCATTCAAAATTATATAGATGGTTCTATTTTAACCATATCTGACGCGCCTTGGCCAGGTCTAACTCCAGACCTTCTCAGTATTTTATTAGTGACTGCCACACAGGCCAGAGGAGAAGTACTCATTCATCAAAAAATGTTTGAAAGCCGGCTTTTCTTTGTAGATAAACTCATAGATATGGGAGCTAAAATTATTTTATGTGACCCCCACAGGGCTACTATTATTGGTCATGACTTTAAGTCTAATTTAAAGGCCACTACTATGGTTTCGCCAGATATTAGGGCAGGTGTTTCCTTGCTTATTGCGGCACTTTCTGCCCAGGGAACTTCTACCATTCACAATATTGAGCAAATAGACCGCGGTTATGAAAATATAGATGAACGCCTTAGAGCTATTGGAGCTCATATTGTTCGTTCATAGATATTTATTAGAAAGACTTACCTTTTCACTGTGAACTAAACTGTAGGCAATGAGTGCTTGTGCCAATCCGTAAGTACCCATAATTAAGAAGCTTACTTCAGGTAATTTGTCTGTAAACATGGACAAGGCCAGCAAGCTGTCCGATGCTAAAAATAGTCTAGCGCCAATTACACCACTGGCATAAGAATTAGTAAGCACAACTCCTTTTCTTAGAAGTGAAACAAATGCCATGGCAGTAATTACTGCTATATAGACCATAACAGGGGCTAATAAATCTCCTGTTTTATCTACAATTAGATATCCCATTAACCAAGCATAAAAGACCAATCTAGCCAAAGAGCCCCACTTAAATGGGAGATTTTTGTTCCGCTGTTTTATAAATATAGTTATATAAAAAAGGTGGGCAATGAGGAAAGAGCCAAGTCCTACTATAAAAAAGGCAGGAATTTCTGAGTTTAACATCAAAAAAACATCTCCCGCTAGGGAAAAAATCATGGCTAAAGCGCCCCACAAGAATATTTTTTTTGACATTGATTTCTTATGCGCCACAAAATAGCCCAAAAGACTGATCATTATTATTGGTTTGCTCAGGTAGCGCCATTGGTCCATTTGTAAATGACTTAGATAGGCGTCTAAAAATAAAATACCCCCAAAACATATAAAGAATTGGAGGTTTTTATTGTTTTTTAATTTGGTCAGCAGCATTTATTTTTTCCCTTGATTAATAGGAGCAGGGCCTTCTATCATAGGTTCATAAACCTCATTTCCTTTTCTCTCTTTGAACTCTGCTTTTACCTGGTTTACAAGTTTAGGATTGTCAAACAAATCTACCATAGTCATTCCCATGGCTTTGGCCGCATGAATCATTCCTTTATGGCCAATACTCATACCTGCGCAGGCTACTACTGCCCAAGAGTGCCATGGCGTGTCTTTTGGAGCTACAGTCACTCCCAGGTTAATATTGGCTACATTCCAGCTTACATCACCCACATCCGTAGAACCACCACCAGAGTTTTCTCTAGTTTCTTCTAAGGGACTAATGATAGCGTCCATGCCTACTTGAGGTTTTCCGGTGGCTTCTTGAATTTTCATTCCAAAAGCGGTTTCTTCCTCCGTATAAGAAAGAGGCCCCAGTAGCTCTAAGTTCTTTTGCATGACAGCACCGCCACTTCTATTTACTAGGGTTTCATAAATTCCAGAAATCAGTGATATTTTATAATCTACATTGGCCATAATAGCGGCACCTTCTGCCATGGCTTGTACGCGTTCATATACGGGCTTCATTCCAGAGCGTTTAGAGTCTCTTACGCGCACCCACAATCTGGCGTAATCTGGCACTACATTTACCACTTGCCCGCCATCTTGAATGTGGTAGTGAATTCTTACCGTTGGCTTAATATGCTCTCTGTAATAATTAATTCCAGTAGTGTATAATTCTAAGGCGTCAGAAGCAGAGCGGCCATTCCAAGGATCTGCAGAGGCGTGTGCCGCCTGCCCGTAAAACTCTACTTTGAAATCTATAAGAGCTAGTGAGCTTTGAACGTCAGCTCTGGTATCTGCAGAGGGGTGCCAGCTAATATTAACATCTACATCATCCCAAAGACCTGCTTTAACCATCCAAATTTTTCCAAAGAACTTTTCTTCAGAGGGAGTGCCTAAGAACTTTACAGTCCCTTTAATTTTCCCTGCTTCTATAAGCTCTTTTACAGCAATGGCAGCACCTAAACTTCCCGCTCCAAAAAGGTTGTGACCACATCCGTGACCAGCAGCCCCCTCATTTAAAAACTCTTTGGTGGGCTGTGCTTTTTGTGAAATACCCGGAAGGGCGTCAAACTCTCCCAAGACGCTAATTACTGGGCTTCCAGACCCATAGGTAGCAGTAAAGGCAGTAGGAATGCCCGCCACACCTCTAGTTACAGTAAAACCGTTGGCTTCTGCATAACTGGCTAGTATTTCTGCAGATTTATCTTCTTCAAATGCTGTTTCTGCCAATGCCCAAATAGAATCACTAATAGCAATAAGTGCTTCTTGGTGTTTTTCTACTGAAGCTATGATGGCTTTTTTGTGTGCGTTTACTTTTTGCGCATTTATAGCCTGAAAAGAGATGGCCATTAGGGCCAGTAAAATAATTTTTTTCATGGTTTTATAAATTGATTATTTAAGAAAAGAAATATACAAAAAAACAATCAAATGGATCTGTTCTAAAGTAAAGCAAATGTGAAGCTAGGGAGAGATAAATTTTAGAAAATCACAATCGTATTATTGACGTTTTTTTCTAAGTACTAGATGGGTATTAATTATTCTTTTGCTCTCAATTTTCACGGCTTTTTGGTCTCTCATACTCCAAAGCAAGTCTGCGGCAAACTTCCTTTGCTTTTCTAAATTAATAATAGGCAAAGGATAAGAGGCTCCTATATTAAAATCTAGAAAGGCCGCTTCTAATGGTGGCATTTTCCAAGGTTCATGAATGTAACTGGTGGGTAAGTCTTTTAGTTCTGGAACCCACTTTTTAATAAATAGACCATCTGGGTCGTGGTCTTTTCCATTTTTTATTGGATTGTATATTCTAATAGTATTGACACCTGTTTCTCCAGCCTGCATTTGGAGCTGTGGAAAGTGAATACCAGGTTCAAAGTCTAAGAAATTAGAAGCTAAATGCGGGGAACAATCCTGCCATGGCTGCCATAGAAGGTGGGTGAAAAAAGAGGCTAGCATGGCGCGTAATCTAAAATTTACAAAGCCAGTAGCAAGCAAACACCGCATGGCAGCGTCTACCATTGGCACGCCAGTTTGTCCTTTTTTCCAAGCTTCTTGAAAGGCTATATTTTGCTCTTTTTTAAGGCTGTGATAGCCTTTATTTACAGAGTCAAACTCAATACTAGGCTCCATTTCAAATTTTTGAATAAAATGCGCTTGCCAGCTAAGTCTTGAGAGAAAACTACTGGCGTTTCTTTTGTTATTTATTTTAGGTAGTTGGTGTATGATATATTGAAAAACTTCCCTGGTAGAGAGCATACCCCAAGCTAAATATGGAGAAACTCTACCACTGTGCAATCTAGACTCCAAAGGCTTTGAGTAAAATCTGTTATAGCCTGAAATTCTTTTATTTATAAAGCTATTTAAATATTGTACGCCTTTGTTTGTACCACCTTCTTGAATAGCAGAGCTGGTTTCTTGAACAGCTACAACTTTTGTAGAAATTATTTTAAAAGGGGTACTTTCTGTAATATCCTCTATTTGTATTAGACTTAAAAAAGAAGCTTTTGTGAAATCTGGACGATGTTGAGGCGCCCTCATTTGTGACTCCCAATGCGTTCTCCAATATACTCTATTTTTAAGTCCTCTTAGAATAGAGTTATTAGGATATTCATGCCATTCAGTTTCATTTTTATTACACCACTTTTTAACTGCTTTATCTCTAGAATAAGTAATGTCCATACCTGTTTCCATATGAGAATAAATACCACTCACTTTTTCCCATCTGTTTATATTATCAAAAACATCAAGTATGTCTTGTCCCAAAACTATAATTTTAGTTTGGTGACAGGCAAGTAAGGACTGGAGATGTTCTAAGCCTTGTTTTATAAAGTTTAAGTGTAATTCACTGTAATGGCTGTCTTGGACCCAGCAGGGTTCAAAAGAGTATAATAAAAGGATTTTATGACCACTATCTATGGCTTTAGTGAGCGCTTGGTGGTCCTGAAGTCTTAGGTCTCTTTTAAACCATACAACAACCATATTAGCTCAAAGCAGTTTTATAAGTGATCAGGCAACGCTCTCTGGCTATTTTATGATCTACCATTGGTCTAGGATAGCTAAGT
>Ga0222644_1000054_pt1 | contig 65450 bp, 70 predicted proteins | sample AntAcemetagen291_FD_179800 | JGI IMG/M metagenome (GOLD analysis project Ga0222644, IMG submission 179800) | Saline water microbial communities from Ace Lake, Antarctica - #291 | ecosystem: Environmental > Aquatic > Non-marine Saline and Alkaline > Saline | place: Antarctica: Ace Lake...
GCAGTGTTGCTTAACAAGTTAAAAATGAACAATAAGGCAGCAATTGCTGCTACTAAGAAAATGGTTCAAGCCTTGTCTAGGTCAAAAACTTTAGACAAGAATACTAGAATAGCTTTAAAGAATTTTGCATCAAACTATGATACGGAGGTTCAGAACGAAGAAACTCTTGCTGAGATTATAGGAATGATTTCTGATAACTACTTAAAGTTAGAGCCTTCATCAAAAACAATTGTACGTAAGTGGATCGAAAAGATTGCTGATAAACTTGGTTTAGAAATAGGTCAATCTGAGAATGATGTAGTGGATTTGCTTAATGTAATTGCCAGTAAAGTAATGACAGGTACTGTTATTAGTGATGGTGACTTATCTTTTTTAGATAATTTCGAAGGAGGTAAAGATGTTAAAAATCCAATTAACGCATTAAAGAAAAGTATTGTTGGTAATTTTGAAATATCTTATACTGAAGACTCAAAAATTACAGACTACTTAAAGAATAAAAAAAGTACAGAGAAAAGAATTACTCAACCTGTGGATTTGGAATTTATGAGAGGATTAAGTTCCGCTCTTCAGTCTCCGGACGATATGATGGTTGGTCAACTTAAATACAAGGGTAAAGTTATTTTTGAAGGACAAGGCGGTATATTTTTTGTAACAAAGTTTGGTGCAGTATGGGCGTCTGGTGACGTAAAAACAGCAAAAACTTTGGCAGACATGATAAATAGAAGTGTCAAAGAGAATGGAGGAAAAAGAGGTTTTTTAACTTTAACAAAAGGAACTGATGCAAAATTAGTTAGTAGTGCTTCTGGTGTCAACTCTACTTTAGCTATACTTGAAACAATGCTTGACGAAGGGTTGATTACACCAAGCGCTTTTAGGTCTGCTATTTCCACTACTGTCAGTAAGGCTGGAGGTAAAATAAACTTAAGACAAAGTGCGAAGGATTTAAAAACAGACGTTGATAAGTATTTTTCTGATTCAACTACAAGTACTTTTGCAAAGAGAGGAGTTGTTGTAAATAATATAGTTACTGAATTAGCTAAATCATTAAAAGCAGATAAGGCAGCTAAGGTAAAAATAATTGAGTTCTTAGGTGGAGATACTTCTAAAGGTCTTGGTGCTGGTGTTACAGCTAAATCACAATCATTAGTGGATTTAATAGCAAAGGTTGTTGGCGAAAAGCTCGTGAAAGGACTTAATACTGGAGATGTTTATGCTGTTATAGAAGTTGAAGGTGAGGTCGAAGCTGTCAAGGGAGACCATAAATCATACAAGGGGTTTATAAAACAAAAGAACGGAAATCCACCAATACTACATCTTATTCAAAAGAGAGAACATGGTCGTGAATACATTACAAGAGATTCAGGAAAAGTTTATACCGGCCCTGCTGTAGCAACAAATGAATTTGTAACATATAATCTTTCAAAAAATATTAACTCAAAAAACGAGTTAACTCTTAGAAAGCAAAAAACAATAAAAGACAATGGAAAACCAACAACAAAAGAAGGAAACAGAAAATTCAATGAGCCACTACAGGACGCAACAACAATTGCGAATAGAGTTGCAGAGAGAACGGGCATTAATTATGAAGAAGCTACAAGAATCGAAAAACTAGATATTGACAGGGCTAGGGAGATTGCTCAAATTTTTGAACAAACAGAACCAAACCCAAACGATAAAGATGTTAAAGAATCTTACGAAGCTTTAATTGATGAGACTATAGTTCAGTATGAAGAAATACTAGACGGTGGTTACTTGATTGAAATAAATAATGATGAGCCTTACCTGAACTCTAATAAGATGATTGATGACTTACGTCAAAAGAAAAATATGAGAATATTTTCTACTGAGGCAGGTTTTGGTGATGGGAAAATAACTGATGCGGAGAGAGCAGCAAATCCATTATTAGCAAAGACAAAATTCAAAGATAAAAACGGAGTGCCATTATTAGCTAATGACATCTTTAGGTTTGTTCACGACTTTTTTGGACATGCGAAGATGGGTAATGGTTTTGGGCCTATTGGTGAAGAAAATGCCTGGAACGTACACTCTAGAATGTACACTGAATTAGCAAGGGGTGCAATGACAACTGAAACTAGGGGTCAAAACTCTTGGGTTAATTTTTCAGGAGCAAATAAAGATGCATTTATATTAAGAGATGCCGCTAGAAAACTTAGAAAAGAAGGAAGGTTTGAAGAAGCTTTAGCAAAAGTAGATGAGGCTTATGATTTAATGCGCTTTGCTGATCAAAAAGTGATGTTAATGCCTAAAGTTTATACACTTACTGATTCAGAAATTTCTAATACACCTGAAATAAGAAAGCAAAAAGAAGCTGCTGAGAAGCTTGGTATTCTTTATAAGATGAATACAAAAGGATTTATGCCGTCAACTATTCCACTGGGGCCTCTACAACAATCGGCTAAAAAACTTGGATTAAGAGTTGAGCGAGCATTGTTTAGAGAGGGTTATAATAAAGGTAAGGTTGCAGGTTACTATTTTTCTAATGGAATTACTAGCAACGGTAAACCTAGATTCTATAATCCTCGTGTACCAGGAGCAAGAAAGCAAAAGTCTATGAGCGATATTGGCTTAGTAAATAAAGACCTTGTTTCAGTTATAAGAATTGGTAGAGAAAATAATATTAAAGACAACACAATAGTAGATTACTTAAAACGTAAAGCTGGGTTTTTAATGAGTGAAATTAAACCATTAATGAGTTTAAGTGATTACACTCTTGAGAACTTCCCATCTAGCTTCGGTAATATTGAAGGTGGTTTACAGAAGGGTATGATTCTTTTTGATAGGTTATATAATTTAAAGACTAATCTATATGAAAACAATCTCACAAAGGTTGGTCAAAAAATTACTGAAATAAATGACAAAATAGAATTATTAACTATTCAGGATGAAAATTCTACTGAGTTAAAAAATACTGAGAAAATAGCAAAACTAAAATCTTCTTTGAAAAAAGTTGAAAAAGAAGCTAGAAAATCAGGGGATAAATTCTACAAGTTTACAACTCAAGAAATAAATAATAAAATTATTGAAGCTTTAGAAAACTCTAAGGAATATAAAGATGCTTCAAATAAAGGAGCCTACAGCACTCAGCAAGCAAAAATGATGTCTCAGATGATGAATGCATTTGAAGGCCCTGTGATGCGAGGAGATGCCGCAGCTAAGATAAAAATGGCAAGGCAAATACTTAGGGAAAGAACTAGAGGTACGAAAGAATTACAAAAAGTAAAAAGAGATTTAAGAAACTTTATTAGAGTAGCACTTCCGAAATTTGTATTTGCTAAGCCTGAAGTAATTGAATTAATTAATACCATAACAAATGCTAACCTAGATAATATTGAAAATTTAAAGGTTGAGGTTTTAGAGTTTGTAAATAAGAGAACCAATATAGAGCTAACAAAACAGATATCTAAAATTTTAGATGGAAAATATGATGACGTTCAATCAGGTCGTAGAAAAGGTTATAAGGTTGATGAGATTACTAGAAAAAGATTGACGTTTATAAAAGATCTTATTAAAGGTATCAATACTAAAAGCGGTTTTGAAGAGATTACAAATCTTGGTCAAGAGTTTCAGGATAGAATCGATAAGTTAGAAAAATCTACATTACAGACTCCTGCAAATCGATCTGAGATAGCGGATTTAAACATAGCTTTAAACTTTATAAATGCACAGCTTTCAGAAGAGAACTCTATTGAAAAAACAAGTGAACTTCAGGATGTTGCTGCAAACTTAATTGACCTAGTGAATATAGGTAAATCAACACTAGAGGCTTCTCTAAGAGCTAAGCATATGGAGTATATTGATTCGTTTCAAAAAGCTTTCTATGAGATTACTGGTAAAAAAGTAAAGGTGTATGTGCCTAATCCTGAATACAATGAGCTACAACCAGAGAGTAATAAGAATACAAGGCTTATAAAAAATCCTGAACACGAGGATAATATGAGGGACTTTAAAATGATATCTGATGCCAAGAAAAGTAGGGTAACCAATAGAGCGAAAGCATTCTTTTCAAGTATGACAGAAGGGGCTGTTGCTTTTGTTATTGGCCATAATGATTTAGTTGGTTTGATGTCTAAGATTGGTAAAATGCCTGGCGAAATATTCGGAGGAGACCTACAAGATATGGTGTCCAATAAAATAGACGACTCTACAAATGATTATAAGTCTAGAAAAATGGCCACTACCCTTGTTATAAATAATAAATTAGAAGAAGTTTACGGTAAGAAATGGAGGGCTAAAGGTCAAAAAGATAGTAAATCTTATCCAACTGGTATACTATTACATACAGGTGTGGCGATTGCTGATTTAAGTCAGAATCAAATGGGTTACTTAGTTAACCAGTACAAAGACCCAGCAAACAAACCTTCATTTAAAAATAAATATGGAGAAGACTACGTTCGTATAATGGCTGAAATGGAATCTAAATTAAATGATGAAGTTGCAGAAATTGGTAGATGGCAGATTGAAGAATTTTTTCCATCTCTATATGAGGGATACAATGATGTGTATAAAAAAGTATACAGAACATCGATGCCTTGGAATGAGCATTATGCTGGTAGAATTTACAGAGAAGGTCGACAAGACAAGGAAGTTCCAAGCATACTATCTCAAACAGAGGGAGCATACAAAGGTTTTGCTAGTCCTGCATCCACAAAAGAAAGAGTATCTAATAAGCTTGCCATTAAAGACATGGATCAAATGGCGGCAATGATGACGTATGTTAATGATATGAATTATTTTGCTGGTTATGGCGAGAACTTAAATGACATAGCTAAAATTTTTAGTAACGATGATATCGTAAATGCTATTACTAGTCAGTACGGAAAAGGCCCGATGAAGAGTATTGATACGATGATTCAGAAACTTTCAAACAGAGGTGTTCAAAAGGAATACGGTATGGAGTGGATTAATAATGTGACGTCCGCTTTTGTTATTGGTAGACTTGCTATTAACCCGACTATTTTTATAAAACAGTTAACTTCCGCACCAGCATACGCTGTAAATATTGGTTTCAGAAACTGGATGAAGCAGGCCGCTATGGGTATACCTGAAGTACGGTCTAACTGGAAAGAAATATCTGAAAATTCTATATACATACAAGATAGATATGGCTCTTCTATATTAAGAACTCTTGAAACTTATGCTCCAGCAAAAGTAGAAAATTTAATTCCTACTCAAACTATGGGTAGTATTATAGATACCCTTATGTACTTAGTAAAACAAGGTGATAAAGGAGCAATTGTTGTTGGAGGTATACCTAATTACGCACACTACAAGGCTGAATATAAAAAATCAAATCCAGTAGCAACTGAGCAAGAGGTTATTGATTATGCAATTAAGAAGTTTGAGAGAGACACTAAAAGATCTCAGCAGTCAAGTGACCTGCAGGATAAGGATCAATTTCAAACTGGTAACCCATTATCTAGAACCTTTAATATGTTCCAGACATCTGTTAAGCAGTACTTAAGAAAAGAGATGACCACGACTAGGAATCTTTACAGAAAACTAAAAAGTGGAGGTAAAGAAGGTAAGGGAACTTACTGGGAAAACCTTAAGACATTGACAATGTATCACTCTGTTTTGCCTGTAATTTTTCAATATATTTCTGCTGGTCTTCCGGGAGTCTTAGCACCTTGGGAAGATGAGGATGAGAACGACTTAATTAGAGCTGCAACTTTGGGTAATATAAATGGTTTGTTTATTATAGGTGAAATGTTTAGTGCTTTTGGAGATTTTATGACCGACAAGCCTTGGACTGGAGACGAGACTACTATTCCAGTACTAAGTATTGGTCTTAAGTTTTTTGCTGAGTTAAATAAAGGAAACCAATACAATGTAACTCAGTTTGACAAGAATGGTGACCAGAGAACACCGGAGTCAGTAGCTGAAAGTATAGCTGGACAGCAAGCAGTATACAAGAAAGCTTTCTTTAATCTTGCAAATGCAGGACTACCGGTTGCTCAACTTGATAGACTGGTTAAAAATGCTGATAAGATTATGGAAGGTAATATGACTGCAGAGGAGACTATATTAAGAGCTTTACAATTTTCTGACTATGCAATAACTACTGAAGAGTCAAGACAAAAGGCTAAAGAGAAGCCTAAAAAAGCTAGAGTATTAACATTAAAGCAGTTAGAGAAATACAACCCTGAAGCTTTTGAAAGAAAGATGGAAATTAAGGATAAGATTAAAAATTCAGATATGTATCTTAAAAAACAAGAGTTAAAGAGGATGCAAAAAGAGCGAAGGGAAGCTCAACTTGAAAAGTATTATAATAGATAAAAACAAAAAAACACTGAGGGCTAAAATCTCTCAGTGTTTATTTTATATTTCGTCAGATAAAGATTTTATCAGCTCATTCATTACTAAGATTATATTCCTGGCTTTGTTTTTAGCCATTTCATGGTCTCTGTCCATAAGGTCTTCATATAATTCATTAGATAAATTGTGCATCTCGTTTGTAACGTGGTTTATATGGCTTATTGCCGTCACGTCATCATGTGATATTGGGTTTGGCATTTACGTATTTTTAATGAAACCAGTAAGATACATATTTTATATGTTTTTAATTTGACAAAGCTGAAGTAAGTTTTACATCACATCCCAAATTTATCTTAATGTACAGTGCTTCAAGTGGAGTGATATGCTCAGTTGATTGTACATAGTTTCCCTTTTTTATGAGAGATTTTTCTGCTCCATTGTCAGAAAATAGGAAGAATGTATTTTCTAATCCTGTGCTGGGAGCTAGGCCAAAATCAAAGTAAGAAACCATATCCACCTCTAACTCTTTTATAAACTTAATAGCAGACTCAGTGTTGGTGCCTGCCCTGTAAGCTATTGATGACATTTCTAGTTTTGGGTTTTGTGCGTATATTTTTAACACTTCTTTTTTTACTAATAATAATTTTGCAGCATCTGCATTTCTAATCTTCGCCATTGTATATTTCTGTTTTAAATCCGTGAGACTCTAATTCTTTTAATCTATATTTTTGCAACTCTGAGACTACCCCTTTCGGGGTTTTTACCTCAGAAAATAATACTTCACAACCCTTTGGAAGAGCTATTAAATCAGGGATACCATTCTTATTAGTAAGTTTTAACTTAATAACATAGTAACCTTGTGCTTCTAATTGTTTAATCCTTTTCTTTTGTATCTGTTGCTCAGTCATGCTATTTGAAAGGATCGTTATTTTTGTTGAGGTTTATAAAAATTACCACAATAAAAGAAACTATACTTGCTAGTAAAAATAATTCATTCATATCTATTGTTTTAGTTATCAATCCATTCCCATCCCAAGCACTTCTTACAGAACCATCTGTTTATATAATTTGGTTTGAGTTCTAATGAGAATGATATACTCATACCTGTACTTCCACCAATCTGATACCTACCAACATATTCTGGTGCATTAACCGCATAAGCCTTTGATTCTACATCACTTAATTTAAATACGCCATCGTTACTATCTTTTTTTTTCATCTTTTAAAATTTTATTTACGACCCCTTCTAGTCTTTTAGGGTCTTTGTTAAACGCTGTTATTACATTACTTAAAATTAAATGAGAGTCAAATCCATCACGAATAATTAAATCCATAAAATCAATTAACTTACCTGAAACATTATGTGTGGTGTTTTCATCTGCAGCAAGCACTAAGTCAAACTCTTTTTCTTCGTGAAAGATAAGCTCTTTGTTTGAGACATTTAACTTTCTTTTTAATTCTTGCTTATAGAATCGTGTGTACTTTAACTTCTCATTGTAGTGGAGTGCTATATAATTTGACAGTATTGCTCCGGTTAGATTCTCTAATTCAAATTTAGCTTCTATTGTTTTTGTCATATTTATATCTTGTGCTTTTGGTTAAAATGTCTTAACGTATAATCTTTCTTTTTTATTACTGATTGATAGATATCGTGTTCAATACCGCCTTTAGAGAATATCCAATACACATCATTCTCAAGCCGTTCTTTTGTTGTCATCCTATCTCTTGACTGCCAGTAACTGGTCGCACTGAAATCAATATTGTAATAAACAAGTATGTTCGCTTCCTTTAAACTAATCCCTTCCCTTCCACTTACAATCTGTAGCGCAATACTTTTGTCTGTGGTGTTAAAAACATCTAAGTCCGTACATAGACCGTCTCCATAAGTTTTTTTAAGAGCATTTAATTCTTCTTTAAATTTATAGAATATACCTATCTTCATATCAGAAAAGTTGTCGTGTATAAATTCAGCTTTGCTATAGTCCAGTACCATAGATTTTCCTGACTCAAATTTTACAGTACCTGAGTAGATTTGATGCAACTTCATCATTAATTTTACAGGCGTATCTGCGAGTATGACATCATCCTTACCCTCGACCACTAAATTCTTTTTAAGTTTACTAGCCAGCGAGTAGGTCATATCCGACATCTCTACTTCGATGAGGTGTTCTGTTGTTTGTACCTTAAATCCTGCCTCTTTTTGTGTGTAGGCTAAAGTGTGTGGCTCCATCGCTTCTATTATTGATTCACGTCCACCTGAGTAATCTTTTATAAGTTGCCCATTGATTTTTCTCTCCTTGACATCCACGTAGTCGTCACAAAATCTGTAGAAGTTTTTGTACGCAGAGAATGGGTTGTTCTTTATTCCATAAACTTGGTGATACATCTGACTGTAGTTCTCTGGAGTTGGCGTTCCTGAAAGTAGTATAGTATACGTGTTTGGATTCTCTAGGAGTAGAAGTTTTATTTGCTTTGCTCGTTTTGTTGGTTTCCTTAACCCACCCATTCCATGTGCCTCGTCACACACGATCATATCCCACTTTATTGTTTGGTCTATTTTATGTAGCGACTCGTAGTTTATTACAACAATGTTGTATGATGGTGATAGCATTTTGTAGTCACTTTCTATGCTACTTATCGCCTTCTTCTTAGTGATGAAAAGCAGGTTCTTTACATTTAAAAGGTCGCTAACTCCAAGGCTTGTAAGTGTCTTTCCTGTTCTAACTTCCATAGCTAAGTACACAAATCCATCCTTCTCAAGGAGTGTTTTTGCCTTCTGAATAATCTCTAACTGATAGTCTCTAAATTCCATTTGATTTTATTTATAGGTTCAATTCATTTCACTATGTACCCAATTAGCGAGAGTCTCTAAAAAGTCTTTCTTTTTTTTATCATCTAATTTAAAATACTCGTGGCTTACTTTACATATTTCTTTATTATCATTTTCAGTTATAATTAAAGGGGTTAATTCTGCTTCTTTACTGATGCCTAAATTACTGCCAACACCAGATAAAATTAATTGCTCGGCTCTGTCTTTTTTAATCAAGTCCTCTACAAATAATTGTATTTCATAATTGCCTTTTTCACTAAAACCATACTTGTAGTGTATTTCTTGAATTTTGTCCTGTATACTCATTGTCTATTTATTAAGGTTTATAATTTAGGTCTCTCTTTGTATTCTTTAATGAAGTTTAGGCCCCACTCGTATGCATCTTCAGGGTTATCGAAGTGTCCCTTAACGTCCTCGGTAACCCAAGATGCTACACCTTTTCTAAGTACGCCAACTATAAATTGGTCTTGGTACCTAGCCATAACCGTCACATTTAGCCACCATCCTTCAGGAGTAATTCTCCACGGTATACTACCCATTACTTTACAAAGAATTCAATAAGAAACAATCTAGGCGCTACGCTTATGTATACTATGTTGTATATATTAGTAAATAAGAAAGCTACGCCTGCTACTGAAAAAATAAGAAACGGAATAATCATCAGAACAAAATGTCCCTTCCTACCAAAAAGAAGAATCTCATCGTAATCTAAACCCTCTCCGTCATACTTCTCAGACCCTAAGTGGCAAGTAAACCTAGCTAGTAAAAGGAAAATAATAGCCAATAATATGCCAAGACAAAACCTCAATGTATGCCACATATAAAACTCTTGTAGTAATTGTGGTGCCTGCTCCATAACAAACTCACCTGTCTTCTCGGCTACATTTAAAGCCTTCTCTAAAATAATTCCTAACTGCTCTTCTAATTTATTCATAATTTATCTATTTAATTTAATTTAAAACACATCAACACACCATATTGGTGTCTTCTCCCCTACATAAGCACCGCTTACGTTGTATGAGAAATACTCCAAAGCATCCTCCTGAGACATATCCTCCATAAGTATTGCTATACATAAAGCAACCGAGTATATGAGCCTCATACTATGCTCGTCAATTCCAATTACTGCGGAGTCAAATCCGTCAGCCTTTAATAGCTCCTCTTCACTAAAAATCTCTACTATATCTTCTAACATTCTATTTATTTTACACTTTATTAATAACCACGTAACTCCACAAACTCCGTCCAACTTGCTTTACCTGCGTGCCTAACCCTCATAAAACCAGCCTTTCTTATGTCTTCAATAAAAACCTTATCTACATCATCAGCATAGCGATTAAGTGTAATTAGATTATTATATAGCCTAGTAGAACAAATAGTTAGTTTATCCCATTTTAATATATTTGTTTTGTCAGAATTATCAATAAGTTTTTTATGGTTATCAAATATCTGTGCTTGGTACTCCTCTATGACGTCTAACGCATCATTGTATTCCTCTCTTGTTCTCATATATATTATTTTAAAAATCCATATCTAGTTCTCCGTTAGTCTCCAATTCGTGCTTGCTTCTGAACTGTATCCAGTTTCCAGGAGCATCCCTTCCAATTTCAGGTTTGCATCCGTATTTGAATTTAGCATAAGCATCTAGAAACTTTCCGAACTTTGTATTTGAAATTGGTCTTGAACCGAAACGTTTCGCATCAGGACACGCCTCTAGAAAATCAAGAAATAGATAGTTTATGTAAATCTTTCTGCCTTTTCCAAGCATACTATTTTCATCCCTACCTTCTCCAAGGCCACACCAGTAAGCAAAATCATTATTAGTCCCCACCATAAACGCTTTTAGTTTTTGGTTTTTAAAATTTGCCTTAATTAATCCGTGCTTCATATAAATTTGTAGACACGTAATCATATAATTATCAAATGCACACCACTCTTCATCATCCCACTCACCAAACATCAATCGACCTAAATCTATTAACGGAGTCATACCATTCGTATAGAACTGTGATAATTCTAATTCCCATTTCCTTCTCTCAAACGATGACCCTTCTCCAGTAATTGCGTAATTTGTAGTTATTGCAACTTTTGGAGACTTATCAAAAGGAATCTTTATGGCATCTTTATTTTTTTTCTCAAGGGTCAATCCTTCGGTAACCAATGAAAATAATCTCTCAAAATCAAAGAACTTTTTTACATCATCAAAGCATAATATTTGCGTGTCTGCTGAAACTAACTGGTAAGCAAAGCTCTTCTCAAAATTAAACGACTTACCATCAATAACAACAAGTTTCTTCATATGACCTAATGCACTCATAAATAATCCTTTACCAGTACCTCCTTCAGGATTGTCTGATATAACCTCATCATTTAATATCACTGCTGGTGAATAGGATAGATTTTTCCAAGCGTGTAACATATAACCTATTGTACTTCTAAATGAATCTACAATAAGCTCATCCTTGTTAGATATGTTGAAGATAAATTTACCGTAATCACACCCTTTAGTATCACAAACATTAAACTCCCTATCAATTACGTGGTCTTTCCAAACATACCCACCGAGATCTAAATAGTCAATTATTTTAACCTCTCCACGTTTTACTTGAACTGCTCCGTTTCTGTAGTATAGGTAAGCATTATCTTTGTCGTCTTCAATGAAGTGAACATCAGCAGAAGAAAGAAGTGTTAGAAATTCATCTCTAAAAAACCTAGTGCTTTCAGCAAAGTAATTATAAATACTGTAGTCATCTAGCTTCAGCAGGTACTGTAAAACGAAGTCTTTTATTTCCTTGTCAGATGTGTGGTCTATCAAGTTATCTGTTACTTTTACAAACACAAAACTTTTACTTCCAGTTGGATTAAATTTGTGAAATCCATTAGTCTCTAGAAACTCTTTGAAGAATATTGGTACTATTTTAACTACCCCTTTATCGCTTTTTGTCCAAAACTGGTATACTTTATTCGCCTGGTCTAATTGCTCAATCACTTTTTTAGCAGTCGAAGGGTCGACCTCTTCATCTTCCAGTTCTGATTGAATCTCTTTTTTTGACACTCCACGCTTTAATTTCATTCTAACATTCTGTACCTTCTCCTCATCCTCGTAGTACTTTGTTCCGAAATTTGCAGTTTTAGAGTAAGCGCTTTTTATTGTTCGCTTTATTTCTTCTGCAGTAAATGTTGAGTCTTGATAATTGGTTAAAAATATGTTTTCAGCAAGCGAACTAGCTATACCAAAATCATTAAAAGCAGAGGCCAATACATATGTCTTAGTGTTTCTACTTCCTTCAACCCAAGGATACTTTTTAGTCCACCATTTTACCAGTATTTCAACAATCTTGTTTTCATCAGTAACTGGTATTGTTATTGTATCTATACTTTTCGTAATCTCTACATATTCTTCCTCCTCTATCTTGTCCCATAAACTTGACACTTCATTGATGTGTATTAATGGGTCGTAGGATTCATAGCAGACTCGTGAGACGTTTTTACAAGATTTATCAAAGTTGTCACTGTTGAAATGATTTTGAAGGCTTAGGAAGTAGTTTTTATGGTTATCTACGTCTTTAGGAATCTTGACCAGCGCTTTTAATCCATTCCCACTAGGTGAAACAAATACAGAGTATACAAATTTGTCCTTAGACAATCTCTGCTTCTCTTGCAACATCTCCTTGTTAGTCTTGTATTCATCAAAGTCTAAACAAATTAATCCACTGTGGTCTACTAGAGCATTGTCCGCTCTTTTACTAAATGTTCCACTGAAACAAATTGCTGGTAATTTTGCTTTTAATATATTCCTAGATTCTTTATCCTTTTCTGTTCTGATTTTTTTTACAATATCTTTTGAGGCACCTTCTCTAATTCTTCCTAGTATTAATTTTACATCTCTATAGAAAGGTTGAGAGGTTTGTTTTATATCTTTAAAAATAGTGATATCCATTGTATGTTGGTTATTTATTAATTTGTGTTGATTTTAAAATGCTAATTACCTATAGTATAACCACTTAATGTATTCTATGTTAATAATGTTGATTTTTTGTCAAAATAATGCAGTTGATTTTAACTATTAAGCTTACTATATATGGTAAATACTTTTTTTAAAAAACTGAAAAAACGAACATAATCAACATAATCGCTCTTTTTAGCACAGTTTTTAGAAAAAGAAAGGGGCGTAAGCCCCTTGTCTTCATTTTTTTAGTTCAGCCTAGAAGTCATCGTCCTTCTTTTCTTTAGCTTCCCAAGTATCTAATTCTAAATATGGTTTCCCATTCTTAGACATTAATACATTCATATTGACCCAGCCATTTTTGGCATTGTCATTTAAAAATTTTGTTGCCTCTTCTACTTTACAACTTAAGTTACCAATTACGAATTCAGGTGCATCGTCTCTTCTTTTCCAAGAGAATCCGTCTGCAAAAATTTTGTCTGCCATTTTACTTATTTTTAATTATTATTTTTTGTTCCAATAGATTAATTGTAGAGTATATTATTTGATTCCTTTCCTCTACGGATTTACAAGATAGTGGAAACTCTATACTTATAGTCCTTTCCTTCTTTGATAGACTCTTTTTAAAGAGTTTGCCTATGTATGTAATTAAAGATGTCTTCTGTTGCATTGTCGCTAAAAAATTTATGATAAATCTCCATTGCTTTCTCTACTTTGTTTTGCCCACTCTCTAAGAAACTTGGTGAGCATTCAAATATTCCTAACTTACCAGTAGCTTTGTCTATAACAAAGAATACAAGGGGTTTTCCGAATAATCTTTGGTAGATGTATGCTTGGCTATCATAGTTGTAAGTTTTAGCGCTATACATAAACTTGTCGATATCTGAGGTGGTTTTGATGTCAATTATAAGGTTATGCTTATGGTTTATGATATCACTCTTACCTTTCCAGTCCAGTCCCATTATGTTTTGGACGGCAGGAACTTCAAACTCATTACCTTCAGCGTAGATGTATTCACACATCTCCATATTAGAAGACATAATATCACACAAGTGGTCTAAGTTCTGTTTTTCCTTCAGTAGTAAAACTATCTCCCCTTCAGGGCAGGCATCTTTATACTTTTTAGTAGCACGAGTTGATGCATCGATTACATCATACTGGTCTAGCTTGTGTGGCTCCAGCATTTTAGTATGGAAGTAACCACCTTCTAACATAGGTTTCGTTTTCTCTTGAGGAATCCTAAACTGGGTAGGATTCTTTAGTAGATTATAAAGGTCTGAGTTTGATAGATACTGTCTACCAAACTGTCCATAGTAATCTTTGTCATCTCTTAGTCTTTCAAGGACTTCAGCATTATTCATTTGGCGTATCTTTTAAGTCAACTGCCTTCTGAAGTTCAGTCTTAATCGTCTCCTTTATATCGTACTTTGTGCCAAGAGTTTTAAGGATTGTAGGCAAGCCTTTCTCTTTATGTCTAGCAACATAGCTAAGTACTGTCACCCAGTTTGCGTCACCGATATCTAAGGTTAAGAACTTTGGTTCTTTCTTATCCACCTTTGCAATAGAGGTAGCCTCAGCCTTCTCATTCACTTTAGACTCTGTCTCATTCTCAGGTAAATCTTCACCTGCGTAGATGTAGATACCTAATCCAAACATAGCTAAGTTTTTCACCATACATCTCATTAAGGTTTTGTTTATGTCAATCGTTGTAGCCGACTCAACATCCTTCTCACCGTACTTTGTCTTGTACTTGTAAGGAGCTTTCTTCATAGACTTGTTTGCTCCGTTCATTACTGGAAGCCACATTTCTAAGGTCTCACCCTCGATAGTTACGGCACTGTGGCACATAAATCCTAAAGCCTCATCATAGGTTGTTTCACCCATCTTGTATGTAGCATCAGGACACGCCTTTTTTACTTCAGACCAAGCCCAAGCCCAAGATAGGTAGGTAAGTCCTGATTTCTTCTCCGTTTTAGCGTTGACATTAATCGCTGACAATTTTTCGAAGGTCGTCAGTTCCTTTTCTTTAGTGTTTCCCATTTGATTTAATTTAACTTGATTACTAATTTATTTTAATTTCAATTTATAAGATGCATACTTCAAAAGTACCTCATCCCTTTTCTTTTTTAGATTCTTAATATGCTTATCATTTTTTCTAGTATTGACTTCAGTCTTAATACTATCCTCGATAAGATTTAGCTTGTGCAGGCAGTTTTCTATAGAAATAAACAAACAACCTTTTCGCCATCCGTTCCTGCAGAATATATTATACTCCTCATCACTACACTCTTTGTAATACATACCTCCTTTGTTGGTATTTAAGATCTCAATACGGTCTCTGAATTTTTGAATTTTAATACCCATACCTATAACGCTATGCGATTTATCATCCTTCGAGTGTGTTTTATTTAAAGCTATTGCCTCATTAAAAACATCATCTAAAGTACGCATATTATTCGTTGGTTATTTCTTGAACCAACCTCTTGTAGTCCGAATCAGAATCAATCATTTTCTTTGCTTTGTTATACCCATACTTTATAGTAGTACGGTAAACTTTTAATCCATTGTCCAGCATAAATTGTGATATGTGGCTTATTTTAATTGGTCTTTCTACACATAAGTAGTATAAGAAATATCTTGCATCCACTACATTTTCGTGATTGTCTTTGGTGTACATCTCTTCAAGTGTAATTGAGAATTTTATCGATACGGCTTTTGCGTATTTTTCGAATATGCTTCTTTTCATTATGTTATATATTTAGTCTTATTTGTATCCAGTGTACTACTCATTGTCCATTCAGGTATGCCTCCACTGGGAGTTGTTACCCATTGATTTTGCCAGTCCTCTCTTGAAATTGTCATTGTATTATTGATTTGTATCACAAAAACCCCCACACTTTCGTATGGAGGCGGTTGCTTGAGAATCAACTACAATTCAACTTATATTCCTAGTGGATATTCATCCTCGTCCTCTTCTTCACTGGTAGTTGTATCCTGAGTTGAGTTACTATTACTTTGCTCATTCAGGTCTATGCTCATTGCTTGAAGAGCCTTGTTTGCTGGGTTGAGTCCTATGAAAAACTCCTTTAAATTGTCGTGCATAATTTAGTTAAAATTTGATTATATTTCGTTCACAAATATAGTATAAAATATACATAATACAAGTATAACTCTATGAATTTATTTTATTAATAGCATCAACTAGCTCTTGAAGATGTCCTTTGGATGCATACTTATGCTCCTCTCGAATCTGCTCAAGCTCTTCTTTTTCACACCCTTCATAGTTATATGATAGGTTTTCCATCCAGTTACTCACATCGCTTTCGTAGTAGTATTCGTGTGCCGTCATTTCTCTATGTAAAACAATGCCTTTGTGACCAATAGAAACAAATCCTGCAAAATCCATACCTGATTCTTCATACTCCATTTCTGCAGTCAGTTTGTATTTCTTACAAATTGCCTCTATTAGTTTTATTGGTGGCGACCAAGCCGAATCTCCTGAGACAATCATATCCTCGTCCCTGAAATAATCTCTTTCGTGAATCTCAAAATCCCACCACTTCGTGCCATAGTCGTATGGCTCAGCCAACCTGACTGAAGCAAGCCAAGCCTTATTATCAATCTCTGACAAGTCCAGAACAAAATCTCCAAACTCTGTAAAATAATTGACGTCATCATACTTGTCAAATTTATCTTGTAACTTTCTTAGCGATTCGTTGCTCCCATCGAAGCACACGTAATTATAACAATTGTTTGCCATCTTATTTGTTTTTAGTAACTATTAATTCAATCTCTTTATCTCTAATAACTAACCTATTTCCCTCCTCTAGCTCGTCTAAGGAATCTTTTATATCATCATAACTGTGACAGTCTTTAATAAAATAGAAGTCCATCAGGTACTCTATTGTATCGTATATGTCTAAATCTTCTTCAGTGTTCGTGTATGACTTGTTTGCTATGTGTTCACCAGTCTGTTTGAATTTGACATCAAACGTTTCCTCGGTGCTTTTAAGTTCCATTAAGTTTTCTGAAATGTCACGTATTGCAAACCAAACTGCATCCATTGTGCTTTCGCAGGTTAAAGCAACGTGTAAAATGCTTTCTGCCTGCTCCTTGGTACATTTGTAATTATCCTGCACATCTTTGAGATGCCATAAACCCTCAACATAGTACCCTTTGCTTTCTAAAAATTTCTTTGCACTTTCTTCTGTAATTTCACTCATTGTAGTTAATTTAAATTATTGACTTATTGTCGTGGATAGGGAGGAATCGAACCTCCCAAGCACCTTGCTACCCTTTACTTTCTAGCTTTTGCTAGTGACCTATTGACTAAAGCAATCAAGTCATACAAGTGATGTTTCTCATCACTTCCTATTCGCTGACTCCAAGAGAGCATACCTTTAAGGTCGTGTCTCAATTCATTCAGGTCGCCAACAATCATCTTCATAGTTCTATTGGTCTTATCTAACTCCGCCTTCACGTCCTGCATACCTTAAGAATTTAGGTGGTTATTGTTTACTATGTAAATCTCAGTCTCTACGCTCTGCGTTGATGAGTTCCATTCCTGAATAATCAGGTCGTAGTTCAGGTGCTTTGCATTGCAGGAAACTAGCAGGTCGTTCAGTTCATCCATTTCAGTTAGACGGAAACTTCTATCTGTTGGTATCCTATCTCTTACTCCTCTCCTATCGTCACAACGAAATTCGTAGTAAACCTTGTTACTTGATATTAACTCTAAAATACTTCTTGGTGTTGCCATAATTATCTGTTTTTTAACTCTGTTTGTAATTGGTCTACTAGCTCCCTAGCGACATCTAACTCCTTCGGCTCTAAATGAAATCCATTTAGTAATTGCGTTATTATTTGTAAATCTTTCATAGTTTTATCCGTATATAACTTCGCCAAAAATAACACACTGCAATACGCAGTCTGCATCAAAAGCATCGTCTCGTTCATTAATAATATTAAACAATGTATCCGGGTCGACTTTCGGGACTCCGGTAAGAACACTTTCTAAAACTATTTTAGTGAAATCATCATCACCAGCCTCCTCGTCCACAAAAGACAATGAATTACCGTCAAGCAGGATTTGCATCAGGACATCTTCATAACACCCATCCATCACTTTATCTTTAGCTGATTTGTAGTCTTCCATTTCGTACACTAGTCCTATACCGTAATAATGCATCTGAGACAGTCCATTGCATAATGAAGTGTGAAATACTCCTAAAATTTCTTCTCTTGTTAATTTGATTTCCATAATTTATTTATAAGTGTGTTAAACATTGATTGCAAAACGAAAAATCGTCTTGGTTATGCGTGTTAATACTTCCACATTTGTGGCATTTGTGACCCTCTTCCATAGAGACATCACAGTAGTAATCTCTGTTGATTATCTCGATAGCTAGATGCTCGATATAAATATCACTCATACTCTGTTCCGTCTCTAGCCAAATGTCACCATCTCGCTCAAGTAAGAATCTCTGAATAATATTATCCTCGTTTATCTCTGTAGCTATTTCCTCTATAGCTTCAGTAGACTGGATGTTGTCCAAGGGCATTGTTTGGCTAGGCATTCTTACCCTTGTGCGCTCCCAAGCTCTTGCACTATGTATCAAAATGATGTTGTAAATTTCTCTATCAAAATACAACCGTGTTTCTAAATCTATTTCCATATCTAATTGTGTTTATTTTCCTGAGCATACTCATATAACGCATCCATAAAAGAGTCTTCTAGTAAGTCCATATAGAATCTAGTAATATCCATTCCATCCAGCATAACACTGGTCACCTCTAATTCATCTTCAGGAGGTGCAAATCTGTCCTCGTCATTCCATTCGTAATCGTATTCAATGATTAACTCGTATCCAAACGGCTCTCCTACTGTGTAAATTCCTTTTGTCTTCATATCTATCTTTTTTAATGGTTAAACATATCTTCCCAGCCATCTACTCCTTGTGATACTCCTCCAGCTCTGCTGGGGAATTCTCTTTGAATATAGTCTGTCACATAATACTCTTGGTCTGTAAATGACTCACTTAAATCTGTGCAGTACTCATCAGCATCTTCTCTTGTTGAAAATCCATCCTGATTCATCTCACCTTGTCCGTGGTTATTGACCCACATTACCTTGTACATTGTTGTTCTCTTCATTGTAGTTGATTTTAATCTCTGCCAAAATCGGCATTGTTGCTGGAGGAGGAATCGAACCTCTTTACATCCAATCCAGCATTGGGTATTTACCCACCATAATTACTATCTATCCAGTCACACAATATGTTCCTATTGTTATCGTCCAGCTCCATAAATAACTTGAAGAAGTTAAGTGTTCCACCAAAACTATTACTGGCGTTTAGACTCGTCCATTTAGAAGTTATGTGACCAGTCATATGCTCATTGTTTGACCAAACTTTCTGTATCCAGTCGTGAGGAAAATTGTTGGCGAAGTACATAAATTTAATGATGTTGGAATTGCCTACAAAAACTGGCTCAACAACCTCAATCTCTTCAGACTCCCATTCTGTCCATAGGTATTCTTCGTTATTATAAGACTCATTTAGTAGGAATTCATCCGACAAAACCTCATCACCTTTTGATGTTATTTGTCTAGACTTAATCCATTGTATCAAGTCTGCTTCATATTTAAATATCTCGCCATCTTCACAAAGATATCCTTCAAAAATTCCTGCTCCAGTTGCGCTACACGTTCTTGGAAATACTACGTTTTGTTTTGTCATAATTTCTATCTGTTTACTACGTTATAATTTGATGCTTTTGATGAACACTGGAAGCTTCCACAACTTGAAAACATTACCAATATAATTAACACTACTACTACTTTTAATTGTCTACTCATTTTATCTATTTTTAAATTAATATGCTGATGTTGCTCTTTTTTGAATGTTTTCAAATGTATCGTCCTCGTCTCTGTAATCCCTAGTTAAATTGTGGTAATACTTCATCAACTCTTTACCTATAGAGTCTAGCTCACCGAATCTGTCCACATACTGTAGTTGTAGCATTACATTAGATTCTTGAGACCTAATGGTATCATTCACCTGAATAGCTCCCATCATTCCACCACCTAAGTAGTTTTGATATGCCGACATTTTGTGACCCTTGAATCCTATTGATGTTAAACTAATTTCAACACCTCCACCTCTAGTTGAGGTTTCTTTTCTTACTGTCATTTTCTTAAAGTTCATTGTAGTTATAATTTAAGTTAATAACCACCATTGCTGGTGGTTTTCATCCTTCAGGAATCATCAGTTAACCACTTACTGTTATTGTACCATTGGCGTAATGACTACATATTAATCCAGTTGGTAGTACTACCACCTTTACTTGTTTTGATTTAAAAATCGACTTTACTTTTCTTGCTATTAGTTTCATATTATTCTAGTGTTTCTAATCTTTCGTTAACTTCTTTTAATGTGTATGTTTTTTCGCTATCTACGTAGTCTCTAAACTCTTCGATATAGCCTTCACTTATGTCTTGCCTCAGTTCGTAGTCGTCTTTATACTCAGACAGATACTCGTGAATTATTCCTTCAGAATGGTCGCCATATTTGAACAACTTAGCATCCGTGTATCCTCCTCTAGCATCTGCACCATTGTGTATCTGAATAAGAATATACTCCTCATCATTTATGGTTAGGTTAGAACCCTGAAGTATCTGAGACAAATCACTGTCACCGTTATAAGTGTTCCAGACTCTCTGCTCAATAACATCATTCTCAAAGGAGTTAATGTGGTCAAATGCATTCCTGCTCACTCCGTAAGATTCACAGTCAGAATTCCAATCATCAGACTCTTCCTGAATCTCGTTAAACTCATCGCATAAATCATCCAGCTGGAGGTTATTGGTTAGGTAATGAAACACAGATACTGTCCTCATTATATCACCTCTTTCCCAGTCGAATTCATAAACCTCCATTTCTTCATTGTTAAAATCCTCAATGGTCTTCTTTTGGTTTCTTTGCCAGCCTCTGCCTTCAGAAAATCCACTGTCACCCATCGCTTTACCAGTATTTTCGGTAAGCATTCCGTAAACTAATTTTTGTACTTGATTCATAATTGTAGTTAATTTAATTTAAGTTAATAGCCATTCGAAAATGGCTTTCATCCTTCAGGAATCGTCAGTTAACTATATTTTAAAGGTTAATACCTCGTTTATGTCATCAATTTCATTCTGAGTGAACAATATGAAATCAGAACCTATAGCCTGCTGGATGCAGTTTAGGTAAGCTCTTTTTAATTCATTTTCTGTAGGGTAATACTCATTCAGAACCTCATCTTCCTTCCATCTTTCAAACATCTTAGTGTTTGCATCTAATAATTCTTTAAAAGTCATAATCAATAATTTAAGTTAATATTATATTCTTGGTACAAAGTGTTCGTCTTTAGACATCAGCCCAACAAAATCGTGCATCACGTCATCCTGAGAAAATAAAGATTCATCATCAAATAGCCTTTCAGCCCATTCAGGATTGTCCATTATAAGTATTGCACAAACGCCTTCCCTCGTTAATCGCTGGATGTCTGCAAAGTGGTCTAGTATCCCATCAGGAATAAGATTGTAAAGTAATTCTTCTTTTAATTCATTCATAATTGTAGTTGTTTTAGTATAATTCAGAGTTTTCGATTAATTTAACTTGGTATGCTGGTAGCTCATTGCAGTAATCTTGATACTTATCAAACGAGTCTTCACATTTCTTGTTTATCCTGCGCCATTCACTGGTCTCATTCTCCTGCTGACCCTCAATCTCATCACGCAGTATGTTGAACGCATTATACTTCTCCAGCCACTGGATGGCTCTATTTAAATTTACCTGATTCTTCTTTGCTTTAGCTATCATCTTAGTTGTTTTTATGTGATTCATATGCAATCATATCGTAAGCTGGTGAGTAATACTTCACGGTGCCATTGATGGAATTAATCTTTTCTATTTTTGCCTCCAGCTCTATCTTTTTTCGGTAATCACTGTGCAGTATCTTGCTTGCATCTTCCGTAGTATAGATGATTGCTGACACTAGATTTGATATCAAATCACTGCCGTTATAATACGTTAATTTGTCCTCCGTTAATACGTTCATTACTGTTGCTGATGTCTTCATAATTATCTTAGTTTATTAATTAATATTCCCTCTAATCCTATTGCTACTAACGTGAATACAGTTATCATCTGAATTTTCGTCCATACACTGTTGTAAATTTGGTCTACAGTCATATAGCTCTCACTGTGTATCTGAATGTCCAGCAACAATAGATTGTCTATCTCTATTATTCTACTGTATAAATCAAATCCTAACACAAATCCTGATACTATAAATACTCCTAACCCAATCGCAATCACTATTCCTAAAATTCTCATATCAATCTATTTTTAATTATTGTTACTATTAGTAAGAGTGCAGGAATCGAACCTGCATTAACCATTACTCTTGGAAATTCATACTACTTGATATAATCCTCCAGCTCCTTCCAGTCAGCTTGTGCATCTACCTTTCTTTCCTGCTCACGTACATCATCAATCAACTTCCCAACAGCTCGAACAATGTCAGTAGCACAAGATGATGAAGACATAACTGGATTACCAGCTACAGTAGTTACCCTGAGTGACCAAGTCGAGTCACCATATCGCATCATATCAAGCGCATTCTTCTCGCTATTCTTTGTGAATTGCATAATGTATTTGTCACTGGTGATTATTACTTTCCACATTGCCTTTGTTCCCTGATTGTCTGTGGTCTCTATCACTGCTCCATCACATAGCATTCTATATGCTAGCTTTACATAGTCATATTCCATTTGGGTCATCTTTGATGCATTGAATTTCGGCATTACTACTTTGATTGTGTTTCTCATAATTATTGGTTTCTTTTGTTATCGGTTAAAGTTATTATTATTAGTACTATTAAGGTGATAAATATCACTGGTATCATAATGTTGGTAAACGTGTTAAGCATAATCATAGTTATTAAATTAGTCACCAGTGTAGGTATTGCTCCTATAAAATGCTCACTGCATCACTGGTGTTCTGTTCTCGCTATTCGGGGAGTCTTTATACTTTACCCAAGCAAAATTCATACATTACTTCAAAGCCCATTTAATCAAATCCGCTACTAGATGATTAAGATTCATTAACCCCATCTACAGATGGTTAAACACTTGGTTATCGTGAAGGAGACCATTAGAAAGGCATTACCGTGACTGGCTTTAATCCTAATGGCTGACAGTGTTTTATGCTTTGATATCACTGTACTATATGGATTGACTTACTAAAGACGCTTGGTCTACACTACTTCGCTTGATAGATATGGATAGAGATACAATCCCGCATTTAAGCAGTTGGCTGATTGTGAGCAGGTTAAGAAGATATAGTTAAACCCTTACTTGAAGTAAGGTGATGTAACTGCCTGATTCTCAGTAGTTTAAGTCAATATGTCAATGAACTGGCGCCTAAGCGAGTACAATTATACGAAATATAAATCATTAATGAGCATAAAATGTGTATAATTATTGCATAATAATTGTATAATCACTGCTGGCAAGCAAATATTCCAAGCTACATAGTAATTTAATACACAGAACATACTCTAAGACTCCACCAGTTAACAAAGCAATATTGTCTAATTACGGGGTTAATGCCTATGATACATTACGATACAAAGCTTTCGATGGGGTTTTAGGCAGAACCTCTGTTCTTGCCATTTATTAGACTTTCTTTCCTTTTGCCTTGGAATAGCCCAGTTATGATGACTCAGCCCAGCACAATCGCAGGTATTGCCTTCTTTATAATTGATACACCAGCATATCGGCTGGACAATATAGTATTAATGATAAAACCAGCATATAATCAACATAACCAACATAACCAACATGGAATCCTGCAGCAATCGACATGCATAACCAACATAAAGTCAACACAAATCCCGAAAAAATCAACACAAAATGTCGAAAATCAACACAAAACAGACTAAAAACATCGGTTTTCTTTCGAGCAAGGTCGATCGTATAACCCCCTATAGCCCTCAACTTCTTTGTATATTGACTTAAAAAAATTTTTTTTGCCTAAAAATGTTAATAATCAACACAACTATGGTGATTTCTAAAAATAATCAACACAACTTATCTATTTGATTATCAGTACTTTAGAGATACTATTTACTATTAATGTTAATTATGTTGATTTTTCCTCGTAAAAAAAATAAAAAAAATAATATATTACACTATTCCTATACAGTAAAAACTATTTAAAAAAAGTGAAAAAAACCAACATTTTCAACATTACTACTTTTCAATAATAAATTCTTATCTTTGTTTAAATTAAATTAAATAGAATAATATGAGTAATTACATTCCAAAGAACCTTGATTTTGACAGTGCTGGAAGGGACAAATTAATTCAGGGTATTACAAAGATTTCCAAGGCTGTAAAAAGCACGCTTGGGCCGAGAGGAAAAACTGTATTAATTGAGTCCACGGATCATCTTGGTGGGATTGTTATTACTAAGGATGGTGTTACTGTGGCCAACTCTATTTTTTTGAATGACCCTATTGAAAATTTAGCTGTTCAGATGCTGAAGGATGCTGCTCGCAAGACGGCTAATACTGCAGGTGATGGAACGACTACTGCTATTGTTTTGACTGAGGCTATTGTTTTGGCTGGTCAGGAATTTTTAGATTCTGGGAGTAATGTTTCGGAGGTTGTTAAGTTCATAAATGATTATAGTGAGTTTGTGGTTGATGTTTTGACTGAGAATTCAAAAGCAATTAGTGACTCTATGTTACATGACGTTGCTACTATTTCATCAAACAATGACCATGAGCTGGGTGGTATCATTTCTGATGCTTACAAGAAAGTTGGAAAGAATGGTATTGTAACTATTGAGCGATCTCAAAACCATGAGACATATGCAACGGTAACTGAGGGTATAAAAATAGACAGGGGTTACACTTCTAATTTATTTATTACCAACCAGAAAAACGATGAATGTGTTCTGGAGGATGTTCATATTTTAGTGTGTGACCAGGAGATAAGTAACCTACTACAATTGGAGCCTTTATTAAAACCATTGATGGCGAAAAACAAGAAGCTTTTGATAATCGGGCCTTGCTCGGTAAATGTTGTACAGACTTTGGCTTTAAATGTTGTTCGTCAAGGATTCAAGATGTGTAATATAATGCCACCTCAGTTTGGTTACAAGCAGCATGAATTAATGCAAGACATTGCTATGTCTGTTGGCGCCAAGTATTTCTCTGAAAAGACCGGTGATGATTTGAGTCACATATCTATTGATGACTTAGGGCATGCTGACAAGATCATTTGTGGAAAAAGTCAAACGGTTGTTGTGAAAGGAAAAGAGGTTACACCTGAAATATCTACAAGGATTGAAGAGTTGAAGGAGCAGCAAAGAAATACGACTATCACTGCTGACCGTGAATTTATAAACGAGCGTATCGCAAGTCTATCTGGATCAATTGGATCTATATTTGTTGGGGCTAATTCTGACATTGAGCAGAAAGAAAAGTACGACAGAGTCGAGGATGCTGTTTGTGCGGTAAGATCTGCATTGGAAGAAGGAATTGTAAAAGGTGGAGGAGTTGCTCTTATGGAGTCATCGATTAAACTTGATGGAATTCCAGTCCCAGAAAACCAAGACCAGATGGTCGCATTGAATATTTTAAAGAATGCTTGCTTAGAGCCTATTGCTCAGATAATTAAAAACGCAGGTAAGGATTTTGTTGAGGTTTACTCTACTGCTAACGGAAAAGGTTATGATGTAAAGGCAGAGGTTTACGGAGATATGTTTGAGATGGGAATTATTGATCCCTTGAAGGTAACAAAAAATGCATTTAAAAATGCGGTGAGTGTTGCAACGACTATCCTAACCACAAACGCGATTATTACACACGCGCGCGCGAGAGATTAAAACTAAAAGAGATGGCTAAAGCAGCATACCTTGGTACTGAACTTAACGATGAGGCTAAAAAGCGCATACTAAACACAGAGTTTTTTGTAGATCTAGAGATTCACTCTATTGATTTATGGGATGCTTTATTGTCAAATGGTTTAGATGTGGAGCAATGGTCTGAGAAAAACAATGGAAATCAAATTTATTTAAAAAATACAGAGTATGACACCAATTAACAAATACATAGTTATCAAAACAATTGACGAGGAGATGAAAACTCAGTCCGGATTTCTTTTGTCTTCCACAGATGTGGATGGATTTAGGTACAAAAAGGGCATCATAGTAAAACCTGGAACCGAAGTTAGTGTTATTGAGGTTGGTGATACAATATACTATGATAAAAACTCAGGTTGTACGCTTATGATCAACGATGAAACATTTACCATAATTCAAGAAAGAGATGTGGTTATTGTTTTATAAGAAATAAAACCGTACATTTGGAACTATGTCGATTCCATTTGACACAATTTTCTTTTTTATAGCAACTTTTCCCACCTCTCTACGATGTGGGTTTTTTTATTTCAGCATTCATCTTAACTATCATAGATCGGTTTGCTTCTTCCATGTAGGTTAGATTTTTTTTGAACAGTGGATTTGTTGCAGGAAGTTCAGAAATCTCCTCACCATTTAATTTTTTGTAAACGGTATTTATTATTCTTTTTGATCTGTACGTCAATTCGTAAAGTGTTGCTTCGGATCCGGTTCGTTTTCTCCAGACATGAATATAGTCATCGGTAAGAAGTTGCTTAAATCTTTTTACATCCCAAGCCATAACATATTCAAATTCTTTAAATTTTTCTTTGTTGAATATCTGTTCGCTGTATAGAAATAATAGCATTTCTAAATCAGGGGTTCCTAGTCCATATTTTTTCTTGACCCAAAATCTAACGACTCTCCAATATTTTAAAAAATCGTGTTCAGGCTGGGTTCTCCAAGTATTCTTGTGCTGCTGTACTCCTTTAACTTTCATTAGATTAAATTCTTTATCTTTGTAAAGATAATTATAAATAAATAAATCATGCCAAAAGTAGGAAACAAGAAGTTCGCTTATACTGAAAAAGGAAAAAAAGCCGCAAAAGCGGCAGCAAAAAAAACAGGAAAGAAGGTAGTTAAAAAGAAATACTAATGGCTACTCCAAGAAAGGGTAAAGCAAAAGTTAAGGTAACCTCTTCAGGTAAAAAGGTCAGTTATGGTCAGGCAGGTAATGCAAAAGGAGGAGGGCCAAGAGTAAAGCCTGGAACAAGTAAGGGTGATAGTTATTGCGCTAGAAGTCTTGGTATAAAAAAAGGTCTTTCTATGAGTAAGCAAAACGACCCGAATACTCCAAACAATTTATCTCGTAAGAGGTGGAAATGTTCAGGGGCTAAGTCAAAAAAGTAAATTAAGGTATTAGGTTTTTATTCAACCCAAAAGATTGAGATAAATATTTGTATATTTGTGTTAGTTGGATTAATAATTAAAATTTTATACTATGGCAAAAAAACCTGTTACAAAAAAAAAGGAGGTGAAGAAAAAACCTGTTGAAATCACAATGTCAAGCAAGGTGCAGCATATTAAGATTTACAGAAAATATAACCCCTTAAGAAATGACTAGGAAAGCCATAACAGTAGTAACTAAAACTTCAAGAGGTTTTGGGGATAGTGTAGAAAAGTTCACCCAAGCTACGGGTATAAAAAAAGTAGTAGATAAAATATCAGAAGCAACAGGTAAGGATTGTGGATGTAAAGGCAGAAAAGACGCTCTTAATCGTGCGTTTCCTTATAAAAGATAAAAGAGATTTTTAACCCTCTAAATAAAAAATAATGGCATACCCAAAGATTACTGTAAATACAGGACTGGCTTTAGAGATTATAGCTAGTGATTCATTACCAATACCATCTTCGGATCTACCGAAGAAAAGCGGTCAATCAACCGGAACTTCCGCAGGGAAGTTAACAGATACAAATGCAAATTTTTCCAGCGTAAGTGTTAATGATATCATTTACAACACAACAGACAAAACATCAGCAATAGTAACTGCTATTGATAGTAATACTGTTATATCAGTATCAGAAGACATCTTTGTTTCTGGTGATAATTATACAGCATTTTTAGGAGGGCCAAATGGTTCTTCAAGAATAAATTCTTCAGAGGGTTGTCTTCTTTATGTTGGAAGCAATTCTGAAATTAAGCAAAACATTAGTGGATCAGCAGGAGGAACTGCAGACCCTAGGTATGTGGACATTTCAGTTAAAACAACATCAGGAGCAGATGTTATTTTCAAAAACTTTAAAGTTGGTAGCTATCTGCCAATACAGATAACAAATCTTTATACGACAAATACAACAGCGTCTGCACAGAATTTCTGCGTAGCTGTTTGGTAATAATATTCAAATGAAAATGACAGACGTGAAAATATATATGTTAAATGGGGTCGCAATAGCCCTCAATTTTACTGCAATCGAAATAGGTCTAAAAATAATACTAACTGCTGTTGTAATAGGATACACGGTAAATAAATGGTGGATAATGTACCGCGATAATAAAAAAAATGAGTAGAAAAGTTATTCTTCAAAGAGTTTGGTCAGATGAAAATCAGTCTACAGGATCTTTAATTGTTTTAGAGGAAACTGGTCAGCCAGTATACTTAAGTCCCTGTATTGAAAGAGGTGACAGAAACAATCAAAAGAACGTGTCAAATATTCCTGCAGGAACATATCCATTAGTTTTCGAGCATTCTCCAAAGTTTGGAATGTGTTGGGAAATAAAGGAAGTTCCGAATAGATCGGAATGTAAGATACATGCAGCTAATTTTTGGGATCAGATAAATGGTTGCATTGCTCCTGCTTCTTTTTTAGGTAAACTTAATTCTGACGGATACTATGACGCGTTGTCAAGTGGTGACGCACTCGATAGGTTCAACAAGGCACTGGAAGGTATGGAGAACGAGGTTATTACAATAACTGTTTACAATTCTTATATTTAAAATATGGCATACAAGCAAAAGTGTTGGAAAGGCTACGAAGCTAAAGGAATGAAAAAATCACCAAGTGGTAAAAAGACTGCTGGTGGTAAAACAAAAATGGTAAACAACTGCGTTAAGAAAAAGGCTTAAATGCTTATGGAAAAACCTGGTTGAAAAAAATTACAAAACAATGAGTAAAAAGAAACCATTCAAAGAAACTAAGTTAGGTAAATTTCTTGGTAAAATTGCACCTTCAATATTAGATGTTGCAAGTGATATACTTCCTGATGCTGGTTTATTAGGTATGGTGAGTAAGCTTATAAAAGGGGATCCAAGTATTTCACCTGAAGATAAGGAAGTAGCAAATAAGTATATACAGGAAATGTATGCCCTTGAAGTTGCTGATAGAGATTCGGCAAGAAGCAGAGAGGTTGAAATTGCAAAAACTCAAAAACAAGACTGGATGATGCTAGCTACTGGACTTACCGGATTGTTTTCTTTTATTTTTATGATCTATGCTGTTGTTTACATACCTGCTGTTTTAGATAACGATTTATTTGTTCATTTAATGGGTATGATTGAGGGAGTTGTAATTAGTAATATTTTTGCTTATTACTATGGCACAAGTGCTGAGAATAGAAAATAAAAAAATTAAATGGCAAGAATTAGTTCATATGTAAATAATACACCTGTTGTTGCCGCGGATAAGTGGATCGGTTCAGATTCTGTCAATAAGCAACAGACAAAAAATTTCACAGCACAATTGGTTGCTGATTTTATTAATAGTTTTGGGGCAGATGCTCAGAACTTACGTTATAAGTATAATCGATCAGAAGATTATCAAACTGGATGTATTTCCTTCGAAGACGGTGGAAATGAAACAGTTCCTTTAAATGGAATTACCTCTATGAATTTAGGAGTATTTCAATTAAGAAGTACTTATGTAGGTGTTAGTAATTTTATAACTGGCGCTCTTGTTGGTTCTGATATTTTACTTACAGAGTGTAATGATGTAAAAAATTGGGCTATATATACTTTGGAGTCTGCTGTATTAAGGGACAATGAATTAGAGTATGAGGTTTCGCTTAAATTTAAAACTGGTGGAGGTGTACTAAAAGAGGATGATGAATATTTTATTTCTTTATTAAGGTTTGATTCCGCAAGAGAAGGTGATGCAAATAAGGTAGCAAATTTAAATGGCGAGTCTTTAGTTTATGTGATAAATCATGACTTAAATAAATTTCCATCGGTATCAATAATTCAGTCTTCAACTGGTAATCAAATTTTTGGAGACGTAAAATATAACACAGAAAATCAATGTACACTAACTTTTACGAGTTTAGTTACTGGAACTGTAACATTCAATTAAAATAATAGTATTATGGCAATAGCTTATTTAGTGGGAATTGATCTTAATAATAATCAATTACTAGACTTTAAAGTAGATAACAGAACTTCAGACCAAACTGATTTATCAGGTGTTGGTCAGTTAATTTATAGAACGGATATAAACGTTTTAAAGTATCACACAGGTTCAAACAATTGGGTTACAATTGGTAAAAGCACGGACTCTTGGATTTTATCTGGAGATAGTGGTACAAATCAAACTATTAGTAACGACAATGTTGTTCTTATATCTGGAGGTTCTTATTTATCAAGTGTTGTTTCAGCTACTGATACTTTAACTATAAGTCATAATGATACAGCAAGGACAGATACTTCATCTTCAGATAGTCCTACGCACGGAACGGCTTTTACTGTTATCGATAGTGTTTCAACGAATGCTACTGGACACGTTACTGGTGCTAATGTAAAAACAATTACACTACCAAACGACAACGATACTTCTCTTCCTATTAAAAATAGTGCAGGAACATTAGAGTTTACTGCAGAAGATACAGAAGGTATTAGGTTTGGAGCTACTGGGGGGTCAAGTGTTACTTTTAATAGTGCCACTAAACTTGTAACTTATAACTCTGCTGACAATAATGAAACATATACATTACCAGTTTCTGCCGGAGGCACTAATAATGCTGTATTAAGTTTAACTGCCGGAGGCACTGGTTCAGGTGTTAAATCTACTGTGTCATTTATTGGTGGTTCTGTAGATAGAATACTTGTAACTGAAAACGCAGTAAATAATGGTTCAATTACTATTGACTTACCTGATACAGTTGTACTTGTTGAGGATTTAGAAGTTGGTCGAGATCTTAAAGCTACTCGTAACTTATCGGTAACTGGACTTGGGTCTTTTATTGGTGAGGTAACTGTTCCAACTGCAACTGCTGATGGAAATGCACCAAATTTAGGGCAAGTAAAATTACTTATTGCTGGGGTTGGAGTGTTTCAAGGATCTTATGATGCTGATGCAAATTCACCTGCTTTAGAAGGAGGTAGTAATATTGCTTTAGAACAAGGTGATTATTTTGTTGTGTCCGTTGCTGGTGAGTTTTTGGGTGAATCTTTAGAGCCAGGAAATTTTATATTTGCAAACAATGCGATTGCAGCTAATTCAAGTCCTGATATTTCTAACTATACTACTGTTAAGGCTGATGACAATGTCGCTGGCGCAGGAGCTACGGATGGAGATACTCAGAAAGGTGTAGCTGGTTTTGATAGTGAAAACTTTACAGTTTCAGCAAATGGATGGGTTAAGTTAATTGATAGATCTGTTGCAGGAACTAAAGGCTCAGCAAGCAAATCAAATGTCATTACCACTAGTAAAGAAGGTATTATAACTGCAGCATCTGATGTAGATATTAATATTACTGCTTCTCAAGTAAGTGATTTTTGCACAGCAGTTCAAACTTGTGTTGCTGACAATAGTGATACCGTATTAATAGGTGATGGTACTGCAACGAGCTATACTATAACTCATAATTATAATACAAGAAAAATAGCCGTACAGACGGTAAGGGCTGGAACTCCTTATGACACAGTGTATATGGATGTTGAAAGAACTACTGTAAATACAATTACTTTAACAACGACAACAGCTTTGGCTGCAAACGCTGTAGAAGTTTATTTACAGATAATTAAATAATTAAAAATATTTTATGGCTTTTACGTGGTTATCAGGATTTTCAGTAGATGGTAATGTGGGAATTGGTACTCTCAGTTCTGGCGCTGCTTTAACTTTACAAACAGCACCAGACGCTCAAGCTTTAAATATAATTGGTAGGTCTGATGGGTTAGGGTTTTTGCAATTTTTTGGTTCAGACGGTTCTACCTTGTATGGTTCAATTGGAGGGAGTTCAAGCGGTCTGTCTTTTGCAGGAAACGTAACTTTAGGAGGATTAATGAGTGTAGCAAATAACGCTACTTTTGGGGGTAATATAATCTTTTCTAAAAACAATCCAAGTATTGGGCTTAGTACTTCTGATGGAAATGATAATCAGGTATTTAAACTTTACGGTGGTGGTTCTGCTTCTGGATCAAGGGGTGCGGTTATTCAATTATTTGGAAACGAACATGCTACAAATTCTGGTGAATTATATTTAGCTGCTGGAAGTGGTTATAAAGTTAAGATTGCTAGTGAAGCTGAATTCTCTACTAACGCTACGTTTAAAGGTAGTGTCTTTATTGAAGGAGCAGATAAATCTATTAGAATAAATAACGGAACACAACCTGTCGTGTATTTAGGTGATGGCGGAGCTAATACTGACGGTCAGTTGTTGCTTTATAGTAGCGCTGGAGCTGTTAATGTTGTGTTTAATGGAGATAACCAAAACCACTACATAGTAAATGGTAATCTAGGTATTGGAACTAGTGGCCCTACTAAAAAATTACACGTATTAAACTCTGAAAATGAAGCTCAAATACGTTTGGGTCAATCGGGGTCAGGGTCATATGATTTAGGGGTCTATGCTGATGATACATTTTCAATAGGTAGAGATGCCGATACCCAGGAATTTAATATAAAAAACGGTAACGTAGGTATTGGGACTACTAGTCCTGGCGCAAAGCTAGATGTAGACGGTGCAGGTAAATTCTCTGGACAGGTTACAATTCCTGAAACTCCAGTTGCAGATACAGATGCGGCAAGTAAGGCTTATGTTGATAGTAAAACTTTACCTGGTACTTTTGTTGTTCGTTCAAAGAATGTTACTATAAGTCAAAACTTTGCCACAGTTTGCACTGTAAACTTATCTAACCATACTGGGTGTTACGTAACAGTAACTTGTTTTGGTGATTGGCCAAGTCATAGTACGGCTGCTTACAGGGGCGAATTTTTTCTTCAAAATGGTGCTGGGGGTCATGCTGAGCCTGGGATGATTATTAGGCAAGACGACAACACTTCGGATTCAACTGATCAGATAATAGCTCAGATAGTAGATCCACCATCAAGTAATCCAGCAAATTTTATAATTCAATTAAGGCACACAGATACATCGGCACCTGTTGGTTTTACAGGTGTAATAACATTTACTGTTCAAGGACAATTTAATTCAGTATCATAAATTATGGCAAACGTAACAACTCCAGTAATACAAATAAACGAAGGTAATGTAGGAATTGGTGTTACAACACCTTCTGTAACTTTAGAGTTAAATAGCTCTGAGTCGAATCTAGCTACATTAAGAATAGGTAGGTCAACATCTCATACAAATTACTTAGAGCTAGGAACCAGTGGTGGGTCTTCTGTTATTAATGCAATTGGTATTGCAGGGGTAAGGGCTAGTACAATATTTAGACAGTCAAACACGTCTGATTTTATTGAGTCAATGCGTATTACTGAATCTGGAAGAGTTGGTATTGGAACTTCCAGCCCTAGTCACGAGCTACAGGTACAAAATAGCGTTAATAATAGTGATGTTGCTATTTCAGTAAATAATAGTTTTGATGACAATCTTCCTGATAGTAATCCTAATTCTGCTATTCTTTTATCTGCAACTAGTAATAACGCGCATCTTAGAGTTCACGGTGCCCCTAATGATGAGCAGGCTAAACATAGAGTTGATCTAGGTTCAACTGCTGGTGGTAGTTATTTAACTTTTTCTCCTAACGGTTCTGAAAAAGTAAGAATTAGCGAAGGTGGTAGACTTGGTGTTGGTACTACTACTCCTGATGGAATCCTTGATGTTGTTCAGGGTAATTCTCAAATGCTTTTTTCTGGTGCTTCTAGTGATAGAAGTTATTTTAGGATTAAACATAATGCTATTCCTGTTGCAGGAGAGGAGCTTTCTATTTTTGATTTTGCTGGATTTAATTCTGCTAGTCAAGATACTAGGTATGTTATATTAACAGCAAAAGCAGAAGTCGCAACTGATGGGTCAGAAGAAGGTTCGTTAAATTTTTCAACAATGAAAGCCGGAACGGCTACTCAAACTTTGACATTAAGATCTGCTAAAGTTGGTATTGGAACTGCGGATCCGGTGGGTGATTTGGAAATATTTTCTACTGACACTTCTGTTTTATCTCTTAGTTATAATGGAGGTGGAGGTACTGGTTCTAAAATAAATTTTAATCTTAAAGCATCAACTGTTGCTCAGCCTATAACAACCCAAATTGCTGCTATTGATGATGGAGCTTATAGACAAAATCTTATATTTTCAACTAAAACTGCAGCTAGTCATGATTCTGGAATAAGTGAAAGAATGCGTCTTACTCCTGACGGAAATTTAGGTATTGGGGTTACTACTCCTGGTGCTAAACTAGGTGTTGATGGTGGTGTCCGAGCAAGTCAAGGATTTTCTAATGATACTGATGGTCTTAAATTATCATACCCAGGTGGAGGTTCTAATATTGCTCTAGGAAACGCAGGCGCAATTGGAGCTATAAAAATTACTTTACCCGTTTCTTGGACTAATACAATGATGCGAATGACTATCAAAGTGTATGAGTACACGACAAATGAGTCATTTACTTTGGTATGTGGTGGTTATAATTATAGCGGCGGAAGTGCTTGGTTAGCACAGTTTGCGTATATAGAGTCTCAAGCTAACCTTGATAGAAACTTTACGGTTAGGATGGGTCACGATGGCACTAAATGTTGTATATATATAGGAGAATTAACTTCATCTTGGCAATATCCTAAAGTATATGTTACAGACTTTGAAGCTGGTTTTAATAACGTTGGAGCATCAACTTGGCAAGATGGATGGGATATAAGTATGGAAACCACTGCTTTTGGAACTCTAACGTATACTAACACAAATACTCAGGTTAACAACTGGCAGAGAAGCGGTCAAGATGTTTACTATGGCTCTGGTTCAGGTAATGTAGCGATTGGAAATTCAAATCCTTCAGACTACAGTGCAGATGCTAATAACTTAGTAGTAGGTTCTTTATCTGGTAACAACGGTATAACTATATTATCAACGGCTTCTAGTGGATATGGCAGTATATACTTTGCTGATGGCGCCACTGAAAATAAAGTTTATTCAGGATTTATAAGGTATCAACATAATATATCTGATATGACTTTTGGCACTAATGAGGTTGAAAGAATGCGACTTACATTAGAAGGTTACCTTGGAATAGGTACAACAAATCCTGCCACGATTTTAGATATAGAAAGTGGAGAGAACTCAACAGACCCAGCTGTAGCAGATCCTCCTATATTAAGATTAACTAATAGAACAGCTGTTGCTTCCTGGGTGAACGGAGCTATAAACGGAGAGATTCAGTTCTACACAAAGGATACTAGTGGGAACGCTCCTTATATTACAGGATTTATAAAGTCTATCAATGAAAATGGAGGGTCATTACCTTCTGGTGGATTAGCTTTTGGTACAACTAAATATAATGAATCTGGTGGTGCAAGCGAAAGAATGCGTATTGACACTAATGGCAACGTAGGGATCGGGGCGACTAGTCCTGGGGCTAAATTGGATGTTAATGGAGATATACTTATAGGAACTACTGATAAAATAGGTTGGAGATATTCATCTGGAAACACTTCATACCAGTATATCACAGGTGTTGATCAAATATTAACTCTTACTGGAGGAACGTGGACAAGTAGCGCTACTCAAGCTGCGGTTAGAATGAACACTCAGCAAGGCCAGAAAATTACTTTATTAAATAATGGTAATTTAGGGATCGGAACGACTAGTCCTAATACGAAGCTGGAGTTATCAATTGATTCTCCAAATTATGGGGATATGTTAACGTTAACAAATACAAATATAGGTGGTGGATCTAAGAGGTCTGCTATGATTTATAGGCTTACTGATTCAGTAGGAACTATAAAAGATGCTGCTTATGTTCAAGTACAGGGAACTAATAATAATATAACAGGAGGAGCTGCTTATTCAATACACACTAGAAAAGGAGATGCGAATCCAACTGAATCTATGCGTATTGATTCATCAGGTAACGTCGGGATTGGGACTTCGAGTCCGGATGCTTTATTGGAAATAAGTGGGAATGCGGGCGCTGACCCCAGTCCAATAACAAAACCTACTACTTTCCGTATTACTGATTCTGGGAATGCGGCAACTGGAAGTGGCGACACTACAAATCCTTGGGGAAAAATTGAATTTTATAGCGAAGATGTATCTTCAAGTGGCCCCGCTGTCCAAGCTCAGATATCAACAGTATATAGTAGTATTTATTCAAACGCATCTAGCTTAGATTTTAGCACCAGAACAACTCCGGCAGCAACGCTGACTACCAGAATGCGCATCACCTCCGCGGGCAACGTATCTATAGGAAACACCAATAACACCTACAAACTAGATGTTTCTGGAACAATAAGAGCAACAGGAGATGTAATTGCATACTCTGATGCTAGAGTAAAAGACAATGTTGAAACAATTGAGAATGCTTTAGATAAAGTTACTCAACTGAGAGGTGTCTCGTACACTAGGAACGATGTAGAGGAAAAAACTACTAAAATTGGTGTAATTGCTCAAGAAGTATTAGAAGTGCTTCCAGAAGTCGTGCAACAGGACGATGAAGGTAAGTACTCTGTAGCGTATGGAAATATGGTAGGATTACTTATTGAATCTATTAAAGAATTGAAAGCAGAAGTTGATGAATTAAAATCTAGACTATAATGGCAGTACCTACTACAGGAACACTTACATTGCTAAAAATGGCAAGAGAAGCTAAGTATGCTGATTACAATGGTACTCAGAGTATGGGTACCATTGCTATGTATGATATAGTGAATGGCGGTAATACGCACGGATCAACAGTAAGTTACCCTGCGTTAAATAGAAACTGTTTACCAAACCCTTCTGGTAGTTTATATAATAGTGCTGTTGAACCTTGTTCACAAGGATTAGATGTGTCATTTATAATTGACTACACGGGTAGTATGGGGCCTCAGATCGAGACAGTAAAAAGCGGACTCTCTTCTGTAATAGCACATATAAATACAGAGTCAAGCAGCAACTATAGATTATCAATGATTACCGTTGATGAGAATACAAGTGGAACTCCAACTTATTCAGGATGTACTCAGTATACTAGTTTACCGACAGCACAAAAATATAACATTGAAGGAAGTACAAATTTATTTCAAATCATAACGGCTTGGGAAATGTTCCCAGTAGGATCAACAAATAACAGTTCTAGTTTTACAACAGCGGTAGATAACTTAAATGGAGGAGTGTCAGGTGGTTCTTGTATTCAATTAGGACAAGGTAATGGAGTACCAGAACCTATGGATATAGGTCTTAACCTAGTTATTAACTCTACAAATTTTGTAAATAATTTTAGAGAATCTGCGGCTAAATATATTATAATGCTTACTGACGCTCCTCCTGGTGGAGGAGATGATGCTTTTACGTCAGCAGATTACGATGCTCTTCAGATAACAACTGCTACCTGTGTATTTAGAGGTATTAAAGTATTTGTATTAGGGGCGGGTGTTAACTCTAGTATAACAATAGATAGCACTACAAGATACCCTTGGAGGGAGTTAGCGGATCAAACAGGAGGAACTTGGGATACAACATATGACACGACAGATGTTGAAGATGATATAACTGTTGCTTGTCAATCTGATGGAGTATATCCTCCATATAATTTTTCAGATTGGTATGGATATGATCAAGACTGTACTACGGGAATAACACCTTTTAATTCTTCAACTGTTCAACCTAGTGAAGCAAATGCATGTTCAGCTAAAATTAGTCAAACGTATTACCATAACGGATCAGCATCTGCTCCAGCTATAGGGGATGAATGTTATATCAATCAAAATCAAACAACAGTTTTAGCGGCAGGTTATTATTTAACATCCTCTAGTGGAGGCTTTAGAATAACAGGAACAGCAGGAACTATTGCATCTACTTTTACTTGTACTACTTTGACTAAGATTTATGGAACATTAATGACAAGTAAATTTTCATCTTCTGTCTGTGGAGAACCAGTTGCTCAGGAGTTATGGCACGATGGGGCATTTGGATTCCCAGGGAATGGAGATCACGTTTATACAGATGCTGCAGGAACAACAGCAGCTGCCTGGGCTGGATATAAAGGATACTATAGCGTTAATGCAGGTAATGCGATGGCTGCTAGTAGAATAACAAGCGGGGTAGTTTCATCAGCGATTCTGTGTCCATAAAAAATATAATATGAAATTTATAGATAGTGATTTACAAGATTATATAGGCACTAACTTTAGTGTCTATAAGAGTCATAAAGGAGTTACTCAAATGGTATTCCCTAACGGCATGGCATTGAAAAACGATATTAATTATACCCAAATAATATTAGGAAAATGCTCGGATTGTGATTATTTATATAAAGGCTTTTTTAAAGACTTTACACATGACAAAGTTTTAATTGCGGGATTAGGTTTCGGTTTAATCCCTCAGACTTTATCTGAAGTAAATAAGTGTAGTAAAATAGATGTTGTAGAAATCGATCAAGAAATTATAGATTATAATATTTCTTCAGGTCACTTGAATAGCGATATAGCTATTATAAAAAGTGATATATTTGATTACACAACAATAGAAAAATATGATTTAATAATTATAGATACAATTTGGGATGAAGATGAAATGAGTGATGAACAGGTTCAAGCTTTAACTTCTAAATTTCTTACAACAAATTTAAACGATGGAGGAGTTTTATATATACCTCTAAAAAATAAATGGTTAATTAATAAATAAAAATTATGATAAATTACGATTGGAATTGTAGGACTGTAGATGCTTACGTAGAAAAAGATAAAGATTCGGATGTAGTTTACAATGTACATTGGATAGTAACAGGTGTTTTAGATAACGAAGACCCAGAAGGTAACGCTTACTCTATTACAACTATTGGAACACAGGTGTTAAATACAAGTACTATTGTAGATTTTATACCGTTTTCTGATATAACAAATGAAGAGGTTGTATCTTGGACAAAAGCAGCTATGGGTGAAGATCAAGTTAATAGTATAGAGTCTAGTATTGCTTCTCAGATAGATTCTTTGATTAATCCGGTAACAGTTACGTTAACTATTGGTGAACCGGTGCCTCCGGTTACTGAAGGTGAGTAATTGTTAGTATAGAAAATAAGTGTATATTTGTTGTTAAATATTCATAATTTAAATCAAATCAAATGTCAAAAAATTTAAGCAAGGAACAATTAGAGTTATTACAAGGTTTACAAAAAGATTTTAATCAATCAAAAATTGATATTGCTGATTGTGAAATTAAGAAGATTTCAGTAATTAAAGCATTGGAGGAAGTTCAGAGAAAATTTGCTGAACAAGAACAAATTTTAATGAAGGAGTTTGGTGAAAATGCAGTAATTAATTTAGAAACTGGAGAGGTAAAAGATCCTGAGTCAGAAACGACAGATGATGCTATTGACTTTGAGGAAGTAAAATAAATCTTGTAATTGTAATTATAATGGATATAAGAAAAATTTCTATTGGAGCAGATTACAAGTCGGGGGCAATGCATTACATTGTTGGTCAGAATGTTCTTGGTGGTTCATATCTTATACGTCACATTATTTACGATATTGATTCATATAAAATTTGGATTATTAAGGGAGATGAGGTTTTGCTTTGGAAGGAGTTTAAAGCCACTCTTCCTATTTCTTTAGAATATAATATAAATTTTTAAAAATGATTAGAGACTGGAAAGATATTTTGTATGATTCGTATAAGGATAAATATGATAATATCTCTGATAGCAATACTTCTGAAGAAGAGTCTGAAGATGCTTTAGTTAAAAATTAAATAAAATACAATGCAATCACCATATAGTTTTATTGTCCAACCATACAATGGTAGGAGGTATGATAATATAAAACAATACGGAGACGTTGAATTTATTATGAGTTCTTCTGAGGAAGACCATAAATCCTCTAACCGTTTTGCCACAGTTGTTTCCACACCTTTGAAATATAATGGGCCAATTAAAAAAGGAGACACACTACTTGTTCATCATAACGTATTTAAGTTTTATAACGATATGTATGGAAATAGAAAAAGTGGAAAAAGTTTTTTTAAAGATGATTTATTTTTTGTAGATATGGATCAATTTTATATGTACAAGAATGATGAGGGCTGGAAGGGGTATAGTAAGTACTGTTTTGTAAAACCTTTAAAAGTAAAAGAATCTTATTTAAAAAAGACTTGTAAATATGAGCCTCTTACAGGGGTTGTAAAGTACATAAACCAAGAACTAATAGATAAGGGAGTAAAGGTAGGAGATACTGTCTTATACCAGCCTGATTCGGAGTATGAGTTTAGGGTAGACGATGAGTTGCTTTACAGGATGTTTACAGATAACATTACTGTAGTTTTGTAGTAAGATATGGATGTAAATAAAATAAAGTTACAGATTATTGAGGCAGGTGAGCAAGCTGTTCAACAGTTGATTCAGGTTGCTAAAGAAAAAATAATAAAGTACGGGGAGGATGACGAGCTTGCTGCAGATAAATTAAAGAATGCTGCCGCTACAAAAAAGCTTGCTATATTCGATGCTTTCGAAATACTAAAAAGAATAGAACAGGAAAAGGACTCCTTAGAGGGAGTGGATAGAAAAAAAGATAATATACCAAAAGGATTTGCAGAATCAAGATCAACCTAACGAAATATATAGAGAGCTTGTAAACGTTGTTCCAAAAAATGTATTAGCTACTAAGAATAAAGCTAAGACTTGGACTTACGGATATAACGAAAAATATAACTTTGTGGTTATATCAAAGACTGGTCAGATTGGCCAGGTTCTCAGTATACAGGGATTGAATGTTGCACTACCTAAGTTATCAGGTGAAGTCTTTAAAAGGTCTGATAAAAAAGAAGATCAATACTGGGAACCTAAAGAGTTGCCAAAAGAATTATCTAAAATAAAATCTATTTTTCAATGGCACGGTTCTCCATCATCCTTCAAGGATAAATGGGTTGACTATATTGAAGAGCAATTTGATTATAGGGAGAATGGCTTTTGGTTCATGAATAATGGAGAGCCTACTTATATAACTGGATCTCATTGGATGTATATTCAGCACACTAAAATTGATGTAGGTCTTCCTGATTTTCGGGAAGCAAATAGAATATTTTATATACATTGGCAAGCGTGTAAAGCTGATAAAAGAAGTTTTGGTAATTGTTATTTAAAAATTAGACGTTCAGGATTTTCCTACATGGGAAGTGAGGAGTGTGCTAATATTGGAACAATAACAAAAGATGCTAGAATTGGTATACTTTCAAAAAGTGGTGCGGATGCAAAAAAAATGTTTACAGATAAGGTTGTACCTATTTCGAATAACTATCCATTCTTTTTTAAGCCGATACAGGATGGTATGGATAAGCCTAAAACTGAATTAGCATATAGGGTTCCTGCTTCTAAAATTACTAAAAAAAATATGTATCTAATTGAAGAGCAAGAGCTTGAAGGCTTGGATACAACTATTGACTGGAGAAATACAGGAGATAACAGTTACGATGGTGAAAAATTAAAACTACTTGTACATGATGAGTCAGGGAAATGGGAACGTCCAGATAATATATTAAACAACTGGAGGGTAACAAAGACATGTTTACGTTTAGGTAGTAAGGTTATCGGAAAGTGTATGATGGGTTCTACATCTAATGCTTTGAATAAAGGTGGCGCAAACTTCAAGAAACTTTACGGAGATTCAGATTCAAAAAACCGAAATTCAAATGGTCAAACAAAAAGCGGTTTGTCTAATTTGTTTATTCCAATGGAGTGGAATATGGAAGGTTTTATTGACCTCTATGGTATGCCTGTGTTTAGAACTCCTAAAAAACCTGTAAAAGGTATTGATGGTGAGATGATCCACCAAGGAGCAATTAATTATTGGCAAAACGAAGTGGACTCTTTGGCTAACGATCCGGATGCTTTAAATGAATTTTATAGACAATTTCCTAGAACAGAATCTCACGCTTTTAGAGATGAAAGCAAACAATCTCTTTTTAATCTTACTAAAATATATCAGCAAATTGACTATAATGATTCATTGATAATGGGTCAGAATATGACTCAGGGTTCATTTTCCTGGCATAATGGAATACAAGATAGTAGGGTAATATGGTCGCCTGATAAAAGAGGTAGATTTTTCGTAACTTGGTTACCTGAAAGTAGATTACAGAATAATGTTATTATAAAAAACGGAAAGAAGTATCCTGGCAATGAGCATATTGGGTCTTTTGGATGTGATTCATATGATATTTCTGGGGTTGTTGTCGGTACTGGGTCAAATGGTGCGTTGCATGGATTGACTAAGTTTAATATGGATAACGCACCAAGTAATGAATTCTTTCTAGAGTACATAGCGAGACCACAGACTGCTGAGATATTTTTCGAAGAAGTACTTATGGCTTGCGTGTTTTTTGGAATGCCAATATTGGTTGAGAATAATAAACCTCGACTTTTATATCATTTTAAAAACAGAGGTTATAGAGGGTTTAGTATAAATAGACCTGATAAAACATTTAATAAATTATCTAAAACAGAAAAAGAATTAGGAGGAATACCTAACTCAAGTGAAGATGTAAAACAATCTCACGCTTCTGCAATAGAGTCGTATATAGAGAAGCATGTAGGTCTTGATATAGCTGGTAATTATAGAGATAGTGAAGATATGGGAATAATGTATTTTCAAAAAACTTTAGAAGATTGGGCTAAATTTGATATAAATAATAGAACAAAATTTGACGCTTCTATAAGTTCGGGGTTAGCTATTATGGCAAATCAAAAGCACCTGTATACTCCTACTCAAGAAAAAACAAAAATAAGCGTTAGCTTTGCTACATATAATAACAAGAATTCAGTTAGTCAATTACTTAAATAAATGAAAGACATAAAGATACAAGTTAACTCAGCTGCTTTCCCAGATCAGTTTGCTTCAGATTCCGTAAAAGATTCAATGGAGTATGGGCTATCAATAGGAAAGGCTATACAATATGAATGGTTTAGACAGGACTCTGGTTCTTGTAGGTTTTATTCTCAAAAAGCAGAGTTTAATAGATTAAGATTATATGCAAGAGGTGAACAGCCTATTGGTAAATACAAAAATGAATTTGCTATTAATGGTGATTTAAGTCATTTAAATTTAGACTGGACTCCAGTTCCTATCATACCAAAATTTGTTGACGTTGTTGTTAACGGAATGAACGACAGATTATTTAAAGTAAAAGCTGTTGCTCAGGATGCTCTTTCGGCTGAAAAAAGAAATCAGTTTCAAGAAATTGTAGAAGGTGATATGATTGCTAGGCCTTTGCTGAAGCAAATTGAAAAAGATTTTGGTGTTGATGTGTTTCAAACTGAAGAGTCTGAACTTCCTGACAACGATCAAGAGTTAGAGCTTTTTATGCAAATGAAGTACAAGCCAGCAATTGAGATAGCGGAGGAGGAAGCTATAGATACTCAGTTTTCTGCAAACCATTATAATGATATTAGAAGAAGAGTTGACTATGATATTACAACATTAGGTATTGGTATTAGTAAGCATATGTTCTTACCTGGTTCAGGTGTTAAGCTTGATTATGTGGATCCGTCAAACGTAGTTTACAGTTATACTGAAGACCCTTGTTTTAAGGATTGTTTCTATTGGGGAGAAGTTAAAACTGTGCCAATCAATGAGTTACTAAAGATAGATCCAGACCTTACAAACGATGATCTTGGTGAAATTTCTAAATATAATCAGTCATGGTATGATGAGTATAATTCTGCTCAAGGTCATGAAAATAGTATATTTTCTAACGAAACTGCTACGTTGTTATATTTCAATTACAAAACAACACATACTTTTGTGTATAAAAAGAAGCAAATGTCTGACGGAACATTTAAGATGTCTGAAAGAGATGAGAACTTTAATCCTCCACCAGAAATGATGGAAGAGCAAGGTTTTGAAAGAGTTACAAAAACAATAGATGTTTGGTATGATGGTATTATGGTTATGGGAACTAATATTATGCTTCAGTGGAAACTGGGTGAAAATATGGTTAGACCAAAATCGGCAAGTCAATATGCTCATCCTAATTATGTAGCTTGTGCGCCAAAAATGTACAAGGGTTCTTTGGAGTCTTTAGTTAGAAGGATGATTCCTTTTGCTGACTTGATTCAGATTACTCACTTAAAAATACAACAAGTAGTTTCTCGTGTTGTTCCTGACGGTGTCTTTATTGATGCTGATGGTTTGAATGAGGTAGACCTTGGTAATGGTCAAGCCTACAATCCTGAAGACGCGCTTCGATTATATTTTCAAACGGGTAGTGTTATTGGTAGGAGTTACACGCAGGATGGTGAATACAATAATGCAAAAGTTCCTATTACACAATTAACATCAAGTAGTGGAGCTAGTAAAATGCAAATGCTAATTACTAATTATAATCATTATTTAGATATGATTAGATCTGTAACTGGATTAAATGAGGCTAGGGATGGATCAAGTCCTGACCCTAATTCTTTAGTTGGTGTTCAGAAATTAGCAGCATTAAATTCTAATGTAGCTACTAGACATATTCTAAATGCAAGTCTATACATTACAAGAACAATGGCAGAATGCTTGGCCATTAGAACTTCTGATATTTTAGAGTATGCTGATTTTAAAGATGAGTTTGCTATGCAAATTGGAAAATATAATCTAGGCATACTAGAAGACATTAAGGATTTGTACCTTCATGACTTTGGTATATTTATAGAAATGGCTCCTGACGAAGAGGAAAAAGCTATGCTTGAACAGAATATACAGATGGCTTTATCTAGGCAGGATATAAATCTTGAAGATGCTATTGATATTCGTGAGATTGCAAACTTAAAAATGGCTAACCAATTATTAAAGGTTAAACGTAAGGCTAAGATGGTTGCGGAGCAGCAACAACAAATTCAGCAGCAACAGCAACAAGCTCAGATGCAGATGCAAGCGCAACAAGCTACAGCTCAGTTAGCTATGCAAACAAATCAATCTGACACTCAATCTAAAATAGCTGTGAAGGAAGCAGAGATTGCTTTTGATATACAGAAATTGCAGATGGAGGCTCAGTTAAAACAAGACTTGATGCAGGTTGAATTTCAGATGCAAATGTCTTTAAAGGGTGTGGAGCAAGAAAGCTTACAATCAAGGGAAGATAATCGTGAAGAAGCAAAATCGGGAAGAATAAATCAGCAATCAACTCAGACCTCAAAAATGATTGAACAAAAAAAGAGGGATTTACCTTCTATCAATTTTGAATCAAATGAGGATAGTTTGGATGGTTTTGACTTGGCTGAATTTGACCCTAGATAAATAGTAAAATAAGTATTAACTTTGTAAAAATCAAATCAAATGAAAGTAAAAGCAGTAGAGGCAAACGCTGAAGAAAAATCAAGAGCAGAAGTTGAAGAGGGTTTATTAAAAAAACACGAAGATCAATACGAACCTACGGAAGAAAAAGATGATGGTATTGATAGGGTAAGTTTTGTTGATGGAGGGAATCAAACCACATCTAGTAACACTGGAGAAGCTACAAGTGACACGACCGTCACTAGTGATCCTGAAGGTGGAAACGATTTAGTAGATACAGAGGTTTCGACTACTAAAAAAGAATTAGAAGAAAAAGATATTCTTTCATATATAAAGAATAGATATAACAAGGATATACTTTCTGTTGATGAATTGTTTGCGGAAAAAGAGGCAAACGCTGAGTTACCGGAAGATGTATCTAAGTATTTAAAGTACAAGCAGGAAACTGGGCGTGGTATTAATGACTTTTATGAATTACAAAAAGACATTGAGACTATGGACGACAGCGCTGTACTTGCTAGTTATTATGGATCAACTGAAGAAGGTTTAGACGCTCAGGATATTCAAGACATTATTGAAGATAAGTTTTCATATGATGAAGATTTAGATGATGAAAAGGATATTAGAAAAATAAAACTAGCGAAGAAACGAGAACTTTCGAAAGCGAAAAAGTTTTTAAATGAACAGAAAGATATGTACGGTGTTCCTCTTGAGTCAAGTGGGAGTGGGTTATCTGGAAATCAGGAACAAGACTTAGCAGCTTACAAAAAGTCAATCGAGGATTCAAAAAGTGTAACGGAGCAAAACAGTAAAAGGTATGATTATTTCTTAAATAAAACCGAGTCGGTTTTTAACAATGAGTTCAAAGGTTTTGAATTCGAAGTTGGTGAAAAAAATATTACCTTTAAGTCAGGCGACACAAGTGAACTTAAAAATGTTCAATCTGATGTTAATAATTTCATTAACAAATTTATGGACAAGGATGGTTTAATTATGGATGCAAAAGGATATCATAAGGCTTTATCAGTCGCTATGAATCCTGATAAGTTTGCTAAACACTTTTACGAACAGGGAGCAGCTTCTGCTTTAGACAGCTCTAATAGGAAGTCTAAAAACATCAATATGGATGTTAGGCAGCAGTCTCAAGTGTCATCCAAGAATGGGATAACAATTAGACCTGTAAGTAAAGGTAACGACAGCGGAAGGGGTCTGAAGATTAGAAGTACAAGGAAAAATTAATAATTAAAAAAAATCAAAATTATGCCAGTAAATGCAACACCGGGATTTGATTTGCAGCCAAGTGCGCAACAAACTCCATTAGCAACAAACTACATAAGCAACTTTGATTTCTTAAATCAGTATCTTCCTGATACTTATGAAAAGGAATTTGAGCGTTATGGAAACAGATCAGTAGCATCATTCTTAAGAATGGTTGGTGCTGAATTACCTTCAACTTCTGACCTTATTAAATGGACAGAACAAGGAAGGTTACACACGAAGTACCAGGCGGTAACTTCTTCAGGATCGATTGGTGCTGATTCGGCAGTTTGGACTATTCCAAACACGTCAACAAACTTTAACCCAGCATTAGGTGGGACATCTAGCCAAGCAGCTTTAAGAGCTGGTCAAACGGTTATGATTTCTGATAATAGCTCAAATTCTTCTGCACAGAACAAGGGTATTATTACTGTTGCTCCAACGGCTTCAAACCCGAATGTAGTAACAATTGCTTACTATGAGTCTGCTGGTCAGACGATGGATGCAGGAATATCTTGTGATATTTTTGTATATGGTTCTGAATTCGCTAAAGGCGTAGAAGGAATGAAGGGTTCTTTAGAAGCTAACAACTATTTCTTCCAAAACAAACCAATCATAATCAAGGACAAGTATTCTGTTTCGGGTTCTGATATGGCTCAAATTGGATGGGTAGAAGTTGAAGGCGACAATGGAGTTGGGTACTTATGGTACTTAAAATCTGAGCATGAAACAAGATTACGTTTTGAGGATTATTTAGAAACAGCGATGATTGAAGCAGTTCCTGCTGAAGCAGCGTCTGGAGCTGGAGATTACTTACAAGGCGTAGGTGCAGGACTTAGTGCTGTAAACGAGTCTGGTTCAGAAGGAATTTTCTACGTTGTAGGAAATAGAGGAAATGTTTTTGGTGGTGGTAACCCTACTACTTTGGCACAATTTGATAACATTATTCAGAGACTTGATAAGCAGGGATCTATTGAGGAGAATGTTATTTTTGTGGACAGACAGTTCTCATTTGATATTGACGATATGTTAGCTTCTCAAAACTCTTATGGAGATGGAGGAACTTCTTATGGTTTATTTGACAATGACAAGGACATGGCATTGAATTTAGGTTTTACAGGTTTCCGTAGAGGTTATGACTTTTACAAGTCTGACTGGAAATACTTAAACGATCCTACAATGAGAGGTGGTATAAATGCAGGAGCAGTTAATGGACTTTTAGTTCCAGCTGGTTCTACAACTGTTTATGACCAAGTCTTAGGAAAGAACGCTAAGAGACCATTCTTACACGTTCGTTATAGAGCTTCAGAAACTGAAGACAGACGTTACAAGTCTTGGATTACTGGTTCTGCTGGTGGTGTTTCGACAAGTGATTTGGATGCAATGGAGGTAAACTTCTTGTCTGAAAGAGCAGTATGTACTTTAGGTGCAAACAACTTTTTCTTATTCCAACAAGCATAAGTAAATAAGTAGTATTAAATGGGGATTGATTTATCTTTCCCCATTTTTATAAATCAAATTTAATCATATCATAATGAAAGAAAAACAACAGTACAAAGCAAAAGCTTATCGTTTAAAAGGGAGTAAAGCTCCTTTATCATACATGTTATCTTCTAGGCACTCACAGAGGTCTCCTCTATTGTACTTTGACGAAACTAAAGGAACAAATAGACCATTGCGTTATGCGCGTAATCAGAAGTCCGCTTTTGAGGATGAACAGGATGGTAATGCTATTATAGAGCCTATTGTTTTCGAAGACGGTTTATTAACCGTTTCAAAGGAAAACCAAATATTACAAAAGTTTTTACACTTGCACCCAAGTAATGGAAACGTATTTGAAGAAATAAATAAAGAGCGTGATGCTTCTCAGGAACTAGAAAATGTTGAAACGGCACTAGATGCTCAGATTTCAGCAAAAGAAATAACAAAAGATACACTTAAGCTTACTCAGATTTGTCGTGTATTAATGGGTAATTCTATTGAGAACATGACTATTCCTGAATTAAAAAGAGATTTACTAGTTTATGCTAGAAACAATCCTGAAGAATTCTTGGATACTATTAATGATCCGATGCTTGAACTGATGGATGATGTTCATCAATTTTTCAACTCTACTTTACTAGGTTTTAGAAACAACAATAAAGATGTTTACTATAATTTAAGTAATAATAAAAAGAAGATGCTAACTGTTCCGTTTGGAGAAGATCCTTACTTTATTGTTTCATCTTTCATGCAGAGTGATGAAGGTGTAGAGGTTTACAAGCTTCTTAAAGGTAAGATTAAATAAGATTTTACAAAATATACTAAGAACACTCTAAATAATTTAGGGTGTTTTTTTTTTGCTATATTTGTAGAAAGAAATTATTATGCCAATAAACGAAGTACGAAACACCGTATTAGCTATAGTTAATAAAAATAACTACGGATATATATCGCCACAAGACTTTAACTTATACTGTCAGCAGGCTCAGATGTCTATATTTGAAGATTATTTTTATGCTTATAACAATCAAATTGTTAAGGAGAATCAGAGAACATCTGGTACAGGATATGCGGATATTACAAAAGGACTAGTTGAGGTAATTGACGGATTTTCAGCTACACAAACATTAATAAATAATGGAGCAAATTTATTTTCGCTTCCTAGTAACTATTACTTAATCAACAAACTAAACTACTACCCTATAATTGTGGCTTCAGGGAATATAACCCTGAATGCTGCTTTTACAATCAATGACACTGGAGCAACTTTTGTAACAAGCGGAGTTGTAGCAGGTCAATTAGTATCATCTACTTCTAAAGATGGTGTTACGGCTGGTCAGAGCGCATATATAACAAGCGTAAATAGCGAGACCTCACTATCAATAACAGTTGACTTATTTTCAAAAGTATCTACTATTGGTGGTTCGTATACTATCGTTCTAGGTAACGGAATAGTTGAAGTTGAAAGAGTTAATCAGCATAAAATATTTTACCTAAAGTCATCACCATTAACTTCTCCATCTACTGGTTATCCAGCTTATGTATTAGGTAATGCCACGACTACAGGTTATGGGAATATAATTAATGTTTATCCAGAAACTTTAACAACACCGGGAACTATATTTGCACAGTACGTGAGGTACCCTATTGATCCAAAATGGACATACGTTGAGATTGTTTCAGGCGAGCCTGTATTCTCAGCCTCTCAAGATGACTACCAAGACTTCGAGTTACCCTTATCAGACGAACCTGCTTTAATAGCAAAAATATGTAAGTACGTAGGTATTGAAATTAGAGAGCAAGATGTTTTTCAATTTGGTGCAAATGAGTTACAATCAGAACAACAAACACAACGATAAATGGCATATATAAATGATTACGCATATTACCAAAATTCAGGTAACGAACCAAAAGATGCAAACTGGGGTTCATATCAGTATGTTTCTCTAGCGGATATCGTTAACAATTTTATGTTAATGTACCAAGGAAATCACGAGCTGGTAAATAATGTTGACCGTTATCAAGTTTTGTTTCACGCAAAGAGAGGGATTCAGGAGTTGAATTATGATGCAATGAAGGAAATTAAAATACTTCAATTAGATGTTACACTTCAACTTAGGTTTATACTTCCTCAAGATTATGTGAATTGGGTTAGGATTTCAGTTCATGCTGATGGTGTTTTAAAACCTCTTACAGAAAATATTCAAACTAACTGGTCAGGGGCTTATCTTCAAGATCACGATGCAAACATATTATTTGATGAAGACGGAAATGTGTTAAAGCCTGAGAATTCAGAGCTTGATTTAGAAAGAATAACAGGTGGTGAAAAAAGTATTTACCTGAATGATGGGAGTAGGTTTAATGGTTCTGAGGGTTACTGTTGTGATGGTGACTGGTATTTTGACTATGCAATTGGCGCACGTTTTGGTTTAAATACTGAAACAGCTAATTCAAACCCTACGTTTACAATAGATAAGCAATCAGGTGTAATTAATTTTAGCAACATCTCAAAAGCAGCATCTGTTGTTTTAGAGTATGTTTCTGATGGCATGGCTGGTGGTGTAGATTCTGAAGTTCAGTTAAATAAGTTATTTGAAGAATACATTTATGCTTATGTAAAATACTCAATCCTAAATGGGAAATTAGCTGTTCAGGAATATGTGGTTAATAGAGCAAGAAAAGATAAGTCTTCTTTACTTAGAAATGCTAAAATTAGATTAAGTAACATTCACCCTGGAAGACTCTTGCAGAATATGAGAGGCCAGAATAAATGGATAAAATAATATGCCAATAATTAATACAAACTTTGTTGCAGGTAGAATGAATAAGTCTGTTGACGAGAGACTTTTACCTCCAGGAGAATATATTGACGCACTTAATGTGAGGTTAGGTTCTACGGAAACTACTGAGATTGGAGCTGTTGAAAATGCAAAGGGTAACTCTAGACTTACAACGCTTAGTTATAAGGGGCAAGATTTAAGTCCTGCTGCTGTATGTATTGGCGCGTTTCAAGACGGTGTAAGAGAAACTTTGTATTGGTGGGTACACGATGATGAAAACCAAGCTGCCTCTGACGGAGTAGTAGATATGTTAGTGTCATACAACACGACTAGTCAGGTTATAAATTATCACGTTATTACTGAAGCTTTATTAAATTTTAATACAGATTATTTAATTACAGGAATAAGTTTAATTGATGGTTTATTGTTTTGGACAGATGATTTAAATCCACCTAGATATATAAATATTCTTAGAAACTACGACTCTCCAGAGGACGATGTAGACAAAATAAAAGAAGAAGACATTAGTGTAATTGTAAAAATCCCTGGTTTTGAAGATGCAGTAGATAACGTAACGCCATTACCCGTGCCTAAAATAACATTGTTAAATGTTCCGGGTGGAGAAAACTACATTAAAAATAGATTTCTTTGTTTTGCTTATAGGTATAGGTATTCTGATGGGCAGTATAGTGCTACATCATTATTTAGTTTACCAGCGTTTTCAGCAAAACCTTTTGATTTTGATACTAAAAACTTTAATAATGCAGGTATGGAAAACCTGTATAATGGAGTCACTGTAGAGTATTCTACAGGTAGTAAGAATGTGGTGGAAATTGATTTACTTTTTAAGGACACTAACGCAAATACAATTAATGTAATTGAACGATTTATAAAAGAAGATTATGGTTGGGCAGATAATACTATACAATCATACGTTTTTACTAACAGTAAAATATACACTGTTTTAGGTGGAGATGAATTACTTCGACAGTACGATAATGTTCCTCGTCTAGCTAAGGCTCAGATAATACAAGGAAATCGATTAATGTATGGGAATTATGTTGATGGATATAACTTTACAACAGGTAGTTCTGAGGGTACTAGAGTGGCTTTAGATTATAACACAAAAATAGTTAACACACCAATACAGTCTCAGGAGTTGCCATTTGCAAGTTTTGGTACAGGACTTACTTACAGTATAGATCCTTCAGATAGTAAAAGCTATATAAATAATATCCTTACTTTTGATTTGTCTTTAACAAACGGAAAGTTAATAAAAGGAGCTTTCATTGGTTTCATATTTAATATTGAAAGTGAAGGAACTGCAGTAGGTTCCGGTCAGAGTGATAATCCTGCATGGTTAGCAAATGATCAGTTTAAAAATGCTAATTTTACTTTAGAGGTAAACATTACTTTAGATGATGATTACTCTTCAACGTATGATTTTCTTACTAGCGCTTTATTTCAAAATGCTATAGGAACAATTCTTAATACTAATTTTAACCCATTGTCTACATCGGATCAAGGTTCTTCTTTGACTGATTTTTTTAACAATGAATTATCATCACCGTCAACTTCTTTTCAATTTTCTAAAACAAACAGTGGTGTTACTAGTTCTGTAATACAGCAGGGTTTTTTACTATCTGGTATATCTCCTGGGTCTGATACTTTTAATATACAGATTATAGGTATGCAGTATCAAAACACAGATACAACACCCACAACTACAGATATTTACGAATATTTTAGATTTGTTAGTGGTGAAGCTGGTTTTAGTAATACGGTAAATACTGGTAGCTTACATAGTAACAGAGATTATGAAACAGGTATTGTTTATAGTGATGGTTTCGGTAGGTCTTCTACGGTTTTAGTTTCGGAAAGAAATACAGTTTATGTAGAGCCAGGAAATAGTGATACCCAAAATACAATACAAGTAGCATTAAGTTCTCTTGCTCCATACTGGGCTGAGAGATACAAGTTTGTTGTTAAACCAAGTTTAGCAAATTATGAAGTTATATACACTAATCTTTATTACGTAAGGCCTAGTGATAATATGGTTTTCTTTAAACTGGAGGGAGATAATGTAAATAAAGTAACAAAGGGTCAAACCCTAATAATAAAAGCAGATGTTTCAGGGCCTCTATCAAGACTTGAAAAAGCTGAAGTATTAGAAGTTCAGGCTGAGGCTAGGGACTTCTTGGCGCTAAGTAGTGAGTTAGGTGAAGATTCTAATCAACTAGCAGGTTTATACATGCAAATGAAAAACCAAAATTTCGACATTGTTATACCTGAAGATTCTGTAATAGAATATGGAGAAATGGTTGTTAGGTCATCAAGTAACGGATGTACTTCTGGTAGAAAAATAGCTTATCCTTGCTACACTCAAGATGTGGTAGGTGATAGTTCTGCTACAACTAATTACACTGTTCCTGCTGGTTCATCTGTAAAAGTAAAAGTAAGAGCTTTTCGTAACGATACTTTTAATGGTAGAAGTTGCCAGGAAATATTATGGGAATGGGATCAGCAATATATTTCAAGCGATGACTATTTAGATTTAAGAAAATGGTGGGTTGGAGATAATATAAATCCTGTAATTGCAGACCCAGGAAACTTGTCGGATGAAACAACTATAAATTACATTCAGTCTTTAGCGAATCCAAGTGGTACTCCTGGAAATGATATACTTGATACTAAGGGTGTTGCGGACAATGTTGAATGTGAAAGTTTTGAAGTAACATTTCAGTGGATACAAGGTGATTCTCAATCGGCTGATGACCCATTGTATTTAGGTGTAAGTTCAGGAATGCACGGATGCTATAGACCTACACAGTCAAATAGAACTGCAGATCTTCATGTTGAGTTAATTGTTCAAAGAGCAAATACTTTAATGGTTTTTGAAAGCGAGCCTTTAGATGCGGATGCTGAACTATACTATGATGCTTCTGAATCTTTTCCTATTACACAGCCTGAAGGATTTCATTTGTCAGGAAATAATATTGGTTTAGGAGACCAAGACCAAACATCAAGTGTTGATGCTGTAGTTAATTTAAATTTCCAAGACTGTTTTACTTTTGGTAATGGGGTTGAGAGTTTTAAAATAAAAGATTCATTAGCTGGTAGAGCTATGGTTTTAGGCCAAAGAGTATTAGCTGTATCTAATCAAGATTACAAAGAAGCTGATAGGTTTGAGGGTATTACTTATAGTGGAGTTTACAGTAGTAATAGTGGTGTCAATAATCTTAATGAATTTAATTTAGGATTGGCAAACTTTAAAGACTGCGAAACTATATTTGGCCCAATACAAAAAATGCATGCTCGTGAAACTGATATACTTGTTCTTCAAGAAGATAGAATAACTTACGTATTATCAAGTAAAAATTTAATTAGCGACAGTACTGGTGGAGGAGTTATCGCATCTGTTCCTCAAGTACTTGGAACTCAGATAGCTAGAATAGAAGAATATGGTATTAGTTATAATCCTGAAAGTTTTGCTTCTTGGGGTTCTGATATGTTTTTCACTGATGTAAAAAGAGGTGCTGTTCTAAAGCTTAGAGGTACTAGTAGAAATAATGATTCGTTAGAAGTTATATCTTCTAATGGAATGAGGTCATATTTTAGAGATCAGTTTCACGAATCAATACAGACTCAGAAGTTAGGAGGATACGATCCTTATATGAATGAATATGTATTAGGAATGAACTGTACTGAGATACCTTTACCTCCAGAGGTTTCAGCTTGTGGATATACTCTTCAGAAAAACAATTTATTAAAAGACTCTGTAATAGTATCAACTATAGATTATGGCGCTGTAATTGGTGAGTCTAATATTTCTTATACTATTGCATCAGGTGGAAGTATAACTATTTCTTCTTTATGGAATGGTATTACTACTACTAGTGGCTTGCTAACAGGTAATGGTGTATTCTCTTTTGATAAAACATTAAACACTCCTAGAAACGCTGTGGTAACGATTACTGCAATAACAGATTCTTCTTTTAATATAACAGCTGATTGCCCTACGGAAGTTCCTATAGAAGTTATAAAGGTGGTAATGAATTCTTCAGTAGATGCAAATGATTTTATACACACTGAATATAAATGGAATAATTTAGTTGTAGTTAGTCCTATTGATTCGAGTCTTTCAACTCTTGGAAGTAATAATAAAATTGCATCTAATTATGTTTCTCAAATAGGAATTAGGTCTTTAGGTGTTTTTCCTTATAGTGGTACAGATATTACTATCAGGTCTAATAAGATTAATTTTGATGATTATGATTGGGTTGTTAATAGTGATAACTTTAAATACCTATCTAGTGATGTTTTGTTTTCGAATAACGAAGCAGATATAAATACTTTATTATCAACATCGGTAACAATACCAAACAATGAAGTATCAAATCCTTCAATTGGATTGTATGAGGCTATTGTTCCTGGATTAGATCTACCAATAAATAATAAATATTTATATTTGATTTATGATTACAGAGAAACTAGTTGTCAGGAATTTTGTTATGACCCAGTTTCAGCTTCAGCAGCTTGTTGTGAATGTACTATTTCGTATACAGCATACCAAAGTAGCTCAATACAACAGAACAATAAAGTTGTTTGTGGTCAGCCTTTAATACAGACTTTCTATCATACAGGAACCGGTTCATTACCAGTTATAGGTGACTTTGTTTACTCATCATCAATTGGCCAACCTGGAACAACATTAGCTCTTGGGCTATACCAGATTAGTGGAACGGATTATATAACAGTAAATAAATTTGGACTAGTTACAAAGGTAACTACTTGTCCAGTAAATCAAGTTTAAATGGGAGTATTAGGAACATATTGTTTTGATGGATTAAATTTTTCTCAAGCCTCTGCGCTTTTTAGTGACGCATCATTATCGGTTTTAGCTGATGATGGTTATTATTCTCAAGGAGGTATAGTTAGACAGCAATTAAATGGAGTTTTATTAAAAGCTAACGCTTGTGGATCGTGTTCTATTTCTTGTGGAAATGGAGTTTCTGTAAGTATTAGTCAGAATGGATTCTTTGATATAAATTTTGATGTTGGTAATAGTATTGGGGCAGTAGTTGCTTATTTTTATATGGGTACCTCTATTGCTGATGGTGTCATTGCTAACTATGATTCGAATAATTATAATAGGTTAACCGCAAAAGGAAACGATGGTACTATTTTAATAGACGGATCTGGTGCTAATGTTGATTATGCTGGTATTGGAAATCAAAACACTGGGGATCCTACTTATGTAGGTAGTAATTCTTCTAATATTATTAGATCTTACACCAACACGAATACTACTCCTGGACAATGTTCTCCTGGAGATGCTCCTGAAAATTACAGTTATTCAGGGTCTTCGTATGTTGCTCAGGGAACTTTAAATCCATTAACGGTAACCAACGAAATGTGTGGAAGAGCTTCTAGTGGTAGCCCTGTGTTTACAATAGTAATACCTAAGACAAACTTAACTATTAATTCTTTAAACTTAAAAATTTCTGCTCCTGCGTGTGGAACTTTCTTTTCATATGAATTAGATTGTCCTATTTCTTTACCGTCTTTTAGTTCTTCAAATGCCTCTCTAACAACGGATTGTGATACTACTCAAAACCAGACTTTTTATTTTGTAAGAAATGCTGTAGGAACAGGTACACCTTTTACCTTAGATACAAATACAATACCTGAAGTTGGTAATTTTGTTTTTATTGATGAAAATGGTGGTACTTATTTAAATGACAACTCTGATATATTGTACTACGTAACTGGAACTACTTCTATTGGTGTTAGAAATGGTGTTGTAATATCTTCACAGCAATGTGAAAACAATTCATCAGACCCAAAAACAATGGGGCCAACTTCTACTTCTAGAAATGAAGCATGTTCTACTACTACTACACCTAATACAGCTTATTTTTTAAACAATATAGTAGCAGAAGGTGTTACGGTTTTCTCTGATTCTAATTTGAATACTCCTTTTGTTGGTGATAGTGGATTTTACAAACTGGAGGACGGTAAAGATAAAGCGATACAGATTGATTCATCAGGTGAAATTATATCTCCAGTGTTTCTTTGTGGTTCATCTCTTTATAAACTAAGTGATTGTAGTTCTAATTTATTTTACACTGTAGCTAATGACTATCCTGCTCAATTAGGAGATGTTATGCAATATCAAATTGGAACTCCAGGTTCCGGAGCTGTATACTGTGGTGAAGTTGTAGACTTAAATCAAGGAGGACAAGCAGATGCTACTTTAGTAAACGGCCTTAAGTATGATTGTAATGATAGTGTACACTGTGCGCAATAATAATAATAAATTATAAAAAAATGTCTTTAAATTGTAGTAATAGTACAGTAACGTACAGTGAAAGTGCAAAAGGATTTCCTTCTTTTTACAGCTTTATACCAGAGTATATGATTGGTATGAATAGTTTTTTCTATAGCTTTAAAGAAGGTAACCTGTGGAGACACAATACAAATCCAGTGCGTAACAATTTTTATGGAGAGCAACATAAATCTACAATAACAAGTGTATTTAATCCTCAGCCCACACAAGCAATAAAATTATTTAAAACGTTATCGTATGAATCAACAACAACTGTAGATAATCAGGCAAATGCTGCCTGGAGTTGTACTTATTTAAAAACTGATTTAACGGATGGTAATCCTGGATCTATGTTATCAACTTATTTTCAACAAAAAGAAGGGGAGTGGTTTAGCTACATAAGAACAAATGAATCAACGATAAACTTTAAAGCTAGGTCAGCAAATGGTATAGGAAACTGTACTGCTATTAGTGGTTTATCTGATGATATATTATTAGAATTCAACGTTTCAGTTGGCTCTATTCTTAGTATTGGTGATTTAGTTTATGCTGCAAATATAGAGAACGGTTCTGTAGTTGGAATTCCTATAGCTGCTGGTATTGTAATTTCAAAAAACTCCAGCAGTATTTCTATAAATGCAACTCCTACACAGAACTATACAGTTCCTACTGTTGGTCAGTACATAATGTATATAAAAAATGCTGTTGCAGAGTCTACTGGAGCTAGAGGTTACTACTTAGAATTTAAGTTAGAAAATAATTCCTCAAATCCAGTTGAATTGTTTTCTGTGGGCAGTAGCGTCATGAAAAGTAATCCATAGAATTTCTGTATATTTGTGATATGGAATTACATATAAGAAGATTAGTTGAATCGGATTACGATAATATTTTGTGTAAATGGTGGAAAGATTGGAGATGGACACCACCTTCTAGAGACTTTTTACCTAACGATGGAGTAGGCGGTATTATAGTTTACGATGGAAATACTCCTGTTTGTGCAGGGTATGTTTATATTACCAATTCAAAAGTAGGTTGGTGTGATTGGATTATATCTAACTTTGAATATAAAGACAAGAGTAATAGAAAAGAAGCTTTAAATGAGCTGATACGTGCTTTAACTGACACATTAAAAAAAGGTGGTTGTAAGTATTCTTACGCTCTTATAAAATCCAAATCTCTAATTGGAAATTATGTAAATAACGGCTATGTTGAGGGAGATAGTTACAATAAAGAAATGATAAAAATATTATAATATGGCGGCAGTAACAGCATCAGTAGTAGGTATAGCAACAGGTCTTGCATCAGCAGGTATGAGTTTTAGTCAAGCAGCTAAAGCGTCTGATGCTGAATCTAAAGCATTAAAGGCTTCTGAAGAATTAATGGAGGAGGCTAAAAAAGAAGCAGAAGTTAGATACCTAGAAGGATTAAATGTTCCTTTAGATGGATACGATGAAGAAGCTCGTGCAAACTTACAAGCTCAACAACAAGGGTTACAAGCTCTTCAAGAGGGTGACCCTAGAAATTTAGCTGCTGGTGTAGGTAGAGTTGGAGCAGCTGCAACTTTAACGAATGAAGGTATTCGTAACGACAAGAATAGAGAGCTATATGATTTAGAAAAAGCTCAAGTATTAGAACAACAAGCAATAGGGCAAGATTTAAAAGATATGGCTGTTGGTGCTGCTGCTGATCAGCAAATGATTTCTCGTGATGCTGCTGAAAATAAAGCTGCTGCTCAACAAAGTGCATTTGCAGGTATAGGTCAAGCGGCTAGTTCTGCGGCCAGCTTAGTTCCATTATACGCGAAGTCAAAAACAGATAGAGATATTAGTGATATTTTAGGAAATACAGATACTGCTAATATGAGAATAATGGGAGATAATCCTAATAGTAATAGTAATTTATTTGAAAAATACACATTAGCAGGTAACAATTCAGAGGCGTCTAAATATGCTCCTCAGATTAGTGGCTCTGCAGCTATGAGTAATTCTCAGATTATGCAGGAAATTACAGCAATGGGTTATACTGCGGAGGAACTACGTGCATTGAAAAAAGCTAAGAGTGGTTTTAATATTAACACGTCAGGAAGATTCTCTAGATAAAAAATTATGGCAGAAAATAAAAGTACACCACAGGCATCAAATAAATATTCTATTTACGCTCAGAGAAATGTAGAAAGCACTCAAGTTGACTGGTCTAAAATAGCCAGTACTTTAACTAAAGGAGCTGAATCAATCAGAGATGAGAGGCAAGGTCGTAAAGACGCTATAGACGTAGCTACTCAGGATTCAATGGAGCAGCTTAGTAAGGTTGAAGATGTAAATAATCAAGATGCTGCTAGTTTACTTATTGATGGCTCAAGTATGTCTACTGAGTCTCTCAGAGTTCAATCAAATATGCTGAAACGTGGTTTAATAAAGCCAAAAGATTTTAAGCTTTTTATGCAACAACAAAAAAATGGGTATTCAAATTTAAACACAGCTGTAAAGGGCTGGGATAAATGGGCTACACAAGCAACTGAAAGGTTGGCTATTGCAAAAGCTACAAGTTCACCTATAGCAAGTGAGTTAGAGATTGAATTAAACAAACAGCTAGAAGGTTTAGGTAACTTAAAGAATAAAAAACTATGGACTAATCCTGTAAATGGCCAAATGCAGTTGGTTACTATGGGTAAGAATAAGGATGGCATCTATAATGTTATGCCTGATTACAATACTGAAAAAGAAAAGTTTCAGAATCCAAACACTATGAATAACTTGATGAAGTTTAAGTTAGATAGGTTTGATATGAAGTCTGCGACAAAAAGAATTACAGACCAAACTGCTACAATTATAACTGCATACGAAGGTAATTATAATGTTTTATCAGGTGGTGGAGCGATATATTCAAAAGAAAGTTTTAGACAGTTAGGTAAATTTGGAAAAGATTCAAATGGCAAAAAGCTAACATTTAAAGACTGGAAAGAAAACGAGATTGATGCTGTTGTTGGTAGCTCTTCAGAGACTAATAATTCTAATGCCGGTCAAGTGCTTGCTGGTAGAGGTTACAAATATGCTAGAACTAAAAAACAATTTAAGTCTCAGTATCCAAATCTTGATGAAAAATTCTTTATTCCTTACGAAACAATTTCAGGAAGACCAGAAATTACATTAACTTCTGCTCAACAAAAAGAGGCTAGAAATTTTGTAAACAATCAAATTGAAGCTGGTATCGATGATAAATTAACAATATCTTCTGCTAAGGCTGGTCAACAAAAAAGACAAGACACAACAAACACCACTGATATAAATGATGCGAAAAACAGAAGGGTTGCATATGCTGGTGATTTAAATAACCTTATGTCTGGGGACTCAGGAAAAGCTTCTGCTGTTGGTGAGGATAGAATAGTAGACATGAACAAAAGATTCAAAGAGTCTAAAAGTCAGTCAACTAAAGAGATACAAAAAATATCAAGAAACGCTGACGAGTTTGTTATCAAACAAAAAGAGAAAGGAAAAGATATATCTGTTAAAATACAGAGGTATGAAAAGGATGGTAAAGGTGGGTATGATTCTTCTAGACCAAGACCAGCAAAAGAAATAGCGAGAGAGCTTTACAGGCAAATACTTCCTGCTGATGCTACTGATATGTCATTTGATCAATTTTATCAAGATGCCATAGATGATGGGTTTAGTTTTACTCCAAGAATGATTGATAATGGTAGTGGTACTATGGTTCCTAACCCTGATTACAAAGGTGATGAAACTACTTCTACTACTGAAAACATAAGACCAATTGAATTATATTCTTCAGGGAGTGATTATACTGATTTAAACTTCACGAAAACATTAGCTGATGAGTACGCTTTAATACCTAAAGGTAGAGATAATTTTGAAGCGGCTACTCCTGTTGTAATGAAATCAGTTGAAAGAGGTTTATCTGCAATACCTGGAGCTAGAGGTATCACAGTGACCAGTAACGATGTAAGATTTGATAGTACTAACGAGATTATTGTAAACTTCAATAACCCAGTTACTGGGAAGCCTGATAAAAAAGTTTTTAAATTTAATGAAGACACAACTAAACTTCAAGGAGATGTTGATGTTTTTATTAATGAGCAAATACAATTGTACAACGATTCAATAGGAAGTGATATAAAAGGAAACGCATCAAGATTTAATAAATAAGAACAATGAACGAAGAAGCTTTTGAATATGCTTACAGTCTTTTTACTCAAGATGGATATACAGGAACAATAGATGATTACAGGTCTTTAGTATCTAGCGATACTGATGCTGTATCTCATTCTTATGAGTTATTTAAAAAAGATAAATACTCAGGTTCAAGAGAGGATTTTGAGCAATTGTTAAAACCTGAAAAAAAAAATCAAGTCGACACCGTGGAGGAAACTTCAGATGGGGTGGAGGAAGTTACGGAATCGTTACAAAAAAATGGATCTTCGGATTCTTTAGGTCAAGAAGATAATGTACCTAAAATAAAAGTAGAGCAAGATGTAATTACTGATAGTTCTATAAATGGTATTGATGTAGAAAAACAAGACTTTGATAAATTTGTAAGTGATGAAGAGGAGATAAAGAAACAAACTGAAGACCCATTTTCTTATTCTATGAATATTGTAGATGAGGCTTTAATAAATGGTAGCGAGGAGAATGCTGTTCCTTTAATGAATTATCACTTTAATCAATATGGTTTTAAATTTAAAGAGTCAGATATACTTGGTGATGGTATGGTTGTTAGTTCAGCATCACTTGATGAGAATGGAAAAAGAAAAGAACTTAGAGTAAACCTTGACCCATTTTCTGGATTTGGAGACAAGGAAGAGAAGGAAGCATTACAGAATTTTTTAAACGAGAACAAAGAAAACAGCAGGAAACTTCAGTCTGCTGAGAAAGGATACGCTAATTTAGAAAGAAAAATTACTGACCAAAAAGGAATAGACTCCTCATTAAATTCACTTAATACCAAAGCAAATGTTTTTCGGCAAGAAGTGCAAGGATGGTTAAAAGGTAACGCTGAGTTAAAAAAAAGAACAGAGTTTTTCGATGGATTATCTCAAGACGAAATAAATGACCCTAAAATAAGAGATGCTTTTAACTTATACATATCAGATACCAATAAGTCAGAAGCATTAAAGAAAAAAATATTAGCTACTGAATCTGAATTAAGGGATTCGGGTAGAGCTTTAGACCAAACAATGGGGCGTTATTCTGAGATGAAATCTGCTTCAGGAAACATGTCATCAGCTTCTTTGAATGCTATATGGTCTGGAATTGGAAGGATGGGTTCAAGTGCAATGAATTATGTCACTGACTTTATTGTAAACACAGGAGAGTTTGGAGGCGCAAGTCCTATAGGTTACAAGAAATTGTATATGGATACAGCGAAGAAAATGTTTGCGACAAAGAAATCTGACGATATACACGACTTAGAAACTCCTAACGAAAACAACGAAACAAGTAAAGGTAAGTGGAATAGTTATCTTGAAAATTTAACTGACGAGCAAAAAGACAAAGTAAGCGCTAAGACTAAAGATATTTTAGCAAAGGATAGAAAGTTTGACATCTACGACTTTAATGAAGATGGAGGTGCTGATTTAAAAGAGATTCCATCAGGAAGTAGATACTCTGATTACGCTAGAAAACAAAATGTAAAAAATCTTAGTAAGGACTCAATGGTAGAGCTTGCTAGAACGGCTCCTGTAAAATCATTTGGTGATGACGATGCCAGTGTAGAGTACAGCGACTTAGTGAAAGAAGGTTTTTGGGGAGGAGCGTACCTTGGATTAATGGAATCGTTACCAGCTATGGCAGGCCCTTCGGGAAAAGCAGGTTTAGTAATGAGGACAGCTTCTATGTTTGGTCAAGTTTCTGACCACGTAAACGAAGAGATGTTTAAGAATCCTGAATTTGCAGATATTTCTGAGAACGAAAAACTAACTGTTGCTATTCCTTTAGGTATAACTGTAGGTGTTCTTGAGACTATTGGTTTTAGGAATGTAGTGCAACAAAAAGGACTTATCAATAAGGTTTTATTAAAAGCTATAGGAAAGTATACTGGAGCAAAACAAGTGTCTAAGAGAGGGTTTACGGACGTTGTTCGTCAAGAGGTTGACGGAATGTTAGCTCGTGGTGTCCTTACCTTGGCTGCTGGTGGTGTTGCTGAATTTGAAACAGGTGCTGCACAAGAGATTGCGGATATTGGTATAAAAGCTATATACAATGGTGCTAAAGAGAAGGATATGTTTCAGACTCCTGAAAGTATCAAGGATGGAATAAACCAAGTTCTTAAAGCAGGTGCGCAAGAGATGGTTGGTGGCTGGATAATGAGTACTCCTGGAGCAATGATAAACGCTGCTACTTCTAAGGATTTTACTCGTTTAGATAATGGTGTGTTCGAGGTTTTTGAGGATATGATAGATGATGGTACTTCTACCAAGTTGATAAACATAAAATTAAAAGAGCAAATAAACGCAGGTGTAATTACTGCCAGTGAAGCAAAAGAGCAAGAAGCTATTTTTAATAAGTTAAAAGGAGTCTACACTCAGATTCCTAGTGACTATTCTACAGATCAAAAAAAGAAAGCTTTAGGTCTATTGTTGAATAGACAAGGTTTAGAGCAATCTATAGAAGGTAAAGATGATGCTACGGTTAAGCCAGTAAAAAGAAAAATTGATGAGATAAACGATTTACTTGAGGAAATAAGTAATAATGCTTACGAATCTAATGAGGCAACTACTGTAGGTCGTGTTGAGGAGGACGAGATTATTGATGAAGAAATTAAATTAGAAACACCAAACCCAGAAAAAGATGGAATACAAGAGCAAGGCACAGATGGAGTGGATGCAAAAGAACCTACCGGAAGTAGCGAGGAGATCGAACCAGGAACCACAGATGACAGAACTACCGGAAAGAGTGATACCGAAATCGAAAACGAAAGCAGGGAAAAGGCCGAGAAGGAAATAGAAGTACTAGAGTTTAAGGAGAAAGATTTACAAGTAAAGTTAAAAGAAATAGCACAGAACGGAACTTCTCCTGAGACTGAAAACGGTCAATTATTTGATAAGGTTTCAGATGAATTGATTGAAGTAATTTCTGAAATTAAAAAAGCAAAAGATAATTTATTAAATCAAAAAGAAAATAAGGAGGTTGCAGAAATTGAAGAGGATATAGATGTTGTTGAAATTAAACCTACAAAAAAACTTAAGAACGATTTTAAAAACAATAAGCTTAGCTATTTTGACAGAGTCGGAATGCTTTTTGCTATTGCAATAAAAAAGAAGAACAAGAAAAAGTTAACTAGTTTTGAGGATACACTTTTCTCTAGCTCAGATTCTGCTTTAGTTAATGATATTCTTATTGAGGTAGATGAACGTGCAAGTTCTCAGTCACAAAGAAGACCATATGTAAAACCTGATTTTGATGTATTAGGAAAGAATCAAGAGGAACAAGACCAGCAAGAGGCAGAGGATTTTGATGCGTTATTAAATCCTGATTCAAAAGTAGAGTCAGACATTGATAATCTTCCTACAGCAGAGCTTGAGTTAATGAATGGTGAGACTGTTAAAATCAATCAAGAATCCAAGAACCTCGTCTTTACAAAGAAAGGAAAGGATGCTTCTACAGGTACAGATCTTACTACTAAGATTTTAAAGCAGGCGCAACAAGCAGCCAAAGCTATTGCAAAAATATTTCCAAGTATCACAATAATGGTGCATAGGGATAGTGAAATATATGACACTCTAGACCCTGATAAAAATTCTAGAGGACTATATGACCCTGCAACAAACACTGTTCACATAAATTTAACCAATGGTAAGGCAGACTCAAAAACTGTTGCTCACGAGGTGTTTCATGCAGTGTTGCTTAACAAGTTAAAAATGAACAATAAGGCAGCAATTGCTGCTACTAAGAAAATGGTTCAAGCCTTGTCTAGGTCAAAAACTTTAGACAAGAATACTAGAATAGCTTTAAAGAATTTTG
>Ga0222644_1000056_pt1 | contig 62749 bp, 68 predicted proteins | sample AntAcemetagen291_FD_179800 | JGI IMG/M metagenome (GOLD analysis project Ga0222644, IMG submission 179800) | Saline water microbial communities from Ace Lake, Antarctica - #291 | ecosystem: Environmental > Aquatic > Non-marine Saline and Alkaline > Saline | place: Antarctica: Ace Lake...
AATTAAAAAAAAGATTTCATAAAAGAAAATGTACTAGAAAATAAAAAAAATAAGAAAGTCCGGTTAATTTAGGATGAGGATTTCTGGAAACAAGAAAATTTTCATTCCAGTCTTTCTTGGAGCTTGAATTGGCTGCACCTCAGAGGAATTTAACCCCATTTTAAAGTAGTTATATTCTTTATTATTATTAGATCAATTTTCCAAGTGAAAAACAAATTTCTCTTCACTTGGATTAAACTGTTATTAAAATTATTATCGATAAATTCTTCGGCTTTTAATTTATTTTATAGTCTATTTGCGCCCCGAGAGGCGGCAGCACAAGCAACAATAAAAGGAGCCTGATGTGGCCCTGGTACTAAAGCTACACCACAAGCAGCAGCTGCTACTCCACAAGCTATTCGCTTACTCCCCGTAGCGACGTAACAATCTTTTGCAATTTGAACATAAAATAAAGCCATTGCCTTCGGAGCCATTAACACACCTTGTTCAACGATAGTTACGGCACCAACACCTACAATGGCGCCAGCGATTGGTAATACAGGATTAGGCATAATTTAAACTAACCCTGCAAGTAGACCCCACAAAAATTCTACAAGACATTCACGCATTATATACCTCCTTTAAATTTTAAAAAATCGTATTAATAATGTATGATTATACGCAATATATTATAAGTAAAGATTAAAAAAATTACTCAATTTTAATTGAAATGACAAATAAAAACAATTAAAAAAAAGATTTCATAATTAGTTTTAAACTCTTATTTCATTTGACCTTTTATAATACTATCTGTCAGTGCAGTTAATATTAATTTAATTGATCGAACTGCATCATCATTTCCTGGAATTGGAATGTCAACTAAATCTGGATCACAGTTTGTATCTAAAATTGAAATCACTGGAATACCCAATTTACGACATTCTGCAACAGCTGTTATTTCTCGTTTTTGATCAATAATAATAACAGCATCTGGTAAAACCGACATGTTCTTTATACCATCTAAATATTTACGTAATTTTGTTAATTCTTTTCTACGTAAAGCGCCTTCTTTTTTTGCTAATAAATCAAATGTTCCTAGAGATTCTTGATTTTCAAGGTCTTTTAATTTTGCAATACGTTCTTTCATAGTTGTCCAATTGGTTAGCATACCACCTAACCAACGATGGTTTACATAGTATGAATTAGATCGTATTGCTTCCTGTGCAATCAATGTTGTTGCTTGACGTTTAGTACCAACGAATAAAACTTTTTCATTTTTACTAGCAGCAATCTCTAAATATCGCATTGCCTTTTTTAACAAAGTTGCAGATTGAATTAAATCAAGAATATGAATGTTATTTACTTCACTGTAAATGTATGGAAACATTTTTGGATTCCAGCGATGAGCTTTATGACCAAAATGAACTCCTGCTTCTAATAACTGTGATAAACTGATATCAGACATAATATTTTTAAATTACTTATTTATATATACACAAATTTTAAAATACACAATAGCAAACTTTAATTAGTTTGTCCAGTTTCTGTAGAAGATACTAACGGTAAATCAAGAAGTTCTGATCGATTAAGTTTAAGAGATTTATTTTTAAGTGAATATTTTTTAAAAGAATTTTTATAATTTTGAGATCCTGTTCCAGCTGGAATTAAGTGACCAATAACAATATTTTCTTTTAAACCTCGTAACCAATCAATTCGACCTTCAATTGCAGCTTTTGTAAGAACTCGAGTTGTCTCTTGAAAACTTGCAGCAGAGATAAAACTTGGATTATTTAATGCAGCTTTTGTAATTCCAAGTAATAATGGAACATAACATGCTACTTGTTTATTTTCACTTGTTAAAATTTTGTTAATATATTGAATATGATATAAATCGATAACTTCTCTCTGTAGTAATGGAGTATCACCTTCATAGGTAATTAAAACTTTAGTTGTCATTTGTTTAATAATAACCTCTAAATGTTTATCATTAATTGTTACACCCTGTGATGTATAAACTGATTGTACAGAATTTAAAATAAACAGTTGAACTTTCTTAAAACTTTTATGACTTGCTTCATAATTATCAGTTAATCTTGCATATTTAAATGTCTTAGTTCGGTCACATAAAAATAATTTTAATAATCCGTAATAATTAAAATAAACTTTTATAAGTTTGTGAGGGTTAATTTTTTCATTTTCTTTGATAGAAGTTCCAACTTTCTGAAATTCAAAATTGACATCTAAACTTGTCTTTTGAGATAATAATCCTTTCTTTTGACTAGTAGGAATACGTTTTATCATACTAGTTTTTTTACGAGCTTCTAAAATTTCTTCAATTCGCGGTAGACCTTGAACAATATCACCTGTAATTTCTTTTTCAAGATTTAATAATCCAAGAGTTTTTCCAGATTCAATAAATTCTGTATTTTTACAAAATACACTGTTTACATCTTGTTCGAAATAGTCTTCAGTTATAGAATATAACCCAATGGCTTTCGTTGATTTTGTAAAAGGTTGTTCAGTAAATTTTAGTAATGTTAATTGATTTTTTGACTGATTCGGAGTACCTTTTCGATTACTATTTGAAACTAATTCTGAACTTTGTACTAAGACTGTTCTATCAAATCGAATGTTATTTACTGGGGGCTTTTTAGTTATATTAGGACGTAATATTGTTTTAACTTGTGAATTTAAATTATTCGTTGTTATCGTGAATTTTTTTAAAAATTGAGGAATTAAACAACTATAAAATTTTCCTCCATTTTTTAAAAAAAGCTTTGAAAATTCAGATTTTAGAGTGATTTTTTTATTTTGAAGACTACTCGAATTTAGATTTTTTTTTATTAATAATTTTTTTAAATCATAATAATTTACTGCTATATTTCGGTTGCTACCAAAATTTATATTATTATTTAATTGTGGAATTGTTTTATATTGTAAATTTGTTTTTACCGTTAAATTCTCATTTTTACAATTTGGGAAAAAATAAGGACGACCTTTTTGCACAGTAAATACTTTGTCATTTTCAATAATAATTTTACCAGTTTTAACTAAATTTGATTTACTCATAATAAAATCATTCAATCTTTTATTTATAACTTCAGATTTATTGACAATGGTACAATCGTTATTAGAAATTAAGAATATTTGTTTTTCATTATGTTTCTTTATTTTGAATTTTACTATTTCAAGTGAATTCGAAGTAAGAGTTTCTAAATAACCTAAAACATTATAATTACTTACAAATTGATTTTTTTGAACAAGGAAACAAGGATCGATATTTTTATCTCTTAAATTTGGTGAAATATAGTTATTAAGCTGAATTTTTTCAATAACATTAAACTCAACTAAATTTTTATATTTATTATTTGATAATTCAATATTGATATGTTTTTTAGAAAGATTATTTGTCTTAAAAAGTAAAAGGTTTGCAACCAAATTAAGACTTTGTATTCCAGTGATTCGTTGATTTGATTTATAAAAGTAAACTCCTAGTGATTCAAAATTAAACTGTAATTGAGAATTAACATTTTGTTGTGCAATAGGCTCAGATTGAGCTAAATATGGAAATTCATAAATTTGAATTGGGCGAACTAAAAGTCGATCCTGATTTTTTCCACTAAGACATTCACAGAATGATAAATCTTGAAGCTCCACATTAGAAAATAGAGCCTCTCCAGGGTAGTAGACTTTTTTCTCCACTTTTTTCAATTTTTTACCTTTATAAACTAACCCAGATTTAATTGAAATTATTTGGATATTATTAGGTTTTGAAGTAAGAGTAACAATACCTGAAGTTTTTGAAAATAAATTAGGAATAAGTTCAAATCCTTTTGAAATAAAATCTCCATCTTCAACAAACACAATATTTTGTTCACATTTTATTTTGTGAATTTCTTCTCCTAACCAAATAATTGTACGAGATTTAATAATGGGTTTCTTGGCTCTATAATTTAATTTTAAAAATTTATCTATAAATTTCTTAAATTTAGATTCTATAATTTCTAATTTTTTTAGTTTACGATTAGCGTTTAATAAAGTACGTTGAGCTCTAAGTAATTTACGAGGAGCATTTTCCTGTTTACGTTTAACTTTACTTAGTTTACGTTTGAGTATTTGGTGAACTTTATTATTTTTTTTTGTTTTTAAAAGATTTTCAGTTAAGAAATTGATATCCCATTCGGCTTTTTTAATATCCCATTTTGCCTTTTCAATATTTATCCCGGCACGATAAATAGTAGTTATTGCTTTATCATATTCTATATTAAGTTCAGTAAGTTCCTCTTCATACGGAAAGAAACTATAGTTATTTTTTTGAAAAGAAATAAACTTCGTTTTTTTGTTGTTTTTTAAACTATTGCGAAAATCATAGTAAAGAATTCCACCCGTTAAGGTTAAAAAAGAATTAGTAATTAAGGTGCCGAGCTTTTCATTACGAGTTAATTGCAAACAATTTTTAGAATACTTTTTTGTTATAGTTAAAAAATACTTTTTTTTGCCTAACGTTAATAGATAATTTTTATAATTTAAAGGTGAATGTAATTGTTCTAATTTTGAATTTCGGAATAAATATTTATTGTGATTAATTTTTATCAGCCCTTGATATAAACTTTTTTTATTATTAATGAACGTTATAAACCCACTATAATGATTTATAATTTTAGTTCGAAAAATATAGCTGAACTGATTTAATTTATGATCCGGGTAAAAATTTACAAATGAATTTATTGGACTGTTATATAATTGACCAGATAAAATCCAAATTAATTTATTATTATTTAATAAATTAATTTTTTGTTTTAGTTTAGGAATAAAAATTTCACCAGATGTGTCACTTAAAATTGTCTTAATTTCTGTTTTGACTTGTTTATTAGTATTAATTACTTCACCAATAACGGTACCTTTAGAAAGATACTGATTGTTTTTTGGGAATAAAATTGTATTCCGTGAAATATCAATTTTTATTAGATCTTTTTTTTTGTCTTCTGGAATTAAAACTAATGAGCCGGAATTTTTTGTTACCAGAACATCCTCACCCCGGTTAGTTCTTAAAATGACTGTTTTTAATCCTTTATAAAATTGAATAATTCCATTTATTGGACTAATAATTTGTTGACTCGCTTCCGAGGTAAAAATACCACCTGTATGAAAGGTTCGCATTGTAAGTTGAGTACCTGGTTCACCAATCGATTGACCTGCTAAAATACCAATAGCTTCACCAATATCAACTAAATTTTCATTTGCTAAATCCCACCCATAACATTTTTGACAAATGGCACGATATAATTGACAAGTTAATGGAGTACGAATAGAAAAATCAGTTATTCCATTATCTTTACATGTTTTAATTAATTCTGGAGTTATTTGAGTATTCTGTTTTATTAATAAAGTGGATGTTTGAGGATCATAAATTGGTCTATTTAATACACGTCCTAAAATTTTGTCATATAAGTTTTTTTTATTTGCAAAATTTTTGATTGAAAATACAATCGAATGTGTTGTTAAACAATCTTTCTCACGAATTAAGATATCTTGAGAAACATCAATTAAACGACGTGTTAAATAACCTGAATTTGCCGTTTTCAGAGCAGTATCTACAATTCCTTTCCGAGCTCCATATCCAGACATTAAGTAATCAGTGATTGTTAAACCTTCACGAAAATTCTTTTTAATTGGTAAATTCATGATTTGACCACTTGGATCGGACATTAAACCCCGCATACCAACTAGCTGACGAACTTGGGATAAATTACCACGTGCACCTGAAAAAGCCATAATGTAGACAGAATTCAGTGGGTCATAATTTTTAAAATAATAGATAATTTGATTTTTTAATGATTCACTAGTCAAACTCCATGTATCAATTATTTTTTGAAATCTTTCAACATCTGTGATTTTACCTTTTAAGAAGATTTTTTCAGAATTATCAATTTCTTGATTTGCTTTCTCAAGCATTCCACTTTTGACAAATGGAATTTTTAAATCTTCAATACTAATTGAAATGCCAGCATGACTAGCATATTTGAATCCTAAATATTTTAACTCATCCGCTAGTAAACAAGCCTGCATAGAATCATAGCTTGTAAAACTCCAGGCTAATAATTGACGTAACTGTTTCTTATCAATTAAAGTATTTTGATAGGTATAGGTTTTCATAAAATATATTATCTTTGAATTATAAAAAATTTAAAGTCTTTTGAATTGTATAATTTAAAATAACTCGACCAGTTGTTGTTTGTAAATATTGAGTAATTAGTTTACCATTTGAATCTTTTCGAATTTGTAAATTTTCATAGTATTCAATAACACTATTATCAGATAACACAACCTTCTTTTGTAGATCAGATACTTCATAATGCTCACCCATATATCTAACCCAAATAGATGTATGAATTTCAATTTTATTTTGATTATATGCTAGAATAACATCTTCAAGATTTGCAAAATAATAGTTCGAACCTAATAAACCTTTAATATTAGTAGCAGTTAAATAATAACAACCAAGAACCATATCTTGACTTGGCATAACAATTGGTTCTCCATTAGCTGGAGATAAAAAATTATACGGTGCTAACATTAACATATAACATTCAGCTTGAGCTTCTGGTGATAATGGAATATGAACAGCCATCTGATCTCCATCAAAATCTGCATTAAAAGCTGAACAAACTAAAGGATGCAGTTTAATAGCCCGACCTTTTACTAAAACTGGCTCAAATGCTTGAATACCTAATCTATGTAATGTTGGAGCACGGTTTAGAAAAATAGGATGATTTTTTAAAATTTCTTCTAATACCGGTTTAATAATTAATTCATCATATTGAATTAAATTTTTGGCAATTTTTATATTATTAGCTAAACCTTGATTAATTAGTTCTCGAATAACAAATGGCTGAAAAAGTTCAATAGCCATTTCATATGGTAAACCACATTGATTCAACTTTAAAGTTGGCCCAACAACAATTACTGAACGTCCTGAATAATCAACACGTTTTCCTAATAAATTTTGGCGGAATCGACCATGTTTTCCTTTAATTATATCCGACAAAGATTTTAATGGTCGGTTATTTGCACTTAAAGCTATTTTTCCTCGTTTACCATTATCAATCAATGTATCCACAGCTTCTTGTAATAACCGTTTTTCATTTCTAATAATTAATTGAGGAGCATCAATTTCTAGTAATCGAAGTAACCTGTTATTTCTTGTAATAATTCGTCTATAAAGTTCATTTAAATCTGATGTAGCAAAACGTCCTCCTTCTAATTGAATCATTGGTCTTAAAGCTGGAGGAATAATTGGTAAGATAGTTAAAATCATCCAAGATGGCTGTGAACCAGTTCCAATTAAGTTTTCTAAGATTCGAATTCTTTTAATAGCTTTTTCACGTATCTTATATAATCGGTGTTGTTCCCATTTTCGGAACCAGTGAGATGAATAATAAATTGGTTCTTCTTTGTTTAATACTTTTGTACAAATCAAAACAAAACAGCGTGTTCGGAATATTTCAGATTCTAAATTAAGTTTTTCTAATTCTCTTTTAATTAATGGAGCACCAATTAAAAAACTTGGAGTCGCTTTTAAAAGATATTTTGGTGTATGATGACGGCGGTTTTGAGGTTTTGGATAAGGTTTTAAAGGATAATTACTACGACCTAATTCACGACTTCGACGGTATTGCTGTAAATCCCAATGTAATCCATAAAATGAAATCTCATCTTCAGCAATAAAATAAGTTAATGACGCAAGTTTAATACGTTTAATACGTTCATCCCACAAACTAATAATTGTGGATGGTGTTAGTTTTAAACCATTACAAGTCCACGAATAATTAAAGTTTGTTAGTTTAAGTTTATTTTTACATTTTTCTGACTGACTTGTATAAGTTGTATTCAGTCTTTTTTCAAATTCCTCAACTTCTAAGAGAAGAGCCATAAAATTTGGTCTACTATTGATATACCAAACATGTGTTACGGGGTAAACTAAATTAATATACCCCATTCTATGACGTCTAACTCTTGATTCAGTTAATTCTACACCACAACGTTCGCAGATTAATCCTTCATATCGGACACGTTTATATTTTCCACAAGCACATTCTAAACTTTTACTTGGACCAAAAATACGCTCACAAAATAAGCCGTCCATTTCTGGTTTAAATGTTCGGTAATTTATAGTTTCGGATTTTTGTACTTCACCTACAAATTGACCATTCGGTAATTTACGGTTTGACCATTGTAAAATTCGAAAAGGTGATGCTAATTTAATTTTGATATAATTAAATTCTTTTACAAAGTTTTTCATAATTTTTAAAATGAAATATCATTTATATTTGAAGTAGGTAGGAAAGTTTTAGAAAAAGCATTATATTTTTCAACAAGATTTACTTCAATTTCATATTTTTTCGATGAACTAAATTGTTTAATTTTGTATGTACTCATATCTAAACCAATAGAACGTAATTCTTGTAATAATACTTTAAAAGATTCGGGAATTCCAAATTGTGGAATCTTTTGTCCTTTTATAATTGCATTTAAAGTCTCATTTCGGCCTTGCATATCATCAGATTTGATAGTTAAAATTTCTTTTAATGTGAAAGCAGCACCAAACCCTTCTAAAGCCCATACCTCCATCTCACCAAAACGTTGTCCACCGTGTTGAGCTTTTCCTCTTAGAGGTTGTTGTGTTATTAGAGAATATGGACCTGTAGCTCTTGAATGCATTTTATCATCCACAAGATGAATAAGTTTTAACATATATGCATTTCCAACTGTAATAGGATTTTCAAATTCTTTTCCTGTTCGACCATCCACTAAAACCATTTTACCAGGAGCATAAGGGTTGAAAAGCCAACTTTTATTGTTTTTGATAGACGCGTGGCGGAGTTTCTTATTTATTAAGATTCTGGATACTTCTAAGCCATACATTTCATCAAATGGTAAAATTTTAAATCGACAGTTTAATTTATCACCTGCTAACCCTAATAAACATTCGTAAAGCTGACCAACATTCATTCTTGAAGGAACACCTAAAGGATTTAAAATAATATCAATTGGAGTTCCATCGGGTAAGAATGGCATATCTTGACGTGCTAAAATTCTTGAAATAATACCTTTATTCCCATGTCGTCCAGCAATTTTGTCTCCAACTTGAATTTTCCGAATCTGAGCAATAAATACATAAATTTTTTCAGATTTATATGTCAGCTTCGTTTTTCGATTAAATGTTACTGTTTCAATAACACGCCCTGATTCACCATGAGGCATTCTATATGAATTATCTTTTACACCTTTGGGTTTTGCACCAAAAATGGCACGTAGTAATTTTGATTCAGGTAATTGTTCATAAGTGTTAGTTGAAACTACTTTACCAACTAAGATATCTCCAGATTTTACAAATGTACCAACTCTTATAATTCCATCTTCATTTAAATGCTTTACTTCTGATAATGGTAAATTGGGAATCATTTTCATCGTTTGTTCAGATATTTCTGTATTACGATTAATCTCAATTTTATAACGTTCAATATGAATAGACGTAAAAACATCATCATAAACTAAACGTTCACTAATTAAAATAGCATCTTCAAAATTATATCCTTGCCATGGCATATAGGCAACTAAAGTATTTTGTCCTAATGATAATTCGCTGCTTGTTATTGCTGGACCATCACTAAGGATCTGTCCTGATTTAATTTTTTCACCTTTCCAAACAATCGGACGTTGATTGATACAAGTCTGCTGATTTGAACGTAAATATTTTTGTAATTTATAAATTACTTTTTTATTAGTATCATCTTTAATAATAATCTTATTTGCTGTTACGGAGTTAACAATACCTGATATATGTGCGTTTAATGTCATTCCGGAATCAACAGCAATTTGATTTTCTAATCCTGTCCCAACAATTGGTTTTTGGGGGAAAATTAAAGGAACTGATTGACGTTGCATATTTGAACCCATTAATGCCCGGTTAGCATCATCATGTTCGAAGAAAGGTATCAATGAAGCTGCTACTGAAACAACTTGAATTGTTGAAATAGAAATAAAATCAACTTCTGACGGTGTTACATTAATAAAATCTTGCTTATATCGAACTGAAATAATATTTCTTATTAAATAATTATTTTTATTTGTAGCAATATCAGCTGGAGCAATTTTATATAAATCTTCTACTTCGGCTGTTAAATAAATTGGATTTCCAGTTTTTAAAACTTTTCCATTTATTACTCGCCAGAATGGTGTTTCTAAAAATCCAAGTTTATTTACTCTAGCACACGTTGTTAATGAAGCAATTAAACCAACATTTTGACCTTCAGGAGTTTCAATTGGACAAATTCGACCATAATGACTTGGGTGAATATCACGAACTGAAAAACTAATATGATCACGATTAAGCCCACCTGGTCCTAAACCACTAATTCTACGGCGATGTGTTAAAGAAGATAATGGATTGGTTTGATCTAGATATTGAGATAATTGACTTGATCCAAAAAATTCTCTTATTGTCGCATTAATAACACTGAAATTTAATAGATAGTTTGACTCAACCGTATTTGTTTGATTTCGTAATTTTCGAACTAGTCGTTGAAATCCAATTCTAAATAAATTTTGTAATAATTCTCCAATAGATCTAACACGTTTATTTTTGAGATGATCAATATCATCTGGAACACTCTTTGATATTGTTAATGAAATTAATTTATCAATTATTGCAAAAATATCTTCATATGTAATTATTTGGAGACGTTCATTAATTTTTAAACTTAATCGATTATTAACTTTCAATCGACCAACTTTTCCTAGGTTATAATAGTTTGGATCAAAAATCTGTGAAAATTCTGAAATATTTTTGAAGTATCCTATGTTTGAATCAAAACGACTAAGTGGTTGCTTGAAATATGTAGAATTAATTAATAACGGTTCATTGAAATAAAAGAAATCTGAATAATATAGATTTTGATAAATTTCTAGATCTGTTAACCCCATTTCTTTTAAAAGCATAAGAATAGGTTTTTGTGTGATTTTATCTAATTGAATCATAAGTTCCTCTTCTTGGTTCTTCAGAGGATAGTTATAAGCATTAAGTTTATTATTTTTTTGAAAGTTAAATCGAATCCAGGATCCATATTCTGGAATTAAAGTAGCTGCATATACTTCCTTATCTGCATATTTTTTATGATAATTTGTCTTAATTTCATGATCTTTTTGATACAGTAGTAATTGTGTTTTACTCTTTAAGTATTTATCTCGTTTTTTTAGATAATTATCATGCCGAGCTAACTCTTCTTTAAATATTTTTTTATTTACTTTTAGTAAATCTTTTTCTGTTTGAACAATAAGTTTAGGAGCATCCTTACTTATTAATTGGCGTAATCTTTTAGTTCGTTTATGAATATTATTTTTATATTTATCAAATGGTGTTGGATCTATTTCATATGTTGTGTGAACTTGGCCGAAAAGATATTTTAATTGATCTTTTAAACTTGTTGAAAAATAAAGTGTAGGTCGGAAAGTTGCAAATTGTGTTAATTTACTTAAATTAGTTTTTTTTAATAACAGTTTATTGATGTTTTGTTTTAAAAAAGAGAAATTTTGAATATCAAAAAACCAATTTATTAAATGTTCAGTCACTAGAACAACACGTGAATTTAAATTAAGCTGAATATTTAATTGTGAGTTAACAATGGTTTTAGTATATACTCGAATAATTGTTTTAACTTGATTATCAGATAACTTTAAAATTTGTTTTGAATTTGATATTCCATCAAATGTTGAAAAATTTAATGATTTTTTATTAATGATTTGATATTTTGTTAAAATTTTCAATAAAAATTGAAAGTATTTTAATAAAGTAATTACATTATCATTAGTAAAATTAGTTTTAAGATTGGTCGATGTATATTCTTGTTTTAGCCATTTTAAAAACAATAAAATTACTTTAGAATTTGACTCAAATGTTACTGTTTGTGAAATTAAGATATAAAATTTAAAACATTGAAAGAATGAAAATGAAGATTCGTTTTTCGATTGTTTTAAAAACTCCAAAGAATAATAATATATTGGAATTGAGTTGTGATCTGATAGCTTAGAATCAAATGTTTGATTTTCCCAATTTGTAAGAATCTTTTTGACTCTTTTATTTTTTAAAAAATCAACAATTTTGTCATCGGTATCAGTGAAATTTATTCTTGGTTGATCCAATTTAGGTTTTGAAAAAAATAAATCAAATTCGGAAATAAAAGTTTCACCAGATGGTAAAAATGTTCTTAGTTTATGAATATCAGCTGATAATTTTCTTTTGAACTGAGTTTGAACTTTTTGGTTTTTATTTTTTTCAAAGTAAATACCAGGACTTCTAATAATCTGACTTACAATAACTCGCTCACATCCATTAATAATAAATGTCGCATATGTAGTCATTAAAGGTAAGGTAATAATTGGAAATTGGTTTTGATAATGAACTTGGTTAAGTACTTTATTTCGTACTTCAATAGGAATAACTAATTGGGCTCGGTAATTTCCACTATATTTTTTTGCGATTACTAAGTTATACAAAGGTTTTATGAGTATATACTCTTCACTGAACATTAAATATTCAGTATTCTGACTGAAATCATAAATTTTTGAGAATAAAGCTAATTCTTCAGTTAAACCTTGTGTGATAAACCAACAAAAACTTACTCGTTGCATCGCAAGAAAATCGGGCAGAGCATTGATATAATTAATATTTTTGTGCATGGTTTTAGTTTATGCCATAAATAATTTATTAAAAGATAATTTTAATTTAATACAATAACATGATATAACTTCAATTATTTTCTCAAGATATTATTACATTTGAAATGCAATAATGTCTTGAGAAAATATTTTATTATAATAAAAACAGAACCTGATTGTTTTATCAATCAGTTTCTATTTTTAGTACACATCCTTTTACTTATGTTGTAGTTTTGCTATACGTAGCTAAGTGACTAGCAAGTCTAGCTTTTTGACGCGCTGCTGTATTTTTATGAAAAACATTTTTTTTAGTTCCTTTATCTAAAAAACTATAAATAGAATTTAAAATTGTTCTTAATTTTTCTTTAGATTCAGTAGTTTGATCCTCTTTAGATAGTTTTAGGTTTTTAAAAAAAAGTTTTGTTAAAGTTCGAACAGAAGTTTTATAGTAACGGTTGCTTATACGGTTTCGTTTATTAATTTTGATTCGTTTTACTGCAGATTTATTATTAGCCATATTTTTAAAAATAAGTTATCAAGTGATATGTTTTGTCATCTTTTGAGCTAGCATCTCAAAATTATCGTATTCAAACTCGAATACATGCTTAAATTATCATTACAATCAAATAAGATTCTTTCTTTATCATTAAAATATACATTTAATGTTGGTTCAGAAACGTTTATAAATAATAAATTCTCAAGTACTTTTAGCTGTCGTAACTTAAATAGATTCACATTATCTAAATTAGGATTCTTACTGTTTATACTAAAATTCTTAAATAAAGTTTCTTTTTGTGGAAAGTCTATGAAAATATTGTAATATCAAGATATATGTTTATAGTATAATAAGTATTTCCTTTTATTGCAAACTAATAAAGTGATAAATATCAAATATTAATCTATAACTTCAAATGATTATCTAATTTTACAATATTCAATTTTATTAGAACTATATTAATTCTATAAAATAAATTGATATTAGTATATTTACTAAATTACAAATTCAATACATAATGTAATTAAATTAATTGGACAAGTTAAGCGATTTCTAAATTCAGTTAAATTTTAGGAATTTTGGTTTTATTTTTAAATAATAAATTGTGTTTTGAAGCTTAGAACTTTAACGATACTTGACAATTCAATACTAATATGTTATAATTATTTGTTAGTGTTTTGTGTCGCGGAGTAGAGCAGTCTGGTTAGCTCGTTGGGCTCATAACCCGAAGGCCAGTGGTTCAAATCCACTCTCCGCTACACTCACAACTATGAAAGTATTTTAATAAAATAATTGAGTGTTCAATATATAATTTTAATAAAAACTTTTTTTTTATTAAAATTGTATATTGAACATTAAACATTTATAAAGTTTTACAAATGACATTAAACTTACAAACACCTTTTCCAACTTTTGGTGGAAGTACCGGAGGTTGGTTACGTTCAGCTGAAGTTGAAGAAAAATATGCTATTACTTGGACAAGTTCAAAAGAACAAATATTTGAAATGCCAACAGGTGGAGCAGCAATAATGCGTAACGGAGAGAATTTATTGTACTTAGCACGTAAAGAACAATGTTTAGCATTAGGTACTCAATTGAGAACGTTTAAGATTAATGATTATAAAATTTATCGAATTTTCCCAAGCGGTGAAGTTCAATATTTACATCCAAAAGATGGTGTTTCCCCGGAAAAAGTAAATCCAGGACGAGTTGCAGTAAATACTCGTGAATTTTCCATTGGAAAAAATCCAAACCCTGCTTCTATAAAATTTAGCGGGACAACTACATACGAAAGTTAGTATAATCAAGATTAGTTTTAAAACTAATCTTTTAGGCGAGATGGCAGAGTTGGTCGATTGCGTCTGATTTGAAATCAGATGAATCTTTACAGGTTCCGTGGGTTCGAATCCCACTCTCGCCTTTAAATTTAAGAAGTTTGCTTAACAGTGTTGAAGAATGTAAAAATTATATTATGAGTAAAGTTTATGATTGGTTTGAAGAACGATTAGAAGTTCAAGCAATTGCTGATGATATTTCAAGTAAATATGTTCCGCCACATGTTAATATTTTTTATTGTTTTGGTGGTCTTGTTCTTACTTGTTTTTTAATTCAAGTTGCAACTGGTTTTGCAATGACTTTCTATTATCGACCTAGTGTAGTTGATGCATTCGCATCAGTAGAATATATTATGACTAGTGTTAATTTTGGTTGGTTAATACGTTCATTACACCGTTGGTCTGCTGGTATGATGGTATTAATGTTAGTATTACATGTTTTCCGTGTATATTTAACAGGTGGTTTTAAGAAACCTCGTGAATTAACATGGGTAACTGGTGTTATTTTATCAGTTGTAACTGTTTCTTTTGGAGTAACAGGGTATTCATTACCATGGGATCAAGTTGGATTCTGGGCTTGTAAAATTGTAACAGGTGTACCTGCTGCAGTACCTATCGTTGGACCACCATTAGTTTTAATTTTACGTGGTGGTGAAAGCGTTGGTCAAGCAACATTAACAAGATTCTATAGTGCGCATACATTTGTTTTACCAGTGGCTGCAGCAGTATTAATGTTAATTCACTTTTTAATGATTCGTAAGCAAGGTATTTCAGGTCCTCTATAAAGTCAAAACAAAATAATTTAAATATTAAAAAATATTATGTCAGTAATTAAAAAACCCGATTTAACAGATCCAAAATTAAGAGCAAAATTGGCAAAAGGAATGGGTCATAACTATTATGGTGAGCCAGCATGGCCAAACGATATTTTATATATCTTTCCATTAACTATGTTAGGTATGTTTGCATGTTGTACAGGTTTAGCAACTTTAGCACCTACTCAAATGGGTGAACCTGCTGATCCTTTTAACACACCATTAGAAATTTTACCTGAGTGGTATTTTTTCCCAACATTCAACTTATTACGAGTATTACCTAATAAGTTATTAGGTGTATTAGCTATGGCAGCTGTTCCAGCTGGCCTTATTACTATACCATTTATCGAAAATGTTAATAAGTTCCAAAATCCATTCCGTCGTCCAATTGCTAGTTTAGCCTTTATTTTTGGTTTCATTACAGCAGTTTGGTTAGGAATTGGCGCTTGTTTACCTATTGATAAAGCAATTTCATTAGGTTTCTGGTAAATACTTATTTAAGTAAATAGATTAAAGAAAAGATTGATTATCTTATTATCTAAAATTTCAGTTGAAATTGTTTTTTAATACATACTCTCTCTCATACTTTTATCTTAAATTTTAAATATACTAATTTATATTAATTAGTATATTTAAAATTTACTGTTTTCAAACTAAATTATTAAAAATAAATGAACTTTTATTCTTATTTAATTTAAACTTATTTTAGAAATTAAGTTCAGCAGCTTGTACTTTTTCGAATTGTTTTTTCTTTAAAACTAAGAAGATTTGTGTTAATAAAGTAAAGAAACAGAAAACAAGATAGCCAATAATTCGTATTGGATTTTGTAAAACAATTTCAGATTCTTCTTGACCAAATCCACCTGCGTTAGGATCAATATTTAATCCTTGTTCATTCTGAACAATATCGCCTGTTTTAATAGTTAAAATTAATCCTTTTGGAATAACTTGTTCTGTTTTAGTACCTGTTGCGTTAAGAATTGTAACATTTGACTCACCTTTCTCTGAAGTTGTAATTTCAGTAATTTGACCAGCTTGGCTAGCACTAAAAACATTCATATTACTTCTTTCACCAGTAGGGTAAACTTGTCCACGTCCGCGATTTCCGCCGGCATAAAATGGATAGTTTAAATATTTAACATCAGAATTTTTTTCTGGATCCGGTGCAACCACTGGGAATATTAATTCTTGATGTTTTTTCCCTGAAATTGGACCCACTACAAACATATTATCTAATTCAGTACTATAAGGTGAAATGAAAACACCTTTATTTTTTGCTTTAACTTCGGCTGAAATCTGAGCTTTCGACGCTAATTTGAAGCCTTTTGGTAAAATTAAGATACCACCAACATTTAAATCAGCTTTTTTTCCATTTGCACCGATTTGTTGTTTAGTTACATCATATGGTACTTTTATTTCTACTTCAAAAACTGAATTTGGTAAAACCGATTGTGGTGCTTCAATTTCAATTGCTTTTTGATTTAAATGACAATTAGCACAAGCTAATTTTCCATTTGCTGCACGAGGATTTGAATAATTTTGTTGTGCAAAAACTGGATATGCTGATGAGTTTGGAACGGAAAATCCAAAAACATTTACAGCAATCGTCGAAGCAAATAAAAGACTTTTAAAAAACTTGTTAGTTGCCATAATTTAAATACTTGTTAAGTATAAATATTCTATGTATATATAAGTTAATTTTTTATTAAAAACAAGATTCCTAATCCAGAAATATACAATAATATTATTGCGAAAGATAACAATAATTGTGTTAATGGATCAGTTGAAGGGGTTAAAATTGCTCCTAGAATGGTTGAAACCAATATTACATATCGCCAAGCCCCTAACATTTGTTTTGGGGAAACGATATTTAGTAATCCGACTAAAATTTGAATAATAGGAATTTGAAACGCTAATCCTGTACTATAAAATAAAACAAGAATAAATTCAAAATATTGATCAAATGACCAAAGTGGTTCGAGAACTTCTTCACTATAATTTAAAAAAAAGTTTAATGCGGCTGGAACTAATGTATAATATGAAAAAGCCAATCCTAAACCAAATAAAATTAATGAACTGATTAATAGCGGAAGGATAATCTTTGTCTCTTTTTTTGTTAAACCTGGCAATAAAAATAAAATTAATTGACCAATGGCAAAAGGACTTGAAAAGAGTAAGCCAGTATAAAACGCTATTTTTATTGTTGAAATAAAATATTCTCCTGGCGATAGTTGAAAAAATTTCACGTTATTGATTGGAAGTTCTAAAAATTTAACTAGACTTTTTACGTCCACAAATGCAAGACATGTGAATAATAAAATTATCCCAACGATTAAAAAAATCCGTTGTCTTAATTCTTCCACATGCTCTGAAAAAGGTAATTCCAGTGTAACAACTGAATTATTTGTAAAATTAAAATTGAAATTGGTTGGCATATAGAAAGATAAATTTATAATATTTGATAATTCCTATTGTTTATCAATTTTACAAACTATAACTTTAATTATAATTTGTAAAATATGGGAAGATTATTTATGATAAATAATTCATAGCTTCCAATTTAGCTGTTGCTTTTTTTAATTCAACAGACGCATCCAATAAACTTTTATCGCTTTCTGCTTGTTCAACAGCAAGTGTTGCTTTTTCTAATTCTTGTGTTGCTGTACTTAATTCAATATCAATAAGTTCTTCAACATCATTTACTAAAACTGTTACACGATTTCGATCAATTTCTGCTAATCCACCACATAAAATAATAGGCGTCCATTTTTCATCTAATTTGATTCTTAATAGGCCTGTATCTAGCGCTGTAATTAATGCTGCATGACCATCCAATACCCCAACTTGGCCAGTTAAACCAGGTAACACTACTTCATCTGCTGTTGTCGAACAAATGACTCTATCTGGGGTAAGGACACGAATGTTCATAACCATATATTTTACTCCTTATTTTAGAGTTTCTGCTTTTTCAATTGCTTCGTCAATGTTTCCTACAAGATAGAATGCTTGCTCAGGTAAATCATCTAATTCACCACCTAAAACCATAGTGAAACCTTTGATTGTTTCTTCTAAGCTTACATACTTTCCTGGTGAACCTGTAAAGATTTCAGCAACAAAGAATGGTTGTGATAAGAATCTTTCAACTTTACGTGCACGTGCAACAGTTAAACGATCTTCTTCAGATAATTCATCAATTCCTAGAATTGCAATGATATCTTGTAATTCTTTATAACGTTGTAATGTTTCTTTTACTGTTTCAGCAATTTCATAATGAATCTCACTTACAATACCTGGTTGTAGCATTGTTGATGTAGAATCTAATGGATCTACCGCTGGGTAAATACCTTTAGCAGCTAAATTACGAGATAATACAGTTGTTGCATCTAAATGAGCAAAAGTTGTTGCTGGAGCTGGATCTGTTAAATCATCAGCCGGTACATAAACAGCTTGAATAGATGTAATTGAACCTTGTGTTGTTGATGTAATTCTTTCTTGTAAAGCACCCATTTCAGTTGCTAAAGTTGGTTGGTAACCTACTGCAGATGGCATACGACCTAATAATGCAGATACTTCAGAACCAGCTTGTGTGAAACGGAAAATGTTATCAATAAATAATAAAACATCTTGTTTATTTACATCACGGAAATATTCAGCCATTGTTAAAGCAGTTAAACCTACACGCATACGTGCTCCAGGAGGTTCATTCATTTGACCATATACTAATGCTACTTTAGACTCTGGGAAATTACTTTCATTAATTACACCAGATTCTTTCATTTCTTCGTATAAATCATTTCCTTCACGAGTACGTTCACCTACACCACCAAACACTGATACTCCACCGTGTGCTTTGGCAATATTATTAATTAATTCCATAATTAATACGGTTTTACCTACACCCGCACCACCGAATAAACCAATTTTACCACCACGACGATATGGTGCTAATAAATCAACTACCTTAATACCAGTTTCAAAAATTGATGGTTTAGTTTCTAATTCTGTAAATGCTGGTGCATCTCTGTGAATTGGTAATGTTTCATCATATGAAACGTCTCCCTGCTCATCAACTGGTTCACCAATTACATTAAAAATACGTCCTAATGTTGCAGTACCAACGGGAACCATAATAGGAGCACCTAAATCAGTTACTTCAACTCCACGTTTTAAACCATCAGTTGAACGCATTGAAACTGCACGAACTTTATTATCTCCCAATAATTGTTGAACTTCTACAATTGTTGACGTTCCATCTTCTAGTTCAATTTTAAGTGCACTATAGATAGGTGGTAACTGATCAGGAGGAAATGCAATATCTAATACAGGACCAATAATTTGAGTAACGAAACCTTTATTTAAATTAGTTTTTACCATTTTGATTTAACATATTAAAATATCTTCGAATAAATATACTTTCAAACCTTTATCTATCTTTTTTAATGATTACTAAACATAAGAATTATTTGTTATTGTACAACAAATTTAGGACAATTTTTGAATTGAATAACACTCAAAAAATCTAGACTAAAATAAATTATGAATTATTGTCTACAAATCGACCTGTTACTTTTAACCAATTTCGTGCACCTGGATAGTTATCAGGAGCTAATTTTAAAGCTTGAATCCAATATTCTGCAGCTTTATCAAATAATTCTTTTGACAGATCCATATATTCATTATCATCAAATGTTTGTGCTCGTAAAGCTTGAGAATGATAAATTACTGCAATATTATTTAATGCTTGGGGAAGATTAGAATTTAATGCCAATGCTTGATGGTAAAATTCTAATGCTTGTGTATATTTACCAGTATTTCCGTAAATTAATCCAATATTATAAAGTGTATAACTACGATCATATGGATCTTCTTCGACTTGTAATGCTTCATAATAATTTCGTAATGCTTCAGCATAACGTCCTTTTCCTTGAGCTGCCATTCCTGCACGATAATAAGAAAAAGCTTGTTTTTCTTGTTTACTAGCTGGTAAAACTTTCAATAGAATATCAGCAATTACTGTAAATGTTTTATCAATAAAATTTCCCATAAAGTAAATTTTTCCTTATAAATTAACCAAAAATTAGGGTGAGTTATTATTTTATGAAATAATAACTCAGAATATTTTAAACTGCATCTGATGCAACAAACGGAAGTAGAGATAATATACGTGCTCTTTTTATTGCTTTTGATAATTTACGTTGTTGTTGAACTGTAACTCCTGTAGCACGACGAGGAAGTATTTTTCCTTGGTCAGTAACAAATAACGTTAATAAATCGATATCTTTATAATCAATTTTTTGATTTAAACTAATTGGGGAAACTTTTTGTTTTTGTTTTGCCATAACTTATTTAATTTCTTTATGTATAGTAGTTTTATTACAATTCGGACAATATTTTTTTAACTCTAATCTTTCGGGATTGTTTCGACGGTTTTTCTGTGTCGAATATCTAGATACACCAGCTGAACGTTTATTTAAATTTGAACGACATTCAGTACATTCTAAAGTAATTAAAATTCGACTACCTTTATTTTTTGCCATAGAAATTTGAACTTAATAATTTTACTTATTATATTGCCTAAAAATTTTTATTTTATCAAGGTTTAATAATTTTTTACTTAATAATTTGATACTTCGCTTATGTTAATATTACTAATTTTAAATCAGATTTTTTTAACTTTTAATTTTATGACAAAATTATCTGTGAATTTTCAGACATATTATTTAATGTAATTAATATTCATCTTAATAATTAAAAATTTACTTCTAATCATTAAAATTATAATGTATTATAAAAATATGACAGAGTAAATTTTAAAATATTGAAAAAATAAAGATAAGTAATTAAGTTTATTTTATAACTATAATTTATTTTATAAAAAAATTTTCTATTTTTCATAAAAACTTGATACAATGTATATTGTAGTTAATTTTACTATTTTTAATTTTATTAGTATTAAAAAAAAAAGGAAATTTTATAAATGACACCTTCATTAGCAAATTTTGTATCTAGTTTAGTTGCAGGTCTATTTGTTGTACTTGCTATCGGAATTGCATTAGCAATTATTAGTAAAAGTGATAAAGTTACACGAGCATAAGAGTCTATCTAAAAAATTAGACATATTTAGTTATACTCTTTTTAGTTAATTATATCTTATAATATGTTAAAAATAAATAGTTTATGATAAATATTAGTTTTGGTCCAAATATTTTCTTAGGTATTCTTGTAAGTGTTGGCGTTCTAATTTTATATTTTCTTAGAAACGTTAAACCAGAAATTGCACGTGATGAAGATATTTTTTTTTCAACTATGGGTTTTCTCTATAGCTGTATTTTAATGGTTCATGGTTGGCGATTAGATCCGATTTTATTGTTTAGTCAAGTTTTAATCAGTATAACTGTTTTAGTAGCAGGATGGGAAAACATCCGTTTACGGGGTTTAATAGCTAATCTAGCAGAATCAAAGAAGAAAGATAAAAAAGAAAGTTAACTCTTAACTAAACTTTTTTAAAATCTTGGTTTCAAGTTTGTAAACAATTTTTTTAATTTATGCTTAAAAAGTATTCACAAATCGTTTCAATGTTATTTGTCGGTATTTTTGGTTTATTTGTAACTACCGCATCAGCAATTGATTTAGATGAAGCTACAAGAACAGTTGTTCAAGATAGCGCCGGTAAAACAACTGTTTTAACACCTGAACAAGTTAAACGTGGTAAACGTTTATTTAATGCAACTTGTGGTGCATGTCATTTAGGCGGAATCACAAAAACAAATCCAAACGTTGGTTTAGATCCTGAAGCTTTACAACTAGCAACACCACGTCGTGATAGTATCGATGGATTAGTAGATTTTTTAAAAAATCCAACATCATATGATGGATTAGAATCTATTGCAGAAGTACACCCAAGTATTAAGAGTGCTGATATATATCCACGAATGCGTTCTGTAACAGATGATGATTTAACAGCAATAGCTGGTCATATATTATTACAGCCAAAAATCATCACAGAGAAATGGGGTGGTGGAAAAATTTATTTCTAATTTTTTTAAAAAATTTCAAGAAGTGTAAAACTTTTTGAAATTTTTATATCATTTATATTTTACAAAAATTAAAAATATGTCTAAAATAGAAGCATGTAGCTCAGTGGATAGAGCATCAGATTCCGATTCTGAAAGTCAAGGGTTCGATTCCCTTCATGCTTAGAAGGTAAAGTTTAAAAATTCAAAAAGATGGGGCTGCTTTGGTTTCGACATCTAAATTTTATTAATATACGAATCAAGTCGAAGTTTATAATCTTCGAAAAAAAATATAAAAACTTAAAATAACTGCTAAAAATTTAATTTTATCCGTTTCAACTTTTATAAATTCTATTTATAAAACTAATCAGTCAAATTTATTAAAATTTGCTGTGTAATAATTATTTTGTTCCAATATTTTATCACTATTATTAGACATTTTATGTCATATAGTTTAGACTAAACTAAAAATCTATTTTGTTCTTCAGAACTATGCTTGTGAAAAAAGTATATTAAAAAAGTTTAAATGGACGTGGGTTCAATTCCCATCAGCTCCATATCTGCATTCGTGGCCGAGCGGTCGAAGGCACCGGACTCATAATCCGTTTTCCTTTGGAACATCACTGGTTCAAATCCAGTCGGATGCATTCTAATAATTTAAATATTGTTTTTTTTCAAATGTAGGTGTAAGCTTATTTATAAGAAATAACAACACTTAATAATTTAAACTTATGGCTAAATTACATACTCAACAAACAATAAGTCGAATAGAAGCAAATTTCCTTAAAAAAGAAGTACCATCTGTGCAAATTGGAGACAATGTTAAAGTTGGTGTTAAAATTATTGAAGGAAGTAAAGAGCGAGTTCAATTTTATGAAGGAACAATTATTGCAAAAAAAAATAGTTCAATAAATACTACAATTACAGTAAGAAAGATTTTACAAGGTATTGGAATTGAACGTATTTTTTTAATTCATTCACCTAAAATAGACTCAATTGTTGTTTTACGTTCATCAAAAGTACGACGTTCAAAATTATATTATTTAAGAAAATTAAAAGGAAAAGCGAGTCGTTTAAAGCAAACATTTAAATAAAATAAATTTTCTTTTCATATATCAAATTTAAGTAGTATAATATAAGATAGTAAAGTAATATTAAATGAATTTTAATATTTACTTTATAATTATTTAAAATAAGGAGTTATATGGTTACTTATAAAGTAGAACTAAAATCTGAAGAGCATGAAATTGATATCACGATCGATTGTAATGATGATGTATTTATTTTAGATGCAGCTGAAGAACAAGGCGTTGAATTACCATATTCATGTCGTGCAGGTGCATGTTCAACTTGTGCTGGTAAAGTATCTTCAGGTACAATTGATCAATCAGAACAAACGTTCTTAGATGATGATCAAACAGGAGAAGGTTTCGTATTAACATGTATTGCATATCCTAAATCAGATTGTTCGATTTTAGTACATATGGAAGACGAATTATACTAATTATTATCTTATTTTTGAAACAACAAATTTTATTGTTGTTTCAAAAATAGTATAAGTATCATATTAATTTTTTATTTTTATCTAATTATATTATTAAATAACTGAGATTAATTTTTTAATTTCATTACTCGATTTATTATATTTCACTTATAAAGCTAGTATTCTAACTTTATATTGATTTATGAGTGAATTATACCTACCCTCAAGAAAAAATCACAAATGATAAATGTTAAACAGTAAGCATAGAATATTTCAAAGAATAAAGTAGTTGTATCTTGAGCTAATAAAATTTAGATTTAGGTTTAAATTTCAATAAAATTAGATATAAATCTAATTTTATTGAAATTTAAAAATATAAGCCTAACATATCTGGGAAAAAACGGTTAATTTCGATTATAAAACCTGCGGTAAATGTCATCCAAATAGTTAGAAGAACAGGAGCCGTTGATAAATATTTTTGGAAGTCTTTCATAAAAAATTAAGTTAAAATAAATAATTTAGTATTATTAAAATAATAGTGAGTACATTAGTTATTAAAAAATTAACGAGGTGAAACTGTCACTTCATTATCAGGTGCTACTAAATCACCACTAATTAATTCTTGCCATGCAGAAATAGGCCAAATATAACCAGTAGTCATAATTTTTAAAGCTAATGGAACATTTATGATAATTTCATTTTCTGCTGGATTTTTTGTTGTACTTACTGCACGTACATATTTACGCCCAACCCAACCGATCCATCCTGAAATATAGATAAATCCAAAACCTGGTAAAATAAATTCGGCAGCATGACTCCATCTTCCATCAGCAATTAAATGTGGTAAACCATCTGCTCCACATAATAACTCTGATCTACTATATTTATCAAAACGAGCTTTAGTTCTATCAATTTGTTGCTGTAATGCTAGCGCTGGAGGTGAGTTTGTTTCATATTGGTTCATTCTTAATTCCAATTTTTTAACACTACCATTTAATCTTTTTGTGAACGCTGGAGAGTCAGCACATTTTTTTAATCCTCCAATATCTGCAAAAGCTTGATTTGGTGTAAAGATTAATAATAGAGCAAAAAAGAAAGCGATTATATTAAAACGTTTCATAATTAGTAACTAAACTAAAAGTTTAAATTAATTTTTTGGTAAAAGATTTTAAACAAAAGAACTGAAATTATTAATATATATATATATACATATTAATGTAGTTTAAAAAAAAAAATTTGTTTAATCTATAAGTTGATTTAGAATAAATAAAATTTAATGCTCGAACAATTTTTATATTAAAAAAGGTTCGAACATCTATAGATACTTTAAATTATTCGAAATCTTTACGATTTGGATTTCTTGATGGATCACCAGAAAGAAGTCCAAAAATAAATAAAGAAACAAAGAAGATAACCGTTGTATAAACCAAAATTTTTAAAGTTAGCATTTAATTTTTCTTAAAAGTTATTTTTAATAGTATGTATTATACTAAAATAAAATGATTCTGAATTATTTTTCGTTTTTCTTAAATAATAATAAAAATTGTAACTTTTACCAAATATTAACAAAGTCATTAATAATTTTATGGTCGACAAATTAAAGACATTTTGAAAACATTTAAATGATATTCTTTGGTTGACAAAGATGCTGTTTTCGTAATATCTGATTTTGATTGTTGTTTTTTAGAAATTTTCAAACGTCCTTGAACAAGAACATAGTCTCCTTTTTTATAATAAGTTTTAGCCTGAGTTCCTACTCTACCAAAAAAATATATTATAACTCGAGTTAATGGTTTCTGTTTTTGACTATTTGGTTGAGCTGGTGCTAAACGTGTTTCACAAAAAATAACATTGGTTTTTTTAGTTTGTACATAATATGTTTTGAAGTCTCCAGTTAATTTTACTAACCCTAGAAAATAACTTGTAGTACCAAATCTCATTTTTTAATTTAGATTATTAAATTTCTTTGTTTTTGAACATCTTCAAAATTAATATCACGTAAACGTTTTAATAATCGAACAAAATATTCTAAAAAGTAATCATCTAATTGAATAATTTCTTCGGAATCAATTTTAAACATTTTATATAAGTCAAAAGTTGACTTTGAAAAATTATTCTCAGTATTTAAAATTTCAACAAATGCTAACCGATCACTAATATTTTGACCCCATTCAAAAAAGCCAAAAAAAGTACTGATTGATTTTAGAACAAGCAATGGAACACGTTTAATATTTGCTGTTTGACCAGCTAGTTGTTCACATAACGCAATAATTTCAGATGAAACCCATCCTTTTAATCCACTTAAGAAAAACGTTTGGTTAATTGTTTGTGGGATTTGTAACGATCTCATAGTAAATTTTGCGATATCTTGCGTATCCATGTAAGCAATATAGGTATTTTCATTTGTTACCCATATTGGTAGATTTTCTAAAATCGGTATTGCATATTGTTCAATTAATCCTTGATAAAATCCTGTTAATCGAAAGATCGTATATGGAATTTGTGATTCTTTCAGTTTTTTTTCAATTCCATATTTTAATTTCATTAAAGGAATATTTTCAAACTGTTCCACATTTTGAGCTGAGAAAAAAATAAATCGTTGAATATTCGCGGCTTTAGCAGCTTCAATCAAAGCTATTTTTCCATCCCAATCAACTTCTTTTAAAGATTCAGATTCATCAGGGCGACTTGTTGAAGCATCGATAACAGCAGTAATTCCTTTAAAACAAGGTGGTAATGTCTCAGGGCGTGCTAAATCTCCATATACTAACTCAACTCCCCATTCTTTCAAAAAATTTGCTTTTCGAAAATTACGAACCATACAACGAACTTGATAGCCTTTCATTAGCGCTTGTAACACCATTTGACGGCCCAGTGTTCCTGTTCCCCCAATAATCAATAAACTCATATATTTTAAATTTTTTAAGTATTAAAAACTGTACTTTGTAAAATATCTTCTGCTTCAAGATTAACTAACTCTTTTTTTGTTAAGACTTGACCGCGACTATCGAAAATTCGATTTGCTTGACGCATACGTGCACGATCTAAAGCATTTTTCACACTTCTTGCATTCGCAAATAATGGTTGCTCTTTTCTTTTTTTAATATATTCAGATAACGCAAGTTCTGCTTGTGGAGTTAATTTATATTGTTGATCATCTAACATAATCTTTGCAATTTGTAGTAATTCATCAACACTATAATCAGGAAAATCAATATGATTGGCAATACGTGATGATAATCCTGGATTAGATTCATAAAATTTATCCATCGGTTCTTTATAACCAGCTAAAATAACAACTAATTCATCACGTTGATTTTCCATAACTTGTAATAAAATCTCGATAGCTTCTGCTCCATAATCTCTTTCATTATCTGGCTTATATAAATAGTAAGCTTCATCAATAAATAAAACTCCACCCATTGCTTTTTTAAGAACTTCTTTTGTTTTTGGAGCTGTGTGACCAATATATTGGCCTACTAAATCGTCACGTGTTACCGTTAAAAGATGACCTTTCGCAATATAGCCTAATTGGTATAAAATATCTGCCATTTTCAATCCAACAGTCGTTTTACCTGTTCCTGGACTACCAGTAAAAGACATATGTAATCCTGGATTAGATGAGGTAATACCTAAATTTCTTCGTAATTTATCAATTAATAACAATGCTGCAATTTCTCGGATTCGTGATTTTACTGGTGCTAAGCCTACTAATTCTTCATCTAACAAATTTAAAATTTTTGCGATTTCAGTTTTAGCGTACTCTTCTTGTAAATTAATGGGTGATGTGTTCATAAATGTGAGTAATAAAATTGAATAAATAATCGTTTATATGTAAAACTAGATAAAGTAACTAGTTTTACAAATTTATACTATTGTAGGAATTAATTAAATGTAAAAGTTGGTATACTAGATAAACAAATAAACGCAAAGCCTGCACTTCCACACGCTCCAACAAAAAATCCACCTTTAAATCGGTTCCAAGCTTTTCTAGTCTGAAGATCGTTTTCCGACATTTGTGATTTTTCTTGACTAAAGGTTGCTATACCATAAATAGTTAAGCCTAAAGTTAAGATAATAATTAGACCAATTGTTGATAAAAACCCTGCAAATAATGCAATGTCAGAATCACGTAATGGACCTAATTTAGCAAATGGACCAATTAAAAAATATCCATGTGCTAAACCGATTTCCAGACCACGTAATAAGGGTGTTAAACCAAACCGATATGCTGGTAGATTTTGTAAGATTGCACGTGTGACAGCAGATGATGTTATTGGTGTTGCTAAATGACCTACAAATGGATCATCATTATAAGGTTTAATAAAATTAGCCATAAAGTTAATTCAAAGATTAGTTAAATTAATAAGAAAATTGTTTAATTAAATTAAATATAAGATTAGTTAAAATTCTGTGAAAAATTTTACCAACCAAAATTTTTATATAGATTACTATATAATATATATTAATATACAGAAAAATTTTTATAAATTTCATTTAAATAAAATAAAAAAGGGTTTTATGACAGTTGCTATAGATTATTTTTTACTAATAGGATTTTGTTTTGCTCTTTCATCAGGCTTGTTTTTAGGATTAAAATCTATTAAGTTAATTTAATTAAAAAATAAGATCGAATGCAAAAAGAAATTCGTCGAGATGAAATTATGGGATCGCGACGGTTTAGTAATTATTTTTGGTCGTCTACTTTATTTTTAGGAGGAATAGGTTTTTTACTAGCAGGTATTTCTAGCTATTTTAAAATTAATTTATTACCTTTTACAAATTCGACAGAATTAGTTTTTATACCTCAAGGCTTAGTAATGATGTTTTATGGTACATTAAGTTCTGGAATAAGTCTTTATATTCTTACCACTGTTCTTTTGGATATAGGAAGTGGTTATAATGAATACAATCGTATTGAAAATTTAGTAAAGATTGTCCGAAAAGGATTTCCTGGTAAAAATCGTGAAATTCTTTTAACTTATCCTTTATCCAATGTTAAATCCATTGGTATTAAAATCACAGAAGGATTAAATCCAACACGAAGTATTTATTTGTGTTTAAAGGATGATCGTAAAATACCCTTAACACCAGTCCAAGAACCAACTTCAATTTCAAATTTAGAAGAAGAAGCAGCTAGTTTAGCAAAATTTCTTAATTTAAAATTAGAAAATCTTTAAGATTTTATTGCTTTTATGTCTGCATAATTGTATAATATTATTATGCGGGCATAGTTTAGTGGTAAAACCTTAGCCTTCCAAGCTAATGATGGGGGTTCGATTCCCCCTGCCCGCTTTAGTCTAGGAATTTGAATGAGCAACAATTTTTTTATAGAGGAATATATTATGTCTGGTGGATCTACAGGTGAACGTCCGTTCTCAGATATTATTACGAGTGTACGTTACTGGATTATACACAGTATTACAATCCCATCACTTTTTGTATCTGGATGGTTATTTGTTAGTACAGGGTTAGCATATGACGTATTTGGAACTCCACGTCCAAATGAATACTTTACACAAGATCGTCAACAAATTCCACTTGTAAATGACCGTTTTAGTGCAAAACAAGAATTAGAAGATTTAACGAAAGGTTTATAATTTTTAAAGGAAAAAATCATGACAAAAAATTTCAATCAACCTGTAGCTTATCCAATTTTTACTTTCCGTTGGTTAGCAGTACATGGCTTAGCAGTACCAACAGTATTCTTTTTAGGCGGAATTACAGCAATGCAATTCATTCAACGATAAATTAATAAATACGAGGTAATTTTTTATGACAGGTCCAAATCCAAATAAACAAGCAGTTGAGTTAAACCGAACGTCTCTTTTCTGGGGACTTTTATTAATTTTTGTTTTAGCAGTACTGTTCTCAAGTTATTTCTTCAATTAATCTTTATACACTAGGAGCTTTTTTTTATGGCAAATACAGGTAGAATTCCGTTATGGCTTGTAGGTTTAGTAGGTGGATTAGCAGTAATTACAATGCTTTCTTTATTCATTTATGGTGCATACTCAGGTTTAGGTTCATCATTATAATTTGAAACTAAATAGTATATTAATATTACCTATATATTTTATAACATTATGTTATAAAATATATAGGTAATAAATAAAAATTTTAGTTAATCTTGGTATAATTTTAGCATTTTCATCTTTAATAAGTTTTAAATTTGTATAGATTTTACTATAACTTATAAGAGTGATATAATAGACTTAAAACTTATTTTTAAGACGATACAATTTTTTATTTCCAATAGAAAGAACTTTAAAACTAATTAAACATGGGATTCGTATAATAAATTCAACAAATCTATCAATAGTCACAATAAATTTCACTTTAATCAATGTTAATTCATGCTCACCCTCAACGGCAAGATTAACCATTCATTATATAGCAGCCCCTCTATATTCTAACCCTTAGTACTTTTGTTATTGCACCCAAGCCATTAATTATTGGTTCGGTCTCGTTGGTAAAATTGATGAAATTTGTTAAAAGTTAACTTATTTATATAAATGAGTTAACTTTTAACAAATTTTAATTGGGTCTTGTTGACTTTAATCGAATTCAATTAAAATTATAGCCATTTTTTATTCTACTTACTATTAAACATAAATTACCTTTTAAAGAGACCTAGGAATTTTTTAATATTAGTTATTAAAAATTGCTTTAATGGACTAATAACCCAATTCTCGCTTGTTCCACTTCCAAACCAACCATACCATAGTTTAGTGAATTTACGTTCATAAGCATTAACTCTTTTTTCATCTTGCCAAGCTGTTTGACCACCACTATACACACTATTTTTTGTACGAGGACCTATATGTAATTCTGTATTTTCAACTAAGAATGGAAAGTAAAAATATTGGCCACAAACTGCATGAAATAAACCGAAAAGTATTGAACCTAAATGTAAGACAATAAAGAATATTAATACTACATTTAAAAAATTAAATTGCATTAATAACCCTGGGTCTGTAGGAACATTAACACTAACAGTACGATTTCCAGCAGCTTGAGTTACAACAGTATATACAAGCTTCGGTTCTATTACAGCTTGTTGGAAATACATAATTCTGAATAAGAAAAAGATTACGATTTGTTCTAAAAATCCAATTATTAATAAAAAAGTCCAATGCCAACGAACTAAATAAGGACAGTATCGTTTTCCAATCCGAGTAATTACAGCATAAGCTGCGACCCCAGATAATTGTTGCCAAAATTCACTTACAGTTTCAAGAAAGCGGGGAATAATAATATTATAAGTGTTATAATAATACGGTAATACCCTAGCCTGATTCTTTTCACTTAAATTTGAAATTGCCATTGAGATGGGGTCAATATAATATTGAAGTCCCGTATCTGGCTCAGTCTGAATGATTCCTTTTGTAAATGCATAGTATAATAATTTACCAGGATTGTACCAATGAACCTCTGACCCGAGTGTTACGTCAGTATCTATAAGTGCTTCACTACTAGCCTCTAATTCAATTGCGTTAACTCCTAATTTTTGTAAGTATGGTATTTTAATTAACGCTTGGCTATACATAGTAATAAGATCAATTAAATGTCGATACCATAAATAACCTGCGAACATTCCGATAAATGTAATATACGTTGAAGTTTTTAAATTATAGCGGAAAATTAAAATAATAAACCTAACAAAGATAAGGAAAAATATAACATTCTCAATATCAGTTAGTTCCAATCCATCTTGAACCTTTTCCCATAAATTGTTTGTAAGTGACTTTATATATTCAATTGATTTATAAATTGAATCGTCTGAGTTAACATTTTGCGATGTGTCAAATATAGTTTCATTATTAAGATTAATGTTAAACCAATTTGAAACCGTTGTTTGATCGATATTAATTAGAAATAGTAAAAGTCTAAGCGAATATAACATATATTTATTTTATCAAGATTTTTATCTCAAAAGTATGAATTTTTAACAACTAAATATGATCTAATTATTTTATTAAAACATGAACTTCTTTATATTACATCTATAATTATATTTAAAGAAAGATTTGTCAAGTTTTAGATGAAAGTAACAAATTAAAAGTACCCCCAAGGGAATTCGAATCCCTGTCTGCTCCGTGAAAGGGAGCTGTCCTAGGCCTCTAGACGATGGGGGCATTATTTTCATCCATATCATAGATGAAAATCTTAAGCGGGCAACGCGATTCGAACGCGCGACATCAACCTTGGCAAGGTTGCGCTCTACCACTGAGCTATGCCCGCTTATATACAAATTATTAAAAACAAACTAACCTATTGTCTTTAAAATATACTATATAAGAGTTATTTAATTTTGTCAAGAGTTACAATAGCTCGAAATTATAGTTTATACTATAATTTCGAATTATTTAGATTGAAGAAGTAATACCATCAGCTAGTGCAATGATAAATACTAAACCAACCCAAACTTTAAAAATAGTCGTAAAATTATCTTTTGAACTTTCCCATTCACCGGGTGTTGCTAAAGCTACTGGAACTGTTACTACTAATCCTAATGAAACGAAGACGAATACAGCTGTTAATGCAGTTATCATAGATATTTTTTAAGTTTTTTTATAGATGATTGAAGTAAGATAAATATTAAATTACAGGTTGCCTTTTTTTAACGCTAATAAAACAATTACTGCGGGACCAGATAACATAATAACACCGGTTGCTAATAATTGTCCTAGAATTTGCCAATTAATCATTTTTTAAATCCTTATTATTAATTTTTTAATAAAATTTTAAGTAATATAATAACCACTAATATTAATTATAATTCTACTTAAAAATTAATAAAGTAAAAATATTCTTTTACTTTAGTTTCAAAAATTTTAATATTCCCTAAAAAATTAAAAATAAAACCTTTACTAGTTTGATATTTTTATGTTACTATTTAGGCAGGGTTGTTAACTCAATTGGTAGAGTACTCGACTTTTAATCGAATAGTTCTGGGTTCGAGTCCCAGACAACCCATATTAAAATTTATAGTGATGTAATCTTTTCAACGATTTTAAAAGTAGGCTTAAAATTACTGTTGTTAAGAGAATATAAAAAATAAAATTATTTGATGAGTTAATTATATTTGAGTTCCATCGTAATTGTAAAATTAAAAATTATCAGAATTTTTTAGTTAGATATAAGCAAAAGTAAGTGTATCCGTTCTTTAACTATTATTTTATTTCGCTCAAATTTCAATAAAAGGAAATCTTAGAAGCCTTTTCTATTAACAAACTGTATTTAGTTATCTAAATACTAGTCATAATACAATAATGTGCCCAGAATCAGATTCGAACTGATGACACGAGGATCTTCAATCCACTGCTCTACCAACTGAGCTATCCGGGCATATGTTTAATATAAACAAATTATACAACAAATATTTAATAATAACAAGGTTAAATATTTTTTGTACATTGAATAAGTTTAAGGAGTTAAATGATAGATTCATTATATGATAAAAATAGTAAGTTTTAATTCTATAATAAAGATAAATAAAAAAACTACTAGATACTATTAATTTATTATTTAATTTAACTAGCCTAATAAATTTATATTAAAAAATAAATTAATTAATGTATTTATTATTGAAATTTACATAAATTCTTTGTTCTTTACTATTAACACTTTTTAAAAAAATTTCATTATGCCTAATAACGGTTATTAATCAAAACCTAGGTATTTATTTATTTATACATCTTAAAAAGATGTATAAATAAATACTGAACAACGTAGTTTTTATAATTAAATAAAATTAATTAATTAATTAGTAACGACCACCTTCAGGATTAGCTTGAACACTATAAGATTTAATAGTATACGTAATGAAACGGCCTTGACCTTCAGTACGTTCTAAGTAGAATCCTGGTTCACTTGCTGGACGATTTACGATAAATGACATAACACAACTTTCAGTACCGTAGCTTGCATCAAATGCATTCATACGGATATAGCCAGCTGCACATGATTTACGAGCTTCTTGTAATTCGAACATTACAGATGCAGTATCTTTAATGTCAAATAAAGGTAAACCCCATAATTCCCAGTAACTATTACGAGGATGTGGATCATCTGTCCATTCTACATTCATCGCTAAACCGCGATTAATTGCGTAAGTTACTTGCTTTTCAATTTGTTGATCAGTTAAATCTGGTAAGAACGAGAAACAACCTTGTGTAAGTCTCACTATTCAAATACTCCTTTAATTTTTTAAAAGTAATTTATTATACGTTTGCAGTTGGTGTTACAGCGAAATCAGCTGTATCGGTAGATGTATAGTTAAAACTAATATCTTTCCATAAATCTAATGCTGTTTGTAATGGACCACATGTTTTAGCAGCGTTACGTAAAATTTGTGGACCAACTTCATTATTGAAGTAATCAGCACCTTCGTTACGTGCCATAACCATTGCTTCTAAAGCAACACGGTTAGCTGTAGCACCTGCTTGGATACCATCGGGGTGACCAATTGTACCACCACCAAATTGTAATACTACATCATCACCTAAATAGTGAATTAATTGATGCATTTGACCACAATGGATACCACCTGAAGCAACAGGCATACAACGACGTAAACTAGCCCAAGACATTTCGAAGAAAATACCGTAAGGTAAGTTAACATCTAAAGTCGTTAAACGTAAAACATCGTAGAAACCTTTAATCATTAAAGGATCACCTTCTAATTTACCTACAACTGTACCAGCGTGGATATGATCTACACCAGACATACGCATCCACTTACAAATAACACGGAAGTTAATACCATGATTTTTTTGACGTGCATATGTAGAGTTACCAGCACGGTGTAAATGTAAAAGCATATCGTTTTCACGAGCCCAGATTGCAGCACTTTGAATTGCTGTATAACCCATAACTAAATCGATCATAACAACGATAGAACCTACTTGTTTTGCATACTCACAACGCTTAAGTACTTCTTCCCAAGTAGCAGCTGTAACGTTTAAGTAAGAACCTTTTACTTCTCCTGTAGCAGCAGATGCACGGTTAATACCTTCCATACAGTTTAAGAAACGTTCTCTCCAACGCATAAATGGTTGTGAGTTAATGTTCTCATCATCTTTTAAGAAATCTAAACCACCTTTTAAACCTTCATATACAACACGACCATAGTTCTTACCAGATAAACCTAATTTCGGTTTTACTGTAGCACCTAATAATGGAGTACCATATTTGTTTAAACGTTCACGTTCTACAACGATACCTGTTGCAGGACCTTGGAATGTTTTTAAATATGAGTGAGGAATACGCATATCTTCTAAACGTAAAGCTGATACAGCTTTAAAACCAAAAACGTTACCAATGATAGATGCTGTTAAATTCGATAAAGAACCTTCTTCGAATAAATCACATTCATATGCGATAAAAGCAAAATATACATCTGTTGAATTTGGAACTGGATCTACACGGTAAGCTTTAGCACGGTAACGATCACACGCTGTTAATAAATCAGTCCATACAACTGTCCAAGTTGCTGTAGAAGATTCACCAGCTACTGCAGCAGCAGCTTCAACAGGATCTACGCCTGGTTGTGGTGTGATACGGAATAAAGCAAGAATATCCGTAGTTTTTACTGCGTACGAAGCATCCCAGTAACCCATTTTAGCGTAAGGGATTACACCAGATTCGTAACGGTCACTTTTAATTCGAGTCCGTTCTGATACAGATTGAGACATTGATTTCTCCTTAGAATAAAAGGCAATATATAATAGATAGTTAACTAATTTAGTTAGAAACTAGTTCTGTCAGTTGGCCGTTAATAATATTAATCTATTAAATAGCAACCTTAATATGCAATTATAATCTGGGTTCAATAAAGATTAATAATTATCATTTATTAACGATTCTATAACTTTATAGAATGTATTTTATTTAAATTAAAGTATAGTTATGAGTATTAAAAGAATTATTTTACGATAATCTCTATAATGTATAATAATCAATTTATATTAAATTATTTATATATCTTATATTTTAGTTGCTATGATTAACCAATCAAATAAAGTTTTAGATACCAATATTACAAAGTTGGTTAATAAAACTTACCAATATGGATTTTCAACAAATATTGAAAAAGATATTATTAAGAAAGGATTAAACGAACAAACTGTCACTTTAATTTCAAAAAAAAAGCAAGAACCAAATTTTTTATTAGAATTTCGATTAAAGGCCTACAAAAAATGGAAAAATATGTCGGAACCTGAATGGGCTTATTTAAAGTTTCCACAAATAAATTACCAAGAAATAATTTATTATTCAGCTCCTAAGGTTAAAAAAAAATTAAAAGATTTAAATGAAGTTGATCCTGAATTACTTAAAACTTTTGAAAAATTAGGAATTTCATTAACTGAGCAAAAGCGATTAGCTAATGTAGCTGTTGATGTTGTATTTGATAGTGTTTCAATCGGAACAACTTTTCAAGATGAATTAAGTCAATATGGAATTATTTTTTCATCTATTTCGGAAGCTATGCACCATTCGTCAGAATTAATTCAGAAATATTTAGGTTCAATTGTCCCAATTGGAGATAATTATTTCTCTGCTTTAAATTCAGCAGTCTTTACTGATGGATCATTTTGTTATATCCCCCGTGATACAATTTGTCCATTAGATATTTCAACATATTTCAGAATTAATGACGAAAATTCAGGTCAATTTGAAAGAACATTAGTAATCGCTGAAGAAAATAGTCGAGTTAATTACTTAGAAGGATGTACAGCTCCTCAATATGATACAAATCAACTTCATGCTGCTATTGTTGAATTGGTAGCTTTAGAAAATGCTACTATTAAATATTCAACCGTTCAAAATTGGTATTCAGGAAATGAATCTGGTAAAGGTGGTATTTATAATTTTGTTACTAAGCGTGGATTATGTGCAGGAAAAAATGCAAAAATTTCTTGGACACAAGTTGAAACTGGTTCAGCAATTACATGGAAATACCCAAGTTGTATATTAATGGGTGATAATTCACAAGGTGAATTCTATTCCGTTGCATTAACAAATAATTATCAACAAGCTGATACAGGAACAAAAATGATTCATATTGGTAAAAATTCACGAAGTCGAATTATATCAAAAGGAATTTCTGCCGGTAAATCTAAAAATAGTTACCGTGGCTCTGTAAATACAATGAATAAAGCACATGGAGCTCGTAATTATTCTCAATGTGACTCATTATTGATTGGTCATTCATCAAATGCCAATACTTTTCCATTTATTTCTGTTCATAATTCTACTACAAAAATCGAACATGAAGCTTCAACTTCAAAAATTGGTGAAGAACAAATTTTCTATTTTTTACAGCGTGGAATTGAATTAGAGAAAGCTGTTGAATTAATGATAAGCGGATTTTGTCGTGAAATTTTTACTGAATTACCACTCGAATTTGCTGCAGAAGCAGATAACTTATTAACTTTAAAATTAGAAGGAAGCGTTGGCTAATGAATTCAAATTTACCTCTTTTAGAAGTCGAAAATCTACATGTTTCTATTAATGACAATGAAATTTTGAAAAATTTTAACCTAAAAATTAATCAAGGTGAAATTCATGCAATTATGGGACCAAATGGTTCTGGTAAAAGTACTTTTTCAAAAGTTTTAGCTGGACATCCCGCTTATTCAGTTATGGATGGAAATATTCTTTTCAAAGGATTAAGTATTTTAGATCTTGAACCTGAACAAAGATCACATTTAGGAATATTTTTAGCTTTTCAATATCCAATTGAAATTCCTGGTGTAAGTAACGAAGATTTTCTTCGCTTAGCCTACAATTCTAAACAGAAATTTTACAATAAACCAGAAGTTGATCCAATTGAATTTTTTACAATTATTAATGAAAAATTGAAACTTGTTAATATGTCACCTGTCTTTTTAAGTCGAAATGTTAATGAAGGATTTTCGGGTGGTGAAAAAAAACGAAATGAAATTCTACAAATGATTCTATTAGATTCCGAATTAGCAATTTTAGATGAAACTGATTCAGGGTTAGACATTGATGCTCTAAAAACAATTTCAATAGGAATCAATAATTTTATGAATCCTTCAAAAGCAATTTTACTTATTACACACTACCAACGTTTACTAGATTATATTAACCCAACATATGTTCATGTTATGCAAGATGGGAAAATTGTAAAAACTGGTCCAGCAAGTTTAGCTCTAGAATTAGAAGCTAAAGGCTATGAATGGTTGTCATAAAAAGCTTTTTTATAAAACTATCCCTAAATTATTGCAAATTATTTTATAATTGCTGTTGTTCCTATATATTTTTTAATATTGGGTAATTTACTAAATTAGTTAAATTTTTTATCCCCAGAAATGTTTGATTCAAATATGTTTACACTATTAGCGGAAGCAGAAGTTGGAAAACATTTTTACTGGAATCTTGCAGGATTTTTAGTACATGGTCAAGTTCTTGTGGTTATCTGGTTTGTTGTAGTATTATTATTAATATTCTCATTCTTAGGTACTTCAAATGCAGATCGTATTCCACACGGTTGGCAAAACTTTATGGAAGCATCAGTTGAATTTGTAACTGATATTGCTAAAGATCAATTAGGTGAAAGTTTTTATAAAGAATGGATTCCATTTGTTGGAACTTTATTCTTCTTTATTTTTGGATGTAACTGGGCAGGAGCAATTATTCCTTGGAAATTAATTCAATTACCAGAAGGAGAATTTGCTGCTCCAACAAATGATATTAATACCACAGTTGCATTAGCATTATTAACTTCATTTGCCTATTTCTATGCAGGTTTAAGTAAAAAAGGGTTTGGATATTTTAAACGTTATATTCAACCAATTCCACTTCTTTTACCAATTAATATTCTAGAAGATTTTACAAAACCGTTATCATTAAGTTTCCGATTATTTGGAAATGTTTTAGCTGATGAATTAACAATTACTGTATTAACTTCATTAGTTCCATTGGTAATTCCGTTACCAATCATGTTATTAGGTATTTTTGCTGGTTCAGTACAAGCTTTAATTTTTTCAACATTAGCCGCTGCATATATTGCAGAAGCTCTTGAATAAATTTTGACTGACCAAGATTAGATTTTTTAAAATATATATATATAATTAAAATTTTATTATGGATTCTATTATTTCTGCTGCTTCCGTTATTGCTGCTGGTTTAGCTATTGGTTTAGCTGCTATTGGACCTGGTATTGGACAAGGTAACGCTGCTGGTCAAGCTGTTGAAGGTATTGCTCGTCAACCAGAAGCAGAAAACAAAATTCGTGGTACACTGTTATTAAGTTTAGCGTTTATGGAAGCGTTAACTATTTACGGTTTAGTTGTAGCTTTAGCATTATTATTTGCTAACCCATTCAACGTTTAATTAAAAAAAGTAAAAAATTCTCACAAAAAAATAAAAACCTCATAAAAAGGTTTTTATTCACAAAACTTTAATTCTATAGTATATAGATTTTATATGATTAATTTTTCAATTTTAATCTCAAGTTCAGAAGTTAGTGGACCTGGTGGGTTATTTGATTTAAATGCAACATTACCATTAGTAGCAATTCAATTTGTGTTACTTATGTTTATTTTAAATATAGTTCTATATAACCCATTGTTAACAATTATTGAAGAGCGAAAAGACTATATTCTAACAAATCTTAGTGAAGCTTCAAAAATATTAGCAGAAGCTAATAAGTTAACAACACAATACGAACAAGAGTTAGATGACGTACGTAAACAAGCTCAATTAGAAATTACAAAATCACAAAAAATTCATAAAGAAATCTTAGAAGTAGAAGTAAATATTTCTCAAAAATATATTGATAATTTATTAGATACTATTAGCAGAGATCTTCTTACTAAAAAAGAAATTGCACTTAATAATTTAGATGAAATTGTTCAATCATTAGCAACTAATATTGAAACTAGATTAGCAATTTAAATTTTTTGTTGACTGTAATTTTTCTTTCTATAAGTGAACAGTTTAGATAAAAAATCGAAAACATGGAAAATTTTGATCAGATTTTTACACTACTTGCCAACGAAGGCATTGGTTTAAATACCGATATTCTAGAAACAGGTTTAATTAATATTGTAGTTTTACTTGCAATTTTAGTTTATGCCGGTCGAGACTTTTTAGGATCAGCATTAGAAGAACGAAGAACAACAATTGTAAAAGGTGTTCAAGATGCTGAAGATCGATTAAATGAATCTAAAAAACGTTTAATCGAAGCTCAAAAGCAATTAAATCAAGCAAATATTGTTATTAGTGAAATTAAAAATGAAACAATAACAACTAAAAAAGCATTACTTAAGTCAGATGCTTTTCAAGCTAAAAAAGATTTAACAGTTCGCTTTGACCGTGCATTATCATCTTTTCGTTCAAAAGAACGTCAAATATTTGTTGAAATTAAACAACAAATCATTTCTCTAGTATTACAACGAACAGTAAGTCGTGTTCAAGAGACCTTTAAGTCAAAAGAACGTTCAAATGCATTAATTAATGAGACTATTGATAAATTAAAAGGAGATTTACTATGAGTGCAAATCCCTTAACATCGAAAATCGCAGCTCCTTATGCGCGTGCTTTATTTGACTTTTCCGTTGAAAAGAATATTATGCATCAAATTACAGCAGATTTTCAAAATTTAGATATTTTTTTAAGTGAAACTCCAGAATTGTTAGAATATCTAAACAATCCTATTGTAAACCAAAAAGTAAAAAGTGCGATTTTAACTAAAACACTAAAATCACAACTTAATACTGAAACTTTTAACTTCTTAATGGTTCTAGTAGAACGTAAGCGAATTAATTTATTAACTACAATAATTGATAGTTATTTAGCATTAATTTATCAAACTGCGTCAATTAAAATGATTGAAGTTTCAACAGCATCTGCTTTTACAAATGTACAAAAAGATACGTTGATTCAAAAATTGAAAGAATTGACAAATGCTCGCGAAATTCGATTAGTAATTAATGTCGACTCTAGTTTAATTGGTGGATTTTTAATTAAGACAGAATCAAAGGTTATTGATTTTACAGTAAAAAATCAATTACAAAAATTAGCTAAACATTTAGATACTGTTTTAGAAATTTAACCCAAATAAACTTTATTAACTTTTTATCTTAGAAAAGAATACAATATGATAAATATTCGTCCAGACGAAATTAGTAGTATTATCCGTGAACAAATTGAACAGTATGATCAAGATGTTAAAGTAGATAACATTGGTACTGTCTTACAAGTTGGTGATGGTATTGCACGTGTTTATGGTCTTGATCAAGTAATGAGTGGGGAACTTTTAGAATTTTCCGATAAAACAATTGGAATTGCTTTAAATTTAGAGAATGACAACGTTGGTGTTGTATTAATGGGTACTGGCCGTGCAATTTTAGAAGGTAGTACTGTAAAATCAACGGGTCAAATTGCTCAAATTCCTGTTGGAGACGCTTTCTTAGGACGTGTTGTAAATGCGTTAGGAGCTCCAATTGATGGAAAAGGTGAAATTCCTTCTTCTCAAAGTCAATTACTTGAAGCAATGGCTCCTGGTATTATTGCTCGTAAATCGGTTTGTGAACCATTACAAACTGGTATTACATCAATTGATGCAATGATTCCAATTGGTCGTGGTCAACGAGAATTAATTATTGGTGATCGTCAAACAGGTAAAACTGCAATTGCCGTTGATACAATTATTAACCAATCAACAGAAGATGTTGTTTGTGTTTATGTTGGTGTTGGTCAAAAAGCTTCAACAATTGCTCAAGTAGTAAATGTTCTAGAAGAAAAAGGTGCAATGAAATATACAATTATTGTAGCAGCAAGTGCAAATGATCCAGCTACATTACAATATATTGCTCCATATGCGGGTGCTGCATTAGCTGAATACTTTATGTATAAAGGTAAAGCAACATTAGTTGTTTATGATGATTTAACTAAACAAGCAATGGCGTACCGTCAGATGTCGTTATTATTACGTCGTCCTCCAGGACGTGAGGCATATCCAGGTGATGTATTCTACTTACACTCACGTTTATTAGAACGTGCAGCAAAATTAAGTGATGCATTAGGTGGTGGAAGTATGACTGCACTTCCAGTTATTGAAACTCAAGCTAGTGATGTTTCAGCGTATATTCCTACAAACGTAATTTCAATTACTGATGGTCAAATCTTCTTATCGAATGATTTGTTTAATTCAGGGATTCGACCAGCAATCAACGTTGGTATTTCAGTATCTCGAGTAGGTTCAGCAGCACAAACTAAAGCAATGAAAAAAGTTGCAGGTAAATTAAAATTAGAGCTAGCTCAGTTTGCAGAATTAGAAGCTTTCTCGCAGTTCGCTTCTGATTTAGACGATGCAACACAAAAACAACTAGCACGTGGAACAAGATTACGTGAACTTTTAAAACAACCACAAAATTCACCATTATCTGTTGCTCAACAAGTTGCTTTAATTTATACTGGAATTAATGGATTTTTAGATGAGTTAGAAGTTTCAGATGTGAAAAATTACTGTGCAAGTTTAGTTTCATATTTAACGACATCACAAAAACCATATTTAAGTATTGTTACATCAACAAATCAATTCACAGAAGAAGCAGAAGCATCTTTAAAAGAAGCGATTGCAGAATCAAAAGAATTATTTTTAAAAAATAAATAATAATTTTCATTCTTATTACAATTAATTAGTAATAAGAATGAAAGTTTTTCATATAGCTTTTAATTTCTAAGCCATGTTTTTTGGTGGAATAGTGTATTGTTCAACTAACTCACGGAACTCATCACCATTTAATGTTTCAGAGTCTAATAAACGTTCTACAATTAAGTCAATAACAACACGATTATCTCGAATAATTCGTGTAGCTAACTGTTCACAATGACTTACAATTCTACAAACTTCAGCGTCAATACGGTTTGACATCTCACCTTTGAAAATTAGTTCGTTATTATCTGTTTCTAGTGCAATTGGACCAAGAATTGACATTCCATAACGTGTTACCATTTGTCGAGCAATACGTGTTACTGTTTGTAAATCACTACTTGCTCCTGTTGTTATTTCTGTTTCACCAAAGATAACTCTTTCTGCTACTCGTCCACCTAATGTAGTCGTAATTCGAGCTAATAATTGTGCACGTGAAATTAACATTTGATCTTCGTCAGGTGCAAACCAAGTTAACCCTTTAGCGCTACCTCGTGGAATTAATGTTACTTTTTCAACACTATCATGATTTTGTAATAATGAGCCAATGATTGCATGACCAACTTCATGATAAGCAATTAACTTTTTATTTTTAGTATCTTCCATAGCTGAACCGGCGATTCCACCAATAATTCGATCAACTGCTTCATTTACTTCATTTTTTGTAATTACATTTTTTTTATAGCGAGTTGCTAAAATTGCTGATTCATTTAGTAAATTTGCTAAATCTGCTCCTGAGAAACCTGGCGTTCGATTTGCAATTTGAATTAATGAAACATCTTTGTCTAAAGGTTTATTTCGAGCATGAACTTTTAAAATCCCAAGTCGTCCTAATCGATCTGGTAATCCAACTGTAATCTGACGATCAAAACGTCCTGGACGTAATAATGCAGCATCTAAAATATCAACACGGTTTGTAGCTCCAACTACAATAACACCTTTATTTTCTTTAAATCCATCCATTTCAGTTAATAACTGATTTAATGTTTGTTCACGTTCATCATTACCTCCTCCAACACCAGATCCACGTTCACGACCAACAGCATCAATCTCATCAATAAAAACAATACAAGGTGTATTTTCAGAAGCTTTTTTAAATAGATCACGAATTCGAGCTGCACCAATACCAATAAACATTTCAACAAACTCTGATCCCGCAACATTGTAAAATGGAACATTAGCCTCACTAGCAATAGCTTTTGCTAATAAAGTTTTACCTGTTCCTGGAGGGCCAATTAATAAAACACCTTTTGGAATTTTTGCTCCAACTAAAGTATATCGTTCAGGTTCTTTTAAAAATGAAACAATTTCTTCAAATTCAGCTTTTGCTTCATCAATTCCAGCAATATCATCAAACGAAATACCTGTTTCTGGTCGTTGATCATAACGTGCTGTTGATTTACCTAAATTCATTGGAGACATCCCATTTTGAGATTGATCTGAATTTTGGAAAAAGAATATTAAACCAGCAATAAAAACTAATGGTAAAATTAAATTACTAGCAATAGTAACTAAAAGACTTTTTTGTGGAAGCGGATGAGCATCAAAGTCAATATTATATTCTTTTAACTTTTGAATTAATTGAGAAGCGCCAACAGGTATTTCAACACGAATTGCTTGTGGTCGATTTCCTAATTCAGGACTTGAAGCTAAAACAATTGCATTTCGATTATTGTCATATAAATCTACTTGTTTAACCCAACCAAGTTCTAAATATTCTAAAAATCTTCCGTATGTCATGCGAGAACCACTAGACGCGGCTGTTATTTCTGTTTTTGGTGCATTTTCTAAAACATTATTTGTATCAACAACTTGAATTCCTAAAAATATACAAGCTGTAACAAATAATCCAATAAGAATTTTTTGTATTGTATCACGATTCATTTGATTTTTTTCCTTATTAACTTATATTTATTTATTTTTAATAGCATCATAACAAACATTATAAGTTCAGACCAACTTTTTTCTAAATAATAAATTTTTATTGATAATTTATTACTTTTCGATTATTATATAAATAAATAAGAAGATAAGATTTTGTAATATACTTTCTTTTTTTAAGTACTATTCATATTATTCTAATTGAAAAAATTTATGATAAAACGTGGTGATGAAGTTCGTATTCTTAGAAAAGAATCGTATTGGTTTAATGAAATTGGAACTATTGCAACAGTAGATCAAAGTGGTATTCGCTATCCAGCTGTTGTACGCTTTGAAAAAGTTAACTATAGTGGCACAAATACAAATAATTTTGCACTAGAAGAATTAGTTGCAGTAGAAAGTGAAGCATAATTCCTTTCGTTAATTATAAATTTAAAAATAAACAAAATATAAAAATTATGTTAAAAATTGCTATACTTTGTTTATTTCATTATTATTTTTTAGTTTATATTTTTGCATTGAAATTTTTTGTTTATGAATAATTTACTACAAATCGGACAAATAGCACCAAATTTTTTAACTGTTGGAATTTACAAAAATAGGTTAGGAAAAATTAGGTTATCTGATTACCATGGAAAAAAATATGTTCTTTTAGTATTCTACCCAGCAAATTTTACTTCAGTTTCTCCAACAGAATTAATTCAATTAAGTGATAGAATTAATGAGTTTAGACAATTATCTACACAGATTCTGGCAATTTCAGTAGATAGTCCCTTCTCACATTTACATTATTCATTGTCAAATCGGAGTCAAGGGGGAGTAGGTAAGTTAAACTATCCTTTAGTTTCTGATTTAAACCAAACAATAACAAAAAAATATCATTTACTAACAAATGATGGGCTTTCATTTCCAGGGATATTTATTATTGACAAGGAAGGAATTATTCAATACTATACGGTTAATAATTTATTATGTGGAAGAAATATAGATGAATTGCTAAGAGTTTTAAAATCAATTCAATATGTAAAAGAAAATCCTGGTCAAGCATGCCCAGTTAATTGGAAAAATGGTGATCAAATTTTATATTCTCATCCTTTAAAATCAAAAATCTATTTTAAAAAATTGTATTCTGACAAATATAAATAAATTTTATGCCAAAATTAAAAACACGAAAAGCTGCAGCAAAAAGATATAAAATTACTGGAACAAATAATTTTTTGCGTCGTCATGCTTATAGAGGTCATTTATTAATGAAAAAATCCAATAAACAAAAACGAAAGTTATCACAAGTTTTATGTGTTAATAAAAGTGATAAAGCGCCGATTAAATTAATGTTACCTTATTAGATTACTAAAAAGAAAAATACAAATGGTAAGAGTCAAACGTGGTAATGTAGCTCGTAAACGTAGAAAAAAAATCCTAGCACTTGCAAGTGGTTATAGAGGTGCACATTCTATCTTATTTAGAGTTGCAAATCAACAAGTTATGAAAGCTTTACGATACTCATATGTTGGGCGTAAACAAAAGAAACGAATTTTCCGAAAAATCTGGATTAAAAGAATTAACGCAGCGTCCAGAGTAAATGGAATCTCATACAGTCAAGTAATTCACAAATTTAAAAAATCAAATATTGATTTAAACCGTAAAATGTTATCACAAATTGCGATTTTAGATACTGCAACGTTTAAATCTTTATTAACTAGTACTAATTAAACCAAACTAATTTAAATTACTCTTTAACGATTGAGAGAAATTTAAATTACAAATTTATTAATATTCTTTTGTTCATGAATTTAAACAATGATTTCGAAAAATTAATTGAAAATTTACCTTTTTTTCTTCAACAAAACCTAAGACGGCATCGTTATCAAGATCAAATGATTGAAATTATTCTTGACTTAGGACGACGGCCTGAGGCTCGATTTACATATGGTCCTGAGTACTTATCACAAAAAATAATCTCATGGCAAGATATTGATTATGTTACAAAACATCTTAGTAAATTTAGTAATGAAAATCGAGCTGGTATTGAACGAACACTTCATAGAATAAGTTGTATTAGAAATCGACAATTTTTAATAAACGGTCTTACTTGTCGAATTGGACGTTCAATATTTGGAACTGTTTCCGTTATTCGTGATTTATTAGAATCAGAAAAATCTATATTAATTTTAGGAAAACCTGGTGTAGGAAAAACAACGATTATTAGAGAAATAGCACGAGTTTTAGCTAATGAAATGGAAAAAAGAGTTATTATTATTGATACCTCTAATGAAATTGCTGGTGATAGTGATATTCCACATTCTGGTATTGGACGTGCACGAAGGATGCAAGTTTTTAAAACTGAATTACAACATCAAGTAATGATTGAAGCAGTTGAAAATCATATGCCTCAAGTAATCATTATTGATGAAATTGGAACAGAATTAGAAGTTTTAGCCGCACGAACAATTGCAGAAAAAGGTGTTCAATTAATTGGAACAACTCATGGTAATTGTTTAGAAAATTTAATTAAAAATCCTCCATTATCAGATTTAATTGGTGGAATTCAATATGTTACTTTAAGCGATGAAGAAGCTAAGCGACGTGGTACACAAAAAAGTGTATTAGAACGAAAATCTTACCCAGCATTTGAAATTATAATTGAAATTAATCACTCTCATATTTGGACTATTCATGAAGATGTTGCAACATCTGCAGATTCATTTTTACGACGAAATTCATTAATCTATCAAATACGCCAGTTTAAACTAGATGAAAAAATCCAAATACAATGTGATCAATTTTCACCTTCTCAAAACTCATTAATCAAGAGTATTTGTTTAACAGAAGAAGTCCCATTAAATATTACTAAATATTGGGTACAGGTTAATGTTGTAAAAACCAATAAATTATTAAATGGGTTTAAAAAAAACGTCGTTATATATTCTTATTCAATATCAAATAATTTTCTCAAAGAAGTATTTTCAAAAATTGATACGAAATTTACTTTAACAAATGATTTTCGAAAGGCAAGTTTAATAATTGGATTAACGAAAAATTTACAACAAAATCTGAAATTGAATCAATTTGCTAAGGAAAAAAAAATTCCAATTTATGCATTTCAGCAGATTAGTATATATCAATTAATAAAATTTGTTAAAATCATAACGTAGTTAGGATTGTACGTCATCATTCTTAAATTTTTAACCACTGTAACAATGTTCTGTGACTTATCAAGAATATTAAATTTTAGAATGAAATAAAATCAAAAAATCGAACAAGTAACAAGAAGATAATAGAATAGAATAAAATTATTTAACTTCCAGTATCACAATTTAATTGTTGACTACAGTTTTTTCAACATTCAAGAATTTGTTGACACAAAAAAGTTAGAAGAAGCAAAAATTAATAGATCTAGTAACGAATTCAGCAAAATTTTTAAAATATAAAAGAGAAGTGGATACTGTTACGTTAATAGTGTATCGATCTGCCAATAAATGTTTTGAGAGACTCTAAATCGGTTTAGATTTTATAATTTTTAGCGAGTATATTTGGTAGTCTCATGCTGATGATTACTAACTATTTTCAAACATTACTAATGATGTCATCTATAGAATTATATAATCTGAAGAATAATTATTATACATATACCACAATTATTTTTCTCGACATAAAATTTAGATCTTGTAAAAAACTATATTAAAATAAGCTAGCAAGAGGATTTGAACCTCCAACCTACGGATTACAAAACCGTTGCTCTACCGTTGAGCTATGCCAGCAAATCAAATTACATCAGCCACATTTTATCACTAATAATTTCTCAATACTAAATCATTCAAGAATATTCAGTTTCGATCATAAATTAGTTTTTTATAAGTATCAATTAGGCCCAGTAGGAATCGAACCTACATTGGAAAATTAGAAGTTTTCTGTCCTAATCCGTTAGACGATAGGCCCTCTATTTAACTTATATGGGTAATACAGGATTTGAACCTGTGACCTTCTGCTTGTAAGGCAGACACTCTACCGCTGAGTTAATCACCCATTTATCTTTAAAAGAGTTGAATTCTAATAATACTATATAAAAAAATTAATAGAATGTCAATAAGTTAAATTTTAACTTTAATTTAGGTTTTAAAAGATATCATTATAACTTCTTCATCAAAATAAATTTCACATTAACGCACATATGTTCTTTCTGTATAAAATTTTAGTTAATTTCAAATAATATTATTTGAAATTAACTAAAAGAAGTACACATAATTAATTTGATAAACTTTAGCAAGTATTCTTTAAAATATTTTTAATTTAAGAAACTTGGACTAATTTTAACAATTAATTTGTTAAACTTATTTTAAAGATACTTTACCACCTACATCTTCAATTTGTTTTTTTGCAGCTTCAGCTGCATCTTTTGCAATACCTTGTTGAACTACTTTTGGTGCCGACTCTACTAATTCTTTAGCTTCTTTTAAGCCAAGACCTGTAATAGAACGTACAATTTTTAGAATAGCGATTTTCTTATCAGCTGGAACTTCCTCTAACATTAAATCAAATTCAGTTTTTTCTTCAACTTCTTCAGCTGGTGCAGCAGCGGCCATAACCATACCACCACCTGCAGAAGCAGATGCATCTACGCCAAACGTTTCTTCAATTTGTGATACTAATTCTGATGCTTCTAATAAAGTTAAAGTTTTTAATTCTTCAACGATTTGATTGATTTTTTCTGACATAATAATTTTTAAATATATTGTATATTAAAGTTTTTAAGTTAATATAGTTTGAAAACATTTACGCAAAACTATTTGAATCTAGTTTTATAGATGGACCCATTGTGCAACAAATAGATAAACTTTTGAAATATTTACCTTTAACACCAGAAGGGCGATTCTTTTCAATTGAATCATAGAAAGATTGTAAATTTTCAACTAACTGAATTTCAGTAAAATTAATTTTTCCAATTGTTACATGAACAATTCCTGTTTTATCAGCTTTATACTCAAATTTACCTTTTTTGAAATCTGTTAAAGTTTCAGTTAAAGTACTACTTACCGTTCCTGATTTTGGTGAAGGCATTAAGCCTTTTGGACCAAGTACACGACCAAGTTTGGCTAATTTGGGCATCATATTAGGAGTTGCAATTAGTAAATCAAAATCAATATTTCCTTTCGTAATATTTTCAATTAATTCATCATTTCCAACAATATCAGCTCCTGATTTTGTTGCTTCATCAAAATTTTCTTCGTTTGTTAAAACAGCTATTTTGATTTGTTTTCCAATACCATGAGGTAATGTTACTGTTGTTCGTAACTGTTGATCTGCATATTTTGGATCAATATTTAAATTGGCATGCAATTCTACACTTTCTACAAATTTAGCTGTTGCTGTTTCTTTTAAAATTTGAACCGCTTCGTCTAAATTTGTATAAATTTTATTTTTAGTTTTCTCAACATTTTCTGTGTGACGCCGTGATAGTTTTCCCATACCTTTCTCCACTAAAAATTTATCTAAGTTTAATTTAATCTACAATGGAGATTCCCATATTACGGGCCGTTCCTTCAACAATCTTCATTGCACTATCGAGTTTAGTAGTATTTAAATCGGGTAGTTTTATAGTAGCAATTTCTTCTAATTGCACTTTTGTAATTGACCCAACATTCATTAAGTTTGGTTTGGCAGAACCTTTTTTAATCTTTGCTGCATTAACTAATAAGACAGATGCAGGAGGTGTTTTTAAAATAAACGTATAGCTTCTATCTTCATAAACAGAAATCTCAACTGGAATAATCAAACCTGCTTTATCATTTGTTTTAGCATTGTAATCTTTACAAAATGCTGCAATATTTACACCATGTTGTCCTAATGCAGGCCCAACAGGTGGTGCTGGTGTCGCTTTTCCAGCTGGTAATGCAAGTTTAATTAATGCAGTAATTTTTTTAGCCATAATAATATAATAATATAATGTGCAAAAGATATTCTAAATTTTTGGATTATAATTTGTTAAAATTGTAAGACTGAGGTACAATAACAATAATCTCAAAGTAGATAAAATATTTTAATTTAAAAAATTCTATTTAACAATATTAATTTTTGAATTAGAACCTCTTTTTTAAAAGAGAAACGCGTCCTGAAGGACTTGAACCCTCGACATCTAATTTTGGAGACTAGCGTTCTACCAACTGAACTAAGGACGCGTATTTAATAATAGTATAAAAATAATCACTGGAAATTACAAGATTTTTTATTCAGAATAAAAATTACAATATAAAAAAAACTTTTTCATGAAAAAAAAATCCCCTACTACTCAGAAAAATGGTTTAGATTCTTTAAAAATAATAACGAAAGAAAAATTAAAAAGTGAAAAACAACCACTTTTTATTTATGATGAGAATGAAAATATATTAAATTTAACAGCTCAACTTCCTCATAGTTTTATATTAGAAAAAACCTTGTTAACTTGCATATTAGTTAATTGTGATACATCTTTTCAAACTCTCGAGATTATTATGGAGCATTTACCAGTCGATGCATTTTATTTTAAAAACCATCAACGGTTATATGAGATATTTATTAATATGTATCATCAAGATCTTTCAATTGATTTTTTAACAACAACAGATTATATTCAATGTCATGGGTTAATCAATGATATAGGAGGTTTACAAGTTATCAGTGAACTTCTTAAAGAAATTCCTACTTTAGTTTATTTAATGGATTATATACGTTTAATTAAACAAAAATACATACGTCGTTGTATAATTAAGATTGGTTTAAAAACTATTGATAATGGATTTATAATGAATTTTCCTATTTATGAACAACTATTAGGACTTGATTCTGAAATAAGAAAATTAACTGCGGATCTTCAATTAAAAGAAAAAGATTTTAGTAGCGCTGAATTATTACGATCAATTATCGACGATCTGTGGAAAAAAGTCTGTCAACCAGGTCGTTTATCAGGTACTCCATCAGGATTTATTAGTCTTGATTCATATACAGATGGATTTCAAAAATCAGAACTAATCATCATTGCTGGAAGACCTTCAGTCGGAAAAACAGCTTTTGGATTAAATATTGCCTTAAACGTTTTAAAAAAAAGTCGTTTACCTGTGATTTTTTTTAGTTTAGAAATGTCTGCGCAACAATTAATGTATCGATTACTTTCAATGGAAACACGTTTAGATCAAATGAAATTTAAAACTGGTTTACTAAACCACGAAGATTGGAAAAAAATTGATTTAGTTATGCGAATTTTAGGAAAAATTCCTATACATTTATATGATACACCACATTTAAGTTCTTTAGATGTTCGACGAGTATTAAAAAACTTTTCTAAAACTTACCCACAAATTGGATTAGTTATTATTGATTATTTACAATTAATGCATGAACCTTCATCAAATAATATAAATCGATCTCAAGAGATTTCTATAATTACTCGTGAATTAAAGAATATTGCTCGTGAATTTACAGTTCCAATAATTGCATTATCACAATTAAGTCGAACTATAGATGGTCGAATTGACCCTACACCAATGCTATCTGATTTACGAGATAGTGGATCTATAGAACAGGATGCTGATCTTGTATTAATGTTATACAGAAATAAGCAAAAATCTGTTCAAAATTTAACTCCAGGTTCAACAATCATCGATCTTTCAATTGCTAAACAAAGAAATGGTCCAATTGGAAACACTCGACTTTTATTTAACAAATATCTAACAAAATTTGAAGATTACGATGAGAATGAAAAATATAACCCAACTTAAAATATTTAAAATTAAAAAAGTAATTAAACATTTTTCAATAATTAAATAATGATACTAAATAAAAATTAATTAATTAATTAATTAATTAATTTGAAATAATCCCAACATAATGAATGTAAAAATGAAATTACGAAAGATGTTACTAAAAGTTAATATTTTACATCTTTTTTGTACTAGTTAAAATAAAAAATACTAATCGAATAACGAAATAAATCTTAAAAAAATATAAGTAATGTGGGATTTTCTACAATACAAAATTGAATTTAACTCTGACTTTGTTTGCAATGATTGTAAGTTTTTTTATCCGATCATAGTATTAATTTTTTAAATCTAAAAATTACAAATTTCATCTTTCATAAATTTCAATTGGAAATTGTATTATTAACTTTAAAAAAGAATCTAATAGGCACGTAAATATTTAGTATTCATATTTATTTATGTATTGACATTTAATTTTCAATGTGATATATTATATAGTATAAAGGGGTCGGTGTCCGAGTGGTTAAAGGAGGCGGATTGTAAATCCGCTGCAGTATTGCTACGTTGGTTCAAATCCAACTCGGCCCAATAAAATTAGAAATTTTTATTAATATTTTATTTTTTTATATACCAGCCATACTTCTAAGAACAGCATATAAACCTCCAATTATTCCAAAAATTAGAATTACTAAAAAAATTCGTAATTTAGGAACTTTAAATAAGTTTCGAAAAGGAGCAATGATAACTAAAGCTGATCCAATTACACTAGTAATAAAAAACCGTGGGTAGCGAGAAACATTATCCCAAAAATCACTCATAATATCATTATATAATCATTAAGTATAGAGTTACTATAATTATATACTTAATAATTATAAAATTTATTTAATTTTACTAACATTATTTTCACTACATAAAGTTTTAATATAAAAATTATAACATAATTGTATGTAATTATGTTATAATTTTTATATTAAAACTAGTACAAGGCTCTGTAGCTCAGTGGTTAGAGCGGGGGATTCATAAGCCCTAGGTCGTAGGTTCAAATCCCACCAGAGCCACCTACTTATGAAATATTTCTTTAGGAGAAATGGCTGAGTGGTCGAAAGCAGTAGATTGCTAATCTACCGTACATTCATTGTACCCAGGGTTCGAATCCCTGTTTCTCCTTTGTTAATAAAATTGAATTAAAAAATTGACATTTAAAATAAATTAAACTAGTATTTATGTAAGATAATAGAAAATTTTGGGATTGTAGTTCAATTGGTTAGAGCACCGCCCTGTCACGGCGGACGTTGCGAGTTCGAGTCTCGTCAGTCCCGTATTTAGAAATATAGCTTCATCGGCCAACATAGATTTAAAATTTTAAGATTAAATTTAACATACTTTCATTATTTTAAAAATCAGTAAAATTTATCATTATTTTTTGTGGATTTTAATTATCAATGGAAATAAGTTAGTTAAATATTGCCACATCAAGATGTGAAATTTTTTTTTATTTTCGTAGCATTCAATTTCAAATAAAATTCTAGTAGTAGTTCCAGTCATTCTAATCAAGTTTGTAATAAAAATTATCACTAAACCAAATAAAGAGTAAGTAGTAAATAAACCAACTCAATACTATTTTAGACCTATTATAATTAGTTAAAAAACTATTTCTTTTAAAAGAAAGAAATAGTTTTTTAACTTACGAAAAAACCAATATTATTAAATTATTTTACAAATTAATAATTAATCAATAGGACGCATTGATAATACAGGTTCGTTGGCACGATTAATACCTTTTTCGAAACCAGCTGCAGCCGCACGAGCACGGCCTGAATGCCACCAGTGACCAACTAAGAAGAAGAAACCTAAAATAAAATGTGAACAACATAACCATGAACGTGGTGATACGTAATTAACAGAGTTAATTTCAGTAGCTACACCACCTACAGAGTTAAGTGACCCTAATGGAGCATGTGTCATATATTCAGCAGCACGACGTTCTTGCCATGGTTGAATATCATTTTTAATTTTATTAATATCTAAACCGTTTGGACCACGTAATGGTTCAACCCATGGTGCACGTAAATCCCAGAAACGCATTGTCTCACCACCGAAGATAATCTCTCCACTTGGCGAACGCATTAAGTATTTACCTAAACCAGTTGGACCTTGTGCTGATGAAACATTAGCACCTAATCGTTGATCACGAACTAAGAATGTGAATGCTTGTGATTGTGAAGCTTCTGGACCAGTTGGTCCATATAATTCACTTGGGTAAGCTGTATTATTATACCAAGAGTATAAAGAAGCTGTAAAACCCATAAGAGAAAGTGCAGCTAAACTGTATGAAAGGTAAGCTTCACCAGACCATACAAAAGCACGACGTGCCCAAGCAAATGGCTTTGTGAAGATATGCCAGATTCCACCAGTAATACATAAAATTCCAACCCAAATATGACCACCAATAACATCTTCCATATTATTTACAGAAACAACCCAACCGTCACCACCAAATGGCGAACGGAAAACGTAACCAAAAATAACAATTGGATTTAATGTTGGTGTCGTAATATAACGAACATCTCCACCACCCGGAGCCCAAGTATCGTATACACCACCAATATACATTGCTTTAGCAACTAATAAGAAAGCACCAAGCCCTAAAAGACATAAGTGAATACCTAAAATTGTTGTCATTTTATTTTTATCACGCCAATCATAACCAAAGAATGGGAATGATTCTTCTAATGTATCAGGACCTAATAATGCGTGGTAGATTCCACCAAAACCAAGTACTGCTGATGATATTAAATGAATTACACCAACTGCAAAGTAAGGTACAGTTGAAGTGATCTCACCACCTGGACCGATTCCATAGCCTAATGTAGCTAAATGTTGCATACAAATAAAACCTTGCTCATATAAAGGTTTTTCTGGTACAAAATGTGACACTTCAAATAAAATCATTGCACCAGCCCAAAATACCATTAGACCAGCATGTGCTACGTGAGCACCTAATAATTTACCTGAAACATTGATTAAACGAGCGTTTCCACTCCACCAAGCAAATCCTGTAGATTCAATGTCGCGACCTGCTATACTACTATTAAAGGGCGTTTCCACGTGGTAATACCTCCTCAGGGAATACGAAGTTCTCATGTGGTTGATCTTGTGCAGCCATCCACGAACGAATACCTTCGTTTAATAAAATATTTTTTGTATAGAATGTTTCAAATTCTGGATCTTCTGCTGCACGTAATTCTTGTGAAACAAAATCATAAGCACGTAAATTTAATGCTAATCCAACAATACCAATTGAACTAGTCCATAGACCAGTTACGGGTACGAATAACATAAAGAAATGTAACCAACGTTTATTTGAGAATGCTACCCCAAAAATTTGTGACCAAAAACGGTTAGCAGTAACCATTGAGTAAGTTTCTTCTGATTGAGTTGGTGTGAATGCACGGAATGTATTTGCAGCATCACCATCTTCAAATAATGTATTTTCTACTGTTGCACCATGAATAGCACAAAGTAATGCACCACCTAAGATACCAGCAACACCCATCATATGGAATGGGTTTAATGTCCAATTATGGAAACCTTGTAAGAATAATAAGAAACGGAAGATTGCCGCTACACCAAAACTTGGTGCGAAGAACCAACTTGCTTGTCCTAAAGGGTATAATAAGAATACTGAAATAAATACAGCAATTGGACCTGAAAAAGCAATAGCGTTATATGGACGGATACCAACTAAACGAGCAATTTCAAATTGACGTAAACAGAATCCGATAAGACCAAATGCACCATGTAAAGCTACAAATGCCCATAAACCACCAATTTGACACCATCGAGTGAAATCACCTTGTGCTTCAGGACCCCATAAAAGTAATAATGAATGACCCATACTGTTAGCTGGAGTTGATACAGCTGCTGTTAGGAAATTACATCCTTCAAGATATGAAGTTGCTAAACCATGTGTGTACCATGATGTTACAAATGTTGTACCTGTTAACCATCCACCAGTTGCTAAATAAGCACAAGGGAATAATAATAAACCAGACCAACCAACGAATACAAAACGATCTTTCTTTAACCAATCATCAACCAGATCAAATAAGCCACGTTCTTGGTTTTGCCCAATAGCAATGGTCATATTTTAATAATCCTTTAATTTAATTATTAAGAGAGTAAACACTTATTTAAGCTTTTACTCGAAACTTTATAACCTTATCTTATTATTATACGTTAACAATTTAAAAAGCAGACAAAATTAATTATTAAAATATTTAATTGAAAAAATTACTAAATATTTAAACGATCAATATCTATACTGTTAGCGAATAAAAATTCTAATAATTTAGCATAGTCTAATAAAATTTACTAGTAATTTATATTTATGAATAATAAACATAAATTCTTTATTAAAATTTGATAAAATTAAGTGCTAATATAAATAAATAAAATTTTGATTTTATAGTAGAATTGTTATTATTAAATCTAATACTATTAATTAGCTTTAAAAAAATTTTAAAGATATATTATTATTTATGGAAACTTTATTATTATCTCGTTTACCAGAAGCATACGTTATTTTTAGTCCCATTGTTGATGTATTACCAATTATTCCAGTTTTCTTTTTATTATTAGCATTTGTATGGCAAGCTGCTATTGGATTTAGATAATTTAATTTTAAACGTATAAATTAATTAAATCATTGTATAATATTATTTTGAAGATAGATATACATACGTTCATAATAAAAAAAAATAAAATATGGTAGAACCTTTATTATCTGGGATAGTTTTAGGAATGATTACGGTAACAGGAATGGGTCTTTTTGTTGCAGCATTTTTACAATATCGACGAGGAAGTCAATTTGAAGTTTAGATTTTTAAACTTCAAATATTTTCAGTAATGATGTGGCAAAAACAATGAAGCTTAGAACAACTCCAAAAAAACGTGCATTATTAGCATACACGATCTTGCTTGGTGCGCGGCCAAGTCCAGCCCGATTTAAGTTTGATTGTTATTTTTTCGACAAAATGTGAAAATATTAATATTTTTACACTTTATCCAGAAGATGACTTTAAAAATTATTAACCAATTTTTTTTTTTTTAATATTAATATTTATTGTTGTATAACGTGATAATATTTAATATGCACTATTCTTGGTAATTTGTGTTTAGTGAAATTAATATCAATTAAATTTTTCGTTTGGATATAAGCCAAGCTGAAAAATAATATTAAGACGCTTTTACACAAAAATTTAATTTAATAATAATATAAATAATATTATTATTAAATAAACGATTATTCACCTTGTACTTTTAGTAAAGCAAAACCTAAAGAAAGACCAAATAAAGTTATTGAGAAGCAAATAGCTGCTGTAGTAACAATTTCTGGACTTGCATACGGAAAAATTAATCTGATCAATTCCATAATATCCTACAAAGAATTTAAATAATTAGAAACCATTTCGAGCCCAAACAGTCAATGCTAATGAAAACGTAAACATTGTCATTAAGCCGGCCCAACCTAGACTGATAATATCCATAGATATATATATATATATTTAATGTGTGCGATTTTTATAATTTAGAAAAACAATTTTGTTTTTCTAAATTATTTTTAGTATAACTATTATACAATACCGTTTGCCCAATCTACGTCAACATTTTCAATGATCAGTGATGAGTTATAAATTTGTAAAATAATTAATAAAAAAACTAAGAATGCAGCCATTACTACACCCATAATTGGAGTCGTACCCCAACCTGGTGCAACTTTACCATATTCAGCATTTAATGGACGTAAAATTTCACCTAATCTTGTTCGTAATGCCATATTTAAATTTTAATAAGTTAATTTTTCTATTATATGATATATAATATTAAGACGTTAATCATAATCAATATATATCATGGAAACAGCAACTATTATTGTAATTTTTGTATCAAGTTTACTTCTAGGAATTACTACATATTCTATTTACACTGCTTTTGGACCTACGTCGAAAAATTTACGTGATCCATTTGAAGAACATGAAGACTAAAAAAGTAAAACCAATTTTCTTGGTTTTATTTTCTAAGAATTCTCGGCGTATCCCGGAAAAATACGGCAAAGAAGATTACCGTTAAAGTACCAATAAGTAAAAATGTATAAACTAAAGCTTCCATTGTTTATGATCCTATATAAATATGAAGAAATTTAAAATACCGGTTATGAAAATTTTTTAAACAGCACCTTGTTTTTTAGTTGACTTATCACCTAGTTTTTGGAAAGCACCAAATTCAACTTGTTCTGTAACTTCAGCACCAATACCTGTAAACACATCACGGAAAATTGTTCGACCACCATGCCATAAATGTCCTAAGAAGAATAATAAAGCAAAGTTTGCATGACCAAACGTATACCAACCACGTGGACTACTTCTAAATACACCATCTGATGATAAACTTGTTCTATCAAATTCAAAAACTTCACCTAGTTGAGCTTTACGGGCAAATTTCTTAACGGTTGGTGCATCTTTAAATGTTTGACCATTTAATTTACCACCATAGAAATCAACAGTTACACCTACTTGCTCGATACTATATTTTGATTCTGCTCGACGGAAAGGAATATCAGCACGGATAATACCATCTTTATCAACTAAAATAACTGGGAATGTTTCGAAGAAAGCAGGCATACGTCTTACAGTTAATTCGCGACCTTCTTTGTCACGGAAAATTGGATGACCTAACCACGCTTCAGCAACTCCATCACCTTTATTCATTGGTCCAGCACGGAATAAACCACCTTTAGCAGGATTGTTTCCAATATAGTCATAGAATGCTAATTTATCTGGAATTCTTGACCATGCTTGACTTTCAGATAAACCTTCACTTACAGAAGTTTCAACTTGTCGCTCAATTTCTTGTTGGAAATAACCACTATCCCATTGATAACGAGTTGGTCCAAATAATTCAATTGGTGTTGCTGCTGCTCCATACCACATTGTACCTGATGTAATAAATGCTGCAAAGAAAACTGCTGCAATACTACTTGATAAAACAGTTTCAATATTTCCCATTCGTAATGCACGATATAAACGTTGTGGTGGACGCACTGTTAAATGGAAAACACCTGCAAAAATACCAAAGATACCTGCAGCAATATGATGTGCAGCAATACCACCTGGATTAAATGGATTAAAACCGTCTGCACCCCAAGATGGAGCTACTGGTTGTACTTTTCCTGTGATTCCATAGGCATCTGAAACCCAAATACCAGGCCCAAATAAGCCAGTTACATGGAATGCTCCGAACCCAAAACATGCTAATCCGGATAGGAATAAGTGAATTCCGAAGATTTTTGGTAAATCTAAGGCTGGTTCTCCAGTTCGTGGATCACGGAATAATTCTAAATCCCAGTAAACCCAATGCCAAATTGCAGCTAAGAAACACATACCTGATAAAATAATATGTGATAATGCTACACCTTCAAAACTCCAAATACCAGGATTTGAAACACTTTCACCAGTAATACTCCAACCACCCCAAGAATCTGTAACTCCTAAACGTGTCATGAAAGGCATAACAAACATACCTTGACGCCACATAGGGTTTAAAACAGGATCAGATGGATCAAAAACAGCTAACTCATATAGTGCCATTGATCCAGCCCAACCAGCAACTAAAGCTGTATGCATTAAATGTACGGCAATTAATCTTCCCGGATCATTTAAAACAACAGTGTGAACACGATACCATGGTAATGCCATAGTAATACATTCCTCAATATAAATAATGGTTTTTGACTTTCTTACAACTAAACTACGTAAAGATTAGCTATTATAATATTATAAGTAAAGATTAAAAAAATTACTCAATTTTAATTGAAATGACAAATAAAAACAATTTGAATTTGTTAAAAGTATATTAGTTTCTTGACTTTTCAAAAATTTAAAAGTAATCTAGCTTGTTAAAAGTTAAGTAAATTTAATAAGCAAATTCCGTATTAACAATTTAAGAATCTATTTTTGAAACAATTTTAGAATTAATTGTTAACCTAAGTTTTTTATCATTATTGAAGAAGTAATAAAATATTCTAAATTCTTTTTTAATCAAAGTTCTTTTTAATTTTGTAAAATACTTAACCCTTTAGATAAATTATTAATCAAATAAAATTTTTATGGCAAAAAAAAGTATGATTGAACGCGAAAAAAAGCGTATCCGTCTTGAAAAAAAATATGCTCTAAAACGAACAAATTTACTGAACGACTACAGGAATGAAAAAAGTTTCAACGAGAAACTTGAAATACATTCACAAATACAACAGTTACCACGTAACAGTGCTAAAACAAGAATTCGTAATCGATGTTGGAAGACAGGTCGTCCACGAGGAGTTTATCGTGATTTTGGACTATCTCGTCATGTTTTACGTGAAATGGCACATCAATGTTTATTACCAGGTGTAACAAAATCTAGTTGGTAATAAAACTTATATTGATTTTTATTAATTTCATTTATAATTAGATGTATATTTGAATAGAAATGTTTGTGTTATAGTTTAACACGAAGTTTTTTTTAGAATTACACTGATTTATTTTTAACCATTAAAAGTTTTTATGATTTCTGATTCACAAGTTTATACAGCATTATGTATTGCATTATTAGCATCAATTTTAGCAATTAGTTTAGGAACTTCACTTTATAAATAATAAATCTTAACGTTTATCGTTAATTACTCAAAATATAAAAGTTTAATATTTAATAATATAGTTTTAAAATTATGGTACAAGAAAACTCAAAAGAGTTTACGACTCCAATTTTTCCGTTCACAGCAATTGTTGGTCAAGATGAAATGAAACTTGCTTTACAATTAAATGTTATTGATCCCAAAATTGGTGGAGTTTTAATTATGGGTGATCGTGGAACTGGTAAATCCACAACGATTCGAGCTATTGCAGATTTACTTCCTGAGATTGAAGCTGTAGCAGAAGACCCATTTAATTCTCATCCAACTAATTTAGAATTAATGAGTAGTGAAGTAAAATCTAAAATCCAAAATAATTCAGGTGATATTCAAACGGAATTTATAAAAGTTCCAATGATCGATTTACCTTTAGGAGCAACAGAAGATCGTGTTTGTGGAACAATTGATATTGAAAAAGCATTAACAGAAGGAATAAAATCTTTTGAACCTGGGTTACTTGCAAAAGCCAATCGAGGGATTCTTTACGTAGATGAAATAAATTTATTAGATGATCATTTAGTTGATATTCTATTAGATTCAGCAGCATCTGGTTGGAATACTGTTGAACGTGAAGGAATTTCAATTCGTCACCCAGCTCGTTTTGTTCTTGTAGGGTCAGGAAACCCAGAAGAAGGTGAATTACGACCTCAATTATTAGATAGATTTGGAATGCAGGCTGAAATTGCAACTGAAAAAGATCCAACTTTACGTGTTAAAATTGTTGAAGAACGAACATCATTTGATCAATCACCAAAAATTTGGCTTGATAAATATGAAGAAGAACAACAAGAATTACGCGACCGTATTGTTGCAGCTCAAAAATTATTACCAAACGTTAAAATTGAGTATGACTTCCGAATTAAAATTTCAGAAGTTTGTAGCCGTCTAGATGTAGATGGATTAAGAGGAGATATTGTAACAACACGTGCAGCTCAAGCTTATGCTGCTTACGATAAGCGTGATAAAGTAACAATCGATGATATTTCACAAGTTATTGTATTGTGTTTACGTCACCGATTACGTAAAGATCCTTTAGATTATACAGTTGAAAGTTATAAAGTAGAGAAAATTTTTAAAGAAATCTTTGAAATCGAAGAATAATTTATTATTTTTACACACTTAAATTTATGTTAACGATACTTGGACTTTTTATAAGTTTGGTTTTAATTGTACTTATTCTAGTACGAATCCCTCAAGAAAATGTGGGTCTTTCAAGCTTTGCAAATAGTAGTAATTTCTTAGGTTCTCCTGGTTCAGCTCAACGTTTTTTGGATATTTTAACAGTTAGTTTGATTGTAATGTATTTTTTAATTGCTTTTAAATTAAATACGCAGATTAATTAAATAAAAAATAATTTTTAAAATGTTCAGTCAATTTTAATACAAAAGATAGTTCTCTTGCAATAGCAAAGGAACTATCTTTTCGACGTTATATATTAATTTCCTACTTTTTTAGTTAATGTTTTGATAAATTTTATAACAAAACTTAATTTAAATAAATGAACGTTATAAACGAAAGTAGATAAAGTATATTAAATATATAGTTTAAAAAAGTTGTATTTTTTTATCAAATTTGCTATTATAAATAATATAACTAGTTTTAGTTTGTAATTTTATCGGGATATAGCTCAGCTTGGTAGAGCACCTGCTTTGGGAGCAGGGGGTCCTAGGTTCAAATCCTAGTATCCCGAGTTCAACATACAAATAAAGTGAGAATTTTTTAATCCTGTAATCCTTTGCGCCCCCCCAATCAAGCTCCAAGAAAGACTGGAATGAAAATTTTCTTGTTTCCAGAAATCCTCATCCTAAATTAACCGGACTTTCTTATTTTTTTTATTTTCTAGTACATTTTCTTTTATGAAATCTTTTTTTTAATT
>Ga0222644_1000059_pt1 | contig 61643 bp, 64 predicted proteins | sample AntAcemetagen291_FD_179800 | JGI IMG/M metagenome (GOLD analysis project Ga0222644, IMG submission 179800) | Saline water microbial communities from Ace Lake, Antarctica - #291 | ecosystem: Environmental > Aquatic > Non-marine Saline and Alkaline > Saline | place: Antarctica: Ace Lake...
TGTGGGTGAAAACAAGATCGAAAACATCGTAGCGGTTGGGAAGGGTCTCAACTTTTACGCGAGTCAGACATCGACGATGGGTGCCCCAAAGATGACAATCCTAGAAACGAGTAATGTGGGTATTGGGACGACACAACCCCAAAGCCTTTTCCAAACCTCTGGTGGTTCTGCGTTCATCAATCAACAAGTGACGCGGCGTAACAATTATAACCACTTGAGTACTCCACTCGTCGTGACGAACACGGCCGAGACTACAGTGGTAAATCAGACATCGAACGTCTTCCAACTCACCAAGGAAGGTACAGGTTCTAAATACGGTGCGAGAGCTTCTTTCAAATTAGGGAAATGGGACATGACGGACAATAGGTCTAAGACACGTCTCGATATAAACCTAGCGAACGACGATTACGCGGTAGATACCAACATCATGACTATTAGAAGTGACGGTAAAGTGGGTATCGGTCATGGGGAACCTGAAGCCTTCTTAGAAGTGAAATGTGAAGGGGTAGGAAGTCCAGGTTTGTTGGTGCATAACCATGATAACGGCGACGCCATCATATCCGCTAAAACGGATTTAAATGACGGAAACGCATTTAGTAGCTACGTGAATGGTAACGGTGGGTGGGCAGTGGGTATCGCGGGTGCACAAGGTGATTTTAGAATAACCAAGAACGCGATAGAAGTTTCAGATTCTGCAACTGTGGGTCTATACATATCTGGTGCCAATGGGAATGTTGGTTTGGGTACAGATTCACCCCGGGGTGCCCTAGATGTGTTGGGTAATGTTGTGATTGGAAATCAACTCACATTTGGGGGTCTCCCTGGTGACGAGTTTGGAAACACGATGATTATAGAAAGAAAATATGGTACAGCTTATAATCAGACTGAACTGATTTTATATAAAGGTAATGAGGGTGCATCAGATGATGCTGGCCCCGATAGAATTCGACACATTGCCGCAGAACACGTATTTCAAACGTACACATCCTCTGGTCAATCTTTCAGCCAAATTTTAGATAATACCGGAGACGGTACGGGTAATGTACCATTGTGTATAATTGGTAAAAATAGTGGTACGGTCGTTATCGGCGGACAACGTTCAACTGCAGATTCTATTTCCGATAACACAAAACTCGTAGTAAATGGTGATATTGAATTTGGTAGTGGTGGTGCGTTCAGATTGACAGGTTTTGCATTTTCAACAACCGAGGCCGTAGCAGGTGCGACATCTAATAACCTTATTAGATCTCTTTTAGATGGTAGTGCACGTCGTCCAATCCGATTTTTACATGAAATTGATGATACTGATAGCTTCGAGTTTGCCCGTTTCTCTGAAGAAGGATATTTAGGTCTCGGTACGGCAGTTCCTAGTGCGAATGTACACATTTACTCTGAAGAGACAACTGATATCAATGTCCTCAAACTCGAAAGTCCTGGTACAAACAAGGAGACGGGTATGCTCATATACACGGGTGATGGTGAGGGTGGGTACCTGAAGGGATTCAGTAATTCCGAAAATGGAACTACGGGTCTCATCGTGGGTATCGCGAATAACAGTACTCTCACAAACTGTATCCATGTGATTCACTCGAGTAATGTTGGTATTGGCACAGATTCACCTGGTGAGAAGTTCCATGTTTACGATGGTATGGTGCGTGTAGAAAGTGTCTCTAGTAATGCGACTATCGAACTCACGACAACCGCTGGAAGTGCAAACATTTATGCGGATACCACGGGTAATGTATACATAAATCCATCCTTAACTGGTCATAGAAACCATATTTTCCTCAACAGTAATGTCGAGGTCATTGGTGATTTCTCTGTAGATGGTGCTTTAGATTTAGGTAATCAGGTTGCGATTGGTCTTGATGGTGCTACAGCGAATACAGCACTTCACGTGAATGGTGGTATCATCACAAATTCTGACCAGGTTGCGACAAAAAAGTACAGTCATTCTAATGTAGTAGCGAGTGGTAATGGTCAAGATATACAGTTTATGTTTAAACCAAATACATTTTATGCGAAAATCATAGCAGTATTACGTGATACAGGTGATGTACGCAACACGAGTACGATGATTCTCGAGGTGTCTGGTGGTACACATGATGGATCCACAAGTTCTATGTATGATATAGCCCTAGGTCCACTAACCCTAATGGGTGCTACGAACTCAAATCCATGGAGTCCCACTATATCGGTTGGTACCCGAGGAATTAACATACAACCAACAAATAAAGATAATGGTGCCGCAACCTACGCGTATGATTTATCAGTCGAAGTGACATCCGCGTGTGATGGCGGACTTGCTAGAATTTCACATAAAATTTTAAGTTTCCCAGCTCATCTCGACAATGGTGTAGGCGGTCAGTTGACCCTGGCCACATTCACCTATTAAATTTACTACGAGGGAGGGTGGTACCCCGCGGTAGATTCAACATTTACGCCCTGATGGAATCAGAGATGGCTAGTGCAACTACGCCGACAATGAATGCCATGATGACGTAATTCAATTCAGTTTCTTCGTGACCAACCTGTGGCTTTACAGGTTCGGCCTTAGCTTCAGTGACAACTTCCTGCTGTCGGACTGGAGGCTCGAGCTCCTCAAGCGGACAATACGCTATCATTTATATAAGTTTAGAGATTAATTTCCGTCTTCTTCTTTCGACGAGTTCTCTTGGGTTTACTGGCACCTACATTTACTTCCTTTACCTCACCACCTGTGGAATCACCAGAGATGGACATGATGTCGGAGAGGTCATCATCTTCCTCGATTGGTTGAGGCGCCGAAGGACCCTGACCCATTGAGGTATTCATTGGTGGTGGGGGTGGCATAGAAATCCCACCCATGAGGCTAGAAATGTCGAGTCCGGGACCCTGCATCTCGTATTGCCCCGAACCACCCACAGGTGCATCAACCGCTGGACCACCCGTATTACGGGTTGTATTTTGAACCGCCGCCATCATGTTCTTCACCAAGTCTGGGTTCTGCTTCATGACATCATTCATATTGGGCATCACAGACTTGAACATACTGTTGGTAAGGTGGAACATCATCGCAGAACCACCAAGCATCATAATCAACTTGACCTCTGGTGCTACACTGACCTTTGAGCGATATTTCACATAAAGTTCTTCAAATACGCCGTCATAGTCATCAACATTCTCCATGATAGACTCAGACCAACCCTCAAGTTGAATCTCAAATGGATTGTATCGCTTGTTCAAAAACTCAAGACCAGTTACACAGGCCACCAACATACGACGAGAGAAACGCACAGACTGTTCAACATCAATACTGTATGTAATCCTCTTGACTTCCGACCTTAGTTCATCAACACCAGAATAGGCATTCAGGCGCTTATTGACGGCAAAACCCTTCTTTTCTAACCGTCCAAGTTTATTGACAAGGTCCGCCTTTTCTTCGTCAATTGAGGTGTACCCCTTGGAAGGTTGGTCCCCATCATCACCTGGACCATGCCCCATTGGCTCATCATCATCAAACATCATTGGTTCATCCTCTCCATAATCAATCTCCTCCTCCTGTTGAGGTTGGGCTGGAGCGCTCTGTTTATTAGGATTTACAAAAGCGTCCATAGCCTCCTGAGCTTGGGAGGATTGAACAGGTCTCTGCATTGGCCGCGTAGGTCGATGAACCGTCTTTGCACGTGGTGCATAGATTTGAATTTCATCCATAAGAGCCTGTTCGTCAGCATCTAATTTCATCACAGTTGTTTGACCTCTGTCAAGTACGATTTCTTCGTCCATCTACTGTCTATGTAGAAACTAAGAAAATCTCTTTAACGCACTTTAAAAAAATCTATGTCTATTATAAATGTTCAAACTTAACTTCAATCGCAGTGATCGAAATGCTCTCATGGCTATCGCCACATTGATGACCCTCATCTTTGTCCTGTCGTTGATGTCCGTGAAGACCGCGAAGTACCAGCCCAGGCCAATTACTATTACAGCCGTCAGTGAAGAATCTCTCTTTGATCTCAAACCTGATGTCGAATGTGTTGCTGGTGGGGGTAAAAATGGTAGCCCCTACTCGGTTGGTCTGACCCCAGGTGGTCTCTGTGGTGCCCAGAAGCTTGTGAGTGCTCATGCTGGGTATGAGATTGCGGATGGAATTGGTGGATCTTTAATCTAATCTAATAATAAATGGCTTTGATCACTTCACCATCGGAGATGATTCCAGACCTAAATTATGAATATCACACAATTACAGTTGATACTCTCGATCAGGCTAGTTCTAACAGTTTCACGTGTTTTTTGAGTCAACCTCTAAAAAATGTGGTACAGGCTAGATTGCTAGCTGCGAGAATTCGTACAAAGACGGCTACTGAACATTGTTATATTTCTATAGATGAGTTGAATTCTGTATTTAATGATCGTGCCAGCAACGTGTACGAAGGTCAGGCCTCGCTAGGTATGCTTCGAAACTCCTTTGCTAGTATCACCCATGCAAATACCGTCGCCAGTGGTGCGCAGACAATCTCGTTTAAAGATGAATACCCAATTGCGACCCAATATGTAAACCCTATTCGTAGTATTGACCGTCTCACTGTCAATATTCGTAATCAAAGTGGTGTCCCTATCGTTCCCGCAACGGCTACAGATAGAAATAATTATTTTGTTCTTCGATTCGTCTGTAGGAAACCCAACCTGTAATTTTTCTCCCCTTAAATTAGTATTACCATGTCAGCAGGTGTTGTTCAATTGATTGCCGTAGGTGCCCAGGATAAATATATCATGGGCAACCCCGAAATATCTTTCTTCAGTTCAACATTCAAAAGGCATGCTAATTTTTCACAGTCCATTGAAAAACAAACCATCCATGGAGCGGTGAAAAACAATTCTATGTCCAGTATTCAGTTCGAGAGATCGGGTGATCTTCTCAGTTATGTATATTTTACACTCGATGATACGAACCAGGCCCTCGATATTCAACGATGGGACACCATTATTGATAAAGTGGAACTTTTGATAGGTGGTTCCGTTATTGACACCCAAGATGCAATCTTCACAGAGAAGATTGCGATCGATACATTTGCTCAAAATGTATCAAAGAGTTCTAATGGTACACACCCAGGTATTTCTGCACGTTCATTTTTTTACCCTCTGAGGTTTTTTTTTTGTGAGGGACCACAGTGTGCTATCCCCCTTGTAGCCCTAAACTATCATAATGTCGAACTCAGGATCCATTGGGCTACCGCAGCTACAAACTATAACGTAGAGTGTTACGCAAATTACTTCTATTTGGACAACGAAGAACGTGGACAGGTTGCATCTAGGAAACATGATCTTCTCATCACACAGGTTCAAAAAAATGTCCCCTCGAATGCGCTTGTTCAAGAACTCACCTTCAATCACCCGGTTAAATATCTCGCCTCATCTGATACAACGACAGATGGTGCACTCACATCCCCAACGAATAAGATTAAGTTAAACATTAACGGTCTCGATGTAGGAAACTATAGATGGGGTAGACCACATTTTATAGACGTCACGAGTTATTATCACACAAACTTTGTGACGTCCCCAGATTTCTTTCTCTATTGCTTCTGCCTCTCAACAAGTTCTCTCCAACCCACAGGAACACTCAACTTCAGTCGCCTTGCTTCAGCAACTATCATGAGTGAGTCTATGAATATCAATGACCCAATTTACGCAGTCAACTATAACATACTTCGGATCGAAAATGGAATGGCTGGTCTACTTTATGCAAATTAAAATACAACCTTATACTAAATGGTCAAGACCTTACCGACCGTTGAGAGGTCGACTAAAATTAGGTTTGGTAAACATGTTCAAGAAGACCAGGGTGAAAATACGATCGTTCTAAATGCGAGTAATACCGTGGTTGATGCATCGGATGCTGGGGCTGTTTATATAACACCAGTTCGTTATTTTCCAGGTTATGTTGGTAAACCTGAAGTCGTATTAATGATGTATAACACAACAACAAAAGAATTAACAGAATCTGGTGAATCAGCACAAGATATCATTGGTAATGTCGGTCTTGACGAGGTAACCAACCAAGGCAACACCACTTCGAATACTGTAATTTTTTTCAATAATACCGCTTCAATTGTTACCACAGGTAATGTGGGTATAGCTAATGCATTAGCTTCTCACACCCTTAGCATCGGTTCGAATCTTTACGTTGATGATACAGGTTCAAATGTTTTAGTTGTAGCTGGTAGTGTTTCAATCAATGGAGATTTAACTATCAATGGTGGTACCACTTTAATCAAAACTGATAATTTGATTGTACAAGATCCAATTATCGAAATCGGACAAAACAATATAACTAACGATACAACACTGGATTTGGGTCTTATTATGGCTCGACCAGGGTCTAATGTGGTCGTGGGGTATAGGGAACTAAGTGATGAATTTGTAATGGCTTACACACAAAGTAGTGCCTCGAGTAATGTAATTACACCCATTACTTCTCAAGACCTCGATGTACACATATATGGTGGTGTGTTAACAGAATCTAATGTAGGTATAAAAACCACAACTCCTAACGCCGAGCTGCACGTTGTTGGTAATGTGTATGTTTCTTCAAACTTGACTGTCGACACCGACACTTTCCATGTGGATGTTGAGGCTGACCACGTTGGTATCAACACTAAAAACCCTAATGCTGAGTTGCACGTTGTTGGTAATGTGTATGTTTCCTCAAATTTGACTGTGGATGGTGATACCCTCCATGTAGACGTGGAGGCTGACCACGTTGGTATCAACACTAAAAATCCTAACGCCGAGTTGCACGTTGTTGGTAATGTGTATGTTTCATCAAATTTAACCGTGGATGAGGATACCTTTCATGTGGACTCCACAACCAATTCCGTAGGAATTGAGACAAAAAACCCCTCAGCCAATCTCCATGTTGTTGGTAATGTATATGTTTCCTCAAATTTGACTGTGGATGGTGATACCCTCCATGTAGATGTCGAGGCTGACCACGTTGGTATCAACACTAAAAACCCTGATGCAGAACTCCATGTTGTTGGTAATGTGTATGTTTCTTCAAACCTAACTGTGGACGGTAATACCCTCCATGTGGACGCCGAGGCTGATCATGTTGGTATCAACACTAAAAACCCTGATGCAGAACTCCACGTTGTTGGTAATGTGTATGTTTCTTCAAACCTAACTGTGGACGGGAATACCCTCCATGTAGACGTGGAGGCTGACCACGTTGGTATCAACACTAAAAACCCTAACGCTGAACTCCACGTTGTTGGTAATGTGTATGTGTCCTCAAACTTAACTGTTGACGGGAATACCCTCCATGTAGATGTCGAGGCTGACCATGTTGGTATCAACACTAAAAATCCTACTTCAGATTTACATGTTGTAGGAAATGCGTATGTAAGCTCTACAACTAACTCTACAACAACAACCACGGGTGCTCTCATAATTGCTGGGGGTATAGGGGTTGCTGGGCAAATATACGGACAACATGCGAATCTGGAAGATGTAGAGGCCGACAGTGTCACTATAACAGATTCAACCACTTCATCATCGGCTACAACTGGTGCACTCAAAGTCGTGGGTGGTATGAGTACACAAGAAAACCTGAATGTGGGAGCTGTCGCTAAGGTATTATCCGCGACTGACGCTACTTCTAAAACCACTGGTGCCCTAATTGTCACTGGTGGTTTGGGTGTTTCTAGAAATATTCACGGTAAAGACATATTTGTTGAAGATGTTGTTTCCAATAGTGTAGTCATTTTAGATACAACAACCTCAACTTCAGTCACTACAGGTGCTCTCAAGGTTGTAGGTGGTGTGAGTACAGAAGAAAAACTGAATGTTGGTGGTATTACAAAAGTGTGGGATTCGACAGATGCTTCTTCTAAAACAACTGGTGCAGTTCAGATTGTTGGTGGTTTAGGTGTGTCACTTGATATACACGGTAAAAATGTATTTGTCGAAGATGTCGTGTCAAACAGTGTAGTGATTTTAGATACAACTGAATCTAAACTACAAACTACAGGTGCTCTCATTGTCTCTGGTGGTATAGGTGTCGCTTCAAATGTGAACACTACAAACTTACATGCATTTGGTACAACTGATTCTGTGTCTAAAACCACTGGTACTGTCACAATTGCTGGTGGTGTGGGTATTTCTGGTGCTTTATTCGGTTCTACTGCTGAATTTGATGGTATAACTAAAGTGACTAATACAACTCAAGCTGGTAATCAAACAACTGGTGCTCTCATTGTCTCTGGTGGTCTAGGTGTAGCAGGAAACGTTCATTGTGGTAATTTAACACTAACTGGTAATTTAACTGTCAATGGTAATACAACGGTAATCAATGCAAATAATCTTATAGTTCAAGATCCTATCATCGAACTTGGTAAGGGTAATGCATCTGGTTTGGACACTGGTATAATTATGAATAATCCCCTAACAGATGGGAACAAGGGTAATGTCGCAATCATTTATGATTTCTCTACATCTAACCTTGAAATTGGCCATACCCTACAAGGTGCTACCGATTCCGTTATTGTCATGAATACAGCCAATACAATTCCAGTCAATATAAATGGTACTCTGGGAGTCACAGGTTCGGTCACATCTTCCTCTAAAACAACGGGTACAGTAACCATAGGTGGTGGTTTGGGTGTTGTAGGTGATATTCACGCCACACATGTCAACTTTGAAGATGTTGAAGCTGATAGTGTGACTATTACAGATACCACAACTTCAGACTCAGCAACTACTGGTGCCCTCAAGGTTGTGGGTGGTATCAGTACCCAAGAAAACTTGCATATTGGGGGTGTTTCCAAGGTGTATGGTACTACCAATGCTACTTCTAAAACCACAGGTGCCCTCATTGTTGCTGGTGGTATTGGGGTCAGTGAAGATATTCACGGTAAGAATGTCTTCATTGAGGATGTAGTTTCCAATAGTGTCGTCATCCTTGATACAACTAACGCTACTTCGAAGACCACTGGTGCCCTCATTGTTGCTGGTGGTATTGGGGTCAGTGAAGATATTCACGGTAAGAATGTCTTCATTGAGGATGTAGTTTCCAATAGTGTCGTCATTCTAGATACAACTACTTCAGACTCAGCTACAACAGGTGCCCTCAAGGTTGTGGGTGGTATCAGTACCCAAGAAAACTTACATATTGGAGGTGTTTCCAAGGTGTATGGTACTACTAATGCTACTTCGAAGACCACTGGTGCCCTCATTGTTGCTGGTGGTATTGGGGTCAGTGAAGATATTCACGGTAAGAATGTCTTCATTGAGGATGTTGTCTCTAATAGTGTAGTCATTCTAGATACAACTACTTCAGACTCAGCTACAACAGGTGCCCTCAAGGTTACTGGTGGTATCAGTACCCAAGAAAACTTACATATTGGAGGTGTTTCCAAGGTGTATGGTACTACTAATGCTACTTCTAAAACCACTGGTGCTCTCATAGTTGCTGGTGGTATTGGGGTCAGTGAAGATATTCACGGTAAAAATGTCTTCGTAGAGGACGTCGTCTCCAATAGTGTAGTCATTCTAGATACAACTACTTCAGACTCAGCAACTACTGGTGCACTCAAGGTTGTGGGTGGTATCAGTACCCAAGAAAACTTACATATTGGGGGTGTTTCCAAGGTGTATGGTACTACTAATGCTACTTCTAAAACCACAGGTGCTCTCATAGTTGCTGGTGGTATTGGGGTCAGTGAAGATATTCATGGTAAGAATGTCTTCATCGAGGATGTAGTTTCAAACAGTGTTGTCATCCTCGACACAACTACTTCCACCTCGGCTACATCAGGTGCTCTACAAGTTGCGGGTGGTATAAGTACCCAAGAAAACTTACATATTGGAGGTGTTTCCAAGGTGTACGGTACTACCGCCTCTGATGGCAAAACCGCGGGTGCCCTAATTGTAGCAGGTGGTGTAGGTGTCTCAGGTGCCCTATTCGGTGCCGCTGCCACCCTAGATGGTGTGGTGACCCTAACCGACACGACGGAGGCGACATCATCAACTACGGGTGCTCTCAAGGTAGCTGGTGGTGTCGGTATCGCGGAGAATGTGTACGTCGGGGAACGTGCCTATGTCACAGGGGGTCTCATCACAAACACAGGCGGGGTTGCGAAGAAGACCTACTCCTTTACAGGAGCTCTCGATAGTGAACAAACTATTGCAGATTCCACAATTACAATTACATTTTCTGCCCACGTCTTCTATGCCAAGATTGTAGCGCATCTCATTGAAAGTGATGATGAAGTCAGTACACTCTCGATGGAGTGTGGTGGTGGTCATAGAACAGGAGGAACACCCCTAACCGTCGCAAAAGGTCCTACCAGTGTATTTGGTAGTGCGAGTACAAACCCGTGGAATAGCACAGTTGCCGTTACTCCCACAACTGTAGCCCTCGCACCAACAACGAATATGGAAGCTGCTGGTAATTACAATATTTTCATCGAATACATCTCAGCCCATGCGAGTGGTGCAGTGACAAATATCATCGAGGGTTCCACAATTCAAATCACGTTTGGATATTAAATCCATCCACAAAATCCCCAAAACATCCATTTTTTTAGGAGCGTCCCAGCCTCCTAAAAAAATTGTCCGGTACTTATAAATGGCACAGACGAATGTCCAAGCCTTTTCAGGAGATGTTGAGATTGCAGGTGATTTGAGTATAACTGGGTCCGTAACTTCTACAGCTGGTATAGATAAAGTCAATTTGGCGACAGACGGAACGAGTGCTGACAGACCTGTTATTTTTACAACGGGTACAACAGGTGCACAACCCCTAAAGACGGATGCGGGTATCACATATAATCCTTCTAGTAATAAACTCACTGTATCTGGTGGTCTCTCCACATCAGTGACTCCAGGTAATTATCTCACTGGAAGCGCCTACGACGGTTCAACTGCGCGTACATTCAATGTTGATGCGACAACAACTTCGACGGCGAGTAAAGTCGTCGCCCGTGACGCCTCTAAAAATGTCTTTGTCAGTAATCTGTACGTAGGTGATTCGACGACTCTTGGTATCACTAAAGCAACAGGTCAATATGGTTCGATTAAAACACTAGGGTCTATTACAAGTTCTTACGAGGGATACGCAATCAGGGATGATTGGGTTTTTATGTCTAATGGACCGGGTTTAGCCGGTATATACGATGACACGAACAATAAATGGGCCACAAAATACAACGCCCTTGGTGCGGTTGAATTATGCCACAGTGGTACTGTTAAGCTGGCAACATCTTCTACTGGTGTCACTATTACCGGTACTGCGTCCGCCACTACATTTAGTGGGAAAACCGTCGGAACCCACTACGGTGGGATTTCGGGCTCCAACGCGGCAACTGTGAGTAGCCTCACTGTGAATAATACGACTCAATCTACTTCAAAAACAACAGGTGCCCTCATCGTTTCGGGGGGTCTGGGTGTTGCTTCGAACGTGACAGCAAATCGTTTATGGATAGATGACTATATACTGCATACCGGTGACACAGATACCTACTTCGGTTTCAATGATAACGACCACTTTCGAATTGTTGAGGGGGGTGGGGTGAGGCTTCAGGTAGATAGTAATGGTCGCATTGGTATAGGGGTGGAGGTTCCTGCTCAACTACTGGATGTCGCTGGTCGTATTCGAGCAGACACGATGGAGATAGATAGCTACATTTACCATGTTGCTGACGACAACACATATTTTGGGTTTAACGCAGACGACAATTTTCGAATTGTTGAGGGGGCTACTGTAGCTCTACAAGTGAATAACAATTCTTCAATAGATATTCAAAATTATATTCAACATGCTGGTGACACAAATACCTACATGGGTTTCAATGCAAACGACACAATCGTTATGCGAACATCCGGAAGCGACCGAATAACCGTGAAGAGTGACGGTAGAGTCGGCATCGGGACGGTGAGTCCGGATGAGAAGTTAGAAATAGTAGAGGGCAGCTCTATAAAGTTATCGGGTGACTATAACGATCCAACAGCAAAACTCTATATAGACCGTACTGGTAGTTCCAGTTGGGGAACTGCTGCAGCATACACTGCATTTAGGTTTTTTGAAACACGGAACACATCTGGATCTGAACATTTTAACGCTGTGAAAATTGGTGCGAGTGGTATAGCGATTGGATATGACCCACCAATATACGCACGCGGGGGAGCTGATAGCTTGATATGTAGCGGTCGCGTCGGCATCGGGAAGACTGATCCGGGTCACATGCTGGATGTTAATGGAAACATAAAGGTGAATAACACACTCTATGGTCCGGGTCAAAGTCGCCTATATTTTAACCCAAATAATGAACCCAGACTTTATTCTGCAAATTCGGCTGCCTTTCTTTTTGCTACGAATGGATATGCATATGCAACTTTATGGGTTTCTCAGAGTGATAGAAGATTAAAAAAGAATATTGAACCACTGAAAAATGCTTTGGATACCTTAAAGAAATTAAACCCAGTTCACTACGAAAAGAGGGCTACTGAATCGGATAAATGTGATGACGAATGTACAGTAGAAAAGTGTTATATTCAAGAAGATGGATTTATAGCACAGGAAATACAGGAAATACCCGAATTAGCACACGCTACATCACATCCCGAAAGTAATGATATGCTCGGATTGAACTATAATGCTATATTGACGTATTGTGTTAAAGCAGTACAGGAACAGCAGACAATTATTGAAGATGAAAAGGCTAAGGTGGCGGATTTATTAGCTCGCGTGACGGCTCTCGAAAATAAGGAGACCTCCAACATCGCTTAATTACAATCAAACTTCTTCCAAATTGAAACCCAGTTTGTAAGGAGCCCCCATCCCGATCGAAGTCCGTAGGACTTCTCTCGTATCTAACCTTCTAAGAATCTTACAGATTCGCCCCGAGCTTAAAAATAAAGTCTCACTATATTATAAAATGTCTGGTGGTATTGCCCAACTCGTCGCCGTCGGAGCCCAGGATGTGCACCTTGTCGGTCAGCCCGAAGTAAGCTTTTTCAGGTCTACCTACAAGCGTCACACAAACTTTTCCCAAACTGTCGAACGTCAGGTCATCCAGGGCAACGTCGCCAATGGTGGTATGTCCACCGTCCGCTTCGAGCGCAAGGGTGATATGCTCGGCTATGTGTACCTCGTTCCCAATGATGGTACCAAAACCGTCCCTTACACCCAAGCCCAGTGGTTATCAAAGATTGCCAAGGTTGAACTCCTTATCGGTGGTCAGGTGATTGATGAACAGGATTCCACCTACTCTACCCTGGTTGCGCCCCGTCTTTCTGCGACCACCGCTTCCAAATCACCTTCGGCTGATCTGGTCAACGGTGGTACAGCCTACAGGTTCTACCCCCTCAGGTTTGCTTTCTGTGAGAACTGGCAGACCGCCATCCCTCTCATCTCACTCCAGTACCACGATGTGGAACTCCGTATCACTTGGGGCTCCGCGGCGGCTACTGACAAGTGGGATGTTTTCACCAACTATGCGTACCTTGACACCGAGGAGCGTGAGGTGTTCGCTGGTCAGCCCCAGAACATGCTCATCACCCAGGTGCAGAAGGCGGTTGCCTCCACCAGTAAGATCCAGGAGCTGAACTTCAACCACCCTGTGAAGTACATCGCCGCCGGTAAGGCGTCTGCTTTGGAGATTCTCCATGATAACAACAAGCTCAAGCTTCAAATCAATGGTACCGATGTTGCTGATTACAAATTTGCTGATCCCAACTTCTCCACCGTAACTTCGTATTACCATACCACTAACGCATCCCTTGGAACAGCCAAGACTCTGTTCTTCTACCCATTCTGCCTTGATGCCGGTAAACTCCAGCCCACTGGTTCTCTGAACTTCTCCCGTCTTGATTCTGCCCGTATCATCAACGACACCAAAGACTCAGACGACAACCTCTATGCCGTAAACTACAATGTGCTTCGCATTGAAAACGGTATGGGTGGTCTCCTCTACTCGAACTAAATCTTCTCCGCATTTATTAAAAGATGTTTTGGACAGTAGTATTTCTCCTTGCCATCGTTTTTGTATTGACGTACGATCCTAACTCCAGGACACTCGAAAAGTTTGTTGGTCAGCCCACGCAACCAACAAGTAAATCATGTGAAAATACGCATTACGAAGCCGTTCAATTTGCCCAGAGCCCGTACGAATGCCCCGCCGTTGGTAAAACCCAAATGGGTGTCGTGATGTAGAAAGCTTAAAAAGAAAATGACATTTCATTTTATAAATGGTTCCCGTAAACAAAGACACTGTATTCATTGTCGCAGCGATTGTTTGTGCAATTGGTATAATTTTCCTGTTTAAAGAGTTAAAAAAGGCTAAGGAGGATATTGATAATTTCAAGAGTTTCTCAGCCCAGGTCGTCCGGCATCTTGCCCCACCCCCACAACCCGTTGTTGAATCGGTACCAGTTCCTGTACCAGAAAAGAAGCTCGAAAGTGTCGAAGAGGTCGATGAGAAATCCGAAGAATAATCATATCCACTTATTATAACTTGCGAATGCGCAATGAAGAAGTACAAGGCAATCGCAGTACCGGTTAGTTTTATCGATGGGAAACCGAGGTTTCTTACGGTGAGAGATTGGAGATTTAAAGATTGGATTTTCGTCACAGGTGGGTGTAGACGAAGAGAAATTTACAATCCTTTAAGATGTGCCTTAAGGGAATTAGAAGAAGAGACCCGGGGTGTGGTCTCATTAAAACAGGGTGAATATACAGAGTTTAAGTTTATACACAAGGAGAGCCCAACGGTCGATCTAGAATATAATGTGTTCATCTTTTTTGTTAATTACAATAGGTCAGAACAACAAACACAAATTCGAAAATTTTATGAAGAAAAACACAAAACACAAATTAAAAAAATGAACAACCAGCCTATCCGTAAAACGCACGACGAAAATGACTACATGAGTTATGATACTCTCGAAGAATTTAACACACGTAAACGGTGGAACTTAATTATTGATAATGTTATCAATAATCCTCAATTCTACGCCTGTGTGAGTTCACACAATAGAAAAACCTTCTCTATTAAATAATGAAGTCCAAGGCTTTTATTTTAAGACAGATTGGTGAATTACTTGACAAGAATAGGGGTCTGTGTGAACAGGAGATTCAACAGTGGATCAAAGATAATGAAAGTAAAACGGTTTACGAACTACTCACTTTTAAAAAAGAAATTTCTCAAACTCAAGAATACCAGAATGTTTCGTGTATGAAGTGGTTTAGAGATGAAGAACAAGAATAAGGTATGTTTAAGAATTGGTACGTTTCCCAGAAATTCAATAATGCTACCAATCTATCACATGTGCTCATGGACGGAGGTAAACTCTCAGTGCCGTTTGATAGATTGAATGAATTTTACGATAAGTATATAGAGTCTGTAAAATCTGGGGAGAAGATTTACGTTGTCGAACAGAAGAGTGAGACCTATAACTTTTTCGTTGATATCGACTACAAAGATGTCGATCCCCTAGGTATTGATGAAATCAACGCTATATCTAAAACTATTTGTGAAACTGTCAAGCTTCATGGTGGTAAAGAATGCCTCGTTTCTGTATCACCACCAAAGAAATCAGGAAACCTCATGAAAACTGGAGTCCACCTGAATTGGCCAGGTTTTGTGGTAGACCAGGGTTCAGCGATTGCACTTCGTGAACACATTCTCGTATCACTTTCTAAATTCAAAGGTGATACAGATTGGAATGAAATTATAGACGCTTCAGTCTATGGAAGTCTTGTTAGAAAGGCAAAGGGGAGTGGGTTCAGAATGCCATGGTCTTATAAAAGGGCAAAGCATGAAGCATGTAATGGTAAGGGCTGTAAAGGGTGCGAACATGGTAAAGTAGACCAATTGGCATACCTACCGATTTTCATTTATACACAGGAACCTTTGTGTACACTCATGAGAATAAGTCAGGAACCAACGGTTAAAATTCTTAAAATGTCGGCGGTGCGAACAGACAAACCCACAACCGTATCAATTGAACCACCTTCAGTAACTATCAAGGTCAAAGAGGGTTCCTTCTCAGAAGACGAGACAAAAGATGAAATACATGATGAGGGATTGAAGAATCGCATCGAAACGTTCGTTCGTAAAAATATGGAGGGACAGGGTGATGCATACATTAATAAAATTTTCAAAATGAGAGATACATTCTTAGTTGGAACAACCTCCAAATACTGTGAAAATTTAAAGAGAAGTCATGGCTCTAATCATGTATGGTTTATCATCAGTGGAAAAATGATTCTTCAGAAGTGTTTCTGTCGATGTGAAACCATCAGGGAGCGTCGTGATGGTTTCTGTAAAGATTTTTGTGGTAGAAGACACCAATTAACGAGTGATATCGTTGAAAGCCTTTACCCTAAAAAGGAGGATATCAGTAAGTGCCCAGAAATCAAAAAGTTTGACGAAAAGCCACCAATTAAACGGATGGAAGTAAAACCAGACCTTGAAAACTATATTAATACCAATATGAAAACAGGGGGGGACACCCGTATCGCGAATATAACTAGAAATGATAAGAATAACACCTTTTTGGTAATGACAACGTCTAAATACTGTGAAACTATCTCAGGTGAACATGAAAATAAGACTATGTCATATGATATCAAGAAAAACAAAATCAAACAGAAATGCCCAGTATGCAAGAAGAGTAAGGCTAGAGAACACCTTTTACCCTCTAAAATAACGAATAAGTTGTTCCCTAAAGATACTTAAACGGAACGGCGCTTAAAGTAAGTAAATGGTAGTTAGTACTCGTTCTCGATTTGGTAGGGTTATAAAGAAACCGACTCTTTATGTACCTATAGAAACTGTTTTAGATGACGATTACGCCACAGAAGAACACGAAGACACAGACAGTGAATCAATCATAGACACTGAAGATGAATCTAACTCAGAGGATGATGATGATGATGAAGATGCAGATGACAATGGAAATCTTCAAGATTTCGTAGTGGATGACGAAGATGCGAGTGAGAGTGAGGAAGAATCAGCTTAAAAAAAACAGCAACTATATTAGAAATGGAAACTGATATCGGTAATCCCATTGAGTATAGCCCAAACATGGACCCCCTAATTCAGGAGAAGAATGAAGATAATATTGAAGAGTTGGGACGAGACCAACCATATTATTATCATCCTAGTGAAATGAATTTCCCCCAACAACCACCCCAAACTGGAAAATATGACCCATTTACCGATATTGATAAATCCACATGGATCATTGCATTTGCAGTCTTTCTTTTAGGTTTTTTCATGGGTAAAACCATGCAACCTGTTATCCTCAGGTACACCTAATCATTTACTCAGGTCTCTTATACGAGTCGAAAGTTTGGTGTCAGTATCCTCATACATGTCATTATTAACCCCCTTTTGCGGAAATCCACTCAACCAATGGTCTTCTGCAGTAGTTGAATAAGCAACAAATGTACCAATATCACCGTACCTGGGAGGAATACCATCCCGTCCAAAAAGAATAGGACCTCGGAGAGTATCCTCAACAAATCCATCGGTTGTTGACACTTCAGTCTCTACACCAGTGGAATTAGAACTTGTTTTGTTTTTTAAATTGTACTTTGGTTTAAAAAACAAAATAAAGAACGCCCCGACTAACAATATTGTTATAATTAGACGAAGCATTTTGTTTATTGTATATGAATATTATTTACGCGGATGAAACTTCGGGTTCACCTTCCTCCTTTACTTCCTCCAACTTACCATCAGTGGAGGCAGCCTCTGCATCCCGCTTCCTCTGGCGTTCAGCAATTTCCTCAGCAACAATTGCATCAGCCTCCTTTACGAGTTCCTCCATGGGGGTATCAGGCGTTTCCTTCTTGAGACGCTCAAGAACTTCAGCAGGGTGAGAAATGGGAGCCTCATCTGGCTTATTGTAAAACTTGGAGTTCTCATCACCAGCTGAATAACTACCCTTGGTTTCCATCATACCCTGTTTACGTTCACTGAACATACGAGCAGCCTGTGATTGGTTCTCCTTGTAGCCAGTCATGATCTCTTCAAGTTTATCATTTGTGTAGTGCACATCCTCAATCTTATCAGAGTCAGGGGGGATGAGGAGCCATTTATACATATCAACTACATAGATATCGAAGGTAGCATCCTCCTTTTGAAGACGTTTGGCGTGTTTCGCCGCCTCATCACGAGTACCGAAAGCTCCACGAATCTTAATACCAAACTTTTCATTCTTCTGGGGGCATTCGGGTCCAACAATCGAAAGGCACGCAAACACTTGGCCAGGTACGGTAGTGTAGTCGGTTTCAAGAGACATTATATCAATTTTAGAACTTAAAACTTTAAGCCATATAAATATTTAGTATGCATGAGTATTGGGATAAACAACCTGTACCCCGTGAAGATACAACCCCAGGTGAAATTAAGAAAACGCGTGACATCCAAAAGAAGACGACCAAACTTCCAGATGGTTTCGTGTGGTCTTCATGTAGTCTCAAAGAAGCTCGTGAGTTTTTAGGAGAGTATTACGTCCAGACTGATTTGTTTAAACTCATGTACACTATACAAGTTCTTAAATGGTCGATTGATGATAGTATAGCTATTAGGAAGATTGATACGAAAGAAATTGTGGGGTATATAGCGAGTACCCCAATCAACATGAAAGTTGAGGAGAAAGAGTTGAACATGACACAAATCGATTACTTATGTATTCATCCTTCATATCGTTCCGAAAGACTCGCTCCACTTCTCATCACTGAAATTAAGCGTCGTGCAAACAAGAGAGGTATATGGCATGCTATCTATACCGCACATACAAAGATTCCAACACCCATAACCAAGTCGTGTTATTGGCATAGATTTCTAGATGTGAATCATCTTATAAAAACTAAGTTTCATCAGACAAATCGTTCTCGTGAACAATTTTACGAAATTCGAGGACCCTGTAAACATTTATGGCGAAAGATGACTCTGGAAGATGTTCCTAAAGTAACCAGAATTTTACAAGACCATACAAAAAACTCTAAAATTGCCCCAATTGTAAATGAAGAATACGTAAAACGGGTGGTGTTACCTATCCATTCGTACGTAAGTGATACGACCGATGATTTCATTTCATTTTATGATGTTCCATACGAACGTAGAGATGGTTCTGGTACTGTGAATCAGGTATATAGATTTTTCATCGTTGGAGATGTGTATAATGACGCTTTTCTCATAGCAAAGAATCTCGGGTATCATGTATTTAACAGTGCAGAGGTGGGGGTGAGTACAGAAACTCTCGAAAAGTATAAATTTATCAAAGGAAATGGTTTCGTATACTACTATTTGTGGAACTGGCACCTTAGTGAACCGATCGAACCTAAAGAAATCAATCTAATCATTCCATAATGAGAATTGGTGGCTCAGGTGGTGCTAACACTAATGCAAGTGGAAAACCGTTTGAAGAATGTTTCAGACCCAATGGGATGCGTGTCCTCGGGGGTAAATCATTCACATACTTTACCCAAGACGACTTTGTCGAACATATGAAAGAAATCAAAGACCCACAATGGGACCATAAGAAGAAACCTGATGGAGCACTCGTGAGTGAAGATAAGAAAACGGTTTTCATCATCGAGTGCAAACATCAAATTGTATCTGGTTCAGTTGATGAGAAACTTCGTGCGGGTCCATGTCTCCTCGAAGAGTACAAGCAGTTATACCCAACAGTTGACAATATTCACTTAATGTTTATCGTGAATGATTGGTGGTTCGGGCGTCAAAGAAAATATAAAATTCCTATTGCGTTTAATGAAAAATTTGGGATTCCAGTATTTTTCGCAAAACAAGTTGGTTCGACGTGGAGAGTTCATATTCAAAATAAAAAATGGACAGTTTATCCAGCTCATTATGGTGTGGATGAAGAAGCTATTTTTGAATGGATGACGACACAAGTACTTCAGTCGTAGTAGATTCAGGATTTTTACTGTTTATAGCCCGTCGAGCCTTTAGTTCTTTTATAGTGTAATCTACAAACAAATTCGTTACCATATTCACATTCGCATTACTCATAACAAAATCTACACCAGAATTCTTAGTCAAATCAAAAAGTTCTTTATGGTCTTTTACCCCGAACCCATCTTTCGTGTATCCCACAAAAGACGTTTTTGTTTCAGGTGCGTAGGGTGGGTCGAGATATACAAAATCACCCTTATTAATGTTTTTGAATGCTTCTCTAAAATCGCATTTCCTAAATTGAACATCCTTAATGAGTTCACTCACACGTAACAATTCATCACCCCCAATCATTGCAGGTGTAGTTTTAGGGTGTCCATACGGTACATTAAATCCATTTGGCCCTTCTCTATAGACACCACGAAAACACATTTTATTTAAAAAAATAAATGTTGCCGAACGCTTAGGTGTTTCTTCCTTTTCAGTATTAAATCTCTTTCGAATCCAGTAATAGTAATTCTCTTTAGATTTCATAGCCTCTTCAAGTGTTTCCGCCTTGCGATTAACTTCAGACCCTTTACATTTTTCGTACTCATCATACAAGGTTTTGAGATGACCATGCACATCACGTGGTCGAGACTGTATATTTGTATAGAGAGCAATGAGTGACCCATTCAGGTCATATGCACATACTTTACCTGTAACTAATTCCTTCGACAATACCGAGAGAAGGACACTCCCACCTCCCACGAAAACTTCATGGTAATCCTTGATTTTCGTTGGAAATGAACCTAAGACATCCTCTAAAATTTGAGTTTTACCACCAACCCATTTAATGAACGGTTTCATATTCTAAATTGAAATTAAAGTTTTAAGCTCTTCTATAGTCATGGAAGAGATTCGTAAGAATCACAATGACGCTAAGAGAAATCTTATACAGTCTGTCTCGAGAGAAGGAGAACATATTCTTGATGTAGGATGTGGTTTCGGTGGAGACCTTCAAAAATGGCACAAGTGTGGAGTCAATATAAATATGTGTGACCCCGAGCCATCAGCTCTTGAGGAGGCTCGTTTACGTGCAAAAAATATGCACATGCGTGTCAATTTCTACGAGGGTGATATTCATAACTGCCCACATAGAACATTCAATGTCGTATGTTTTAATTTTTCGCTGCATTATATTTTTGCTAGTAAGAGTCTCTTTTTCAGTTCTATTCGTGAAATAAAAAAACGTATAAAACCTGGTGGACTTCTCATTGGTATCATCCCAGATTCTGAAAAAATAATTTTTAAAACCCCATACATAGATGACAGTGGTAATTTTTTCAAACTAAAAGACTATGGAAATGGTGGATTTGGTGAGAAATTGTTCGTAAACCTGGTTGATACACCCTACTACGCTGATGGACCAAAGTCAGAACCAGTGGCCTTTAAGGACCTATTAATTACACACCTAGAAGAGTTGGGATTTAGTTTACAACTTTGGGAGGGACTCTCAGGAAATCCCATATCAGAGTTGTATAGTAAATTTATCTTTGTATATAAAAGATGATAGCGTTCATTCTATTATTGTTCCTCAATTTAGTCATTCTTTATCAAACTAGAGAACCCCAGGAACTTGTCGAAGTTAGGGAAAAGTATCGTATTCTCAGGGAACACCTCCGTGATACAAAGAATGAGAAATATAAAATACTCTGTCGTCCTACACCTATAACTGGTTTGAAAAAGATGAGTGGTTCCGTTGGGTCTAATACAAACAAGGGGAGTGAAATAGTCTTGTGCTTGGATGGGAAGACGAATGAAATTTTCCACGTTCTCATACATGAGTTAGCACACTCAACTGTTGATGAATATTCACATTCACAGGAGTTCTGGAATAATTACATTGAACTTCGGGATATATGTGTACATCTAGGTATTTACCAGCAAATACCACAGAAAACAGAATTCTGTGGTCAGCACATTCAGGATAAATAATCTCAGTCTAGTTTAAATGAAGACACCATTGAACATTGTATTTACCGCCATTGCATACTGGCTGGTGCTATACGCAACCACCCTTGTACCACTGATTTCTAAAAACTACTATTTGAATCTCGTCTGGATGACGGTTATGATACCAAACATCATTCGTTTCGCTATTGGTAACATCCCCCGTCTCGCTGTAGACAGGGTTTTCTTCCTTTCTGCCACGTTTATTGCGTTAATTGCGACTTTCATTATTAACCAAATTTCTAAAGAGACCAAGGATGCTATTAAAGACCATAAAGTTGGCACTAACGAGAAGCTTAAATTGAGCGCCTTGTTAGCGGGGACATTCACTATTGGTGTACTCGCAACGTATTATTCGGGTATTGATAACTCGATTTACAGTAATATGGGCTGGGAAAGACCAGTTTAAGGCTTGATGACATAGTCCTTCATTATGTAAAAGACTACACCAGCCACAACACCTGTGGTCGCAAGGCCAACCATACTCCTACCCCCCTGTTCGTTAAGGAACTTGGGGATAGAAGTCGCCAACCTGTCCTGGATAGGCTTGCTGATAGCGAGGGCAGCACACGCCGCAACTAATACAGCCGCCATCTGCTCATCAGTGAGGTTTAGGGGGTTCTTGCTCTCGGGCTTCTCAGCCTGGCCATTAGCACCATGCATTCCCTGGGGTTGGGCAGCATGCATCTGGGGCATCATACCCTGCATGCGGGGCTCTTCGGTCATTTGGGGGGGGTCCATCATAATATCATTAATTGGTGTAGAATCCATCGTCGTCTCTTTACTTTGACTCACATTTTTTTCAGGTTGATTGTACGCTTGGTTGGGAACAAATGCATTGGAAGGTTTATCAACCAACGGAACCATTCCTTCACCGTCATCTGCCAAATTCATGGTCGTCATTCGATCCGATGCCATTTAATATACCCATAGTTTTTTGAACTTTTATCGAGACGCACCTATTTCCTCTTGGTGATTGTGAGAGCAGTCTTCTTAGATGCCTTCTTTGCATCTTCTTCTTTCTGATCCATATGTTTGGGGTTGTACATCTTTTGATGAAGTTTCCAGAGATCTGGACCACCTACCCTGAAGTTTTTCCTTAGACTGGCCTTGTACCAAAATACACAATCCTGTATCTTGTTAGACTTTACCGTATTATCTAACACGAGACACTCGTAGTTTTCAGTACAAGCGTCCATCACTTTATTGAACATATCGAAACTTGGGAAGATACCAAAGAATGATTTATATAACTTTTCTCTATTCTGGAGGATGTTTTCCCTGAGAAGAAAGACATAATCAACATTTGCTCGAAGTGCTGGGGGTAGGTCCATACAGTACTGCATCGTCAACATGAAGAAAATCTTCCAGTGTCGTCCATTCATAAAACACTGTCGAATACATGTATCTTTGAGGAACTTGTTGTCATACATACAATCATCTAAAAGCATGAAAGCACCACAATTCTTTTTTCCACTACCAACCAATTTACGCTGTCTCGCCATAACTCTTTCTATAGCATCTCTATCGTAATCACCGTAGACAAACAAGTCTGGAATGAACTCTGAATAAAAGTGGTTCCCTTCTTCCGTCCCTGAGAGAACAATACCCGCGGGGAGGTGTTTCTTATGATACATGATGTCTTTCACCAGGGTCGACTTACCAGTATTACGCTTTCCAATGAAAACACATACCCGATCATCCGTGATACTTTCGGGTTTGAATTTCTTCAACTGGAGATTCATTCTATTATAATTTGGGGTTTTATTAACACTTTTTTTACTCATCTACAATAGGAATGGCTGGTCGTCTGAGACTTGCTGCCACTGGAGTGCAAGACGAATGGCTTACAGGTGAACCACAGTTTTCATATTTCCTGACAAAGTTTAAAAGACATTCAAAGTTTGCATTCGATTTCGTTGAAAGTCAGTTTAATGGAGACATAGACTTTGATAGTACCATAACATGTAGAATACCTGGGGACAAAGGTGATTTAGTTAAGAACCTCACGTTGAAGATAACCCTCCAAGACCCTACACCTGATAGTGGTGGTTCAAATAATAATATATGGTGTCCGTCTGTTATAACTCATCTAATTGAACATGCCGACCTTCTTATAGGGGGGCAACTGATTGAAAGAATCACAGGAGAGTACATTTATATGCATCAACAACTCTATAATACAAGCGACGATATAGACCAGACACTATACTTTTTAACTGGGCATGGTAATATTTTGAGTTATGCTTCCGGGACGAATTACACCTATTTCTTAGAACTTCCATTCTACTTTTATAGAAATCCATCCCTAGCTATACCAACATGTGCCCTAACGAAACAAGTTGTGGAGGTTAGAATCAAGACCAGACCTTTAAAAGAACTCATATTTGGTGGCTCTTCTGTGGGTGACACTGCTTCAATTCCGAAGTTCTCGATGGATACAGAGTTTATCTATGTATCCCCAGATGAAAGTAATTTCTTGAAGTCGAGACCTTTAGATTATCTCATTACACAGGTACAAATGTCTAAATTCAAGATGAAGAGTGGTTATACTACAAAATCAGTTATGCTCAACTTCAAACACCCAGTCAAAGAACTTTTCTTTGTATCGCAATCTGATGTTTCTTTTCAAAACAATTACCCAAATGAATACAATACGATAACAAATGCTGAACTTCGATTCAATAATGAAGTAGTATTCAATAGAGATGCAAAGTTTCTTGCATACGAACAATCCCTAAAGCACCATGTAAATTCACCCAATTCTAGTGCAATTACACCTGGTGCCCCATTTGGGGATGCTGGTAAGTTTGGACCAGCTAAGTTTGGTATGTACTCATTCTCACTCAAACCCGAGGTCTATTATCCAACTGGACAGGTTAACATGAGTCGTATAGCACACAAACTGTTTAAGATAACAATTGATCCAAAATATACAGCGAGTGATAATGATACACGTGTATATGCCGTCAATTACAACATATTAAGAATCAATAGTGGATTAGCTGGTTTAAAATTTTAGATTGATATAGTAGTAATGGCTGGTGAACTTCAATTGGCATCTTCAGGTCCTCAAGAGAAGTTCTTTACATTAGACCCAGACTACAGTCATTTTTTGGAAAGTTTTAAAAAACATACAAACTTTTCAAATGAATATGTGGATCTAGACCCAGAGAATGAAGCTGACTTTGGTAGTACTGTCAAGTTTAAAATCCCTCAAAATCAAGGTGATTTATTGAAAACGTTGAGTTTAAAGGTCACTTTACCTCACATTACCACCTCAGGAGTTTGTTATATAGAATCAGCTGGACACGCTCTCATAGAACACGTAGACCTAATCATCGGTGGTAAGGTTATTCAGCGTTTGACAAGTGATTATCTTCAAATTTATTCCGAACATTTTGTTACCCAAACGAAACAAATTGCTCTTGAAGAACTTATTGGAAAGTTTCCAGAAAGAACAGCATTTAGACGTGTTTCAAACCGTCTGATTGTTGCCCGTAATGCTTTAGGAAATACAGAAGATATCAGTTTTTTTGTAGACTTACCATTTTACTTTTACAATCACCCAGAACTTGCCATACCTCTATGTGCTATAAACCGTCAGGAAGTTGAAGTTGAATTCAAATTACGGACTGCCCAGGAGATTGTTGTTAAAACTGACGGAAAGAAAGCTGACATTTCACAACAGAATCCACAACCGAAAATTATAGATTTCCAACTCTGTGCAGAAGTTGTACATGTAGACTGTGAAGAAAGAATCAAAATACAAAAATCGAAACGTGATTACCTAATAACACAAATTCAACAAAATATTTTTGATGTTGCATCTGGTGTAAATACTGGGAAGTTTAAACTGGATTTCATAAATCCAGTGAAAGAATTGTACTTCGTCATTCAACGTCAGGGTAGTGTCGGGACGAATGAATTCGAGTTCGTTACCCCCTTTGATTATGATGGTATACTTGAAGAAACCGGGAATAAGTATATACTTTGGGAGAACTTGGACCATCTCACACTTACTCTTGATGGTCAGGATATCATTACCAAGGATACAGGGACGATGCCTTTTCTCAAGGCTGTACAGGCTGCCATACATCACTCAAAAACCCAACTTATTAGACGTTTCTATTCATATAGTTTTGCTTTACAGCCGGAAGAATGGTATCCAACGGGACAGGTTAATTTCAGTCTCATAAAAGAGCAGATTTTAGACCTAAGTCTTCATCCATGCACAGGATATTCAAGACAAGTTCGAGTATACGCCGTAAACTACAACACCCTTCGTGTAAGTGAGGGAACTGCTAAAACTATTTTTGATCTCAAATACTAAAGATGAATATGCAAACTGGTTTCGGTGATGGGGGTGATGGTATGGTTGAACAGTACATTCAAACTATGACCAATCTTCTTCTCCCCGTGATGGAACGGAGTACGGTACTCGCAGCAGAATATTCCAAAGCCTGTGGAAGAGATACACTTCTCCCAGAAGATATGGAATATGCGATGAAATACTGTGTTATGTACACAGTTGGTAGGACAGTTGGTTCTATGTTTCCTGAAATATACCAGGAAGACGAGGAAGAATCTGACGAAGAATCGGACGAAGAAATGGAAATCGTTTCACCAGAAGACTGCCCCTCATTCGAGAGATATTCAGGAAACGACACGACATTCACCCAGATGAACGAAGCCTATGATCGCTGGGAATCGTGGACTCCACAGAATCCGACAGAACACATGTTAAAAAATGCTATTAATAGTAATGAGCATCTCAGAACCTGAAGCATGGGCGTTCTCAGATAGTAAAAGTACTAAATTACACATATCCAATTTAGACTCCAGCTCTAGTGATGATTCATCAGATGATGAACAACTTTTTTCAAAAACAAAAACACTCAAAGGAAAACGATTTAAAAAAATAGTAACAAAAGAAGAAGTTACAAAAGATTAATTATTTTCCTGTCGTATAGTATAACAAACACCATGTCGGCCGCCGCTCTCCAAACCGTAAACCTCGTGACCCAGGAACTCCAGTCCCAGACTCTCAACTCGATTGTTGGTGGTTTCTCCTTCGCCGCGGCTATGTCGTGGATGGACTTCGTTCGCTGGACCATCACCCAGATCATCAAGGTCCCCAAGAACGGTGGTGCTCAGTACGCGCTCACCGCGGTACTCACCTCGCTCCTCTCCGTGGTTGTATTCTTGGTCATCTCCAGAATCACTGGTAAGACTGCTAAACCCGCGCAGCCCGTCTACGCGATAACTCGTTAATCGGTTTACCTTTCATAAAAAAAAGAAGGAGTAGACCAACTAAAACAATTAATACAATATATAAATACTCCTTTCTCCATTTATAAGTATTCTTCACGATAGCAGGAATACTTATTATTGGCTTTGGCTCTTCCTTTTCAACCTTCTTTGATTCTTCTATGGGAACTTTTGGTAAATTTTCCAATTTATCTGTGGATCCTGTAATTTCAAATTTTAGTACATGGTCTTGGTTTCTAAAATCATATGAAATCAAACGACCATGACTCATGTAGAAAAATTCAATTTTCACATCCTTTATCATCTTTTGTGCTCCAGAATGAAAGTGGTGCACCAATTTATCGTCGACACCGTTAAAGTTTATAGAATCAGTCCCATCGAGAAGTATATGACCCGTGTAGAAAGGGTTGGATGTATACACAGTTTGTGTAAATTCATCAGACCCCGTAGTTAGTTTTAATATCAAAGAATTTGGACCATTCAGATTGATAGCCCCAGAACGAAGTGTGTTATTTGTAGATGTAAAGTCCTTTGAGCTGAAACCCATCAGTTGGTGAGGTGTTGTGAGAGGTGACGCATTACTCAAATATCCGTCCGTACCGCTATAAAATTGAAGTGTAAAATCATCAGATGCTTCTGTGTTTGAAAATACCAATGAATCTGTCTCCTCATCAAAGATAACCGTATCTATGTGAGTATTAGCAGGGGCGAGTTCTATATCAAGGTCTTCAGCTAATACATACCCATTTGAATAATTCGTTTCATTTAAAGTTATAGATACACCATCTACTTTGAATGTCTTATTCGTAGCACATGTCATCAATTGGGGTGTTGGAATACGAGCAGACACAAGTTTAATATTAGAAATGTCATAAATTGGGTTATCTAAATTGACAACATAACTATTGGCGTATGCATATATACCTGTATCTCTTTCACTACTATCTATGTTAAGGGTGTGGACCTTCATTAAAATACAGGGACAATATTTTAATGAATGTTTTTGTCTATTACAAAGCGATTCTCTACTGATACAGTGAGTGTGCGAGGGGGTTGTTCTGGAGTTGTCTCTTAGCGATGCCTAGGTCCTTGGTGTTAGGATTAGCATTACCCTTGTAAGAGTTGAACTGGTGGAAAGGTTTTTGCTGGTAGTTTTGACTCCAGCCACCATTCGCTGGGGCAACACGACCATCAATACGGGTCGTGTCACTGCGAACTGCTGTAAGAGCACCACCCTGCTTGAGAGCGCTCTCACGAACATTCATGCGACCAGCATTACCCATCCTGTTTGGTTTACCTCTGCGGTCTTCTGGGCGGAATCCATACTTCATGAGTTCCTCGTTGGTCTTGGCAGTTATCTGGGCAGCGACACCTTGTGTGTATCCACCATGGTGACTGTTGATACCTGGGGCTGGTCTGTTTCCATACGCATATTGTTCGTCGTTACGATCACTCTTAAATCTGGTAGGGTCTTGGGGCATGGTCTGTGCTGAAATGAAACGCTTAGCACCATTGAACCCTAACCCATCGTTGCGAAGACCAGTTTCTGAGCGGTTAGTGGTACGTTTAGTTTTCTCATGCTCATTGCGAGGAACTACACCAGACATGCCTTGAGCACGTCCAGCCATAGTGGGTCTCCTCGATGGAAGGAAAGCGGTAGTTTCGGGTTTATTATGGGTAAGCTGACCAACGACAGCGGAGCGACCACCAGTGACATCAGCCGCGGGACCGGTACGTCCTGGAAGTGAAGTCAACCTGTACTCTCCAACATTCACAGGGTTGACCCTGAAAGTTTGCTGGAAACCACCGACTGCGGGTACACTAGGGTCAACACCTAAACCTGGACCAACCATCTGCTTTTCGATGGGGGAAAGGTTGTTCATACGACCATTGTCATACATTCGGTTTCTCATGTTTAGAACTTCCTCACCACCACTACGCTGCTGCATGGTAATATCTCCGAAACTCTCCATCTCCCTTTTGTGAGGAACCTGGGCTGTAGGTTGAAAATTATTAGATTCTATGATTTCTGGGTTTTTCATTGCTGGTGGTTCAGTGACAGAAACTTTTGGTGGCTGGGACTTGGTACTCAAGTTCCTCCCCGCAAATACAAGACCGGCAACGGCCATGAGTGATATAGGATCAGCCATTCTTACTTCTTATTAACATTTTTATTAAGGTACCTTTGCTGGAACAGACCATTCTGGACATCAGCTCTAGTGCTCGAAGGTTCATAACTCATCGTGCGAAGGGGAACCTTACATTCCATGTTGCTTAGGGGAAACAAGTTTCGTTCATAAGTCTGTACGAGATGCTTGTTAAATCGGGAAGTAGATTGGGGACGAAGTTGATCACTTGTCTCAATATATTGTGCTGGGGAACCCTTACCCGCCATGTATGGGGCAGTACCGTACAACATAGTGTTGGGTCGGCAACTGCCACAGTTCAGGCTACCGGGCTGGGGGTATACAAAAATTTCATCAGTCGCTTTTACGGCGGGTAGAGCACCCGCGTTTTGAACAATGGAAAGTCCAGGTTGAAGCTGATACGCCATTTATTATTATATAAGAATATTAATCTAACTATATGTTCCGCCACCCCCTCGGACACTTCCACCACCAAAACCACGGCCAATATTTCCATCTGAACTCAATCCGGAAAATGCCTCGAGCTGGACACCCCTAGCATTGGGATCACAAAAGCGGGTATCACTCTTACACATTGGTGCATTTTTTTTACCATATAAAGCCTCTGCGAAAGCTGTTTGGTCTCCTGGGATATTAGTCACTGGGTTCGAAACAAACTGACGTTCCATAGCATTGCGAAGGTACTTGGGCATAGCAGTACGAGAACGCCCCGCATCATATGGGATACGATCGCTACTGTAGGCCTGAACGAATGGTTTTACCGTGGGGTAATAACACGCCTCTAACCTGTTGGGTGCATCGGTATAATCGGTGATAAGAACATTCCCCATGGGGTTGTCTGGTGTAGGCATTTGACATGACACACCTTCAATAGAATCACCATATGTTTCCTTAACCATTTTAGACTTATAAAGAACATACACAACACCCAAAACAGTCACACCCAACACGAATACACGTGGGTCACGCCGAATAAGATAGAGTATAGTGCATACATAAATGATAAAACGGGAAGCAGCGTTTACCCTGTCTTCTGGTGTTTGTTCACCTGTAGGCCAAAATTGGGTGACCTGGTCAGCATCAAAAAGCTGTTGAGGATCATCGAACCAAGCTTTCATTTAGTATATGTGGAGGTTTATTTTTTTGGGAGACCCTTCAACATGTTGCCCATCATCTGCATGAGTGCATCCTGGTCGAGTTCACCGTCACCATTCTGCATACTGTCAGCGACACCTTTGGCAATAGTCTCAATTTGAGCAAGTGTACCTTCGGGAAGAGAGGTGATAGTAGTACCGAGCATGTATAGGGTTTGGAGATACTGCCAGGTAGCACCCTTGGTACCTTCACTCATCTTAGTCCAGTACCGCTTGATATCAAGTTCCTTGAGAAAGTCAATGTTCTCAATTTCCTCGAGAAGAAATGTCTCATCCTTCGCAGAAATCTTATCCGCGTAAGGAGAAACACCCTTCATATATCCATCAACAACGAGACGAGGGTTGGTCGACTTGAGTAGGTCGAACGATGTAAGCATTTTTTTAATTCCTTTTTCCTCTGGAAAAGTCTTGTGCAATTCCACAAGAAATTGACTCATCATATCATTGAATGCAGTGACGGATGCCATTTTCTTATTATATTGGTCTAATCTTTAAGTTTAGAAAGGTTCGGTCGAAATAGTCTCCTTTTTACCTAACCCACCTGATATTATGAAAAATACCAAAATCGCGTTTAGAGCAGCGGGTTTAGTGTATTTATTGAGTTCGAGTTTACCTTCATTATTCAAGTACGCCTTGAGATGAATATAAGTGGCGGTTATACCAGCTGCAATTAGGGCGGCACTCACTGGGTCGCGTAATTGCTCTGAGAGTTCCATTTAATTATACCTGGGATTTTTTGTACGCTGCTCTGGTGCATCACCAAAGAATACATTGTCATCTGGTTCCTCTTGGGGTTGACCCATTGGTTGACCCATTGGTTGACCCATTGGTTGTGCAATTGGTTCTGACACTGGGTCAGGTGCCTGGACACTGTGGATAGTTTTGAACTCATTTTCAAGTCCAGTTGGTCGGGGCTCACCGTATTCTTCCACTCCTTCGAGTGGTTCAGGTTCGGGTTCAAGTCCCTCAAGAGGTTGAGACTCCATCTCTTCCATCTGTTCGTCAAGAACGTCGGGGTCCATACTGTCCTCAACCTCACCATCGAGTGAAATATCACGCGTTTCTTGGGACATGTAGGTTTGAAGAATTTGTTGTACTGGAATAAGTTCCTTCACCGTGTTTTCAATGCATAGGGTAAACCGCACCCTGAGGTTCTCATCGCGAATATATTCACTCTGTTCATCATGGAAAATGTAAGGGTCCCTGTAAAGGTCTTTGGCGATATTGTTGTAGCAGGTTTGAATAAAAACCTCTTCAGTTGGGAGCTTGAGAGAAATCTTCTTATTATCCGCCTTGAGACGAACAGCCGAAAGAATCTTGGTACACGCAACAAAAACAGCCGCGAGAAGGTCACCAAACCATGAACACCGGTCAGTGATGTTATCCGAGTGGCGCTTAGACATGGCATTAGACCAGTTTGGGACCTCCTTCAGGTGCTTCTGGAACATGATGAGAACCTGCTTACCCTTAGAGGTCTTCATCGCTTCATTATACATTTCATCAAAAACTTCAATCATAGGTGGATACATAATAAGGCACATCTGTCCAAGATATTCCTTTTTAGCTTCTACAAGCACACTCAAATTGTCCATTTATGATTAATAGGGTTTTTAAAATGATGTTTTCCTACGCACCACTCCTCCTGTACTGATTAGCTATTTTCTTCAGATTCATGAGATTTGGAAAATCACCCTCCTCCACTTCTTCCTTCTTTATTTTACTCTTTTTAGGAACGATCCAACATATATACAGGTCGTGATCACTTACCAGTCTTACTGTAAATCCACCAAGTTCAAACTGTCTAGCAACATATTTAGCTGCAAGTCTCCTATCAAATGCTGGGTACCCGAGTAAGAATGTAGGTACAGTAAGAAATAGTTGTTTGTGTCCAAGTTCTACAGCTTGTTTAATCTTTGAAGAAAACTGTTCATAAATCCTTTTATATATATCTTTTCGCATTTGTTTTCGTTTGTCATCAATTTTCGTCACGTCATTGATGCTTAACATTACAATTACTGCAACTTATTTTTGACGGAATCCAACTCACCCTTGGTAGGAACAGCTGCTTCCTTGACGAGTTCATATTCAACAAACTCTTTACCAGCGGAACCTTCTGTGAAGGCGCGTACATCACCTGGTGCCTGAACACCGATGGGCTGTGTGCGAAGAGAAATCACACGAGACTTTCCATTCTTAACCTCGAACGAGGCAACCACGGAGAAACCAAATGAGAAACCACCCTTCTTCATGACCATAAACATAACTTCATAAATCTCCTCCCTCTCTTTCCTATACCCCTTGACGGCGGTAGTTTCAATGATGTAGGTGCAGACACCCGTACGCTTGGAGATTTCCTGGTTGGCTTGAAGCACAAAGTCTTGCATCTGGTCATTGTCGAGGACGACTTCAAATTCCTCAAATCCATCAAGGTTTGGTCTGGAGTCATTCAATTTTATGGGCGATACGGGTTGTGTGTACCCTGAGAGACCGAAGGTTTCTGTGAAGGATTCCATATTGGTTGTCAGTAGAACCACAATCAGGATGAGGATAAAAGCCAACAAGTAGTTCATCTTTACTAGTATGCGTTAATTTTTTTTTAGAAAATACCATATACATAGTAGATGTCATTGTTGATTTATAGCCCAAGATGTAAACACTCGATGGATGTTATAGAATACATCAACAAACACCCACAGTTGAAACAGCTCGTGAACTATCACAATGTTAATACACAGGGGATACCACCAAATTATAGAACTAAGATTAACCGTGTTCCAACCATGCTGACTAAAAATGGTAAAATCCTGGTTGGGACTGAAATCAAAAACTGGTTGGACTCTCTTCTGCCTGCTAAAGAAGTGTCGAATGGTTCAATAGGTGCATTCGGGTGTTCAATGACATCACTCGATGGTGACGCACCCAGCTCAGATTTGTTTTCCCTGGATGATTACGGTCAGTCGCTTCAACCAGCCATGACTAAGGAACTTGAAGAGAAAATTGCCAGGGAAGTATCTAAAGGTGTAGCGTATCAAGAACTAAATAATTAGAAACGAGTTAAAGATCTAACGCACATCTTGAAGTAGATATGAGATTAGTAACAATCCAAGCTTCGGCTTTCAAGTCAACCTTTGAGGTTCTAAAAGACATCCTAAATGATGTGAATATATACTTCAAACCAGATGGGATGTATATAGTCACCCTGGATACAGCTAGAACATCTCTCATTGACATCTATTTAGCGGCTGACAATTTTGAAGAATACAGCTGTGACCAGGAAGAAATCATTGCAGGTATCAACATCTCTAACACCTTCAAACTCCTAAAGACGATAACAAACAATGATGTCCTGACCATCGAAATCAATTCCAAAGAATACATGAACATGGAGATTTCAAGTGAAGCGAAAAAGTCTCATACAAAGTTTGAACTCAAACTCTTAGACATCAATGAAAGTCGTATTGAGGTTCCAGAAATTGAGATGACCACTATAACAACTTTAGCATCAACCGATTTTCAGAGATTATGTCGTGATATGTCCAATATAGGTACAGACATTGAAATTACGAGGGAAGGTAATAAAATTGAGTTCAAATGTGAAGGTGATTTTGCGAATCAAGAAACATCGATCGAATGTCTAGAAGAAAGTCAAAAAATTACTGGTATGTACAGTCTAAAATACTTAAATATCTTTACAAAGGCGACGAGTATGTGTGCGTCTGTGCAAATTATACAGGAAACAGGGAATAGGTTTTTGATTTTGAAATACAATGTTGCAAATCTGGGTGAGCTCAAGTTTTACCTAGCAACTAAGGTATCTGAAGATCTGTAGTAAAATTCTCGAGGGTGTGGAGAGTCTTTTTCATTCCTAAACTATTCGAAAGAATAATCTTAGGAAACCTATCTTTTAGTACATCTTTATCGTAAAATAAGAAATGTTCAAGTGGAACTTTTTGACCATGGAAATCATTCCGGGGTCCGTGGTACCGTTTCACCTTTTCAGTAATGTTCTTCATTGGTTTATCATCTTGATCAACTATCCAAGCACTACTCAAAGGGATACTAAAATGCATAGATACATCTTCGTTTTCACCTGGCCTGAAGTTAATGTCATTTGAAATGGCTGTATAGATATGCCCGTTATAGTAATACTTTACCCGTAAAATGATATATTTGACATTCTGTGGTATAGAGGTGTTTCGAAAATCACGGCCTGTAACATTTACATAGAATTCTTCAAGAATACCATCCCAATCCTTACTCTCTTCTGTCCAAAAGTTATCCTCAGTTAAATACTTCATGTCATAATCAATTTTATATTCCAACTCTTCATTGACAATACTGTAGTCTCGTGGTGTCATTAAGTTTTTATAAAAAAAGTAAATAGCACTTAAAAGTTTGAGAAGCATTTCTTTATATAGAATGGAAGGAAACTTTTTAAGTAGATATAACAATAAATTAGATGAATGGAGTGAGCTAATTAAGAAGGATCCAACGAAGAGACGTAAGTATGAATCGGATATGGCACAGTATATTATGAAATGCATGCCTTATATGAATCAACATACCGATGATGGTGAAGAAATGACCAATACGGACAATGTATTCAATGTGAAAGAGACAGTTGGCTTAGCAAGAAGGGATATATTTACAGACTACTTGATAAAAGTAGAAAAAAAGAATATACAGAGACCAAATGAACTAATAGCTAGAGAGGAATGTGACAACTGTGAATCCAGTAATGTAGTTCATATTAGGGATACAGCAGATTTAGTATGTGATGGGTGTGGAAAAATTGTTGCTAGAGCCATGAGTGATGAGTTGACCTATAGAGAAGAACAAGAGACTTCCGAAAAAATTATAAACTATTCATACAAACGGGAAAACCACTTTAATGAATGGTTGTCACAATTTCAAGCACAAGAGATGACTAATATCCCCCCTGAAGTCATCGACCAATTGAGAAGTGAACTAAAAAAGATGAAAATCAAAAAACTCGAAGATATTACACACGCAAAGATTCGTGGACTTCTAAAAAAATTAAGACTAAGTAAATACTATGAACATGTTCCGTACATTACAAATATTTTGAATGGGATTAAGCCACCAAATATGCCACAAGAACTAGAAGAAACCCTACGAATCATGTTCAAAGATATACAAAGACCATTCGATAATAACTGCCCTACCGAAAGAAAAAACTTCCTAAGCTATTCATATGTACTCTATAAATTTTGTGAACTTTTAGGTGAAGATGCATTCCTCCAATACTTTCCACTTCTCAAATCTAAAGAGAAGTTGTACCAACAAGATGTCATTTGGAAAAAGATTTGTCATGACCTCCTATGGGAATTCATTCCAACAGTTTAAAGAATCCATATTATATTTACATAATGATAGAGTGTCCAAACTTTTCAGTGTGTCATAAAATGTATGACCCAAGATTGAAAGTATGTAGTCCATGTTTTTGGAGATTCAAAAATGAGGTACTCGAATTCAAGAATGATGAATGCCCACATTGTTTTGAAAATACAAAATGTGTCAAATTCAGAAAATGTTCACATTTTATTTGTCTCAAATGTTTCAAAAAAAATGATAAATGTGCTTTATGTTAATTACTTTCTATTTCTCAAATACTTTAGAAAAAGTTATAAATCCTAAAGTATTTTGAAAAATATATAAAGTTTAAAAGAAATAATAAATTAATACCAAATATGAAAGGTGATAAAAGATGTCCAAATTTTTTAGTGTGTCGTACAATGCGTGACCCAAGATTAGAATTATGTGGTGGATGTTATTGGAGATTTAATAATGAAATTCTAGAATTTAAAAATGATGAATGTCCAGTTTGTTTTGAAAATATGAAGTGTGTCAAATTCAGAAAATGTAGCCATTTTGTATGTATAAAATGTTATAATAAAATTGAAATATGTCCTTTGTGTAGACAGGACCCAATCGAGTTTGAAAAATTAAAAGAAAAGGGTATAAAGTTGACCTAAGTAAAATATAATTATTTCAAAAAGTATACTATATCAAAATGAACACTGAAGAAAATCAACCCTTGTTAGCACTCTATGAGCTTGAGTCCCATGTGTACCCACACCTAGAAAATATTAATCAAACGGACCCAGCTGTTCAGCATTGCATGGAACAGGCGAAGTTTCATTTGAAGACAGCTCACGAACTCCTGGAAGCAGCGGTGTTAGGTCCACAAACACAGTATGATGATGATCGCGCATTTTATCAAAAACTCGCGAGAGTTCTCCCTTTGATGGTCCTAATGCAAACTTACGAATCTCCACCTCCCGACCAGGTTGAAGAGGAAAGTTCACCAGATACGCCGTCCTCAGTTCTGTCAAGTCAAGATATTTTTGAGCCTGTAACTCCATCCCATCAGTCAGAGATTTAATAGCTTTTAGTTCTAATATTACACTATTGTCTATAATAATATCAGCTCGTAATTGCCCTACAACATGTCCCCTAAATCTAACCAAAATGTGTCGCTCTGATTCATACGGAATCTTATTCTCCCTCAATATAACTTCGACCGCGTTGTGGTACACTCTCTCACTGTACCCAGGACCCAATTCAGAATAGACTTCCCCCATCATTTTCTCAATATCATACTTCATTTATAAAGAAACTAAAATTTTCTCTATATATGTTAAGATAGTATGCCACCAGCTGGTGTACTCGGAAAACGTGGTCGCTCAAATAGTACGAGTAACCGAGCCGTGAAAGCCAGTATACGTGAAGTGAATTTACCAAAACTTCAAATTGGTACAGGTATGGGGTGTCCAATTGCTGGTATGCCTCGATACATGAAAAGAGCACAAAAAACCTTTGATGAACTCGGATACGTATCTGCCTTTTTTGACTATAATGTTGCAACGAATCAATATGGTATCACCAAAAGTATCGATACCGTTGTAAAACGTCGTGGGAGTGTATACAATTTACCCAATACATTTAACGTAACAAACCAAGTCTATTTTTTCATGGTTGGTTTACGAAATAATAACCAAGGACATTCTGTGAGTGTTTTAGTCGACGCCCGTGTTCCCAGTAATAAAAGAATATGGGTCTTCGATCCTCTCGGGGAAACATCGAGGGATTCTATCTGGGGTAGGACAATGAGACAAACTGTAGTACCAATCATCAAACAATTATGGGGGGGGTCAAATACCACAGCCAGATACTATAATGGTCGTAATTTACAAGCTAATAATACTAGGGGTGTATGCTCAACATTTTACGTGACATTCATGGATATAATTCCATTTTTACTAAATGGCAGTGCGAATATTAACCAGTTGAGTGATACTGCAAGAATAAACGGTACACCAATGCGTTCTTTTTTCCTGAATTTCGCCCCTAATACAGAGGGCCGAGTCATAGTAAAAAACAAGACCCGATAAACTCTCAGTGTATATCAGGAAGTACCAATGAAATTAGGAGTCGTGCGTCCAAATATGATGTTAAGAAGACAACGAATGAAATTGTCTCATGAAGTAGTACACAATTTGAAAGAGATAAGTAAGGTATCTTCTTTCAAGCGGTGGGAATATGCAGGTGGTATCGAATACGATAATCTTAAATTTAGTACACCAACACGGATTACATCAAAAAAACGAAACAGAGTCGAAACTCGTGAAATTGAACAGGTGTGGTATTCTAAAATATCATATCATACACATCCAGGGATTGGGTATCATGAATGGACTATATGCGAAAATACACCAATATATACAACCCTCCCTAGTAATGCAGATTTTGAAGCATATATCAAGGGGTTTCCTAGAATGCAGGTAAATATAATTTGTGATTCACATGGATATTATATTATTGACGTCTTAAAATCAGTCTATAAGAGAGCATCACCCTTACCTGAAGCTGTTTATGAATATATGAGAAAGCTACGCAGTAGACCATTCATGCGCATAGGTGCATTTTCAGATGATGGTGTTGAATATTTCCATACAACTCTACAAAACTGGAAAAGATATATGAATGAAGAAGTTAACCCAGAAATGATAGAACTATTCGGGATATCGATTCAGTATTATGGGTATGATGATGATCCACCAAATGTTACCATCTATCGGGATATAGACGTAGCATAGAATCCTCTAATTCGTCAACTTCGTACCAAGCCCAATGACACTCAGACGAATCCTTATCTATTTTACACATATCCTGTGCTTCCTTTATCGCTTCAGTGAAACGTAAACGAAGTCTCAGATTTTCCTTGATTGGTCTTACCTCCGTGATACATGGTCGTTGGTACATACCTTCAAGGACATTCTTACGAGTCTTTGCCAGTTTTATCTTGTAAAGACTGTTTTCAGAGAAGGTTGCTATGCATTTCATACTTTATGAAGGTATTAAAGTTTTAAGTATAAGGATACTTGTGCACCCATAAATTACAAACCCATTTCTCCCCGGACTTTACAGGTTGTCCACCATGTAAAGCATCGGACGTGTCTAACCCATAGTTATCCAATGTATGGAAAAAGAGTGCATCCCCAGCATTCAGTTTATATTTTTCATTTAGATTCGGGAAAGCTGTTTCACCCCCTTCGTAGTCATCATTGAGAGCTATGATGAAAGTGTACAACCTCTTGTTCTTGTCTTGATAAAAGACATCTTGGTGAGGTTTGTAGTACCCACCCTCTGTATATCGTAGAACTTGGAGTTGTTCACAATTCTTGAATGGCCTATCCGTATGACTCACACATTTCTTTATAATCTGCCTAACAGTGTAGTCGGTATTACCACTAAGCCAAGCTGTTTCACTCTTTCGGATTCGTTCATCAACCCGTTTATCCTTGTCTACTGTGGATACATGCAACTCCTTCTTGGCTTGTTCGATGATATATTTGCGTTCCTTTTCACTCAAAAAATTTTCAATTACCACCGGTTTGGGGTAGCTGGGAAGCAGGTAGACCAATAATACAATGAGGAACAATAGAATGACCATCTTACTATACTCACACAAAAAGTTTTCTGGGAACTGCTGAGTTATATCGCTTTCGTATCACCTCGAAAGTTTTATTACTGTACTCGATAAGGTTAGTTAAAATGTCAACAATTTCATGGTACCTTTGTGGTTCAATCATGTATTGTCTGAGAAGGTCACCACCTGTATTCGCTATCATTTCAAATATATGTGAAATATCTACGAGTTTATCCATGTACTTTTCTTGACGTTGAAGTAAAATTTTAAAATAGTCTTCAGTCATCTCATTTAGCATATAAGATATCCGAAGCTGAATATTATCGGGTGGTTGCGTATCCATGAACATTAAATCACGCTCCACTTGATATATCATCACAGCATGTCGTAGTATGGTGTTAGGTGCCCCATGTTGTCTCAATTCCTTGAAGGTAGGTATACCCCCACATGGTATGTCCCCATGTTCGCGAGACATCATAGTTTTCTTTTTAAACTCTATGAAATGTGGGTTATGAATGCGCCCCTTTTCTATTTGACCAGTTCTCCAATCAAATGCAGTATGACAACTTGTACACCACATCTGAGCACATCCACTCGTCTTGTAAATAACTGTACCACATTTGGGACACGACTTACTGTCCTCATTTAAAAGATTCATCGTTTCAACCGTTTGTGGGTCACATTCGTGGTCATCTGTCAGTAATTCATTACATTTCTTACAATAGTGTTTGAAACACAATCCACAGTACCATTCCTCATTAAGAAATCCTTTACATTCCTCAACTGGACACTGTCTAATAAAAGAGGACTGGTCACGACCTATAAACATGTTACCATTTGTTCGCATGTCTTCTAGATGACGCCATACATTTTCCATTTTTTTATAGAGATCTCTGATTTCCCTCGTTATTTCAACCTTTTGTTCTGGATTGGTGTTATGCATATGATGTAGTTCCAAAAGTTTAGCTCTGTGGTCATTGAGTATAATTCTTAGTTTCCTCATTTGAAGAATTCGTTCAACCTCGGGTTGTGTCTCTGGCATTCGTGCTTTTTCTCTTTCAAATAGTACGACCTCACGGTGTCGCTTGAGTTCCGTATTTCGAAAATACTTTGTACAAAATAAATCTACAAATTCACGATTCCAGAGAGTCTTACACCCCATACAGTGTGGGTCTTCAAATGAAGAAAGTATGTATCTCTGACTACAGGAGCGACAACTCGATAAATCACAAAAGGGACACTCCACTTTTTTATGATTTATCTTGTTGTGATGTTCACAGCATACGTCGCATATGGTCATTAATATAAAGGCACCTTATTTCTTTAATCAAAAAAAATGTGAGGGTATAGTAATAAATAAACAATGGCTATGCCAATGTTAGCTGGTGTTGGTCTTATGATGGTATGCTGTTCTTCAAGTTCAGCCGCAATGATGATGAGTGGTGGTGGTGATGAAACCCCAGCAGCTGGAGCTGGAGCTGGAGCTGGAGCTGATACCCCAATCCCTGAGCCAACCCCAGTCCTCCGTGACACTCCAGAAACCATGCGTCATGCATCGACTGTATGGTCGGGTCAAGCCATTGGTGTTGGACATGGTCTCGGGCGTCTAGATTCTGTACAGGGTTGGTCTGCTCAGAACAATGCTGTGGGTGAATGGTACCAACTTGATAATGGTGTTGTTGGTAAGATTGCAGGTGTCGCGATTAAGGGACGTACTGCGCATGATCAATGGGTCAAAACTTTCAAAGTCCAGTCCAAGGGTGCCACAGGAACATGGGCAGATGTTGAAAGTGGTAAGGTATACACAGGGAACACAGACATGACAACTCAAGTCGATGTGACTTTCACCGCTCCCGTAGAGGCTAGGTACATTCGCATTTACCCCCAGACATGGAATAATCATATGTCGATGCGAGCTGACATCGTTGCTGGTAAGACCAGGACAGACAAAACCCCTACTATCGTTGATGTTCCATACAGTGGACACAAATCATCGGGGAACTGGGGTGGTGACGCCATCGGTACGAGTCATGGTGCAGGTCGCTTAGATTCAACACGTGCATGGTCTGCCAAGACAAATGCGATAGGTCAATGGTATGAGTTGGACAATGGTAGTGCTACTGATATATCAGGTGTTGTCATTAAGGGGAGACCATTACATTCTCAATATGTCACATCTTTCAAGGCGCAATACAAGGATTCAGCGGGTGCGTGGAAGGATGTTGACGGTGGTTATATTTTTGAAGGGTCGCAGGACAAGGGCAGCCAAGCCAATGTGTTCTTCAAGGCTCCTATAAACACATCAGCTATTCGCATCTACCCACAAACATGGAATAACCACATGTCGATGCGTGCTGGTCTCATGACTGGTGGTTCTTCCGCAACGGAAGGGTACAGGTCTAGACCAGTTGAAAAAGAAATCGAAGCATTCTCCTTTTATTGAAAATCTATAAATTGACTAATCATCTCCATCGCGTCATCTCTCTCGTACACAGTTTGTGCAAAAAAGAGAGTCATTTCCGCCTGTCCGTATGACAAGTATGTATCCCGATACTTTTCATATATACTCACGAGGTCGTCTAGGTTGTTCTCACACCATTCCTCCACATCCTTCTCCGTCATATCACGATGGAGACCCTTTTCGATGAAATCGACAACCTCGTCGCTGAGAGGCATGTCGGTAATCACGGTACAGTCGTCGTCGGGATGATTCATTTTTAGATACATTTTTACATATTTGAGGTTTACTTAGGTAGTTCATTTTGAGCATTTTCATATGCCTTCAGAACCTGACCCACTGTGGTGGACCTTTGTATGCGACCGGTATATATCTTTTTTCGGTTCTTTGATATCTTAAAGGTTTTACTGTTAATCTTTGCTTGATAACTCGATTTGTTGGATAAAGTTGCTCTCTTTTCCGCGTTTCTTTTCAACTTATCCTTAGCAGCGTTGCGGGCTCCCTCGGCGGCTTTTCTAACAAGTATATTACCAAAACCAGTAGCTTTGTTTACATTGGCTTGTGTCCTAGGTGCCAAATTCTTCGCCAACTTTACACGTTCCGCTCCAGTGGCTTGGCTGAGTGCAGCCTTTTGAGACGCTATTTTTACACCGTTCATGAACCGCCGGTTCTTATTTTTTTGGACGAGAGCTCTAAATGAAGGCTTATTGGGTTTGGGTTCCAATTTCACATTGTTCAGATTTACAGTTTTCTTAGCTTTCATTTTAGCTAATTTTTCTTCTTCAGCTTTCTTGGTAGCTAACTTAGCTTCTTCTTTGTTTCGTTTTTCTTTTTCTGAAATCTCTTGATTTTCCATAACCGCCTTATTCCTAATCTCTTTCATCCTATTGAGATTTTGATTCTTGAATGCAATCTCGAGTTGACCCTTGAACGCACTTTTCTTATTTTGAGGTAATTTCTTGAGTGTATTTATAGCAGAAATCAGTGGTTTCTTATTTTCGTTGGTAAGTTTATTAAACATTGGATTATTTTGCATGGTTGGTTCGAATGTAGGGTTAGGTTTCATGTTTGGTTTGTTATTGTTATTGTTGCTATTACTGTTCTCATATACGGGTTTGTTGTTGTTATTGTTCCCGAGTCTCAAACCACCATTGAAGCTACCCTGATTGTTAGCCACCGCCTTGTTAAGTAAACCCTTTACAAGAGGTCCAGTAGTGTTAGAAATCCCTTTATTCACACTCTTTTCAAAAAGATTCCGTATATTCTTTACATTTTTATTGAGTTTCATCACATTATTGGTGTATTCACGTTGGTCCTTGGGAGTGAGTGTACTCTTCTTAATATCGTTTCTCAACTTGACTCGATTATTCAAGTTTTTCTCGATATTATTGACTTCTTTCATCGTCTTAGCATTCGTGATAGCTGGTTGCCATTTACCAATTCTCCTAAAAGGATTGGAAATCACATTTTTCGTCTTTTTGGTTAATGTATTCTTCTTATTTTTGAGTTGACGATTACCTTCATTATTGAGCTGCTTATTCAACTCCGCTCCAGCGTTGAACTCGCTATTGTTTAATTCCTTTTTGAAGATTTTATTTAAATCATTCACATTCAAATTGAACTTCTTCACCTTATTGAGTAATTCACGCTTTGATGGAATATTACTCGTCTCTATCTTACCCTTTAATTCAACTCTCTTGTTGATATTTTTGTTGATGATATTGAGATTATTGAGGGTTTTAGCATTCTTGATAGGTTTATTCCACTTACCTATTCTACCGAAAACTCCGGCAACGTGTTTGGAAGTTTTGTTCCTCACTTGTGTACGTTTATTCTCGAGTTGACTTGTACCCTCATTATTGAGTTGCTTGTTCAACTCGGCAGCTGCATTGAAATTGTTGTTCTTAGCCCGGTTTTGACGCTTGGCTTCATTATTGAGCTGCTTGTTCAACTCGGCAGCAGCATTGAAATTGTTGACATTGTTTTGTTTGTTTTCTATTTTGTTTTTGATGCTGTTATTTAACTTGAACGTGGTATTAGACGCGTTTTTGAAATTGTTAGGCTTGGTGTTGTTATTGAGCTTCACATTATTGTTAGGCTTGGTATTATTATTTACCACGTCGTTAACTACGTTATTGACCACGTTATTTACCACATTATTGTTAGGCTTGGTGTTGTTATTGGGTTTGGCATTGTTATTGATCACATTGTTGTTAGGTTTGGCATTGTTGTTGTTGGGCTTAGCGTTGTTGTTGTTGGGCTTAGCATTGTTGTTAGGCTTAGCGTTGTTGTTGTTGGGCTTAGCATTATTGTTAGGCTTGGTGTTGTTGTTGGGCTTGGCGATGTTGTTGGGCTTAGCGTTGTTGTTAGGCTTCACATTGTTGTTAGGCTTCACATTGTTGTTGGGCTTGGTGTTGTTGTTAGGCTTGGCATTATTATTTACCACGTCGTTAACTACGTTATTTACCACATTGTTGTTGGGCTTAGTGTTGTTGTTAGGTTTGGCGTTGTTGTTAGGCTTGGCGTTGTTGTTGGGCTTAGCGTTGTTGTTAGGTTTGGTGTTGTTGTTAGGCTTAGCGTTGTTGTTGGGCTTAGCATTGTTGTTAGGTTTGGTGTTGTTGTTGGGCTTAGCGTTGTTGTTAGGTTTGGTGTTGTTATTTACCACATCGTTAACTACGTTATTTACCACATTGTTGTTGGGCTTGGTGTTGTTGTTAGGTTTGGTGTTGTTGTTGGGCTTAGCGTTGTTGTTGGGCTTAGCGTTGTTGTTGGGCTTAGCATTGTTGTTAGGTTTGGTGTTGTTGTTAGGCTTAGCGTTGTTGTTAGGCTTCACATTGTTGTTGTTGTTAGGTTTGGTGTTGTTGTTGGGCTTAGCGTTGTTGTTGGGCTTAGCATTGTTGTTAGGTTTGGTGTTGTTGTTAGGCTTAGCGTTGTTGTTGGGCTTAGCATTGTTGTTAGGTTTGGTGTTGTTGTTAGGCTTCACATTGTTGTTGTTGTTATTTACCACATCGTTAACTACGTTATTTACCACATTGTTGTTGGGCTTAGCGTTGTTGTTGGGCTTGGCATTATTATTTACCACGTCATTAACTACGTTATTTACCACATTGTTGTTGGGCTTCACATTGTTGTTGGGCTTGGCATTGTTGTTGGGCTTGGCATTGTTGTTGGGCTTGGCATTGTTGTTGGGCTTAGCATCGTTGTTAGGTTTGGTGTTGTTGTTAGGCTTAGCGTTGTTGTTGGGCTTAGTGTTGTTGTTAGGTTTGGTGTTGTTGTTGGGCTTAGCGTTGTTGTTGGGCTTAGCGTTGTTGTTAGGTTTGGTGTTGTTGTTAGGTTTGGTGTTGTTATTTACCACATCGTTAACTACGTTATTTACCACATTGTTGTTGGGCTTTGCATTATTATTTACCACGTCATTAACTACGTTATTTACCACATTGTTGTTGGGCTTGGCATTGTTGTTGGACTTCACGTTGTTTTCCTTGGGCTTCCTAGCATTTTGTCTCACTTGAAGAGCATTTTTAGCTGTCTCGAGACGCTTGTTATACTCGTCATTAGGTATCAACTTCATAGTCTTAGTACTAGGTACACTTGTCGAATACCCACCAAATAATCCCTTCTTATTAGTTGCATTCATCTTGTATACTTCATGGTCTTTGTTTCTCTTGTTTGTGAGAGCATTTACAGATATAGTATTCATTGCTTTACCGTTAGCAAAAGCCTTTACATATTCTTGAGAAATGACCAAGTTTGTAGAAAGCTTTTTCAATAGTTCTAAATCCGCTTGACCAGCCTTCTTTTCCGCAAGTTTGTTTTCAACATTTTTCTTCAAGCTATTGTAATTCTCTGGATTTACGAATTCAACACGCCTTTTACCCAAAAACATGGGTTTAACTTCATTACGAATATTCCTGATTATCTTATCTTTCGAAACCTTATTGAGAAGGGCATTCTTATTGACATTATTAATAGACTTGTTTCCTTTGAAAGCTGTAAGATAAACCTTATCCACATTGGGTAATTTCAGTAAATTTTTCTCAATGTTCGCAACTCGTTTGGATTCTTCTTTGGTTTTCTTAGCTTCTTCTTGGCGCTGTTTACGTTCTTCTTCACGCACCCTTATCTTTTCCTGAGCTTCCTTCTGTTTAGCCTCCTTTTCCTCACGGTTTTTAGCTTCCATCTCTTCCTTCTCAGCCTTCTTACGATTTTCCTCGATTTGAGCGCTGTTGTTCTTGTTGTTGACCACGTTGTTATTGGGCTTCACGTTGTTGTTAGGCTTGGTGTTGTTATTGGGCTTCACGTTGTTTTTATTATTGTTGACCACGTTATTGACCGTGTTGTTGTTAGGCTTGGTGTTGTTGTTGGGCTTCACGTTGTTTTTATTATTGTTGACCGTGTTGTTGTTAGGCTTGGTGTTGTTGTTGGGCTTCACATTGTTTTTAGTATTGTTGACCACGTTATTGACCACGTTGTTGTTGGGCTTGGCGTTGTTGTTGACCGCGTTGTTTTTAGTATTGTTGACCACGTTATTGACCACGTTGTTGTTGGGCTTGGCGTTGTTGTTGGGCTTCACATTGTTTTTATTATTGTTGACTACGTTATTGACCACGTTGTTGTTAGGCTTCACATTATTGTTAGGCTTCACATTGTTGTTGGGCTTGGCGTTATTGTTAGGCTTCACATTGTTTTTATTATTGTTGACTACGTTATTGACCACGTTGTTGTTGGGCTTCACATTGTTGTTGACCGCGTTGTTGACCACGTTGTTGTTAGGCTTGGTGTTGTTGTTAGGCTTCACGTTGTTTTTATTATTGTTGACCACGTTATTGACCGCGTTGTTGTTGGGCTTGGCGTTGTTTTTATTATTATTGACTACGTTATTGACCACGTTATTGACGGCGTTATTGTTAGGCTTGGCATTGTTGTTGGGCTTGGCGTTGTTGTTATTGACAGTGTTGTTTCCCACACTGGTGTTCTTGGTGTTGGGTTTGTTGTTATTGACAGTGTTGTTTCCCACACTGGTGTTCTTGGTGTTGGGTTTGTTGACCACATTGGGTCGACGCACACCCTTTCCCGTAATCACATTGTTTAATGCATTATTCTTCACATTGGGTTTAACGTTGTTGTTGCCGGTACCAGTGTTCTTGGTGTTGGGCTTCTTGTTATTCTTAGGAAGCACAGGCTCCCCGAAACCATTTGGTTTCTTGAGAGGTCCTTGAGCTACAACCGGTCCTTCATTCTTATAGTACCCTAAACCGTTATTACCAGTTTTGAATACATAACCTGGTTTTGCTTTGTTGAATTTATTAGCTTTAATGAAATTCTTATTTTTGTTCTTCGAAGCACCAAATAACCCACCAAAGAATGAAGTGTTCTTCTTATTAGAATTGATGAAATTAGGGGTTTTAGTTCCCATCATTCCGGTAAACATAGGTTTGGGTTGGGACATATTCCCTTGATTCTTCGCAAAGTCTGGTTTATTCATCGTAGCGAACAAACTTTTGTTTGGAAATGAAACCTTAGAATTGGGAGCACTCGAAGCATTGTTCGATAGGTTATTAGACCCCCCACCATTATTAAATCCTGTATTCCTACCACTGTTTCCAGTGTTGTTCCCACCACTGTTGAATGAAGAATTGTTAAATCCTGTATTTCCACCACTGTTACCGGTGTTGTTCAGACCTAGATTGTTTCCACTGTTACCGGTGTTGTTCAACCCAAGGTTGTTCACTGCCGCGTTGTTCAACCCAAGGTTGTTCGCTGCTGCGTTGTTTAACCCCAAATTGTTCACTGCTGCGTTGTTCGCTGCTGTGTTAGTTTTACTGGACAAGAGACGCTTTCTTGAAATTTTAATAGGTTCATGAACATTCATGTACCTTAAACGCTTACCGATAGAATCAAAAATTTGATTCTTGGTCATTTGCTCGGTCTTCACGAGACCAACTTTTTTCGCAATTCTTTTCAAGTCGGTACGCTTCGATGAAGAATCGAATAAGACATCAAAGTCTTTGGGAGTCAATGGTGATTTCTTATCAGTCAAATAACTCATTTTTGAGTCTAAAACCAATGGGGGTAAGGGTAATTTCCCACCCTGGATATCATCGTATACTTGACATATCTGTTCTCTTGTCAGTTTAATAGAGTGCCCAGTATTCATCTTAATGAGTTTTCTGAGGTTGGCTATATCGGCGTCTGGGTCGCACGTGTCCATTTATATATTAAACTGACAAAAAAGTTTTGTCTGTGAATAAATTTAAATTTATTCAAGTGAAAGAAGTTGATCAATCAATTTCTTCTTTTCTTTGGTTGGGATAATTTGTCTCACGATTAAGTTTTTAGTATTAGTTTTAAACTCATCGATATTCATTCGAGAGGTTTTAAGTTTTTTTAGTAAATCAGTTTTAATTTCATTTTTAACTGGAAGTTTAGGAACTAAAGTGAATAGTCTCTTTTTAGTTTTTGCAAATTGCTTATTTTTAGCATTAGAAATAGTGGTAAGTTCTTGGATGGTTTTTTTACCATTCATATAACTTGTGAGATATTCATCGATTCGTTTTTGGGGTATATTGGGAAGACTGTATAGATGCTTTTCTAATCGTGGTTTAAGCAATTCTCGATCTTTTGTATTTTTATTTTTTTTGAAAGCTTTAGCAGCCTTGGTGCGCATAACTGTTCTCTGGCGCGTGTTAGACTCAGTCTTAAGGGTTCTCATCTTAGTTGTAGTTTTGAGCATACCACGTCGGAGTCTACGAATCTGTTTTGCTTCAGATATAGTTCGAGCTTTTCGTTTTAAAGCGGTTAAGCTTTTAGTTTGTTCCCCAACACCACCTTCAATACGTTTTCTTTCTTCGTTGGTTAAGTCGAGTGTGTTCAGGTAGGTTCTGAGTTCAGCCCTGAGACGACCACGTTGTCCTGTCGCCTCTTTTAGAGTACGTTCAGCATCTTGTATTTTTCGTTTGAGTGCATCGACATTTGTGTTTAGTTTTACCGTCACGATAAAAGACCTTTTCATAGCGGCTGTGATTGTAGTTTTGTTCATGAATGTTTTGATTTCAACTCGCTTCTTTTCCGCGGTTTCTGCATTGAGTTCACGCTTGACCTGGTCAGCTTCGCTCCTGATTGTTTTAGCTGTTTGGGGTATAAGTGTATTGGTAATCTTTTTCAAAATTGGTGTATCTTTATTACCTAACTGTAGAGATACCACGTAGTTTCTAGTTTGTTTTTGTAAATCTAATTGTTTTCTCGCAATTGCATCAACCTCTCTAGCTTTCGCTATGAGTTTGTTTAGGTCTCCTGGTGTATCCCTGAACCGCTTGAGAAGTTCAGTTTTAACAGCGTCGGTTAAGATGAGTGTTTTCATCGTTTCGGTGAGAGATTCCCTATTTCTTTGTTTTCTGAGACTGGTGGAGTTTAGCTTAGACATGGTTAAGGTCTTTTCAGGGGTTCTATCAAATATATTCAAAATTTTTGACATATTGGTTTCTGACAGACGAAGAGATTTGAGATGATTGGATAATTGTGTGCGTTCATTTGCTCTCTTTTCATCCTCTCTCCTCTTTTTCAGTGCTTTGGCTTTGGTTTCAGATGACAATACGGTACCAGGTTTGGTGTTAAAGTTGCGCAAGATGGTATTTCTATCAGCTTCACTGAGTTCTAGGGGTTCAATGATTTTTTCAATCTTTGTCCTATTCGAAGCAATCTTTTCTGCGACTCGAGTATTTTTCAGTGTAGTAGCCTTGTTTATCATATTCGCGAGTGTACCAGTGTTGTTGAATTCATTCATTATGGTTTTTCTATCCGCAACATTCATGTTAAGTTGGGTATTCATGTAATTGTAGAGTTGACTTCTTCTGTTTTTGTACACCTCGATGGCTCGTTGCTGTTTGAGCTCCACAACCCTTTTCAACATTTTATTGATTGGTACATTTTGTGTGGTATAAGTCTGTAAGAGTGTTTCCTGGTTCTCTGGTGTCATGTTTTTCACAGCATTTTGAAATGTAGTATACTCTTGGGTCTTTTTTCGTTCAATCGCATTCATAAGCTTTGCCCTCGTTTCTTCAGCTTTTTGTAAACTGTTAATACTAAACATATTTAGATTAGCTTTGACACCACTCTGTAAAACCATATTCGTGATTTCTTTACGAATAATAGCTACATACGCATCTGTAATATCACTATTCAACTGTGCAACATCATTAGCATTTTTGATATTTTGGATTCGTGTATTACGTCTTTCATCTTTGGGTAACATTTTGGCACTATTTGTGAGTCTCTTTTTCTCATTAGTAAGGGCTTTCATTGTTTCGGCTTTAGACGTGTGATTTTGTATGTAATTGGGATACTTGTTATAGTTATTCAATATCTTCTTGACCTTTTCATTACTATTGTTAAGACCTAAATTATTAGTTACATACCTTTTGAAATACATGTTTTGGTTTTTCTTCGTTTGATTTTGTAAATTTTTCTCTTCTTTTTTTATTCTCTCGTTTTCTAGATTCTGATTCTTTTTAGCCTTATTTTCAATATTCTTTTGAGCGTTTTTCATACCTTTTGAATTTTCAGATGCATTTTTTAGGGTGTTTAAATTTGCTTCACCTCGATTATATTTCTTGAGGAACTGCACTTTGTTATATCTACTAACACCTCCAATTTTATTGATATGATTTTCGAGTTCTTTTCTTCCGAGGGCACGGGGTTCATTCTTTGTTTTAATGGCCATGTTAGTCGCGGATTTTTTGAGTGGTCTAAAATTTACAAAATACCCTTCAAGGGCTGTGGTAATTTTTCTACGGTTATCAGGTTTTAGGGGTAATCTATCTAAATAATCTATAAACTCCTCTTCTATTTCAACCCATCTTTCATAGTTGCGCATATTATTGATAACCTTTGCTTCCCCGAGTAAAACATTTGGTTCAATATAGGTCTTTGTATACTTATTCATGATATGTTCAATATTTGAATCATTGAGTGCAAACTTTTTAAGATTTTCAATTAATTTTGGTATTTGTTTTTCTCTATATTCCCTGAAAAGTTTTACATAGTAATTGTCAGCTTCTTTTTTGATAGCATTAATTGGTTTGTTATAATTCACATATTGTTCTATAAAATATGGTTGTTGATTTGGTTCCAAACCTATATTGGTTAAGTATGCACCAAGTTTATTTATTTCTAATTGATGAGCATATATTTTTTTTTGTTCAGCCATTAATTCCTGTTCTTCTTTAATTAGTCTTGCACGTTCTTCCGTATTTGTCTGTCGTGCACGATTAGTAAGTTTTCGAACTTGTTTGCGGTTAGCATTTTTCATATTTGTATTTCTTTTGTGAATGGCATCCTTGATTTCTTGTGAAATATTTTTAACATCTTGTTTGGTATTTATATTACCAATTTTTGACACTAAAATTGGACTTACATCAAGAGTCGTAGTAATCGCGTACAATTTATTCTTTGTTTCCTGTTTGACCATTTCTTTCGCCATGTTGAGTGTGTTGACATTATTAATTTTGGTTAGATTACCTAACGCATTAATATTACCCTGTAAAGCAAAATTTGACAGCTCTTTTTTATTATTTTGAATCTTCTTTCTGTATGCATTTTCAATCTTCTCACGAATAGCTTTCACATTATTTTTAGAGTTGACATTCTTAATGTTTAAATTAAATGAAATCCTCTCAGCCTTTTTAGCTAAATTATTCTTTTCAGCTTTGAAATTCTTTTTCTTTTGTACGAGAGTATCAACCTCCTTTTTGATATTCACGAGTGAAACATTCGTTGTTTGAAATTTATTGAGGAGACCCGTCTTGTTGACATTTTTGTACTTGATGTACGCACCAAGTTCATTAAGGTCTTTTTGTCGTTGCGTATTTTTAAGGTTCTTCTCCATCATAGCCACATCTTCACGCAACTTGGGTATATTAACAGTTTCCAGTGACATGCGATTGATGAATACTTGTTGTTTATTGACGGGGAGTGTACTTTTCTGTACAAATTCAACGAAATTCTGTTTATTTTTGGAGAGGATTTCATTCTTCTGTTGTTTTTTGTTATTATTCACCTGGAGACCAGCTTCTTCGATTTGTTTTTTTAGAGGAACGAGACGGTCTACAAAAACGAGGGCACTTATAGGGTTGGAAAAATTGGAAGATACATTTTTCTCCGTTGATAGCTTCGCGAGTACAATTTTACTGGCTTCTACTATGTCCAATTTAACAGAGTTTAATTCAAGTTGATTTTTAATAGCTGCGATACTACCACTGAATACACCTTGTATACCAATTTCTTTTACAATCTTTGTTAATCTGTCTTTTTCATTAGCAATAGTATCAACTCGCTTCTTTTCACCAGCCTTCTCGATGGTTTCTTTCAATGCATCAGCTTTTTCAATGGTGTCCACATTCGCGACACGTTTAGAAAAGTTGGTAGCCACGTCGAGTTTTTGCGCTAATTGTGAAAGTTCACCCCTTCTTACATTAATCACACTTTTTCCCGAATTCTGTTTTAAACGTTTAGCTTCTTCTATGAGTTTCCTCACGGCATCCTTACCAGGTTTGAACTTGGCCATAATGCCATTTTGTAAAACCTGACTAATACCAATACGACCAATAGATGTTTTCAGAAACTCACGGTCTTTGGAGATGGCTTGAGAATTCTTCTTCTTTGTTAGGGCTATCGCGTTCTGTGTAAGCACTTGAACACTATTCCCACCATCAAACCTTCCAATGAGTTTGTCTTTATTGGTCTGGTCTAATTTCAAACCTGATAGGAATTTAACGAGTCTTCCACGTCGCTTTCCTATACTCTCCCTTTCACGGATTTTGACCAACTTTTCAGCTCTCGCTTTAAGTCTAACAAGGACTGTGTTCTCGTCAATGAGTCGGGTAAGACTCCTTCTATCCCAGAATTGTAACCCCATATCAGCAATCATAAAACTAAACTCCCGTTTTTTCTTGATTATCTCCTTGGCTTTTCTCTGCTTGTTCACCCTGACAGCTTCTCTAAAAAGTGTCTCTGGGGATACTCTCCCTTGTTGAACCCTCTGTTGGTAAGACGCTACATCTGACTTACTAAGAAAAGGAAGTGCAGTCAGCCTAATTTTGAATGTATCCACATCCATATATATTAGGCTGACAAAAAAGTGTACCCTCGATTGAATAATTGTATTTTTTCTTCATAGCTCATGTTAAAATCAAAAACATCCGTGTCTTCAATATTAATTTCCATGAGTTCTATTGGTGTATTGTACTGTACCCTGTTGGAAAGTGCTGAACGGATGAGGGTTTGAACAAACGCTTTGGGTGTTTGTATATCTTCTTGATACACACGATTCATTTTAATTTTTATACACGTTATTTCGTGGGGTTTTTTATCAAAGAATGGTGTCAATGGGTATTCCTCCTTCATTCCACCATCTACGTATGTTTCATTATTGTATGTACCACATGCAAATATGAACGGTACCGCCATGCTCATACACACTGCATCTATAACCTTCATATCTGGATGTGTATCTTTAGAAAAGTACACAGTTTCAGATGTATTCATACAAAACGCGGCAATATAGATTTTCATATCAATTTCCGCAAAGGTGGGATCAGAACCACATATATCTACAAACTTCTTACGAATTGGTCCCATATCAACAAATCCAAATTTGTTAAAAAAGGAACCTATGCGTATTTTAACAAAAGTGGGGATATCCAATGAGAGTGAAGTTTCTAGAATTTCATCGATAGACATCCCGACCCCTAAAAAGAGTGCTATAATTGCACCAGCGGAAGAACCAGATATCTCCTTAACATTTACGAGTTCCGTCTCTCGTGCTTTTAGAGCCCCTATGATTGAATATATACCCATTGAAGCTGGTCCTAACACGAGATATCTCATCTTCCTACTTAATAGAATTGAGGAAATTGACGACGCAAAAGCGCAAAGACAACCGCGAAGACAACCGAGTGAACAAGAACCGCGTTCAAACTGGTTTGACCCGACCGAAGAACACCCCCTGACCCTGGTGGGAGGGTAAGAAGAAGACCTGGGCTGAGCATGAGGAAGAGCGCAGTGCTCACGATAAGGTCGTTGCGGGTGAGCACGAGACCCATAGCTTTGGCGATGAGACTGTACACCAGGAAGAACACGAGTGCGTGGAAGAACACCGCGGTTTGACCAGTTTTTCGGTTCATGTATGAAACTTTGGAGCCGTCGGTAGTCACAAGGAGACCGGGGCTCAGAGCCAAAAAAAGGGCGGCGGGGATGGCAACCTTCTGGGATGTAAGGTTTGGGAGCATTTAATATATACACATATAATTTTTCGCAAAGTTGCTAAAATCATTAAATGTTGCACCTCTCATCATTTCTTCATGGAGACCGTTATCGTTTATACTGCGCCTGACAGTTCTCCAAATATGATCAAGTCGTTCTTCGTACCATAATGTCTGCTCCTGGTCTTTCCATGTTACACGTCTCAATTCTGTGTCGTGTTCAATGTAACAAAATTCAACAAAGTCACAAAATTGCCCTGTATGCTCAATTTGGGCATCATACAAGAGTGTAGTGATCTTGTTCCACATGTGCCATAGTTCATCTGAGTATTCGACTTCCCAGTCTTCGATATTCAGAGGAGTGTGTTCATCATTGAACTCGTCGTCATCACTGACGTCGGGATCAAATCCGCTGGTGGCTTCGTATACGTATTGGCTCCAGACCATAGTTAATTACTTATCTTCTTTCTCGGGTTTATCTTTTATACCAGTTAATGAAATAGAAGTAGATTCCTTCATTTTAAGCCCATCTTTAATGGCATTTAGGGCTCCTTCAACCTTTGCTTCGTCTCCACTAAAAAATGTGAAAAGTCCATCCCTCACTGCATCCTTACTCATACCCGCCTTTCGCATAGACTTGCGAATACTAATTTTCCCTTTCCTGAGGTTAATGGTATCAATACCCTGAGAAACCATGTGCTTCTTAACATTCTCCTTAAGACGCTTCTCCTCCTGGCTTAAGATTTTGATATCAGATTTCGCTTCAGATAATTGTTTTGTAAGTTCTACCAGCTTGGAAACGCTGTCAGATAATTCGTTAGGGACTGAGGTCATTATTAAATGTAATTACTTTCTAATCTTTAAGCGCACAATCCACGCTGCATGGTGTCAGGGACAATGGTGGAGTTGTTCCACACGAAGGGGTCCTTGGGGTTAGGGGGATCCTTGCGAATCTGCTGGTTCGCGTTACGGAGAGCGCCACCGATAGTCTCGGGGAAACCGATCTGGGCACGGGGTTCAAGGAAGTTCTGACCCTTGAGGATGTCCTCTGGGGCAAATTGACCAAAGTCCTCGGCTGAAGCAACCTCACGGGGGAGGAGCGAAGAGGCGAGACCGGTACCCTTGTCCATACCACAACCACTGGAGATGGAGGCGGGGGCAGCGGTGGGACCGGCAGCTGGGGCCGCACCGAACGCGGAGTACTGACGCTCAGTAATGACATAACCAGACTTGGTGGAGTTCATCTTGAATAGAAGAAAAATGAGAGTAGCTACGGCGAGGAGCATAACAATATTTTGTTTACGGCCCTTGTTGAACATCGGCATCTTTTATATACTGTTAACAAATTTTTTTATTCTTCATCCTCGTCGACAAAAGCATATTGGTCTGGGTATACATCTAGGATAGGATCTGGGTGAACCTTGACCTGGACAACATTCCAGGTTGGACCAAATGCCTTCTTGGCGAACCAAAGTCCAGAAAATTCTAGGATGACATTACAGTTCTTCCCTGGTTGAAGGGTCTCAAAGTCGATGGGCTCCTGCTGTGCGTTGTATACCTTGGTGACATCGAGGCGATCGCATGTCATCATACCACCATCAAGGTTAGAAGTGTAGGCACCTTTGATGACACCTTCTGTCAGCTTCTTACCAAACCAGGTCTCACAATTCTCGAGGGCCGCTTCGAGGTTTTGGGTATCAACACCCTCAACCTTTGCGGTGTTCGCCTCTGATACGATATCAATGACGATCTCGCCTGAGACGTCGGCAACCTTCACCTTGTTCAGTTGAATAAAACATTTACGCTTTTCATCGTTGAGAGCCTTCACGAAATAGAGTCCATCTTCACCTTTGGTGGGAGTGGTGTAGATCATTTATGTCTATATTAGGTTTCATTTCTTTAAACCAACAAACGGTATAGCGGCTGACCCATTCAGGATATCCTTTGGTACCCACATATTTCTCCTGGGTTTATAACCATACAAAGTGTTTGAAACATTGAAATTATTTGGTAAATTCTTCGCGTTGGTAGCCCTGAGTTTATACTCGTTCTTTACGTAAGAATTGTTGGTCACAGTCTTCCATTTCATAGTTTTCAAATTTAACTGTTTATTACCTGATGAATTCGTGTATCCATTGACTTTAGCGTTACCCACGACCGGTTTTAACCCCTGAACGAGTTGTTTAGACAGCTTTTCTTCTGATGGTTTGGTTGTAAAGTTTTTATACTTATACGGGTCTACACGCTTTGCCTGGTTCATTGAAACGCGCCCATCCTTCTTGGTGGCTGGGGTTTTCCTGACAAGTTTAGATTTTACACGCCTGAAAACTTCCTCGATAGAATCTGAATTTTTGACTTTCTTATCAAACAATTGTCCAAGTTTTACGAGACGAAGTCGGTCTCGTTGTTTCTTTTCTGGACGAAGATTGAGTTTACTCATTAAATATATATCCTCGATTAGAAACTCTTTACTAGCCACATAAACCTTATCGTTCGTGATCAATTTACCAGTATCGATGTTTCTATAGGTTATACCTTTGTGTCTAGACAGAACAACCTCATATCCAAATTCTTTGGGTCGCATAAATGGAATATCAAGCATACCACCAAGTGTAACATCCTCAATTTTCCCAGTTTTAGGGGAAAAGAAACGCAAATTTGTATCGAGTGCAAACAATTCTACATCGATAAAGACATCACCTTTAGAGGGTTTATTTCCCAATTGACTCTTTTTCTTTTTGATAAGAGTATACCGACGAGATACAGCTGAACCAGAAGGTTTGAAACTGACACCCAAAAATTTAAACAGTTTGGGGTGCTTCTTTTTCATGCTCATGATTCGTTTCTTCACTCGGGTATTCAGACGTTTAGATATTTCACCCAACTTGTTCCATAGTAACAATTTGGTTGCTTGGAGTTTTCCAAAGTATTGTGGGTTTACAGGCATCCTAGGAACAAACTTTGCATCTATATCAGGGGTCACTATTCTATCATTGAAATCCACATATAAGTTGAAAGCTTCCCCCCCACTCACGATGATATCACCCATATTCTTCATATACTCTGATATTTCACCAATAGTCTCTATGATGATATCTCGGAGCGAATCTGTTATGAGAAGATACACAACTTTCTCAAAATCTTTGGTACGATAGGTACTGTGAACACGACTCCTGAATTTACCGAGGTCCCTCTGTAAATTTCTGTCATAATACTTTTTCAATTTAGCATCTTTGAAAAGTAGATTTTCATTTAGAAATTTATCAATGGTAGATTTCGAATAAAGTTGGTCATCCATTAATATATCGTGATATATTAATATGGTCTGCCGAGTCATCGACGAATGTAGATGTTATGCATACAAAGGTGAAACCAATCAATTCTGTGGTTCTCGTCAGGGTGCCAATGTAAAACATTGTCCAAAAGACTGTTGTTTTGGTGGGTGCCCTGATGATGGTTCTCGTCAGCCATTTAGATTCATCGACCGTCCAGTACAACCCACCATGATTGAGAAATTGACACCCGTTCAAGTGTCAGTGTCTATATTCATATGTATGCTGGTACTTATTGGTCTCTTTCTTCTTGACTTAAAGATTAGGTCAGTAAGATAGATATAATGTCTCTCGAAAACATCGAACTCGAAATCGCCGCCCTCCGCAACGATATCAAGAATCTCAGTAAGCTTGTACGCAAGGTTAAGAACACCCAGGATGACCCCGATGGTGAGAAAGCCAAGGTGAGGTCCGAGAACAACGGCTTCAACAGAAAGCAGGATGTGACACCTAAGTTGCGCGCATTCCTCGCACTTCCAGCAGAAGACCTCATCTCCCGCTCAGAGGTTACCAAGTTCATTAACAAGTACATCACTGAAAAGGGTCTCAAGCACCCCGAGAACGGTCGTCAAATTATCCTCGACGACACACTCCGAGACCTCCTCGCACCCCCCGCTGACGTTGTGGTCACCTACCTTAACCTCCAGAAGTATCTCAGTCCGCATTATATTAAGAAGGAACCTGTAAAGGCTTAAAAAAATAACACACATATAACATAACAAAGATGGTCACTTTCCTAACCAAGGAGAAGGCCGAGTCGCTCATTGCTACAAAGATTAAGAACCTGTCCTTGTACCAAAGAGCTTTTACGCATAAATCCGCTCTAAAAGAGTATGAACAATTTACAGAATCGTTTGAAACCCTCGAATTTATTGGTGACTCCGTTTTAGGGTTTGTCATCACTAAGTTTTTGTTTGATCGTTATGAAAGTCGTCAAGAGGGGTTCCTCACTAAAGCTCGTACAAAGCTGGTACGTGGTGAAACCCTAGCTAAAATTGCAGAAAAATTGAACCTGAATGCACTCGTCATCATGGATGAAAAGGGATTAAGAAACAACTGGAATAACAACCCCAAGATTTTGGAAGATGTTTTTGAAGCCCTCATCGGTGCCATCTACATGGACCTGGGTCTTCTTCACGCAAAGGAGTTCATTCTTAGAATCTATCAAGATCCCAAATTTGTGGATATGAATTCTATCATGGTGGATGATAACTTCAAGGACAAATTAATGAGACATTGCCAAATTCAAAATTGGCCTCTACCAGAATACAGAGTAGCTGCACACCATGAAGGTCTCTTCTATATTGATATCCATATCAATGATGGCTTTGTTTCTAGGGGTGTGGCTAAGAGTAAAAAACAAGCCGAACAAAATGCTGCACAATCATATTTTCAGGTACAAGAAGAACTTAAAAACTACAACTTTAATTAATGTAAGATGCATCCCAACGTCAAGAGACTGATTGAGTTAGAGTATGCAGAACAGAGGTCAGAAGAGTGGTTAAAATTACGTGGCAATCTTTTGACCGCCTCGGACGCGGCCACGGCTATAGGCGTGAACAAGTATGAAACGCCTGCAAAGCTTCTATTGAAAAAGTGTGGAATGGCTGAACCTTTTCGAGGCAATGAGGCGACCGCGTGGGGAACTATGATGGAGCCAGTCGCTTTAGAAATGTTCGAAGAAAGGTACAATGAAAAGGTTTATGAATTGGGATTAGTCCCACATCCGATCTACAACTTTCTCGGTGGGAGTCCCGATGGTCTTACAGAATCCAATTGTTTGGTTGAAATAAAATGCCCGATGATGAGGAAGATTATACCTGGGGAGGTACCTGTTCATTATATGCCACAATTGCAACTTTGTATGGACATTATGGACTTGGAAAGTTGTTTTTTTGTACAATATGCTCCCATCGAAAAAACTTGGCCATCACCAGAAGTGTTTGATGTTACCATTGTTCCCCGTGATCGTGAATGGTTTAAGACCAACCTCCCGATTATGCGAGCATTTTGGGATAAAGTATTGTACTTCCGAGAACATCTCGATGAGTTGCCTAAACCAAAAGAAAAGGTAAAGAGACCTCGTAAGATGAAGGAACCCGAACCAGTCGTGTGTGAGATTGAAGTACTCCCCGAAGAAGACTTTTATAATGATGATTGAAGAGCTTGTCGAGCCTCTTCGGCTTCTTCTTTGGTGGGGTAGGAGCCTAAATATTTATGTTTACATGTAAGTTTCCAACTATTTTTATTGAAACGTACACACCCAACCTTTTTTTGGGGTTTTATAAAACTGTCTGGATCTTCTCTATACCTTTCAAGAGCTTCTTGAGCATTTTCTTGTGTATCGTAAGATCCCATATATTTACATTTATAGTAAAGAATCCATCTATCACGCCTGCGAGATATACATCCAAGTTCATTTTTATTCCTATTATCAACTATTGTAAAGTTTTCGGGATCTTTCGTGTACTCCTTTAATACTTCTATAGCTTCTTCTTTACTTTGAAATCCACCAGTTGAAAGAAAAGTTTTTTTATTACGATTTCTAACTCTTGGGTAAAACAACTTACCCGTTTGTTGTACATCACCCAGATACCCATCTTTCTCTATCTTTTGAGCATTCTTAATATCTCGCATTCTATCCTTTAGTTCCTGACTATATTCCTTCGAGAATTGACCACCGGTAGTACAATTATACCCATTCGGTGCAATAGAATTTAACTCCTTTACCCAGTAGATTTCTCTCTCATCAAGTTGTTCGTGTGGAATGTTATCTTCTATGATTTCATATTTCATTCCATCACCATATTTATCTATAGATCTCTTGATTAAGGTACAACCCGAGGATTCCTGTCTATGTTCTTGCATTCGTTTTTCAAAGGAACGTATAGTTTGCCCCACATATACCTTACCCGACGGACTGGATATTTTGTAGATGATACCTCGAGTCTCCTCCATCACTAGCTGATCTTCTGACATCTTCTTTATATCCAGAATTTCTTCGGGTGTTATCTTATATTTCTCAATTGTCGACTGTTTAGGGCGTTTACCAGTCTTCTTCATTTCTCTGAGTAACTTTGCTCGGCCCTTCTGATACAGGTATTCATCCTTTGGTTTACTTATTCGTTCATTCAAACATTTATTAAGTTTGTGGAAACTTCTTAGTTGTCCCTCACCACCCGTACCCCAGTTCTCTTTTAGGTCTGAATATACGTCATTAATATTCGTTAGTTTGGCGGGGTTCCAGATGTGTAAGACATGCAGGGTTGAAGGCATTGTGAAGTCATCATTCGTCCACCCAGCTGTCAATAGTTTCCTAAGTTCTTCATACATCTGTGGGTTTTTTCGTATCTTATTATCCAATTGTGATAACCACCGCTCTACTCCATAGCACACAATACCATTATTGTTTAGAAAACGTATGTCAAGTGAAGGTCTTGTATACTTGTGATGTGTCTCAAATTTCTTTTCGAGTTTAGTAAGTAATTCACTTTGCGATACAGACCTACGAGTGGGAAAATCCATAGCATCAATTTCTATTTTTGTTTTACCAACCCACCAGGTACCAAGTTCCTCATTTTCAAGAATGAAGAAAGTAGTGGGTTTATAATTACCCATCTTATCTATACATGAGAAAATAATCTCTTGATAAAGTGATTACCCTGGGAATTCATTTTTTTCAAAAGGTTCCCATATAAACTACAACCTTCTCAAACTTTTATTTTTTTTATAGAGAATTCATTTTAATGTTTAAGATCTATATATAATTTTTTTAGTATTTGTTTTTAGATCCAGTTGTAATTTATCTGGGAACCTTTTGAAAATCCCAATAATGTTTAAAGATAAAATCTGATATATGTTTATGATGGAAGAAGAGACTGTCACGCTCCCCAAAGCTCCAGACGGGTATGAGTATAGATTGATGAAAAAATCACATGTTAGAAACAAAGACCCGTCACAACTTACACCAAGACAACTAGCAACTCTAAAGTACCGTGAAAAGAATAAGGAAAAGTTGAATGAATATAATCATCAGTACCAAGAAAAAAAGAAGAAAGAAAATATGTAACACTTCACCCAAATCTTCAGATAAAAGGTTCCCAGATAAACTACAACCTGTTTCAACTTTTATTTTTTTCTATAGACAATTCAATTTTAATGATTCAGAT
>Ga0222644_1000060_pt1 | contig 61627 bp, 46 predicted proteins | sample AntAcemetagen291_FD_179800 | JGI IMG/M metagenome (GOLD analysis project Ga0222644, IMG submission 179800) | Saline water microbial communities from Ace Lake, Antarctica - #291 | ecosystem: Environmental > Aquatic > Non-marine Saline and Alkaline > Saline | place: Antarctica: Ace Lake...
AGCATCAATAAAATGACCCGCAAAGACCATAAATAGAGCAAAAAACTGCACTTTTTGATAAAAAGTAAACAGAAATCGATCTGAAAAAAGAATGTAAGTAAATTATTGAATTTTGCAACGGTCTTAATACTTAATCACACTTTTTTTGGTTAACAATTGTAAATTAAACCGTTTAAATCCTTAAACATATATTTAATATTTTTTTTTTAGTATATTTACTTATCTATAATTCAACAACTTAACTATGAAAATCATTTTGAATTGTTTTTTAATCCATGTTTTTTTACTAATTAATATCTGCGCGCATGCTCAGGTGGGTATAGGTACAATAATACCTGATGCTTCTTCTATTTTGGATGTTGCTTCCACTAGTAAAGGTCTTTTAATGCCACGATTAACTCATGTAGAAAGAGATAATATCTTACTACCAGCGACAGGCTTAATGATTTTTAATATTACATTAAATGATGGTCAAGTAAACATCGGAACTCCTATGCTTCCAAATTGGATAGGTATCAAAGGGCAAGACATATCCTTAATAGATTCAGTTACTGAAGGCAATGAAATTAGCACTAACTCCACTAGTGACTTATTGGTGTCAGGTATGAACGTATCACCTTTACCCGGTACTTATTTAGTTTTATTTAATGCCCAACACAGGACCGTATCAGGAGTTCAACCATCTAGTTCTGCTCAAGGTGCTATTGACACGGCAAATTTATACGACGAATTGATGGCATATCAAAGTACATTACCTCACGATATGGCTTTTGGCTCTGGTGAAATTTTGCTTCCTGGTATATATGATGTAGCAGGTACGCCTTCAATTACAGGAACGCTTACATTGGCAGGAGGAACACTAACACCAAACCCTGTGTTTATTATTAGAGGTTCTGGTGAATTTACTACAGAATTAGGAGCAACTGTATTATTGACTGGCAATGCAAAACCAGAAAACATATTCTGGGTGTCCGGTGGTGCCATGTCTACTGCCGCAAACACCACAATGAAAGGTACCATGCTTAGCGGTAATGCTGGCGCATTGTCATTGGGTCCAAATACAAATCTTGAAGGAAGAATGATTACAAATTCAGGAGCACTAAGCCTAGGAACTGACGTTATTCTTACTGTTCCAACGCGTACTTCTCCTGTTAATTTAGGAACGCTGTCCAGATTTGCAATGTGGACTTCAGGTGGTGCGGTTTCAGATGCTATAACTTCTATGATTACAGGAGATGTAGGTACCGCCTTAGGAGCTCTAACAATTTCTGGTATGCATAATGGGATAATATATCCTGCTGGCACAAACTCATCTAGCATAATAACTACTGCTACGTACAGTATTTATCAAAATGGTTTTGAAGTACCTAATTCTCGTGTTAGAGTTAATTTAGAAAGTTCTGTGATATCTCTAGAGGCAACGGTTACTACTGTTAACGTAGGGGAAACTATTGATGTACGGTGGAAAGTTAATTTTGGAGAAGCGTCGCTTGACAATAGAATTTTATCCTTGATTCGTTCTGGATATTAACTATTTTAAATTTAAAGCCTTCACTGATTTTTAGCTATACCTTTAATGTAACATCTACATATTTCTGGATGTGTCAGAAGTAAAAAAAACCTTAAATATTTGGTTCAAAGTTTTTAATTACTTAAAACCACTTTTTTAGATAAGTAGAAACAAAGAAGACCCTTAAACAAATCAGAGTCTTACTTACTTTTATAGAGTCCCAAAATTTGTGTTGTAGCTTGTTAAGAATAAGCATTACGTAAAGTCTTGCATACGGAAAACAAACGTCCTTCTTAGTTGACTTTTTCCACCTCTAAAACTTCCTCATTTACTTCATTAACGTAAACAACTATGTAATAGACAAAAACAGTGGTTCTAAATTTTATTCATAGCACATAGTTTTTAATTTATAATGGTGCTGCTATCAGCCCATTCTTATACTCTGTTATTGAAACTTATAAATTTTCGCCTGTTATAATCATATTTTCAACTAAGAATTTAAATACCTCTAGTAATTCTTTTCTCTTTTCCTTGTTTTTAATTTTAAAGCTTAGCACATATTTAGTAAAAGGCTTCAAGGCGCTGCACATATAGCTAGCGATTCCATTATATCCATTAAAATTAAAGGTCAGTACAAAAAGTACCTTTCTTTTTTACTTTTTCGACGTTTACTCAAATTAATTGTAACTAATGGTAAGCGATGTTAAAATCATTTGTTCGGGTTAGGGTATTTTTCTACCCACTGAATACTTTATAAATATTTTGTTGTTTTCCTCACTATTAAACAACAATTCATATTCATAAATAGTTACATCATCAGATCCTATGAATTCTTTTAAATTATCAATATCTGTAAAGGCTTTCTCTTGCAATGATCTCATGTTTTGCTCTGGTAGATAGTTACAAGAAGTAATAAAAAGGATGATAAGGAATAATTTACCTTTCATTATTTGTTTTTTAAGAATAGTTTCTTTTCTCATTTGACAGAAGCGCTATAGCTTGAAAAGCTTTAAAAATGTTTTCCAATAATTTTTCTTGCATCTCAACTGGTTAGAGTACCCTTAGACAGCCCTTGTACTTTTCACTCGCAAGGTCGCACTTGTGTTTAATAATTGTGTAATGTTAATAAGCACCGCTAAAACTCTATTTAATATAATACACACAAGGCCCTTCACTCTATATTTTAATAGCATTCACTTAAAAATGCTTATCGACCATATCAATCCTTTCAATACCTCGTATGTGTTGCAAAGGAAGTTGTTCTTCATCTCCATTAGGGTAGGTTGTGATAAGCAAATCATTTTCTGATCTGTCAACATATAGCAAATCAAGAGCAGGTAGATTCTGGTTTAAAAAGCCTACTAACTCTTCCCAAGTAGCCTTATTAGAAGCATTTTGAGCACTGCTTAATGTTGAAAAGCATAGAAAAAGTGAAAGAACTATTAATTTGACAGTGTTTTGAATAATCTTTGATAGTGTTTTGCATAATTAAAGATGAACAATCTTAATTATAAGATCTTCAATCTTGTCATACAAAACGCTATATAGGGTATTGTAAAAATAGAAGGCAATATTCTTACAATGTAAATCAATTATTTAAAAAAAATTGTTGCTGATTTTGCGCCATGTAGGTGAACAGATAGTAAGACGAAAACAGAAAAAATAATCCATAAAAAAAGCCCTGAACCAATGGTTCAAGGCTTTTTAAAAATAAACTGTTAACTCAATAAGCGATCCTTATTTCACTTCTTCGAAGTCTACATCTTCCACATCGCTAGTGTCAGATTCGTCAGAAGCATCAGCTCCAGAATCTTTTCCACCTTCAGTTTGTGATTTTGCCATTTCTTCCGTTACGCCTGTCCAAACTTTATTTAGTTTTTCTAGTGCTGGTTCGATAACAGTAAGTTCTCCAGTTGCATAAGCAACTTTCAACTCTGTAAGCGCTTCTTCGATAGGTGCTTTCTTGTCAGCAGGCAACTTATCGCCAAAGTCTTCGATTTGTTGTTCTGTTTGGAAGATCATTTGATCTGCCGCGTTCAACTTGTCAGCCGTTTCTTTAGCTTTATTATCAGCATCTGCGTTTGCAGCTGCGTCAGCTTTCATTTTCTCGATTTCTTCTTCGCTTAGTCCAGAAGAAGCTTCGATACGTATGTCTTGTTTCTTACCAGTAGCTTTATCTTCGGCACTTACTTTGATAATACCGTTTGCATCGATGTCAAATGTTACTTCAATTTGTGGAGTACCTCTTCTTGCTGGAGAGATGTCTGATAAGTGAAATCTACCTATTGTATTATTATCGTTTGCCATAGCACGCTCACCCTGGATCACATGAATCTCAACACTTGGTTGATTATCTGCAGCCGTAGAAAATACCTGTGACTTTTTAGTTGGAATAGTTGTGTTAGACTCAATTAATTTAGTCATGACACCACCCATCGTTTCGATACCTAAAGAAAGTGGAGTAACATCAAGTAAAAGAACATCTTTTACATCTCCTGTTAAAACACCACCTTGAATAGCAGCACCTATAGCAACTACTTCATCAGGATTTACTCCTTTTGATGGAGTCTTACCGAAGAATTTCTGCACTGCTTCCTGTACAGCAGGAATACGAGTAGATCCACCTACAAGAATAATTTCATCTATGTCTCCTGTGGAAAGACCTGCATTTTTAAGTGCCTTTTCACATGGTGCGATAGTTCTTTTTACAAGATCAGAAATTAACTTTTCAAAAGCAGATTTAGTAAGCGTTTTTACGAGGTGCTTTGGTCCTGAAGCAGTTGCCGTTACATAAGGCAAATTTATTTCAGTTTGTGCACTTGATGAAAGCTCAATTTTCGCTTTTTCAGCAGCTTCTTTAAGACGCTGTAAAGCCATTGGGTCTTTACGTAAATCGATTCCTTCAGCAGCGTTAAATTCGTCTGCAAGTAAATCTATGATTTTTTGATCCACGTCATCACCACCTAAGTGGGTATCGCCATCAGTTGCTAAGACTTCAAAAACTCCATCACCTAATTCTAAGATAGAAACATCATGCGTTCCACCACCAAAATCAAATACTACGATTTTCTGATCCGTATCTTTTTTATCCATACCATAAGCTAGTGCTGCAGCAGTAGGCTCATTGATAATACGTTCTACTTTAAGACCAGCGATCTCACCAGCTTCTTTAGTCGCTTGACGTTGAGAATCGTTAAAATAAGCAGGTACAGTAATTACTGCTCCAGTTACTTCATATCCTAAATAATCCTCAGCTGTTTTCTTCATTTTTTGAAGAATCATCGCACTTAGTTCTTGAGGCGTGTATAAACGGCCATCAATATCAACGCGTGGTGTATCGTTATCACCTTTCAAGACCTTATAAGGTACACGTCCAGCTTCAATAGTAGAGTCGCTATATTTATTACCCATAAAACGCTTGATAGAAGCAACCGTTTTAGTTGGGTTAGTAACCGCTTGTCTTTTTGCAGGATCGCCTACCTTGATCTCACCACCTTCTACAAAGGCGATTACAGATGGAGTAGTTCTCTTTCCTTCGGAATTAGGGATTACTACAGGTTCGCTTCCTTCCATTACAGAAACACAACTGTTTGTCGTACCTAAGTCTATTCCTATTATTTTACTCATTATAAATGTATTTTAATTTTTAAATTCTTTTATCTACAACCACACAAAGTCAATGTTTGTGCCATGACAATTCTAATGACATGATGTCATTTAGACTGTCATAATGTAAGCTTTATAGCTTTTACTAATTCCGCTTTCGCGAAAGCGAGAACCATATCTTTTCTGCCCTTTGATTTGTTGTCTCAAGTATCAGCCTCAGTAAGTAATATTTAGTTGCGGTTATTTAGATCACTAATACTTTCCCTTTCGGGAAACGTCTACAAGACAATTGGGCACGTTAGCTTTTTCTCGATTCTATGGCAGAAATCATAATTTTGACTGATTATTCTTATTTCCTTTATGTTTACTTTTACTCCGACAATTAATCTAAATGATAAAACAAAATACTCCTGCTAAAATTGAAGCCATAAGCGTGTTTGACATGCTTAAAATAGGCGTTGGACCATCTAGCTCTCATACATTGGGTCCATGGCGTGCGGCTCGTGATTTTTTGGTAAAACTAAAAGATAAAAATAGATTGGGACTGGTAGAAGCCGTAGAAGTGGATCTTTACGGTTCTCTTTCTTTAACAGGTAAAGGGCATGCCACAGATTTAGCTTGTATTCTAGGGCTTACTAATGCAGATCCTGAGACTTGCGCTATTGAAGAAATCCCAGAAATTATAACTTATATAACAAATCAAAAAGTACTGCAACTTGATGGCGTTCATTTAGTGAAATTTGATCCCAAAACACAAATTAATTTTCATCGCAACTTTCTTCCTTTTCATCCTAATGGAATTCGTTTTAAGGCCACATTGAATGATGGAAAGGTTGTTTTTGAAACTTATTTTAGTATTGGCGGCGGTTTTATAGTTCAAAAGGAACGCAAACGATCGGCAAGGCAAGTGGCACTTTTTGAATGTTTTCCTAGGCCTATTGAAAAAGTAAGCGAACTTCTTGCTTATTGTGAGCGAGATAATAAAACAGTTTCACAAGTGGTGTTAGAAAATGAAGAATACCTGCACGAGCCTGCTGAAATAAATAAACGATTCAAAGAAATTTGGGATGTAATGTTAGACTCTATGTACATAGGTTGTCATACAGAAGGAATTCTTCCAGGAGGACTTAACGTGCGTAGAAGAGCTTTTGATACGCACGAGCGATTACAAAAAGGGAAACCTTATACAAACAAAGAAGAATGGATAGAAGCCATACGCAATACGGAAGTTAAATTCAGAGAAATACTCAAATGGGTTTCTTGTTTTGCCCTGGCGGTTAATGAAGTAAATGCCTCTTTAGGACGTGTGGTTACGGCTCCCACTAACGGTAGCGCAGGGGTTATTCCAGCCGTGATGATGTATTATATGACTATTGAAAACCACGATGCCAATTTTGAAGATGTCAAGAAATTTTTACTGGTAGCAGGTGAAATAGGAGCATTATTCAAAAAAGGAGCTACAATTAGTGCCGCTATGGGCGGTTGTCAAGCAGAGATAGGAGTATGCAGTGCTATGGCTGCAGGCGCATTGACAGAATTAATGGGTGGATCGCCAGCTCAAGTAGTTATGGCAAGTGAAATCGCCATGGAGCACCACCTAGGCTTAACTTGCGACCCTATAGGCGGGCTGGTACAAATACCATGTATAGAACGCAATGCTATGGGAGCAATTAAAGCCATTAACGCCTGTGAAATGGCACTCGATACAGATGCTAGAAATGCCAAAGTGCCCTTAGATAAGGTTATAGAGACCATGTGGCAAACCGCACAGGACATGAGTGCCAAGTATAAAGAAACCAGTACAGGTGGTCTAGCAGTAAATGTGGCACTTTCTGACTGTTGATTTAAAAAGCCTGTTTTTTTTATTAAGATATATTATTATTCTCGCTTTCGCGAAAGCGTAACTAGTATTACATTTAAACGACTAATTATTTATGATAACGAACAACCCAATTCTCGCAGCCGGACTACCGGGTGTAAAAGAAGCCGATTTCCAGAAACATCCTAAAAGGTTTTTAAATAAAAATTTGATTGCTAAAGGAGTTCTATTTATTCCCTTGTTTGCAGCGGTGGTCCTCTCTTTTTTTGTAATGCAGGAAAAGCCTTGGGTGTGGAAAGTAGCTCTATCAGTCTGGGTAATCTCATTTTTAATGAGCATATTTTTATCGTACAAAGGCTATTTTGTAAAAGGTTTTGTACTGAGAGAGAATGACATTACTTATAAGAAAGGCTGGTTATTTCACAGTCAGATTACCGTGCCATTTAATAGAATCCAACACACAGAGATCAATCACGGCCCTATTGATCGACTATTTAAATTATGTGAGCTCGATATATTTACGGCTGGAGGAAGTGCTAGTGATTTAAGTATTGACGGTCTTGATCCTGAGGATGCTGCTAAATTAAAGGAGTATATCTCAGGAAAACTTTCAGTTCATGCTTGATTTATCCACACCACAACGGCAGAGTAAAAAGATCATCGCATTCTACCTGTTTAAAAGTATCAAAGGCTTATTGTTGTATTTCGTTTTTGCTGCGATAGGAACTAATTCAATGGGGAAATACGGTATGTTCATGACCGCATTTATTGCCTTCATTGCCATAGCATCATTGGTATCTCCAGTATTAAAATACCTCTATTTCACCTTTCATATAGAAGGTGATGAGCTCATTATCCAAAAAGGGCTGTTGCAAAAAGAACGCAAATCTATACCTCTAGAACGCATTCAATCGATCAATATCAATCAGAATGTAGTGCAACGTATTTTAGGAATTGTATCTCTAGAGGTAGATACTGCAGGCTCTAAGGTGAAAGAACTAGAAATTCCTGGATTAGAAAAGGCTTTTGCCAGTGATTTTAAAGAATTACTTCAAGAACGTAAAGAAGAAATTAATTTAGAAGAAGAAGTTACAGAAAACGTTCAAAACGATTTTGTCGATTCTAGTAGTGACGCTTATGATGGAGCACTTATAGAAGCAACTGAAAAGAATCTGGCGACTCCATCAAAGAAAACTAGAACAACTGCTAGAGATCTTACCGAAACAACGATTCTCAAACTCGGAATTCTCGATATTTTAAAGGTAGGAATAACACAAAACCATTTAAAAAGTGGAGGGCTTGCTATAGGCCTCGCCTTTGGTAGTTGGTTTCAAGTAAATGAATTGTTGGAAGAATATTTAGGCGACTGGCTGCAACAATTTTCTATGGAAAATGTAATTTCTAGCACCAGTGCTGGACTTGTTTTTATTGCTGTCGTTTTGTTTTTGTTCTTTTCTGTAGTGATCAGTATGGTACTAGCGATTAACAAATATTGGGATTTTAGTATAGTTAAGAAAGGAACTGATCTGGAAGTTAAAATGGGATTGTTCAATAAAAAGGAAATAAAAATACCACTGAGCAAAGTCCAGATTTTAGAGTTTCATTCCAATCCATTGAGGAAATTATTGGGTTTTCAAACGGCCCAAATTTTTCAAGCACAGTCTACCGATAATAAGCAGGGAAGTGTCTCTGTGCCGGCTTGCAAAGAGGTACATAGAATTATGTTGCAAAACTTGATCTTTAAGCAGCCTGTAGAAGCTACAGAACAGGAATTAAAATGCAATCCTTACTCTCATGCAAAATTTCGTTTCTACATTCTATCAGTATTCTTTGTCCCTTTATTAGTTGCTGCTATTTATGTGGAGGAGTATGCAGGAATAGTAATTCTAATAGTACTCTTTTGTTTTTCGATTTTTATGGCTTTTATGCACGGTAAGAATAGTAAAGTTATTAAAGATGACGATTTTGTGGTGTTTAAAAAAGGATGGTTGTTTCCGCAAACAGTGATATCACCTATATTTAAAACCCAAGCGGTGGAGAAATGGCGCAGTATATTCTTGAAGCGTAGGAGAGAAGCACACTTAAAATTGCATACTGCGGCTGGAACTAGGGGTTTGCGTTATCTCCAAGAAGATCAGTTGAATCAATTGATTACTTCTGTAAATAACGAAGTGATTTGTAATGAGGAGAAGTGGATGTAGGCCCATCTTCTTATGTTAAAAGTAACAAATATTATTCAGGTTTGTTAAGCAAAAATTGAACTGATTGCGAGCAAATAGTTTTCAAAATACAGATCAAATGATAGAATGTAAAATGATAAAATCAATAAAAAGCAAGTGGAAATAGAGGTCTTGCATTATAGAATAAATATAATTCTATAAATTGAGCCATTGTTTAAATTCTGCTGCTCGATTTTTACTGATGATTATGTCTATTTCTGAATCTGGTTGTACTAATATTTTTAACTGGCTTTTACCGTATTTAATTATTTTTTTGATAGCTGGTATCGCAATGATAACTTGCCGGTTTGCTCTATAAAAATCTACAGCACTTAAACCAGTATGCAGCTCGTCGAGACTAGAGTTAGTAGTAGATTTACTACCATCAAAACAAACGACATAAGTTATGGTGCTATCTACGTAAATATATGCAATATTTTCTGCTGGGATGGTTAGCAATTCATCTCTGTAGTATGTTAAAATTCGCTTTTTATCCGCATCTATTTGGCTTTTCATTTTAACTGGCTTTTCTTCTTTTAATTTTACTTTTTGTTGATAAGTGACTAAATCATTATTTAGTTTAAAGGTACTTATAAGTTCCTTTTCAAGCTCCTTATTTTTTACTTCTAGGCGCTTTTCATAAATACTACCTAGGATTCTAACTGCAAAAAATGAAGAAAGTATGAGCAACAAACTCATTATAGTGAATATTAAATAAAACCTATGATTGAGATTATGGATTTTTTCGTTTATGCTATTTATATTGATGTGTGCAGCAATGATCCAATCTGAATTATTCACAGGTACGAGATAAATAATTTTAGATGAGTTTATTTTAGATGCATCTTGTTTTATAAGCGTAAATAACTTTTCAATATCAATACGATCTGCAGCAACTAAAATGGATGATTCTTGTGAATCAAGTAGTGTCCCTATTTTCGTTTTATCTGGATGAGATATTTGTTTGCCTGACCAATCTAGCATGGAAATAAAGCTTGTCTCTGAATTGGTATTTTGGATTGTTTGTTGAAGATTCTGTGCTACCATTTCTTTAGACAAATTTGAATTCAAATGAATGCCTACTAAATTAGATATAGTCTTAGCCTCTCTTTTGCTATTCTCAATTTGTAATTCTAATACTTGGAGAATACTTGTTTTTACAAAAAAATGTAAAGCAATAAGGGAAATTAAAGTAACAATTCCGGTTATAGAAAAAAAAGTTAACAGGTATAATTTGTCTTTTCTCATACAAAGATTAAACGGTTTCTTAATAAATAAATAGATGTAAATATAATCTTTCAATTCTCATTTCTTTCTGGATTATTCAACTGTTTATATTCCCCTTTAGCGTCATATATTCCCCTTTGGCTGTTTAAATTAGTAGCAACCCAGAGCTATTATTATTTTTGTTATTGAAAATAAAAAATATCAATAATGAAAAATTTAAGCAAAAACATACTATTTTTTCTACTGGTTGTGTCGTTTGCCTTTACAGGTTGTAGTGATGATTATTCCAATTCAAATCAAGGCCCTACTCAATTAAATTCTAAAGTTTATGAACTAGGAGTTGCTAGTGATTCTGGAGTGATGGGAACCGTAACATTTGTAATGTTGAGTGATTCTAATGTATCAGTAAAGTTAGACTTGCAAAATACTGTGGCAGGTGATTCACATCCCGCTCACTTACATGTTAACACTGCTGCAGAGAGTGGCGCAATTGCTTTGTCGCTAGAACAGGTAAATGGAGGTACAGGTGAAAGCACGACTATCTTTAATACTTTAGATGATGGTACTCCTATTTCTTATGCTGACTTATTAGATTTTGACGGATACATCAATGTGCATGAAAGTGTTGCTAATCTATCCACTATTATTGCACAAGGGGACATAGGTCAAAATGAATTGACCGGAGAAAAAACGAGTTATCTACTAAATGAAAATAATGTACCAGGAGTTAGTGGAACTATCGAATTTGCCGAACGCGTAAATGAAACAACTTTAGTGACTATTAATTTAACTGGAACTACAAGTGGCAATATTCACCCAGCTCATATTCATGAAAACGACCTTGCCACAACAGGCAATATAATTGTTGGTCTTACGGCTGTAAATGGAGGAACCGGTATAAGTAAAACACAGGTAGAAGCACTAGTAAGTGGTGCTAGTGTAACATATACTGACTTTTTAACTATTAATGCTTACGCAAATGTTCACTTAAGTGATACTGATCTGGTAACCATAGTTGCTGAAGGAAACATAGGTGCAAACCTAGATGATACGCAGGTGCCAGAATCCAAAACATATGACGTTACTAGCGGTGGATCATCAACTTATATATTTAATGGTGAAGAACTAACTAACGCCGGCAATCCTGATTTAACTTTTAGAAGGGGTAGTACGTATATTTTAATCCTAAATGCGCCAGGTCATCCATTTCTTATAAATACTGTGCAAGGAACCGGTAGAGCAAATATGTTTAATGAAGGAGTAACTAACAATGGTTTGCCATCTGGCACAATAACTTTTGTGGTGCCGTCAAATGCACCAAATACGCTGTACTATAATTGTGAATTTCATGGTTTAATGAATGGAGTTATTACTATCACAGATTAATGCCTAAGTCTAAAAAAATAAGTTTCATTAAAATAGTAGGGTGTGCATACATCCTACTATTTATGTTTTATTTAAATTTGTTTATGAGTTAGTTCACCGCTACGGCAGCCTAGTTATACATTATAGATGTATTAGAGATGATGAGTTGCTCCCGGATAGTTATGATTATGATAAGATAAAATGAAAAAAAGAAGAGTTTTCAGGATCGGTCTTGCCATTATATTATTCATTGTAACTCTTACTTTATATAATCAATTTACAGAAGTAGAGCTTATCTATAATTCAAATAAAAAATCTGAAATCCAAATAAGCTCTGAGGAATTAATTTCTTTATTTCATGAAAATGAAAATAGAGCAAATTCTGTTTTTGTGGGTAAAATGATAGAAGCAAAAGGTATTATAAAAAAAATCACATATCAAAATGATACGTTTACAATATTCTTAAAAGGTGAAAACGAGTCTTCTTACGTAATTTGCGTTATGCAAACCGACCAACATTCAAATGTGAATCAGATGGTATTAGGTCAATCTATTGTTTTAAAAGGAATATGTAAAGGCTTCCTTAATGATGTTATATTTTTTGGATGTATTATTGTTAAATCTTAATACATGTATAAACTACCGTTATTGTGTATCGTGTATACATTTTTATCAGGCTTACAAATTAATAATAATCAGTACATTACTAGACAAGGTGAAATCTCCTTTTTTTCTTATACTACAGTTGAGGATATTAAAGCTGTTAATAATCAAGTATTAAGCATCGTTGATATTTCTAAAAGTGAAATTGACATAAGTATGTTAATGAGTGCTTTTGTTTTTGAAAAGTCTTTGATGCAACAACATTTTAACGAAAGTTATATAGAGTCGGACATATATCCTAAGGCTACTTTTGAAGGTGTGATTCAAAATTTTGATCCATATTTTATTGGAACTCAAAACAGGATTATAAAAGGGTCATTAGTAATTCATGGTATTTCAAACTCCATTGAAATTAAGGCTAGAATCGATCATGGAAAAACCAATTACATTTTTTCAGGTAGATTTGTAGTCCCTATTAAAGATTACGATATTAAAGTACCAACTCTTTTAGCGCCTAATATTGCAAAAACGATTGCTATTTCATTTAGATTTGAATTAGCTCCTCATAAAATATAAATACGTTTTTCAGTAATTTTACTTTGTTGGATAGGAACGAGTTGGGTTTATTCCCAGACCTTGTTAGATTTGACAAATCAAGAACCATCTTAAGCCCCTATTTATGCCCTGTCAACAATTGCCACAACACGTGTATCTATAGCGCAATCTGTTGAAACTCGTTAAAAGGAGTTTTAGAAATGCATCTAATGAATAGGTTTTGGAATACACCTGAGCCTCGCACTTATATTTTTATTATTGATAAGATGAGCAGTAGAATAGGAATAAATTATGGAATTACAGATAGATTAGCATTCGGCATTGGTGAATCAATATGAAACGTAGGTTTTACGTCTCTTTAAAGTACAGGTCAGCACAGCAACAAATCGATGATAAAAGGTTTTCTTTTAGTATTACTCTTTTCAAAATGTTTCTTATCGCATTGAAACAGACAACCTCAGAAGAATATCAGTCAGTTTCTAAAATCGGTTATTGTTTAAATTCAGGCTTTTCAAATACTGATTGTTAGAGAAATCACTATAAACTTTGCTTTTCAAATTTCACCTACTTTTATACCTAGGAATTTTTCAATGCTGACAACTAATGCACTCAGTCAATTTTCTTTAGGGTTTGAAGGTCGCCACGAGGTGGGTCTTCATGTTTCTCTTGTATCAGATTATTATTATCTAGTTGACTCACTTGAATCCATAAATAACTTCGGTGCTTTTATACTTGGAGTCAATTGGGAAGTTGGAACCATACTTTTATAGTTCCAACTCACTAATGCAAAAGCAATGGTAGCAGCCATGTTTATAGCACAAACACAAACAAATTTTAATTTTAAGGAAGGCAATCTGCATTTTGGATTCAACGCAACATGCGTTGTTCATTTTATTAATTCCCGCTAAGTTCGTTGCTGATGAGTTTAACTCAGCATTTTATAAACTAGTATTTCATGTACTCTGCACTAAAATAGCTACTTGTGCATATTTTGATTTAATTATCCTCACTGTTTTAAGATACTTTAAAAGCCAAATAAAAAGAGTGCTAGTTTGTTATGATGGTCACGGCTTCTAAATGAAAATGATTTTAATATGAATTTATTGCAATGAAGTATGCTGTTTTTAAAGAAAGTATTTAGCAGCTGTTGAGGTATCTATTTTGTGATAATGGTGTTGAATTATAAGTTTTATGCTGTGTGTGCAGTCGCGGCAAACAAAACAGTTCAAGTGTTTGTGCTCAGATGTTATAAAGAGTTTAAATTCTTCATAAAGACAGCATTAAATAATAATTATTTGTCGAATTTTATACCTTATTAAAAAAAAAAGGAAGGTTACATATAAGATGTGATTTCACTATCAATATTACGAATTATGATCAAATACATATGTATAGCAGTAATGGCGTTTGCAACAATTTCTTGCGGGAACACTTCTAAAGAAGTAGCTCTTAATTCTTCAAGTGAAGAAGTGCAGCAAGAAAAAAAGTATTCCATACATAAAACTGATGCCCAATGGAAAGAGCTTCTAGAACCTCAAGCTTATAATGTACTAAGACAGGCTGGAACCGAGCGACCTAATACAAGTCCATTGGATAAGCAATACGCACCAGGCACTTTAATCTGTGCCGCATGTTTTGCTCCAGTTTATAAGAATGAAAACAAATTTGATTCTGGTACAGGATGGCCTAGTTACGACAGAGCTATAGAAGGACAGGTAGAAAGAGACGTAGATTATAACATAGGTTACGCACGTACAGAGCTAAAATGCAATACTTGTGGGTCTCATTTAGGACATGAATTTAATGACGGCCCTAGAAAAACCACTGGTAAACGTCATTGTATAAATGGAGTAGCTTTAGATTTTGTTTCTGAGGGAACAGACTTGCCAGCCTTGAGAAATTAAGCACTCGAAAGAGTAAGAAATATAAAAAGCTCTTGACTATTGTTAGGAGCTTTATTTTTAAATCGCTTTCGCAGAAAAAAAACAGGATAACTTTTAGAAAATTAGATCATGACAGAAAAAGAATATAAAGACAAACTTACTCCAGATCAATACCACATACTTAGAGAAAAAGGAACAGAAAGACCTTTCACTGGAGAATACAACACACATTACGATAAAGGAATTTACAGTTGTGCTGCCTGTGATAAGGAACTTTTTAAATCCGATCAAAAGTTTGATTCTGGATGTGGCTGGCCTTCTTTTGATGACGAGATAGAAGGAGCCATAGAGCGCAAGAGAGATACGGCTCATGGTATGATACGTACAGAAATCATGTGTTCCAATTGCGGCAGCCATTTAGGACATGTTTTTAACGATGGACCTTCTTCAACTGGTATCAGACATTGTGTGAACAGTTTAAGTCTGGATTTTAAAGGAGAAGAGTAGATTACATTTTCTGGATCTGGTTTTAGCAGGTAGTTTTTTAGTTTGCAGTCCGAATAGCTTTCTAATGCATAGTCTTATTCTCAGTATTAAGTAGGTAGTAAACTTGATTTTGAACTGAAATTAAACTGTTTGTGACAGCTTTTATTTTACAGTAACAGTTGTTAAGCAGGCATCATATAACCTGATGTTCTCGCTATTCTATTATATGGAAGTAGGCAGGTGGATGGGTCATTTGTGGTCTCTAATTCTAGAAAACGTGATTTGTCATTATCTGCATTCAAGTCATAACGGCACCGTAAAACAAGTCTCAGAAAATTTGGTTAAAAAATAATATGATAACAACAGTTAGATTAAACAGAGCTATTGATTTTTGACATGCAACTGTTTGTGATGGCATTGTCTAAATCATTTCTTGATTATATTATGGAAAGAAGCAATTTATTTTTCCATTTCAACCAAACAATCGCGACAAAAAGATCGATTTATCCTTGCTTTTTTCAGGTTCCAAGAATATACTTAAAAGTATAAATATCAGAAGGAACATTAGAAAAGGCTTGATAGAGAAAGACACCTATTTGAAAGGTTAAAATGTACGCTACCCTTTAGAAAATTAACTCCATTTAAATGTTTAATTGTATATATCCTCAGCGCTTTAAAGCTCCTTATTTAAATTGTGCCCCAATAAAACAGTTCCCTTTTACAAAAAGAAGAAAGCTATTAATAAAATTATATTGGAGTTTTAGAAATGTTTTACAACTCACAAGAGGCGCAGTTAATTCTGCCTCTTGTGAGTGATCCACTATTCTAAATTAAATTCGAATTCGAGTTAAAGTTTCCTAAGAATTCCACTCCGGTACATCTTCCATCCAGACTTTTAAATTTGTCTTTTTTTGAATGATTCTCATGTGGTTGGCTTCTTCTTTTGTAACTAAAGAAATGGCTGTTCCCGGATTATCTGCACGACCAGTTCTACCTATTCTATGAATGTAATCTTTAGGAGATCGAGGCAATTCATAGTTGATTACATAAGGAAGAAATTCAATATCTATTCCACGTGAAAGTAAGTCGGTAGTTACCAGGCATCGAACACCAGTTTCTGAGCTGTTTTTAAAGTCGGCCAGGTTGTTATTTCTAACTCCTTGGGCCTTTTTACCGTGAATAGCTTTTGATTTGATGCCGTTGGTATTGAGCTTGTCATTTACATGATCTACTTGATAGGTAGAAGAACAAAAAATCAATACCTGTTGCATGTCGTGTTTTTCTATTAAATGCCTTAGAAGCACACCTTTTTTCTCATCAGTCACTCGATATCCCAATTGCTTGATAAGAGAGTAATCTTGCTCTTCTTCTTTAATTTCTATAACTACAGGATCGGTTAATAATCCTTCTTCTATATTTTTAACTTCGCGACTTAAAGTAGCAGAGAACAGCAGGTTTTGTTTCTTTCTAGGCAAATGATACAGTACGGCATCCATTTCTTCCTTGAATCCCATCGACAGCATTTTATCTGCTTCGTCCAGTACTAAAACCTTGCAATCTTTAAGCACAACAGCGTTTGCTTCTATAAGCTCGATCAATCGGCCAGGAGTAGCGACCAATACATCTACGGTATTCATCTTCATCATTTGCGGATTGATACTTACACCACCATAAACAGGCATGGTGATGAGTGGTTTGTCCAGCGCTTTTGAAAAAGTTTTGATTACGTCACTTACTTGTACGGCAAGCTCGCGAGTAGGCACCATAACCAGTGCACTGATGTGTCTGTTTTTAGATTCAATTCCTTTCAGATTTTGAAGCAATGGCAATGCATAACTAGCCGTTTTTCCAGAACCAGTTTTGGCGATTCCCAATACATCTTTTCCTTCTAAAATAACAGGAATAGCCTGTTCCTGAATAGGGGTAGGTACTGTTAAATGCTGATCGTTAAGAGATTTTATTAGTGCAGGATCAAGTCCTAATTTTTCAAAAGACATAAAGTTATTTTTATTCCGTATAAATTTCAAATTATTATGAATAATTTGTTTCTTTTCAGCATTTTCTTTGTCCGAAAAATAGAATCACAGTCTTCGCTAAACTTGTATTTTAGCCTTGAAAAGCTTAAAATTAATTCATTTATTGAGGCGACCTGTCGAAATTTATTTTGTAGTGCAAAAGTAAAGTATTAAGATGGTATTAAATATGAAGTCGGTAAGGTGATCATGTTTTATATTTAAATATAGAAGCACATTGAAACTACCTCAATCTTATTATTTGCAAAAAGACGTCGTCGCTATGGCTAAAGATTTGATAGGTAAGAAAATTGTTTCTGTAATACAAGGCCAATTAACTTCGGGAATTATTACGGAAACAGAGGCTTATCGAGGTCATGATGACAAGGCTTGTCACGCGCATTTGGGCAGGTTTACAGAGCGCACTAAAATCATGTATGAACAAGGTGGCGTTGCATATGTCTATCTCTGTTACGGAATTCACCACTTGTTTAATATCATTACCAACTCAAAAGACCAAGCAGATGCGGTTCTTATACGTGCGGTAGAACCTAAAGCTGGAGTAGAGGTAATGTTAGAGCGACGCGGTAAAAATCAACTAGATAAAACACTCACTTCTGGCCCAGGGAATTTTACTAAAGCCTTTGGGTTAGATCGTTCTCATTATGGAACAGAACTGACAGGCAGTGAAGTATGGATAGAAGAAGACAAGTCTTTAGTACTTTTAGAAAGCGAGATTACAATTAGTAAAAGAATAGGAATCGATTATGCTCAAGAAGACAAAGATCTTCCCTGGCGGTTTTATCTCAACAGTTCTAAATTCGTGAGTAAAAAATAGAAATTATGTTCCGCTTTCGCGAAAGCAAAACAACTAATAATCAACAGCATTACTGTATCTTTTCTCTAGAAAAATTGCTATCTGTATTCTGGATTTTCAAATCCCCATTTGTTTCCCTTGTCCCATTGCTCACGAGAATTCCCATAAGCAGAGTACCCATTGTTTTCCTTTAATAAGTGCGCAAGGTGCAGGAGGTTATAAGTCATAAAGGTTGTATTGCGTTGGGTAAATTCATTATCCATACCTACTTTTCCATCATCGCCATAACTAGCGCCAGGTCCAGCTTCTCCTATCCATCCAGCGTCTGCTTGTGGCGGTATGGAATAACCTACGTGTTGCATGGAATAAAGAATTCCCATAGCGCAGTGTTTGATACCGTCTTCGTTTCCCGTAATAATAGTACCGCCCACTTTACCGTAAAAAATATACTGCCCTTTTTTATTGGTCATTCCGCTCATAGCATACAAGCGCTCTATCAAAAGTTGTGCTTGGGAAGATTTTTCTCCCAACCAGATAGGTGTTCCTAAGATTAAGATATCTGCCGCGGCCACTTTTTTGTAAACCTCTGGCCACGCATCTTTTTCCCAGCCATGTTGCGTCATATCGGGTTGCACACCAGTCGCAATATCGTGGTCTATAAATCTAATGTGATCTACTTGAACTCCTTCCTTTTTCATAATGCTTGCACTGACATCCATCAAAAGTTTGGTATGGCTTTTTTCAGGTGACTTTTTAAGGGTGCAATTGATGTACAGTGCTTTTAATTTCGAGAAGTCAGGTGTATCCATGAGTTTTGTTTTTAATTTGTTATTGGTGGCCTCGATTTTGCGTAAGCGTCATACTAATTATACTTAAAGTATTTAATTTTTTAGAGAATTTAGCAGATTTACGTTTCTTTTATCAAGGCATAAATTTTCAAGCATATCCTTTGTTACGGTTCTGAATTTTAACGCAGAGAAAGAAGAAACGGCTAACAATTCTACAACTTATGTATTCTGAGTACAATTGCTTTAGAAATAAAGAATTACTCTTTAGGTTGCTGCATTTTTTCCATCATTTGGAGCAATATTTTTTTAGGGGCAAGCGGTATGGTGGCAATCATTGCTTTTTGAGAAAATGTAAGTCCAGCTTTCACATCTATAACTCCATTGATCATGGCATCATATCCCGTTTGTGCGACATTTTCTGCTGTTGCTGTTTGATCAAATGCTGAGGTTTTATCCATACCTGAAATCTTACCAAAATCTGTTGCAGTTGCTCCGGGCATCATGTTTGTAACCGTCACATTTGTTGTAGATAGTTCTTGTGCGATAGCATTACTGAGGGAACTTACAAAAGCCTTGGAAGCAAAATACACAGCTTGCATAGGTCCTGGCAATAAACTCGCAACTGAAGAAACGTTGAGGATTTTGCCTTCATTTCTGTGTACAAAATCAGGAATAAATAAACGACAGAGATGTGTGAGTGCCATAATATTAAGCATGATCATGTTCTGATCAGTTGCCCAGTCGCGTTTATGAAATTTACCTATTCCGCCAAAACCCGCATTGTTGATCAAATAATTCACTTGGATTCCAGCAGCTGTTACTTCGTCATAAATTTCTTGAGTGGCAAGAGGAGCTGTGAGGTCTTTTTCTATAACATGTACTTTAATCGCATAGGTAGACTCTAAATCTGTTTTTAGTTTGTGGAGTACATCACCACTTCTGGCCACAATTATTAAATTACCTCCTTTTGAGGCATGTATTTTTGCGAGCTCTTTACCTATCCCACTGCTCGCTCCAGTTATTAATGCTGTTTTCATTTGCTATATTTTTATTTTACTAAAATTAAAGTATTACAAATAAAAATATAGTTCGTTTATTTCAAATTTAACAAGGTGTCCTATACATGTTAGGATATAGAAAGTCGTGCGAGATAGTCGTAATGCCCTCCTTTTTGAACCATTTCTACTTCAAAGCCTGCCTTTGTAGCATAGGTTTTTAAGAGTTCGTAATCCATATATAACCAATCAAATGATGCCGATTCTATTCTTTTGTACTGAAGAGAGAAACTAACTTCTCCATAATATTCCTTGCTGGGATCTACCCATAAACCGCCATCTTCTTCATCTTCATATAGGAATCTTAAATCAGAGCTATCGATTAGTATCTGGCCATTTGTATAGAGTAGTTTTTTAAGTTTTTCAAGGCAGGAAGGGACCTTTTGCAATTTTGAAAAGATTCCTGTTCCATTCATGAGCATTAAAATGGTATCGTACTGCTGCTTGTGGTCCCAAATGTTTTCTTGAACTACTTTTGAATTCGATTTTTCTAGCCTTTCTTGAAGTACTTGAATTGCTCCTGGACTTTGATCTAGAGCAGTTATTTGTAGTCCTTTTTCCTCCAGATACAAAGAATGTGAACCTGCTCCAGCGCCTATATCAAGAACAGTTCCTTTGGAAATTTGCAATGCTTTTTTCTCCAGTATAGGCATTTGATCATAAGGTCTAAAAAGATAGGGCAGCGGTAACACGTCATTTTCCATTGTAGTACTTAGTACAATGATATCTTCGGTATAATTCCCTTGATGGAAATCTAGTAATGCTTTACCATAAAGGTCAGAATGTAGATCCATCAGTTGGTGTTTAATGGTAAAATTAAGGTATTTGAAGCGTTTAAAGAATTTATCTCGTATTAACAAGGATCAAAACCTAAAATTAAGGAAAGTAAGTGTATGGGTTCAAGTTAAAGTAAATCGTTAGAGTTTGTATAAAATTACTGCAGGAATAATTCTTTAGAGAATGACTATACGTCTGTTGATAGAGATCTATTTTGCTGCCAGCTTGTCATAAATATGTAAATGGTACAAGGCTTGAAATGGTGGATATATTATTAATAAATCCGCTTTCGCGAAAGCAGAATAATTAAAATCTAAATAGAACACAACATAACTATGTCACAACAAGGTAAAATTAATGTAGCGGTGGAAAACATTTTCCCGCTTATTAAGAAGTTTTTATACAGCGATCACGAGATTTTCTTAAGAGAACTCGTTTCAAACGCTACAGATGCGACTCTTAAATTACAGCATCTCGCAAGAATAGGTGAGGCTGGTGTTGAATTAGGAGTCAAATTAGGAGATCAAAAAATTGAGATCAAGATCGATAAAGAAGCAAAAACGCTTCATATCATTGATCAAGGTCTAGGAATGTCTGAGGAAGAAGTACAGAAGTACATCAACGAGATAGCGTTTTCTGGGGCTGAAGAGTTTCTTGAAAAATATAAAGACACCGCAAAAGACAGTGGTATAATAGGTCACTTCGGTTTAGGTTTTTACTCTGCTTTTATGGTGGCAAGCCAGGTAGAGATTCTTACTAAGTCATTTAAAGATACTCCAGCAGTTCACTGGACTTGTGATGGGTCTCCTAATTATACTCTTGAGCCTGGAACTAAAGAAGACTTTGGAACAGAGATCATTCTTCATATTTCTGAGGAGGATAACGAGTTTCTAGAAGAAAGCCGCATTACAGAGCTGCTCAATAAATACAACAAGTTCATGCCAGTGCCTATCAAATTTGGTACTAGGACAGAAACATTGGAAAAGCCAGAGGATGCTAAAGAAGAAGATCCTGCGCCTACTCAAGAAGTAGATAATATTATTAACAATCCTACTCCAGCATGGACCAAGCAACCTGCTGATCTTGAAGAAAAAGATTATAATAGCTTCTATCGCGAGTTGTACCCTATGCAATTTGAGGAGCCTTTATTTCATATTCACCTAAATGTAGATTATCCATTCAATCTTACTGGGATTTTATATTTCCCTAAGATGACTCAAGATCTTAATGTACAAAAAGACCGCATCCAACTGTATCAGAATCAGGTTTATGTTACAGATAACGTAGAAGGAATTGTACCAGAATTCTTAACCATGTTGCGTGGCGTAATTGATTCTCCAGATATTCCTTTAAACGTATCTCGTTCTTACCTTCAAGCAGACGGAGCGGTTAAGAAAATTTCTAGTTACATTACTCGTAAAGTAGCAGATAAATTAAAGAGCCTTTTCAATGAGGATCGCAAAGGTTTTGAAGAGAAATGGAACGATATTAAAATCGTAATTGAATACGGAATGCTGAGCGAAGATAAATTCTTTGAAAAAGCTGACAAATTTGCATTGTATCCAACCGTAGACGGATCTTACTTTTTATGGGAAGAATTAATTGAAAAAATTAAGCCAACTCAAACAGACAAAGATGGCAAGACGGTGGTTCTTTATACGTCAAACAAAGAAACGCAACATTCATACATCGCAGCTGCAAAAAGTAAAGGTTACGAGATTCTATTATTAGATTCTCCTATTATTTCTCACTTAATGCAAAAGCTAGAATCTTCTAAAGAGAATGTTTCTTTTGTAAGAGTAGATGCAGATCATGCAGATAACTTGATTAAAAAAGAAGAGGAGCAAATCTCTAAATTATCTGATGAAGAGAAAGAAACGCTTCAAAAAGCAATTACAGAGACCATTGCAGATTCTGGATATACCGTCCAAGTAGAAGCTATGAGCAGTGATGCAGCACCATTTATGATCACCCAACCAGAATTTATGCGTCGTATGAAGGAGATGCAAGCTAGTGGTGGCGGTGGCGGCATGATGGGTTTTGGCAACATGCCAGATATGTACAATCTTGTTGTAAATGGGAACCACGACCTAGTTCAATCCATCTTTACAGAGAAGGATGACACTAAGAAAGCAGGACTGATACAACAAGGAGTAGATCTCGCAAAATTATCTCAAGGACTACTAAAAGGAGAGAAATTAACGGATTTTGTAAACCGCAGTTATGGTTTGATTAAATAAAAAAATTAGTTTCTAAATTTTAAAAGCCTGTTTTCATAATGAAAACGGGCTTTTTTATTTAACCGCATTTTGTAAATGCTGCATCACATAGCATGCAAGTGGTTGAGTAGAAATAGAATGAATTTTAACTACCCGAAAGATCGCTACTTTCATAGGCGCCAGCATCTGGACCTTCACCTGAAACGGTAGAAGTGTTTCTTGTGGCTCCAGAAATATCGGTGGCAGTAGCACTCGCTGGATTTCCAATTCCATTTGCACCACCAGTGTTATCTATACGTAGTTTAAAAGCAGCTACCTCTTCAAACAATGGATTCACATTTAGAATGCACAGGTTGTATAGACTTATATTACTAAAATCATATGCAGGAATTCCATCAAAGCTATTGGAAGAATCATTAAAGCGCAGCAATGAATTCTCAAACTTAAAATTAAAGCTGGAGATACCGTCATCTAGCAGGGCAAGTTCTATATTGCGATCCCCGTAAATAATACAATTGGTGAAATTTGCAGCAGTTAAATCTGCAGTAAACTCCGTATTTGGGATTGCATTAGAAATGAACAGAGTAGGGTCTTGTCTAAAACTACCGCTCCAATAATTAGAGATGGTACAATTATTAAAGTTATAATCGCCACCTAGACGAGCCACTACCGCAGATTGTCCTGCGTTGTGAAAAATAGAATTAGTCGCTTCTATGGAGGCAGTTGTTCCTAAAAGTGCCGTATTAGAACTATTTAAAATTCTTGTATTATTTATTTTTAAGGTAGCACCATTAGAAGCTGGGTTATTGCTGTCCATTCTAATTCCTACACTTGCATTTTTAATCGTGGCATAATTGATTTCATGATTTATACTTCCAGCAGTAAGCCATATGGCTGCCCATTGTCCAGCAACGTCTTCATAAAGAGGTTCTAGTCGATCCCCTTCAAAAATCACTTCGTTTTCTAGATCTTCTGTAGTGGAAAGTGCTCCGTTTACTTTTAGCGTTCCATCTCGAGCAACTATAATACCGCTTTGAGAATGAAAATGTATTTTTGATCCAGGATCAATAGTAAGGGTTTTGTTAGAAGGCACTCCAGCAAATCCATAGATGACATAAGGCTTTTCATTGGTGAAATTGAGCTCGTTATCATTAAGAAAAAAACCAGAAATACGAATTTCATTTCCTTCTCCATCTTCTCCTAAAAGTAAGGTCTCCTGGATTCCTTGAGCATCACGCTCTGGAAAGAGAAAAATAGCATCTTGTATCAAGGTAACTAATTCTACTTTTTGAAGGTTTGCTCCAGAATCAAATTCTATGGTATCTTCATACAAGAACTCCGCATCTCCAGTGAAATCGATAATGTCTACGGTCGTTTCCACAAAAACAAACATGGAGTCCTTTGCGAGTAACTCTACATTTTCAAATACTTGGCCAGGAATACCATCTACAGATATGCGGTATTTAGAATTAGTGCCTTGCGCCAGCGCCACTCTAGGAATAACAATGTCATCATTGCTGCGATTATAGACTTTAAAAGTTCTGGTACTTGATCCTATGGTAGAAAAAACAGTATCTAAATAAATAGTATCCTGAGAGAACTTTAAACTTCCTGTGCTAGGCGTAAATTCAAAATCATTTCTACAAGAAGAAATGAGTACTAGAGTGATGAAGCAAATTAGTGCAGTAACTATATATTTCATGAGGTTTCAAATAGATCTCTTAATTCTTGAGATATTTTAATGGGCTTGCCAGTTTTATCTATAGCACACCAGTCAGAGCTTGTTTTGGCTAGTAAATCCATAGTGTTTTCATCATATATTTCAATAAAACGCTCATAACGTACGTTTGTTGCTCTTCCTGCCTGAGTTTTAATTAATATTTTATCTCCTAAAACAGCAGCTTTCTTGTAAGTAATGCAATGTTTAAGCATTACCCAACCAAAGGTGTCTACCATTCTTTTAGAAGCAACACTTAGCCAGTGCTCTGTAGCTACAGCTGCAGCCCATTGCACGTAAACCACATTATTGACGTGATCTAGGTCATCAATTTCATCTAAAGTAACTGTACGTCTTTTTTCAAAAACAGGAAGTTGAGAATCTATCACTACTTTACAATTTCTATTTCAAACATTTTAGGCCATCTTTTTCCAGTAATAAAAAGTCGGTCCTTCTTTTTATCATAGGCGATTCCATTGAGGACATTATCCTTCTCAGAATAATTAGAGATTTCATTTGTAATACTATTAAGATTAATTGCGCCTTCTACAACTCCAGTAATCGGGTTAATAATCATGATCAAATTAGTCGTGTAAACGTTGGCATATATTTTACCATCGATCCATTCTAGTTCGTTGATTTTTGAAACAATGCGATCGCTACTTGCCACTTCTATGTAGCCCAGCTCTTCATAAGTTACAGGATCAATTTTCCAAATTTTAGAACTTCCGTCGCTTTTATATAGGTATGTACCGTCATTGGTAAGTCCCCAACCTTCTTTACTTTTATTGTATTTAAAATCGTCTATTTTATTAAGACCCAAGTCATATACATAACCTATTTTACTTTGCCAAGTCAGTTGATATACTTTATCATTAAGAATGGTCATTCCTTCTGCAAACTGGCTGTCAGGAAGCGTTGCTATTTTATAAGGTTCACCTGTCTCTACATTGGTTATTCTTATGTCACTTTCCTTGAATTGTCCTGTACTTTCATATAAAGAATCTCCATAGAACTCTAGACCTTGAGTGTAAGATGCTGTATCGTGGACGTAGGTATTTACTATAAGGTAATTGTATATTTTAGCCTTTTGAGTAGGCAATCTTTTAATTTTTGTTGATACACTTGTATTCATACCATTTCTATAAACGATAGCTTTAAAAGTTAGGTTTCCATAAGGTTGATTTTTTAGCTTTCGCGAAAGCGTGATTCCATCAGTACCATCAATACGAGTCTCATTTTGAGACCATATCACACTATCAATACCTATAGTGTTATCATCTATCAAAGAAATTTGTACCGCATCCTCTTCACTCCAGTTCGATTTTGAATTGGTAATCTCAAGTTTGTAATTTTCTTTAAAAGTTTCTATGTCTGTTTTACAGCCTGATAATAAGAGGGCTGCAACAATCAGAAAAACCGAATAGTTCCATTTCATAATGTCTTTTTAACAAAGCGAAAGATAGCCATAAAAATGGATGAGAAAAACCTTTGTGTAACTAAAACTAGACTGTATATTTGCAGCTGGCAAGTCCTACACAACTAGCTCCTGTTGAACTCCTCCAGGGCGGGAACGCAGCAAAGGTAAGCGGTCGTAGCAGTGTGATGTAGGTAGCTTGCCTTTTTTTATGCCAACTACCCAAATGTAAGTACCTCATTTAAAAGTGATTATGAAAAAAGTAGTCCTCGTTACAGGTGGGTCTTCTGGAATAGGAAAATCCATTGCTCTATATCTACAAGAAAAAAAATACACTGTCTACGGTACGAGTAGAAATCCAGACAGCTATCCAGATAGTCCTATAAGTTTACTAGCACTCGATGTTCAACATCAGGATTCTATAAATCTGGCTGTTAAAAAACTCATAGAGAAAGAAGGACAACTAGATGTTTTAATCAACAACGCTGGGGTAGGAATTACTGGTCCTATGGAAGAAACTCCTATCGATGAGATAAAAAACGTAATGGAAACAAATTTCTACGGTCCATTGAGAGTTCTACAAGCTGTTTTACCTCAAATGAGAATCCAGAAAAGTGGTCGGGTTATAAATATTACGAGTATTGCTGGTTATATGGGATTGCCTTATCGCGGTATTTACAGCGCTAGTAAAGGAGCTTTAGAAATTGCAACAGAAGCATACCGTATGGAATGTGCGCATCTTAATATTCATTTCAGTAATGTAGCGCCAGGAGATTTTGCTACTAATATAGCCGCTGGGAGATTCCACTCACCAGTCATTTTAGGAAGTGACTATGAAACAGGTTATGCACATACTTTAAAACTTATTGATGAGCACGTAGATGGTGGCAGCGATCCTATGGAAGTAGCTCATAAAATATATGAAATTCTTCAAAAGAAAAATCCAGGCATTCACTATAAGGTAGGAAGCTTTTTACAGAAGTTTTCTGTTGTATTAAAGAAGATACTTCCTGAGAAGCACTATGAGAAAATGCTGATGAAGCATTATGGTCTTTAGAATTGATTCGATTCTGATTTCACAAAGGAGGAACGCTAGCTATCTTTCTTAAAAGGTTCTAGCAATTGCTCGTGAAAAGCAGCTGGATAATTGTCATCTCCAGGGAACCCTAACTCCAATTCTGCTTGATGATACGGCATATGCGCGGTTCCAAACATATAATCCCATAAACTTAGAGAAAGACCATAGTTAACTCCGTACTTCTGTTCTGCAGGAATTTTTTTGGCATGATGCCATAAATGCATTTTAGGATTGTTCAACACATATTTTAATGGTCCATAATCCCAATTGAGGTTGGCATGATTCAAATGACCTATAAAAACGGCAATCATGTGGATCACTATAAATTGTTCAATACCAAAACCTATCATCGCAAGTGGTATATATTGCAAGGCTTTATAGATAATCGTCTCCATAAAATGAAACCTAAATTGAGCAGCAAACCCCATTTCCTTAACGCTGTGGTGCACTTTGTGAAACTCCCATAAGAAAGGAACTCTATGCAAGAGTCTGTGAATGTTCCATTGAATAAAATCAGCTATGACAAACATAATCAATAATTGTAACCAAAATGGAAAACTACCTACCTCGATAGCAACAAGATTGTTAATGCCTATACCAGAGAGTCCATCGTTAAATAATTCTACAAACACATCAGAGACCGCATTATAACCTACTAAAGAGAATAAGAAGAAATTGAAAAAAAGGTAAAATAAGTCCAGCCAGAAGTCTTTGCGCAAGACTTTTTGCTTCTTGCGCCACGGCAACCAAACTTCTAGAGTAAATACCAATATAGAAACTACCAGCAACCAGTAAAAATAATTGGTCCACGAGGGATTCATTATTTCTCGCCAGAGGTAAGAAGCGTATCCATTAAAAGAATTGCCAAAAATTTCTAGGTACTTTTCCATGTCAATTGTAGTCGTATTTAAGATGTAAAATTACTATTTTTCATGTTTACGATAACGATGTATCATATTAGAAATTTATAAGGTCATAAAATGAGCTTCTTATTTTATTTTTACAGAATAAATTTTGTTTTATGAAACAGCTCCTCTTTCTCTTTTTGATTTTATGGATATTTTCTTCTTGCAAAGAAAGTGCTCTAGTAGAAAAAGTCGGTGCAAAAGAACCCGCTTATTTTGACTGGAGCGCCGCAAATGTATATTTCCTGTTAACCGATAGATTTAATAACGGTGATACTTCAAACGATAATCTCATTAAAAGAAACGAAGAAACTGGAAAATTGAGAGATTTTAAGGGAGGTGATTTTGCTGGCATTATTCAAAAAATAGACGACGGTTATTTTACTGATTTAGGGGTCAACGCTATTTGGTTAACTCCTATATGGGAACAAATTCACGGCAGGGTAGACGAGGGCACTGGATTTACCTATGCGTTTCATGGTTATTGGGCAAAAGACTGGACGGCAATAGAACCATCTTACGGAACGATGGAAGAGTTTAAATTGCTAGTTGAAAAAGCACATCAAAAAGACATTAGAATACTACTTGATGTGGTTATTAATCATACAGGCCCTGTAACAAATATAGATCCAATATGGCCAGAGGAATGGGTACGCACTGGTCCTGATTGTTCTTATCAAGATCAAAGTACAGCGGTTACTTGCACGCTGACTAATAACTTGCCAGATATAAAAACAGAACGCACACAAGAAGTAGAACTGCCAGAGGCTCTAGTTAAAAAGTGGAAAAAAGAAGGCAGATACGATCAAGAAGTAAAAGAACTCGAAGCCTTTTTTGCAACTTCAGGTTTAAAAAGAATTCCTGTAAATTATTTGATCAAATGGGTAACCGATTATGCTCGTGAGACAGGTGTGGACGGTTTTAGAATCGATACCGTTAAACATGTGGAAGAATCGGTTTGGGCTAGGTTTAATGAGCAAGCAAGATTAGCTTACGAAGAATGGAAAAAGAACAACCCTAAAAAAGTCATTCACAATGATTCATTTTTTATTTTAGGAGAATTATATGGTTACGAGGCTAATAAGGGAAGATCTTATCAGTTTTCTAGCGGTCCAGTGGATTATTTTGATTCAGGTTATGATGCGATGATCAACTTCGGATTTAAAAACCATGCCTCTCAAGATTATAAGTCGCTGTTTAAAAAGTACGATAGTATTAGAAGAAACATGCTCACAGAAACGCCTGGTCAACCCGCTTATTTTATGAATTATATCAGTTCTCATGATGATGGACAGCCTTTTGATCCTACAAGAGAAAAAGCGATGGAGTCTGCTACTAAATTATTACTTACTCCTGGTATGTCTCAAATCTATTACGGCGATGAAATAGCTCGTTCTTTAGTAATAGAGAGAACTGAAGGAGATGCTACATTAAGATCTGTCATGGACTGGAAAAATTTGAATCAAGAAGTTTTAAAGCATTGGCAAGTATTAGGAAGGTTTAGAAATAAGCATAAATCAGTAGGAGCAGGAGCACATTTCTCTCTAGAATACAAAGGAGAAGGAACTCTAGCTGCGAGATTCTATAATAAAAACAATCAGGAAGATATCGTGTTGATAGGAGCAGGATTACCTAATGGGTTGCTTGAAATAGAGGTGAAAAAGGTGTTTCCTAAATCATCTCGATTGCGCAATGCGTATACCATCAAAAAATTACCTGTGGTGAATGGTAAAGTTACTGTGATGGTAAAGAATGGCGTGGTTTTGTTAGAGAAGTTGTAGTCAATCGCCCTCCTTTAAATAGGAATAGCTTAGAAATTCTCTTAATAGCAATTGGAATAGAATGCTGCTTCCAGAATCCTAGAATAGTTGATTATAAAATTTTAATAGTGGACAAGCTTTTGCTTTAAATTTATCATGGATCTGTTGGAGTTCTCTCGATCAATTTTAAATACATATTTTCTTTGGGAGATAGGTGAATGTCAATGGGGTTTGTACAAGAGTAAAAACACACTGGAAACAGCCAATTTTTATTTTCCATCCGACTAGATTTTTTTGCGTGAAGAATGCACAGGGTAGAATTTTGCAGAAATATCGTAGTGGTAGATGTGGCATGTAAATAGGGAGGTGAAATTGAAATTCACACAAAATTCTAACATCTCATCTATCTTTAGGAGCTTAGCTATTTGTACTCGTTTGGCTCACCTTTCCCATCCCAGAAATTTATTCTAACAAATTGTCAGGGACTGAGGAAAGGAGCTTTGGAATGTTGAAAATAAAAAAGGCAAACGGCTCTTGGTCGAGACTTGTATCTGACGCTTTTTTTATGTGATCAAGGTGCAGTGGCATTAGGTAATTGGTGTTTACAAAGCAGTAAAAATCACAAGGGTAGTAAAATTCCTTTGGGTGGACGACACTGAAAAACTCCAGAAGAAGCGATCACATCTTTGAAATTCAATACTAATTATTCCGCTTTCGCGAAAGCGGGACCCACATAATCTCCAATCAATATTCTATCTTTAAAGATTCAATCAAACTTTAAAGATGAAGTACTATTATTACGCGCTGCTATTATTAGGTAGTACAGGTTGTAAAGATCTAAGTGTTCCCGATCTGTCTATTGATGAAAATACTACTCAAAATGAAGTTGTAAAAGACAAGATCCCAACACCAGAACTTAACTTGCAGCAGGCAAATAACCTGGCGCAGTTACCTCTACATTGTATAGAAACAGAGTATCCTAATAAAATGGGGCATGTTACGGCTGGACCTGAAGATCAAAAAAGACCAACGGTGCAACATCCAGTTTTTTATGGATGCTTTGATTGGCACAGTGCGGTGCATGGATATTGGAGTGCGGTAACCTTGATAAAGAACTTTCCAGAACTGGAGAAAAGGGAAGAGTTGCTTCAAAAGATCCAAAGAAACCTAACCAGCGAAAATATAAAAGTAGAAATTGCTTATTTGAATACTAAAGACAACAAAACCTTTGAACGTACTTACGGTTGGGCTTGGTTGCTCAAATTACAGCAAGAACTGGACTCTTGGGAAAGTGAGCATGGAAAAGAACTCTCTCAAATCCTACAACCCTTATCTGATGTGGTTGCTGATCGTTATGTAGAATATTTGCCTAAATTAAATTACGCGATCCGTGTTGGGGAACATTCTAATACAGCTTTTGGAATGGCATTTGCTTATGATTATGCTGTTCATGCACAAAACCAAGCGTTGAAATCGGTTATAGAGGAAAGGGCAATAGAATTTTATCTCCGTGATGCAGACTGTCCTATCTCGTGGGAACCCAGTGGTTATGATTTTCTTTCTCCTTGTTTAGAAGAAGTAGATATCATGAGACGAATTCTTCCCGCAGCCGATTTTCATAATTGGATCAAAGAATTCTTACCCAATATTGAAAACGGGAAACTAGAGATAGAGATCGGCAAAGTTTCTGATCGCAGTGACGGGAAATTAGTTCATATAGATGGATTGAACCTCAGTCGTTCTTGGGTATTGTATGGACTTGCCGCTCAATATTCAGAATACAACAATCTCACAGAAATTGCAGATGCTCATAGCACCAACACATTACCCAATCTCGTGGCAGACGATTATGCTGGAGGTCATTGGTTAGGGAGCTTTGCTATTTATGCACTGCAAAATGCCGAAAATGTTCCATAGAATATTTAAAAATATAGGTCCAGCGACATTAATTGCGGCAGCATTTGTAGGTCCAGGAACGGTGACTCTTTGCACGCTTGCAGGAGCAAATTATGGGTACAGCCTATTGTGGGCCATGTTGCTGTCTATTTTTGCCACCATTATTCTCCAAGAAATGGCAGCTCGATTGGGATTGATAACTGGTCAAGGATTGCCAGAGATTCTAAGGAGTGCGATTTCTAATAAATTCATTAGAATAACACTGATTGCATTGGTTCTTGCAGCGATTGCGGTAGGAAATACAGCTTATGAAGCGGGTAATTTAAGCGGCGGCGTTTTAGGCTTGAACATCATTTTTGGGGAGCAGTGGTATTTTCCTTTGCTGTTGGGAGCTATTGCCTTTGGTTTGCTTTTTTATGGCAATTACAAAGTGCTAGAAAAAGTACTTATTACACTAGTTGTAATTATGGGCATCTCGTTTATAGCCACTGCAATTGCTATAGGTCCAGATATGCAACAAATCTTTAAAGGACTTTTTACCCCACAAATTAATAGTAAAAACATCCTGACCATAGTTGGATTGATAGGAACGACAGTTGTTCCCTACAATTTATTTCTCCATGCTTCATTAGTAAGTGAAAAGTGGAATACATCTAGCGATTTAAGTGCAGTAAGAAAAGATACCATCATAAGTGTTGTGCTTGGAGGACTGGTTTCTATGGCAATTATTATTGCGGCAACCGCTTTGCAAGGAACGGATATTTCTGGTGGTGAGGCTCTTGCCGCTGCACTAGAGCCTATTTATGGATCATGGGCAACTTATGTATTTTCCATAGGTATTCTGGCCGCTGGAATTACAAGTGCTATTACTGCGCCGCTTGCTGCGGCATACGTAGTAAAAGGATGTCTGGGCTGGAAAGGAACTATGAAAAGTGGGCCGTTTAGAGCCGTATAGATCTTTATTTTAGTCGTTGGAATTATCTTTTCCAGTATTGGGTTAAAGCCGCTGGAAATCATCACCTTTGCTCAAATTGCTAATGGATTGCTTCTTCCTATCATTGCAGTTTTATTGCTATGGCTGGTGAATCAGAAGTTATTAAGTCCATATCAAAACAAGACTTGGCAAAACATCATGGCTGTTATAGTCATTATTATTGCGGTTTTACTTGGTGCAAAAACACTTCTTAAAGTCTTTGAAATTATATAAATTTATATGAATGAAAACTATCGATTTAAATTGCGATCTAGGTGAAGGAATGGCAAATGACGAGCGCATCATGTCATTTATAAGCTCCTGCAATATCGCTTGTAGTGGACATTTTGGAGATGAGAGATCGTTAAAAACAGCTTTGCAATTGGCCTTTAAATACGGTGTAAAAGCCGGTGCGCATCCATCTTTTGAAGATCAAGAAAATTTTGGTCGTGTGTTTATTGATATTTCTAGATCTCGTTTTCGCGAAAGTCTAACACAACAAATACACCTCTTTCAGAAAATAGCAAGACAAGTAGGAGTAGCTTTGCACCACATAAAAATGCATGGCGCGTTGTATCATGCTGCGGCTTATCGAGAAGATTTTTCGGAGTGGTTGGTAGAATTGATGATGGAAACCTATCCGAACATACTTCTTTATGTACCACCTAATTCGTTACTGGAAAAAAAATGTAAAGCACATAGAATTGCTTATAGGCGAGAAGGTTTTGCAGATCGATGTTATGATGTAAATGGCAAACTGGTAGAAAGATCGCAACCAAATGCCTTGATAAACGATTACAAAACCGCTGCAGCTCAAATAGAAATGCTTGTAAAAAATAAAAAAGTAAGGACTCCAAACGGAATAGAAATCATTCTGGAAACAGATACGATTTGTATTCATGGAGATAATATGGAGTTGATGAAGGATTTTGAAAAGTTGGTCATTGATTTGAAGTCTAAAGGAATTAAAATTGGATAAAAAGCTTCTTACATATCATGCCTACAACGAAAAGTCATTGTTGATTTCATGGCCAGAAGAAACGCTGGAGATGATTTCCAAGAGAACCACAACGGTTAGGCAAATCAACAAACTTTTCAACGAGCAAATCGTTATCAATCATGGCGCCTATTCCATTTTAATTTTATGGGAAACCGAAATTAATCACAAAAGTGTCATTGCTCTACTCGATAAAAAACTCCAAACTAACAAACTTTTAAAAGAAACTGGTACGTTATGGAAGCTGCCTATTTTTTATGAATTAGAGGAAAGTGTAGTAAAAGCCTTCAAAAATAAACTCACAGTGGAAGAAATTATTGATCGTCACAATAAGGCAACTTATCAGGTTGATTTTATAGGCTTCTTGCCAGGCTTCCCTTATTTAAGAGGATTAGATGCTCGCCTGCAAATCTCTAGAAAGACAACACCTTCATTACAAGTGTCATCTGGGTCTGTAGCCATTTCAAATGAATATTGTGGTATTTACCCATCTCAAAGTCCTGGTGGTTGGTATGTATTGGGAAATTGCCCGCTGGATATGTTTGATGTGGCTAGAAGGTCACCCAGCTTATTAAATGCTGGAGATCAAGTCAGCTTTTATTCCGTTTCTAAACAAGAAAAGGACCAATTGATCGCACAACGACAAGCAGGAACCTTAGAACTAGAAAATTTTAAAAGCCATGCCTAGTATAACCTTACTCCATGCAGGTTTTTATAGTTCGATTCAAGATCGGGGAAGAAAATCTCATCGACATATAGGAATACCACATAGTGGTGCGATGGATCAATTCTCAGCAGATTTTGGTAATTCGTTATTGAATAATTCTCTGGACGCGGCAGTTATGGAAATTATTTTACAAGGAGGTACGTATTTATTTTCTCATTTCACACGTATTGCCATTACAGGAGCAAAAGCATCTATAAGGATTAATAATACACTGGTGGAGCAGAATAAGGTGCTAGAAATAAACGCTGGGGATCTATTAAAATTAGGTGCAACTACTTCTGGTAATTTTATATACCTAGTCATAGCGGGTGGTTTTTTAACCGACACAATTTTAGGCAGTAAATCCTTTTACACTAAAATCACCAATAAAGGTAAATTAAATGCACGCGACACAGTACCCTTTCAAGAACATATCATGGATTCGTATAAAGGAGCGTCTTTTTATAACCACCAAGCAGACACCTCGTTTAGATGTTATTCAGGACCAGAATTTAATTTGTTGAATAGAAATCAACAAGAAAAACTATTAAATACAAGTTTTAGCATTTCAAAAGATTGGAACCGTATGGCTTTTCAATTAGAGGAAAAATTATCCAATAGTCTGCTACAGTTAAAAAGCAGTCCCGTACTTCCAGGAACAGTGCAGCTTACTGCTAATGGTCAACTTATTGTATTGATGCGCGATGCGCAGACTACGGGTGGTTATCCTCGGGTATTGCAGTTGGAGGAGAAATCAATTTCTAAAATATCACAAAAAAGAGTAGGAGAACAGGTGGATTTTATTGTAACGTGATTAAAGTTTAACTTCTATAAATAACTTTTATAAGGAGCTCTGATCTTTTCCTTAGGAAGGATTTCAGGCTTATCTTCCTGATCATCTATAGTTTTGCGTTTGTAATCGCTGTATCCGTTTTTTGATATTATTAAATCCATTTGCTTTTTTTACAAATATAATACTATGCTTGCATAGTATTATATAAATATTTCTTAATATTTAACATGTAAAACGATAGTATTCTAAAATTTAAGTTCTAATTATTAAAAGATTAGTAAATAAGTGTTTATTTTTAGAATGAGAGAAGGTTAACTTTAAGATTACTTAAAGAATTCTCTAATTTAGTAATACCATCACGGACAGATAAAACAGTAAAATATGGAGGTTAGAGGTCGCTTTAGTGCTATAAAAAAGATAAAATGGTGTTGCACTCAAAACAGCTCGATTTCTGAATTTTCAGTTGTTTCTTTTATCTCTGTTATCATTGCAAACTTGATTTAAGTTATGCCTTTATTTAATAGTAAAGGTTACGTGTTTCAAAACCTAAATGCTTGGGATAGACATCAACTAGCTGCTTGCTTTTCATAGACCACATTTTGTTCTCCGTATTTTTTTAAGTAGGAGCGTATGATCTGATTCGTATGGTAATTTGCTGCTTTGCGGTCTAGAAAGTCTTCACAATCTTCTATTGTAGCGATAGAAGCCTGCTGGTCTAAATATCCATATCCTTGATATTCTCCATCTTTTACCATCACAAAGCAAGATTCTTCAATAGTCCGACCAGATTGTTTGATGATGTAGTTGGGGTTTTGATTGTGCAAAGATGCAATGGCTTGGTTGGCTCTTATATTATACAGGGATACCAACTCTGTCTTTTTACATACACCTTTACAGTTTTTGAGTTTGTAATGAGAAGTGCAATCGGTTTGAGTTTTAAAACTACAATATCTAGGACATAGATTAAAGTCTGCACATAGTTGTTCTAATTGCTCTACGGCATGTGCTCGATCGTAATGAGTCACTATAGAATAGTCATAAGATTTAACTAGTCCTACGGCAAACTGAATCACGCCCAATTGGTTTTTATAATGCAAGATTTGGTAAGCAGCGCGAGGTTTTTTTTGAGCGCTATTAAATTTTGGGTAGTACTGTTTGATTAGATCTGCTTCTTGTAGTAATGCTACGAGTTCATTACCAGTAGGAATGTGTTCTATATAATGAATCTCTTGACACATGAGATACGATTTACTGGTCTTAGAATAAAAATGTGAAAGCACGCGTTTTTTTAAGTTGATGGCTTTCCCTACATAAATAACTTTACGCGCTTGATTTTTGAATAAGTAAACGCCAGGAACATCTGGTAAATCATGAAATTGGGTGCGGTCTAAATGTGGAGGAAATGTTCCTTCTTTATTCGTTCCTTTAAGAAATTTAGAAAACTCAGTTCCATTCTGATCTATTTCTAACAATCGTTGAAATAAGGTTACCGTGGCGTCTGTATCTCCTTCAGCGCGGTGTCTGTTTTCTAGAGAGATTCCTAACGAGAGGCACAATTTCCCTAAACTATACGAATTCATTCCAGGGATTAATTCTCTGGATAGTCGTACCGTGCAGAGCTTTTTACGCTTAAAATCGCAGCCCAAACGTTTGAATTCATTGCGTAGGATGTTGTAATCAAAGTTGACATTATGGGCTACAAAAATAGAATCTCGCGTCATGCGCTCAATTTCTTCAGCCACTTCAGAAAATAAAGGAGCAGCAGCTACCATTTCATTATCAATACCAGTGAGTCCAGTTATGAAATCTGGAATCAGACTTTCTGGATCGATGAGTGTGGTGTATTTTTCAATTACTTCACCACCCAACATGCGCACGATACAGATCTCAGTCATGCGATTATTGCTCATTCTGTTGCCGGTAGTCTCAATGTCTACCACGCTATACGGTTGTTCTTTAAAATTCACTAAAGGATATATTTGGAAATATTCCAAAATTATGGAATAACTCCTAATAAAGAGGTGTAATTGTCTTTTTTAACAGTGTTTGTTTTCATTCCGCTTTCGCGAAAGCGAGATAAAATAGGTATAGCATGTCCATTTTCTGGCCTAATTTTTTAAGTCACTCCTATTTTTATGTTGCCAAAGTTTTGTTCTAGGAAAAGGCAGTCATAATTCTAAGGCAGTTACAGGTTTTAGAATATCTCCATTTTGTGGTCTCGATAATTATTGCGGGGAGTAAAGCGATATATGGCTGGTAAATTAGCTTTAGGTATAGGAGTAGATACCGATAGTGATCGGGAGAAAGACCATTTTAACAAACATCGAGAAAGATTCCAAGCGATACCGCTCTAAGCTTTATGACATGTTAAATAGCATCGAGGCAGTTCCAAGTGATTTCCCGTTCCCTTTGATGTTTTTAAGTTTAATTCTGAATTCGAATTTCTTTTTAATTTTTAAAAAAAAAGTAAAAAGAAATTCCATTACCTAAATAAATCCAGAAAGGCCTGTTTATAGGTTTTAGTAATCGGGACGCGGTAATTTTCTCCTAGTACTACATAACCTTCGTTTTCAAAAGCTCTAACAGCTTTTATGTTTACGATATGGGATTTATGACATTTGAAAAAATAGTCGTCTAAATAGTCGCTAAATTTACCTAGATTGTAAGAGCTGGTTAATGTTTTACCATCAATAAGGTGAATTTTTGTGTAGCCGTCATATCCTTCTAGATGGATCACTTCTTCTTGTGGGATAAAAGAAATCCCTTTTTGAGTAGGGACTTTTAATTTGTGATCGCGGTCTATAATTTTGTTGAGTAGTTCTACCAGATTTGCGTTAGAGTCGGTAGCTTTTTTTTCAATATTATCAATGGCTTTATCGATGGCTTTTTTGAGTTCATCTTTATCCACCGGCTTGAGGACATAGTCTACTGCATTATTCTTCAAAGCTTCTAGCGCATATTTATTATAGGCGGTAGAGAATATCACCTGAGAGGTGAGCGTAGGAATATGCTGTAGTAGTTCAAATCCAGTCATTCCGGGCATTTGAATATCTAGGAATACTATATCTGGAGCATTTTCTATGATGGACGTAATGGCTTCTTTAGGCTCTTGAAAGGTGGCAATAACTGCTACTTGATTTCCTGCTTTAACAACTTTTTTATGTAAGTTTTGCAGTGCAGAGAATTCATCATCTACTAGTATGGCGCTATATTTTTTCATAGGTCAGTCTTTTAAGTAGGAAGCATACTTTGTGGCCTTTATCTTCTTTTTCTGGAAAAGCCTCTTTGTGTTCAACGGTTATTTCCCAAACCCCTGTTTCTTGCAAAAATTTTAAACGGTCTTCTAGTACAGAGGTAGATTTTAATTTATCGCCTTCTTTTTTAACTTGATATCCTTTACCATCATCTTGAATACTTATTTGAATTTCATTGTTGCTTATACGCAGGAACTTTAATAGTACTGTTCCTGTTGTTTCTTTATGAAAGACACCGTGATTAACCGCATTTTCTACAATGGGTTGAAGTAACATACTGGGTAACTTATCGGTTCGATCTAACTGTGGATCTATTTCAAAAATATAATTGAGTTTGCCTTTAAAGCGCAATTGTTCTAATGCTAAGTAGTTGCTAAGCAACTGTATTTCTCTTTCTACGCTTACCAATTGTTCTTTTGAGAGTTCAAAAAACTCTCTAATCAAGCGAGAGAATTTCACCAGATATTTATCTGAAGTCTCAAAATCATTTTCATTAATGTAGTATTGAATAGCAGTAAGAGAATTAAAAACAAAATGCGGATTCATTTGCGAGCGCAATGCTTTGAGTTGTAATTCTGATAATTTTTTAGAACGCAGTAGTTCTTCATTACGTTTTTTTTCGGCATTACGGCTGAGGTATTTTGTACTTGAAATGACTATAGCCACTAGAAGAAGTACCCATGCCAAATAAAATATCCAGCTTTGATACCATCTAGAAGTTATTGTAAAATCAAAACACCTAATCAATTCACCATTTTTTATTTGCAGCTGGTATTGATCTGGATTTAAATCAGAAAAAGTAAGATTGCTGGATGTAGTGGAAGTCCATTCTTTTTGACTGGGAGAAAGTTTGAATTGATAAGAAAGTGTGGCGTTGGGTCTGTAATCAATAGTTTTTACAATAAAATTAAGATTGTTGTTTCCTGAGTAGGATTCACTAGCTCCAGAATGTACTGTTTTACTTTTATAAGTAGCTTCTTCAATGTATATATTCACTAATCCTGCGGTAGGTTTATAATCCAGTGGTAAATGAATAATGCCTTGATTAGTAGCTATTAGCAATTTATCTTCTAACTTCTCTACACCGTTAATTTTATTTGTGGGGAGTCCATTAGTAGTATTCCAGATGTGTTTGAGTTGAAAACTATCCCTTGCAAATTCATAATGATAAATCCCTGCGTTTGTCGGTAAATAAAGTTCTTGGTTTTCAAAAAAGGCATGATCACAAGAAAGAAATTCGCTTTTTTCTAATAGTTGTATGTTTTTTAAATCAGTGAGATAAGCTCCATATCCGTCTGTAGTAAGTAAGAGTTGATCTTCGTTGATTACAGTAATGCCATTTATTGGATATGCAAATTCTTTATGTACCTCATCTAAGTCTTCAATTTCACCATTTATCAACGTTTTTAATCCAGTAGAAGTTCCTATAATAAGCTCTTCTTTAAAAACAGTTAAGCAACGTGCTCCAGGTTGCATATATACGTCAGCAATATCCATGCTGAAGGGGTTTAACGCTGATATCCCTGCGGTTTGATGACTGTACAGTAAATTTTTATGATACACAACTGACCGTGCGAGTTCGTTTTTAAAAGGAAAAGTAAAGGTGAGTCTTTTTCCTTTGTGCAGTGTAATAATTTCATGATCGGCCAAGTAATATTTAGTATCTGTTTCTTCTATATAAGCAATGTCGTATAGAAATTGAGCAGATGCTAGGTCTTTAATAAATTCACCTTGTTCTTTATCGTAAACGTAAAATCCTTTATCATTTATGATCGCATAAATAGAGCCATTAACTTTTTTAACATCATTTACTTTTAAATGAGGAAATTCTTTTTTTATTTGAATCTCATTGATATTGTATTTATAAATACCATTAGATAAAGTGGCAGCCCAAATATTATTTTCTTTATCAATAACTGAATTGTGCGACTTAATAAACGACGGGATGTGGTATACTTCTTTAACGCTTAAATCGCTATCTAAGACACCTACCACATTTTTACCTGTAATTTGAACCTGATTGTTAACTAGGTTCAACCTGGCCAGCTCTAGTCGTTGCGTCTTTAATTGTTCTTCATAGCTAAAGCTCTTTAATTTTCTTGAATTTAAATTCAGTAAGTTGTAAGAATATTCTGTAAAAGTAAAATAGAGACTGTCTGTAAGCTGGCCCCGATGGTAATTATTGTGTAATACGTTAGAGACTTTTAATTCAAGCGTCGTATTATTTTTATCAGTAATAAAAAATTGTTCCTCATCGTTTTCACTTATTGATTGAAATGTATCACCTAATAACGGAACTGAAAAAGAGAATTGAGGGTTGCCAGGGGTAAGATGCCATTTTTCATTTTTCAATTGGTAGGCATTTGTAGAACCAACTATTAGTAATTCGGTACCATTAAAATTTGCATTTGTAGGGCTCATTATTTGATCATTCACCGACGGAAAATTAAAGACTTTATCCTCAAAAATATAACCCAAACTTTTACTCTTTGCTCCGTACCATATTTTACCATCATGTGCTGGGAAAAGATTCCAAACATCGTTAGTCGGTAAACCATCCTTAGTGGTAAAAATTTTGAATTCGCTTCCATTAAATTTTACGACGCCTTCGTCAGTGGCTATCCATATAAAGCCATTGATGTCTTGAGTAATTTTATAAACATGATTACTAGGCAATCCGTCTTTTTCAGAATAGTTGGTATATACTTGAGCAGGACCTGAAAAAGCCCAGATACATAAAAAAAAAGCTAACCATGTTTTAATCATGACACTATTTTACGACTATTTCCTCACTTATCTTAGATTGCCATCCATCAGTTGTAAAGACTTTTACGGCATAGGCATCGTTTTTGTTACCGCTTTCGCTAAAACTTAATTTCAATGATCTATCGTGCTGCACCAGTTGGCCTTTTTTATTTTTTTTATAAATAACAAAAAAGGTATTCTCATTTTTAGTAGGGTAATTCCAGGTAAGCGTTACCTTATTTTTATCGCGTTTTACCTTTAGGTTTTCTATAGAAGGGCGCATCCCATTATAGTAAGCTTTTCCTTGAACAGGGAAAGCATATTTTGAAACGTTGCCACTATCATCTATTGCTCTTATACTGTAATAGTATGTTCGTCCTTTTTCTACTTGAGTATCGTTAAATTTCGTTTGTCCTTTTTCTAGATTTATAAGTTTTACCCATGGGTCCTTCATAGCTGTTTTACGATAGAGAATTTGTTCTATCACATCAATACTTTTACTTTGTACAAAAGAAAGGTCTATGCCATTTTCAGTAGATTTTCGGTCTTTAAAAATAGGCGTAGTTGGTGCTATTTTGTCAGGTCTTTTTACTTTTAAAATTTCTGATTTTAAAGAAGTATTATGGTTAAAATCTAATGCTTCTGTTTGATAATAGATATACGGAGTTAAAGATTTTAATGTTATCGTATCTTTAAAAATGGTTTGCACAGGATTTTTTAGACTGTCAGGTGATAAAAAACCTTCTTTAATTACAGAAAATTCATGCTCTGAAGCATTAGATCGATAAATTCTATAGCCCATTAGATCACTTTCTTTATTTTTCTTAACATCAATAGTAACTATTCCAAGAGAATCAATTTTACCGGATATAAAAACAGGTCGGATAGGAGCAATACTATCAATTAATGTAACCGAGACTGGAAAAGAGGAGCTTATGTTATTTGCTGTATCTACAGCTTGCACTAAATAATAGTTAGTTTTTCCTAACAAAAAACTTTTATCAATAAATTTTCTAGCAGAAGAAGGTAGTAATTTTTCATGGAGTATAGAGAACTGTCCGTCATTTTTTTCTGATCTTGAAATTGCAAATCCCTTAAAATCAGATGCAATAGGAGCGTTCATTTTCCATTCTACATGTACTTCATCTGGTTTTGCATGTTTAGGTTGTTTTAAGAATGGTTGTTGCGGTGGTGTCATATCTTTAGGCATTGCTGTTACCTCAGCAAATTGAACACGTTCACCAAAAAGTGTCTTTCCATAAAATCTATAGGTATATTTTTGGTAGTTAATTAAATTTTTATCGCTGAATCCTGTACGTTTATCCCCTTCATATTCTGCACCTCTTACCGCATAAATTGGAGCATTATTGAGAACTTTAGAAGCTCCATTAATGGTGCGTTCTACATCTATACCAGAAATATCTGGATGGTCTTTCCATACAAATCCAAGTTGTTGATCTCCCGTTTTTATGTAAACTTTATTTTCATAAGTACCACTTCTGTTAACAGCATTTAAAGTATATGGAATGGATTGTATTTTATAAATTGTTGATGTTCCAACTAATCGAACACGATACGTATAATCAATTCCGTTTTGAACTTCAGTATCTAAAAATGAAAAACCTAAACCTTGAGCGGCGACAGAATTTTTAACTGCGGTAAGTAAGGATACCATCAATTGAAAATCTTCAACAGCTTTTTGAGCTTTCAAGTCAGCAATACCAGCTGTTAAATCCATCAGTCCACCATTGTTTTCAAGAATTGCTAAGTAAAAATCTTGCGCTAATTCTATGTCATTGCTTTCTCCTTCACTCGTTGTAGATGTCATTGCAGCTGCCCATTGTGCTATTGAGTAAGGTTTTGTACGACCTATTTCTACAAAATCACTGCCAGTTCCAGTGGCTCTTTCTATAATAAAGCCAGATTCAAAAGCGAGTTTCATAGAACTTTTTCGATCGGGAAAAAAACGCAGTTCTACGGCGTTATTCACAAATCTACCTTTTGTTTTAAGGTAAGAGGTAGGTTGTTCTTGCGCTTTCGCAAAAAGGGAAACTAAAAATAAAAAACCAACGAATAGTGTGTATTTATTCATTTTTTTAATTTTAAAAAGTTGATGCTCCTGCAGTGACTGCTGTCATAGGTCCAGTACTAAATGTTTTAGTAATGGTTTGAGTTACTTGGGAACCATTATTTTTCAAAGCATTTATCCAATTTGAGCCCACATATTCTTTTAAGGTTGCAGTTACCGTAAATTTATACCTACGGTCATCTTGCAGGTTATTAACCACTGGATCAGGATCTGGTGGTAAGTTATCATAATCAGTATTAGAAGGTACAGGATAAGAAGTGATGCCACTAGGTCCAGAAACTGCTGGTCCAGCACCTGTCATTCCTGTTGCTGGTGACGAAGCGTAAACAGTTGCTGGTGCAGCAACACCAAACGCACCAAAACTGGGATATGCCGGCATTTCTGCCATAACTACAGGAGCCATTCCTAAAGGTGGTTGCTGTATATATAAGTACTCACCTAAATTGTTTTGCGATTGTCCAATGCTTAGATTTTCCCAAGCACTTGTTGTTTCATTTTCAATTTTAAGACTTTGAGTTTTCACCATTTTGAACGTACGCATTTCTACAGTTCCATTAGATTGTTGCTCACTGGCATCAAAAACAGCATCAGGTGTTAGTCCAAATTTTGCAATTACAGGTTGATCCAATGGATATTCAGCTCCTGGAGATGCTTTTACGTAAGTAATTAAAGCGTTTTGTTGCTCTGCTGCTGCGTCTCCCTGACTTACTGTTGCACCAGTACTTGCTCCGCCATTATTACAATAGGTACCATATTCAAAAGATTGATAGAAATTAAAACTTATGAGGTCATCAAATAGCCCAACTTCACCTTCCACAGCTCCAGCTGCATAATTAGGTTTAGGAAACTCTCCTACGATCCACGCACCAGCTTTTATAGAAGCTATATTAACAGACCATTTTGTGCTACCATTCTTTTTATACCTTTTTACTCCGGCAAACGCGGTTCCGTACATTCCTAATCCACCTTTTGCTCGATAACCATTGATCCCTAATGGTGTGAATCCGCCGCAACTTCCTACATATTGCATGTACGATAAATGAAGTTCAGCGCCAGCAGTTAAGTCCCAGTTTAGTACATGCTTCTTTTGGCCAGAATTGAAACTAGTTATTTTGTATTCTCCAGATTTGTCAAACATAAAACCAATTCCCATAGCAAAACCTTTTCCAGTCGCTGTGTTACTGCCTACACCACCAGTTCCAACACTAGATGCACTGGGATAGTTACCTACTGCACTGTAATAGTTATTCCTAAAGGTGTCTGTAAAACCGCCAGGAAAAGGAATTGTATTACCGAACATTAAATATTCATACAAAGAAACACCGCCTATATTAACCGTATTTAGATTTGCAGGTTCTCCAAATTTGAAAAACCACGTATTTTCTTTTCCATTTATGTCTAGTATTAAACTCATTGGCGATGGAGTAGAGATAGGTGGTGCATTAATACTTACATCTGCTGTTAATAGAAAATGCTTATTAGGAAAGTTATATGAAACACCTACCGCGCCGTCTATTTTAGCTTTACTACGATCTGTAATTTTTGCACCTACAAAAAAATCGCCTGTAAAAGCAATATTAGTCATTCCACCAGACCCCGAGAATGCAGCGAGTAATCCTACATCTGCATTAAAGGTTTCTTCTTTAGGTGTGGTTGCGATCACGGCGTTTGCCCTAAATCCTATTTGATCATAGTCTGGGGTAAAAGTAAAGTCGCTACCAGATGGAGTTGCGATCATATTCTTAAAGGCACCACCTCCAAAACCTCTAAAAGCGATTCCTGGCAAAAAAGTAATTCCTGGTGCAGGAAAAGTAGCTGCCGCTTCCACTCTCCAATACCGATACAAACCAGAATGGTTATAAGAAGTGTTACCAAACTCTGCCAAGGCACTTACTTTAATTCCTCCTGCTTTAAATTCAGCATCAAGTGTTCCTATACATCCATTACCGTATATAGGATGATCATTTCTAAAACCTATAGCACCGTTTATTTTTACAGCGGCAAGATCGGCAGTAACGCTTATAGAATCTATAACCACACCTATTAATTCTGGATCAAAGGTTTTTCCTCCACTCATTTTTGTGTCCGAAATAGCTCCTTCAATACCTAAGGTAGAACGGCCACCTATTTTTGAAGAAAGATTGAAGATCACATCAAAATTTAACTTTCCATGCATCAACTGATTGCCTGTGGTAGGCATCTGGTTGAATTCAATTTCTTCAATTGTTACTGGAAAATTAGCCATTTTCTTTTGTGGACTGGCAAAGGCCCAATTTCCTTGATCAAAGGTTAATTTATTAGTGGGTAAACTACTATCGTAGTCAAAGCCTAACCCTTCAAAGCCCAGTTCCATATTGATGTTATTTATAGGCCCTACCGATGCATCTTCCCAAGCAAAATCACCGTTGAGATCCATGGTAAAGGTTTTCTTATCCTTATCAAAGTAACCAGTTAAGTTAGAAGTTTCATCCAGCGTGAATAAACCACCACCAAAAAGATCATTCTCAATAGGCTGGTCTGGTTCTAGTATAATTTGAAAATTATTATTCTCTGCTGGATCTAACGGATTATTAAATAAGGCAGTGTAAGCCAGTGAGTTTTCTAATCCATTCCCTTCATTTACAGGAATTGCAATTCGGCCTTCTACACCAGCTTCTAAAAAGTTGCTAGACAAAATTTCTAAGTAAACACGATCTATACTGGCCACCATATCGCCTACCTCGGCATCACCAAAGGCAATGAGGTTTTCTACTTCTGCTTCTAGCGTAATTCCTGTATCATCAATAATCATGTCATTGATACTTACTTCAATGGGATCTCCACCTGGGGTATTCATTTTATTAGGAGAGAATTTTACCGTTAATTCTGTCATATGGAACCCGTGAAACAGGTTGGTGGTTTCTCCAGAATAAATAGGAGGGAACGTAATTCCAGGTGCATTCATTGTGTCTGACCAGTCATATGAAATATCATCTACAAGAATGATAAAGTCATGACCACCAGTATTTGAGGGTGCGCCTGACTGTGCATCTGGAACGGTACTGGCAATGACAGATTCTTCTAGATTCCCTATGAGAACCAATCCGTCCCAAGTTGCACCAGAAGCGACAAGATTTGCTGTAGTTCTATTTGTACCATCATCTGCAACAGGAATTAACCATTCTCTCGTAAAGTGAACATCAAGCTCCATACCATAATTGGTGACACCTAGTTCGCCCCATTCTATATAACAGCCAGGATTATCTACGGTAGGTGCTTTAAATTCAAAAGTTATTTTCCCATTTACATTTCCTATTTCAATATCCTCAAGTAATTCTAATCGTTCTGGTGGCCATACTGGTGAAGAGATATGGTGTTGAATATTGATAGCTTTAAATCCAACAAGTTGTGTTGGTCCCCATTCTGCTGGAGTCGTTTTTGCCGCTACGAGATTGAATTCAGATTTAGAAGCTCTAAAAACCATCTCCGTGATGGCCAGTTGATCACCACTTGGGAAATTAACTCCTAGTGGCATTTTTACGGGTAATACAGCTCCAGTTATAGGATCGTAATCAATTTCCTGACCAGTCTCAGTAGAAATCCAGTCCAATACATTTTCTGCTTGAGGATGTGATATATTCACGCCGCCTACAACCCCAAGCGCCCAAGCAAGTGGGTAAACTGGAGCGGTATCATGAATTTGTCCCGTGATGATGCCAGTTACTAAATTGGTATCATCATCTATAGTAATATCTGTAAATTCTGTATGGATCTCTGTACTTAACCAGTTCACCATCGTAGTTCCTGTTCCAGAATAAGGGCCACCAGGATCACCTGTTATGGAAGTTACGGTAGTTGTGAATTCACCAATCCCTTCAATTTTTGTTCCCGAGAAAATCACATCTCCTAATGCGAGATCGCCAGTTCCTGCTGCCACATTTAGTTCTAGCCACTCTTCTGGTGTATCCACACAAACTGTAGTAACACATGCTTGTCCATCGCTAGAAGGAAACAAAGGGGTAATCGTAAAGGTGGCACACAGTTGATCTGGTATAGGATGATCAATAGCATAATCATGTACAAAAGGTCCTGCACCTACTATAGATTCTTCATTGTCCTCTGTATCCCAGTTTAATGTAACTACCATACTGTGAGTAGTAATGCTGTAGTTACTATTACAGTTTAATAAGTGATCACGATATGCAATAACGCCTCCTAGGGAAATCTGTCTAGGTTCATCAGTAGGTTGTGGTCTTAACAATACGAGTTCTGGTGGTACTGTTTCATCATCACACTCACATTCTTCCTCTCCGTTAATAGCATTATAAGCATCATGAGGTACAGGAACATCTTGAGTGAAGTAACAATCTATCCCTGCATTTGTATTGACAATATGAAAAGTTACTGTTACAGACTCAGGTAAAGGTTCTACATCATCTTCTAGCACGGTAAACATATGCGTGTTGCTAGGATCAGTCATAGCACCTGGTATATGCCATTCATGAGTTACAGTTCCCGTAAACATAGCTTCTTGAAGATTGATTTCTGGATGTCCATCTTCTCCTTCAGAACCGGTGAATATTTCATACGTCTTCATGCAATCTATAAGGTCTTGCAAGGCAGCTGGAGAACCAGGAATAGTTAACGTATGCTCATCACCAGCAACATTTACGGAGTAGTCTATGGTTAAGGTAGGAATAGATACAGGAGATGCATCTAAACAGGCACATTCTTCATCTTGTGCATCATCACTTCCTGGAGCTTCTAGCTCTTCTATTGCAGTTATCGTTTCCTCTGGAAGATCGATACAATAGGTTTTCTCACAAGAAACTAAAACACCTTTTACAACTCTATTTGCCTTATAAATAAAACACACTTGCGTAGGTGATTGATCTGCTCCTGCTTTACAAAAATAAGTATAGGAATGATCAGCGCTAGTGAACATGCCATCGGCATTATTAGTTAGACTATGAGCACCACCATAATCAATGTCTAAAAAAGTAGTTACATCAATCAGCTCTCCACCATCAGCTATTTCTGCTCTTAGCATCATGGTAAATGCTTGTACATTTCCTAATTCAATCTTTAAGGAATCATCAAGAGATGAATCAATGAAATTTACGACACTTTCAAAATCTGACTGTGATGGAAACTTACATCCTTTAGACCCAAATAATCCTTGCGTGTCTGCGAGATCGTCTTGGCCTTTTGTGTTTCCAGTCGTGTCATCTTCTTGACCTCTTGTATTTCCTGTAGTACCTCCTTCAGAACCTCTCGTCCTGTTGTTTTTCCCTCCAATAGTAAACACTCCATAATCCACAAAGCCATTATTCTGTGCGCGGTAAGTATTTCCTTCTTGCGTCATAGGTTTTATTCCCCAAACGTATTGTTGATCTTCGTCTGGAGCTTCTATATCTATGGGCCACGTAAATTGAGTACCTATAAGGACTTCTTCCTCGATAATAGGATAGTTGACACTAAAGGCCTGACTAGGTGTTTGTCCTGGCTGTACTTCACTAACTGCAATAAGGTAGGTAAGACCAGTTCTAGGATCAGGAATAGGGACTAAAGGGGTCCATTTAAACATAATAGAATTAATCAATATCGGATCAATCAAACGATTAGCCACTGGGTCTAACAATTCTGGCATTTGATAGTCTGTAATGATCATAGGACGGCATATTTGCTCAGGTCGTGTTAAACTGCGGCCTTCTCGATTTAATAATTCGATACAAAAGCTGTAGGAGCCAGGCGGTAATAAACCTGTACGAGAGATTTGATCTCTAAAACCGGTATCTATAAATTGGACTGCGTTGTACGGTATCAATTCATCTGCTAGAAAAGTTTCTGTGCCAAAATCGGCGACCATATACTGTACCGTTTCATCAGTGATTAATTTTATAGCACCATTTAATAATAGACTTACCCTAACCCGGTACTCTACAGCAGTTTGAGGAGACGGGTTAGTAACTGTAAGAATCGCTAGATCAGTTCTATTTACCCATTCACTCAATTCTGGTGTGGGATTTGAATCTACATTTAATGTAGCTTGTAACTGTGCATGTCCCGCTATAACTTGTAGTAGCAATAAACATAAAATAAAAACTCTTTTCATAATTCAGTTTTTTAGAATCGTTGCTGTACAGAAAACTGCACTCTATTTTGATCCAGAGAGGCATTAGGTCGAGAACTACCGTACTGGAAGTTAGAATACCTACACTGCAACTTCAGGGTTAATTTTTTAGTCCACTTATAGCTTATTTTGGCATGGAGACTTGTTCTATAGTCAGTAGTAAAACCGGGCATATCTATTTGTGCCATATTCACACCTAGAGATGGTGATAGTCTCTTATACAGTAATTTATAACTACTGGTGATACCATAATTAAGCATATTAAAATCACCAGTAGGTATTTGGTTTTCTAGATAAATGACCTGAGCACTTAACTGGAGTGGTGTTTTAAGAAAAGCCAAATTGTAGTTGCAGGAGTAGGTTGAATTTTCCGCTTTCGCGAAAGCGTTACTAACGACATCAAATTGCTCAAAACTGCTCGATGTGATATTAGTAGCAATGAGATGATTGTACTTCTCACTCTTCCAAGTGTAAACAGGTGAAATAGCAATGGAATTATTTACTAACTCAATGCGCTGGTTAAGAATACTAGCGTCGTTATTGAAACCAAAATTGCTGTAGTTTAAATTGATGGAAAACCCTTCGGTAACTTGTGTAAAAAGATTTGCATTAGAAATAACGCGCTTTGAAGAGGACAGTTTTGTGTTGTTGAGGTTATTGGTACGCACTCCGAAACTTCCCGTAAAATTCACTTTTTTATCAAATAAATTTAATCCAGTATTGATTTTATAATCCAGAATATCGCGCTCTATAAAACGGTATCCTACGGGAAGAAAACCTGGTCCTACATATTTTATCTCGCTACCTATTTGAAATTTTTCTCCTTGCCAGTCTATTCTTGAATGATGAGCAAAGTCTGCTGTAGAGCTAGCGTTTATGGTAATGTAGTCTCCTAGGTCATTGATAAACTCTGCATCTAGAACTCCGGTATTAAGTAAATCGCTAGTGTAAATAGAACCAGCAGTTTCTGTGCTGATTTTTAATTTTTTAAATATTTTAAACTCTGCATAAGGAGATAAGGTAAACCCTTCAATAGGATCAATACCTATAGGGGCTGTATTCACAGAGGTAATATCGTCCTCTATTTTCACCACATTAATAGTAAATTTTGAACCTTCTATTTTACCAACACCTATACGAGCAGCCACAATATTTTGTTCATAAGCACCAGGAATATTAAGGCTAATATTAGGTTCTATAGCTCGTTGTGATTTACCATAACTAGCAGATAGAATAAATTTACCTGGATTGATTTCTAAGCCAGCACCAAAAACGGGAATGTCACCAGTAGTAAGTACCGAGTATTGTGGTGTCTGTGTTCCTATAAATGCTTGTGCCCATTTGTACTTAGGATTGATACTTATGTTATTGGCAGGATTTTGAAGGTACTCGAGTGCGCTTTGGTCAGGAACGCTAGGTAAATTATAAAGCACTTCTTGATTGGTCACATTAACGCTAAGAGGTATACTGAAGTGTTTGCCAAATTTTAAATTAAGTTGCGCATTAAGTCGAAGAAGGTTTTCAGGATAACGAGGTCTGAATGAAGCATAGTTTTCTTCATGAAAATGATAGTAATCATAAAAGAAACCTATGCTTCCATTGAGTTGTACCAGTGATTTCTTTTCTTTTTCTTGTTGGGCAAGACAAACAAAACTCCAACATAAAAGTACAAACAATACACTTAGCAACCTTACAGAACTCTTTTCCATAATTGTTTTTTCTAAAGGTTATATAAGAAAACCGCGAGCGGTTTTGAGCTAAAATATGCGAATCCTAAAGTATAGTTCTAAGATGAGAATATGTTAAGGTTTTCTAAACAGGAATCTTTTCAATGAGCGAGTTGGTGGCTTGAACATGCCTGTTGATCAGATCAAAATATTAGGTTGTTTTTAAAAATAGTAGGAAAAGAATTCTGATGTAGGACCGATTTGCTTTTTAAATTTAGGTGAAGAACCGGATTTAAATTTTGCTCTCTTGATCAAATATATAAGCAGAGCTATGCTACGTTTCTGTTTTTATGAGAAAAGAGAAAAGTTTTTATGGTGTGCGTCATTTGAAGGCTATAGTGAAATGTCAGAGCGACTTCATAAATTATAATAGTGCTGCTTGGTAAAATTATTTAAATCAACGCACAGGGCAACAACTGTGATAGCGTTTCAAAGGGTATGGAGGTACTGCACGTTGCTTTTACTTCATAATTAACAAGAATACTTTTAATTATAGAGCAGCAATTGATTAAGATACACAGTTCACTTGTACTGATTTACTTATATGGATGAAGGTTAATTTTAAATCTTGAAGTAGTTAGCATCAAATGTTCATCCGTTAGCTGCCTGTTTTTGAGCACTTCGAGAATGTGGTATTTAGGCAAGCATAGCACAGTAGTGCGATGGGCAATATCAATTAGTGCAGGCCCGTCGCAGTTGATGGTACTAGTAAAATGCGCCCGATATTAAATATCTAAACCGTTCTGATAGTACCCCAATACTTTAAGCCGAAAAGTATACGTGTAATTCACATTTGTAAGGTTAATTCTTGCGCTATCAATATTGTTCTTGCTCACAAGATAGGCCGTGCTGTTAGAAACTCCTTTTTCAAACTGCACCCTATTGATACGGAAGGATTCTTCATATGCCTTTACTTGATTTTCTAAGATGGCGATTCGTGCTTTTGAAGTTTGTATAGAAATAAAGGCTTGCTCGATAATTTGATGGAGATTGAGCTTTAATTGTTGTAGAGCGATTTCTTGTTCTTTACTATTTATTTTTTCAAGCGCCACATTATTCTTAGCCCTAAAACCATTGAATAAAGGAACATTTAAAGAAAGCCCAATCACAGAATTAAAGTTATTATCAAATTGGTATGCAAACGATATTCTATTAGATTAAAATTCAGTTTGTGAACTCATCACAGAAAAGTCAGCACCGTTAACAGTTACAAAATCTGAGGTAGTTACGGTGTTGGTTCCTGTCTCCGTAAATAGTTGAGCTGCAATAGAATAATTGGTATTTAGGCTACTAAATAGATTAAGTACTGGAAGGTATTGAGCTCTTGCTATATCCACGCCTTTTGCTGGGGTAATAACTCTTCATTGCTGTGCCTTTAGATTGGGCATTACATCAAGTGCTTTGTTGTACATAGTTTGAGAAGTTTCATGTTCTAGATGTTGGTTTTTTATAATGGTCTGTAAGTTGAGTGGTGCATTGCGTTTGTGATTCATAAGGGTATTCAAATCTATAATAGAGGTGTAGACATTATTCTGACTCTGTAAAATAAATTCTAATCACTAGCCATTTGCTCTTGTAATCTAGCTGTGCTGCTGGGTTGTCGCTATCTTGTTCCTATCTTGATTTTAACAGTTTGAGCTGTTCCATGGTAGCTTCTTTTCGAGCTTGAGCTAATTGAAGAATATCGCGATTGTTGAGTACTTGTAAATAGGCAAGCGTTACATTTAAAACAACTTCTTGGCGCATTGCTTTTATGTCGTAATCTGCTGCTTAAGCGTTCAGTTTACTTTGTTTCCAAATGTTTATAAGTCTAAAGCCATTAAATATAGTAGCGTCTAATCGCAATCCATCATTTTTATTTTATGACACGTCAAAAAGAGAATACCTCCTATAAAAGCAACACCGAGTTTAACCAACAGCAATGCAAGGTACGTCAGACAATATACTTTAGGATACAACGATTACCGAAGAGAAAAACGGACAGACTATAGAACTATGCCACATGGCCTATTGGGATAACAAAAGAAAAAGGAATATGGGTTCATATCAAATGATTTCTTCTTGATTTCAGAAAAAACATGTGATTTCTATAACCACAGATGGAATATTGAAACGATGTTCAAGAGGCTCAAACAAAACTTTCCATTAAAATATTTCTTGGGAGATCACTAGAAAGCCATCGAGATACATATGTGGTGTGGACTTATCATACAGTTATTGATGATGGTAGATCAACATGTGTGAAAAAGAAGTGGTCATACTCAAATATGATTTCGATGGCAAGGTGACACCTTAATGAGCTATGTTGACCTGTTCACTTTTATGGAAAATCCAACTCAAAAGTGGTATGAGTTGACCAATATTCCGCCAGGTGTTCAGATAAATCTTTTCTGATAGGCACCATACTATTTTAAAACAGAAAATTACAACCTAAATATAACCGATTCAATAGCAAAAAGCTTTAATCCTTATTTTAACCGGACACTAATGATTTAAAATAGATATTTTAATGTGTTCTGCTTTAGAGTTGATAGGTCTCAAAAAAATGTTAGTGATGAAGACAATAAAATTAATTTCATGGCTGGTGGTACGTTCTAGTCTATTATAATGTCACCAATTTTATAAGAAAAGCCTACTTAAAAAAATAGACTTTCTTACAATTGTCATTGGTACTTATTGCTTCGTTGCCGTAAAGTTTCCAAAGGCAGCACCGTCTTGTGTAACACTTTCATCGCCATTTAATCCTGTTATGGTGATCGCACCTCCATTTGAGCTATATATTCCAACAAATGTCATGACAGTAAAACTATCTTCAGCGGTAATTCCAAGTCCCTTTGTTATTTCGTTGAAATTAGTAGCAGTAAAAGAATAAGTTGTTTCAATTTGATCTTCATTCAATGCCGTATAATTCCCAGTAATGGTAGCTATCGTTGGATCATGGGTAATATTAAGCACACCGTCACTTGCGGTGGTTTGCCCTTCTATAGAAATTTCAACATTATACACTCCTGAAATATTTTCTAAGTCTTGTAAAGGTGAGTCTGGAGGACAAGGTAAATCGCCATCAAATCGCTCAAAAAAGATGACTGAAGGAATTATTCCTCCAAAAGGTTTATACTCAATAATTAATAAATTAGGTTGGTTGGGATCTACCAATTGTCTAAAATAACTTTCTGGTGTATTTGAATATAAAGGACCAGAAAATTCTATTCCTAAATTAACATTATTTATAAAAACGTCATTATTTTGACTATTATCGAGTACAGAGAACTCTTTCAAAGTACATTCTGCATTAGAATTATTAGAATTATTAGCATTTAAAATTACTGTTGGGTTTTCTTGTTCAATAGAAGGAAAATGTAAGTACACATTACCAGGGTTAACGCTAGGATCCAATCCTAAATTTAATATTATATGATCTGTTGCCTCAAGTTCTGCAAATGGTTTAGCAAAAACATCCTGATAGAATAAGGTTTCATCAAACCGACCATTCTCAGCAACATTTACAAAACCGAGAGATCGCCATTTAGTATTTTCAAGAGACACGATTTGTTCAGCATTAACGGTATCTCCATCGCAGGACGTAAAAAACAAACCACTTAACATGGTAAGTAACAAAGGTTTTAAAAGTAAATTTTTAAATTTCATAATTTAGAATTTAAATATTATTAATTTTTAAAAGTAAAAATGCAATGAAACACCGTAAATCAAATAATAATGTTACCAGACCCCTATTTTTTGTTACGAAGGCAGTTTTAAGTTAGATAAAAGCCTTCAAGAGTTATTCACACTGTAAAAAAGCAGTAGTAGATTACCCTAATACCGCCCTAGTTTTTATATTCTATTTGTTGGGTTTTCTGGTATTGATCTATTTAGAAGACCACACTACCGCATTTGAGGCGTTGTAAAGATTAAGTTTACCATCATTTTCTAAAACTAGTTTTACAGGCTTATTGGTTGATGTTTTAAACTTTGGATTGTTGAAGGGATGTGTATTTGATGCCCATTGAGGTTCATTGGATTGATTGTATACCACCAGATTACCGTCTGGTTGCATAAATAATTTCCCCTTTGTAATGCCATTTGTTATAGAACCCCAAACAAAAGCACCTTGCTTATTATTGGCAAAGTTGTAAACACAAAGGTTCCCATCTTCATTTTGCATCTTTAGAATATAAGCACCATTAGCAGACATTAGTCTTTCTCCTGCGTTTAATTCCTCTCCTGCGTTTAGTGTATTTGTAGAAACAGAAATATTCAGATCAATGGATAATGCATCATCAGAATATTGGTCACCACCATTACCCACTTCAAAAAGAATTACCTCACCTTTTTTCATTGAAATCTCTTTTTTATAACTTGACGAGTTATTGTGTCCAGAAATTCTTTCTGTGAAAATTGATTTATATCCTTTAGGGGTAAAGTCATAAATTAAACCTTTTTCAGTGATTGCATTTGTCACAACCCAAGTCTCAGTTTTTTTTGCTTGAACATCAATAGATGTCCACTTTACGGATACATTATAAAGTCCATCTTTAGGCGCTGTAAATCGGATTTTACTTAAGTGATCTCCTTTATTACCTGGATGCATCATTACCATGCCTGGTTTTAATACTAATCCTGTCGATAAAGTTATATTATTACCGTTGGCTGGATTAAGATATACACCTTTCCAACCTTCATTCGTAGTCTTAATAGAGGCTGTTTCTCTTTTAGTTATACCTGTGGAACTTGTGAAATCTCCCCCCACAGTGCCAGAGCCAAAAGACCAAACATCTGTAGGGTTTGCGTTAGCTTTAAAATCTGTAAGAGGATTGTAAGTCTGTGCGTTTAAAAAATTTAAAGATAAAGCTAAAGCGAATAAAAAGAGCGCGCTAACTTTGAAACTTGTTAAGAAATGATGATTTTTCATAATAAGATATAAATTAAATACCTACTCTAGGTGAAGATTTTCGGTTACCTCTTTTAACGTTTAATATGAAACAAACATACTTTTGTTCATATTAAAAGACCGAAAATTGTTACGAACTCCACTTTTTTTGTTACGAAGGCAGTTTTATATGCTTAAGGAAATAGTATTGAGCATTTTCTTTATACTTGTCGCTTACCCTAAATGTTTGATTGTTAATTATCAAGATCTTGGGATTGAACTCATCCACAAAATCTAAATTAACGACAGTACTTCTATTTATTTGAACGATTTTTTCTGTAGTGATTAATTCTAAAAACTTAGTTAAAGAACTTCTCAACAATTGGGTCTTATTCGTAAAATTTAAAGTGATGTATATACGGTCTGAATTTATAAACATCAATTCATTTAAGTTTATTTGAACGACTTTAGAACCGTTTTTAAATGCTAATAGGTTTTTAACGTTATTCACCGGAGAATTGAAGAATAGATTAATAGTGGAAATTAAAGTAAATCTATTAATGGGTTTGTTGATATATCCAACAGATTTTAATTTTACAACCTGCTCTAGCGTTTTAGCATCGTTAAAAGAAGTAAGAAATATAAAAGGTACTCGATACATTTTATTTAAATCTTTAGCAAGGTTTATTCCTGTCTTTTCACCACTTATTTTAATATCTAACAATACAAGATCTGTGTTTTGTGTTGTTATTATATCAAGGGCACCCTGATAACTAATTGCAATACTTATGTTATCATACTCGTTTTGAACTAGAATCTTTTTAAGCCGTTTAGCAATTAAAATTTCATCTTCAACGATTAAAATATGTTTGTTACTATGCATTTGTTATACTGGTTTTCTTAGGTTTAATAGTAATAGCATAATTAGAACGATCACGGGAAATAGTTCCATCTAACTGCTCTACCATGCTTTCTATAATGGTAATCCCTAAAGAAGAGTGCTTATCTGACCGCTCAAACTTGTCTCCATTGTCCTTGTACCCGACATTAATTTGATGTTTTTCTTTTGTTATGGTGACCTTAATCTCCAGTATTTCTGTCGTAATCGCATGTTCTATGCTGTTAGAGATGAGTTCGTTCAGCATCATACCAATAGGTAAGGCCGTATCTATGTTTACCTTGAATTTTTCCTTTATCAAAAAATCAAAGCTTACATCTCTTATGGATGCGCTGGTCAATCCGTTGGTGATTTTTAATATGTAGCTTTTTAAATCATACTCGTTCTCCGTTAAGCTTTCTTGTTTATATAAGAATTGCTCGTGAGCCAGACTAATTGCCGTAATTCTGTGTTCCAAATGGTGCATTTTAATTCTTGTCTCCTCACTTTCAGAATCATCAGCTTGAAATTGCACTAGACTAATAATTAACGCTAGGTTGTTTTTTACCCGGTGATTAAGTTCTTTAAGTAAAAATTCCTTTTCATTCAGCCTTTTTGAGATCTCCAGTTTTGCACTGGAGATGCGTTTGTTTTTTCTATAAATAATATAAATTGCAATAATCACGATAATTAAAACAATGCCGATGAAAATTAAAATAAATAAAGAGTATTCATATTTTGATTTGTTTACTTGTGCTAGCTTTTCAGCACGATTTTTAGAATTTTCAATTTGACGCACATCGTATTTAATTAGATCAAAATCTCTATTGTTTTTAGCGACTGCATCTCGTTTTAAATTTAAGTCAACCAGTGTTTGCTTGGCGTGTTCTTTTTCACTTGCGGCCTCTAGTATTCTGTATTTAAGTAAATAAAGTTCCTCTAATTTAATTAAATGCACCTTGCTCTGACCTAATTCAATGCTTTTACTAATCGCTATCGCCGCGTTGCCAAAATCTTTGTTGTAGAAGTAACCATAAGCTAAAAATTGCTGAGCAAATACTGCTGTATGAACTTCATCTGCATGATTCTCAATAGCATTTAAAACAAAGTTTTCCGCTAACGCGAAATTTTCTGGAGAATAATCTTCTTTAAATAATGCTTCTTGTAATAGAAAGTAGTCATGAATGTATTTTTTATAAGATGACCCAAAACTACTTTTTTTATTACTCTCTAAAGTAATAAAAGCTTTATCTCTAAAATATCCAACACTATCTTGAATGCCTATTTTAGCATAAATACATGCCAAATCATTAAGAATCACTGCAAATTTAACAGGGTCTAATTTTAATGAATCTTTCAAGAGGTTAGTCCTGTAGGCTTTTTTAGCATCTGAATAATAGCCAGCTCGATACAAAATTCCCGCCCTCAACTTTTCTACATTGAATATGTCTGACTTAAACTTTGTTTCCAGAAGCTGTAAAGCACTTAATTCATCCAGCATTCCATTGTAATTTTCATTGTATTCGTAAATTTTGAAAATGTTCCAATGCAAACCCATAGCAGCAACGGAGTTTTCTATATCAGGCAGTTCCAAACTTTTATATAAATAAACTAAAGTGGAGTCTTGTAAATTAAGTTCTGTATTTACCTTGATTAAGTATTGATAAGTGCTGGCAATTTCGGTTAATTTGTAAGCTTCAATGTTTTTTAAAGCAGCCTTTGCTTTGCTATTATAATAAAGAAGCGAGTCCTGTGGTGAAGATTTAAAATCAAAAACGGAAGACTCTATTAGCACGTAATTATTAGTAACCTTAAAATATTTTTTTACAGGTAACTGTGCAAAGCAATGTTGAATTGCAAAAATTAAAACAACCCAAGTTGGTACACTATATTTTGACATATCGCAAAAATACATATTAAATGTATTTAGGATACTGTTTTGTTACAAAACACGGTGTTTTAGTACACGAAATATCCTTCGCACTTCTGGGCCAGAGTAAGATTCTAGTACTTAGTTTTGATGCCGCTAAAAATCTTGTAGCCCTTTGATTACAATAAATTTAAATTATGAATCATTAGGTAGGATTCCTTTTTTTCGAACTGTTTATCAATCAAAGTATCAAGTTTTTTTTTAATAGATGGGCTTTCTCTCCATGTTATTGCTTTAAAGTCACTCTATTTTAAAATGAACCCAGTAGCATAATGCTTTTGAGCATATGCTATAGGTGGAAATTTACTCAAAGAATCGCTTGGTCTATGATTGTTATCATCATACATCCATAACAGCGTCTGTTTTCTTACTTGATCTATATTCTCAAAGATATATTTATCGAGCACACCTCTTTTGTATGATCTATTGAAGCGCTCCACAAAAGCATTTTGTCTAGGTTTTACAGCCTGTATATATTTAAACTCTATTTCCTGCATCTTGCTCCAATCATTTGCATTATGGGCGATGAATTCTGGGCTATTGTCTATTCTGATCTGTTTAGGTTTTCCTTTTCTATTGATTAGTTGATTTAGTACCCAGACGATTCGGTTACTGGTCAAGGGAAGATCAATTTCGACAGGCAGCTTCTCTTTGTTATAATCATCGATTACATTAAAGGCTCTAAAGCGTCTTTTGTTTTCCAGGATGACTATTACAAATCCCATGCTCTAGGCATGGTTGAGCGCATTAGGTACCTCTAATGGCTCTTTCACGCTTAAAAGCTAATCGCTTCTTGATCTTTCGTCTTAAGGGAAGCCCTTGTGAGAAATAAACTCTGTGCATACGTTTGTGGTTCTTTGGCTTGCACTAGTTGCGCAATCTGTCATAGGCTTTCCAGAAACCCTCTTCCGAGTGCTGCTTAACCTATTCCACTAGTGCCTTTTCTATCTCTGTGTTATCCTTTAGCAATACTTTATAATATTTAACACAATTACTTTTATTTAGAACACGGCACGCCTTATTGATCACGTAATGAATAAGTTCATTAGCAACAGTTCTTTTGCAATAGAGCTTTATTTCAATGATCTCATTCGCCATTTGATGGTTCAGATCTAGGGTGGGTGGCATAGATCTGCTTGAGCCTTCGGTTCTCTTCTTTCAGCTCTTCAAGTCTTTTAAGTTCCTTCCGATTCATTCCGGCATACTTGGAACGGCACTAGTAAAAAGCAGCAACACTAAAGCAGAGTACGCAACTGATTTGCTCTACGCTTCTTCCATTATCAAACTCCTTTAAAACCTTTGAAATTTGCTGTGGTGAAAATTCACTCTTTCTCATAATACGGTTTAAAATTAAGATAATTCCACTACTTTTAAACAGTTCCCTTTAAAAGGAAGCTTACAATTTTATTGACGATTGATTCCATTCAATTAACACAATAAATGCAGAAATTGTTAGTCAAAAATTACCACAAACAGTTATATCTGTGGTTTGTTATGTGGTTAAGCAAGCAATTTCGTTTATTGGGGAGTACCGAGCAATAAATTATATACAGCTTAATTTTACAATTCATTAAATTTAGATATAAATTAAAAAGCACCAAAGAGAGGAATAAGGTTGTTATATACGTAGATACTTTGATCTCGTCAACATTGAAAAATCCCCTCTATTTTCCACACAGATTTCGAACAGTTGTATAAGGCTTTAGACCTCGATTTTAAGTCGTTGAAACTCGCGTAGTATGTACTTTCAGAGTTTGCAAGTCGCTTACCCACATAATATCTGTTTTCCTCGCGTTTATCCACTCCTGTAATTGTGTCAACTTAACTGGCTGAACTGCTCCATACACAAAATATTTGCGGTCATTTCTGTATATAATTCTCATGTGACTGTATTTCGAGTTTGTTGCCAATTGAATGACTTTACTTTGACTAGATTTTCATGTTTGGAATATTATATCGCCATTTTTCAGACTATTGTTAGAGTACAGTTCATTTTGAACAGTTACAGTTTGTGTTGGATAATTATAGTCCCTCACTTTCATCTGAATATAAAATACTGTGATGGGTAATAATCCAATGATTAACTGCCATACACGAAAGTTCGGAAGTCTTTTTGTCGGTTTATTAATTGCAAAAAATAAAATCCCGATTCCCATTGAAATAAAAAAGATATATGTTGGCCACATTTTTTGAGTAAACATTCTCATATTCATCACAAATCCATAAATAAAATAGATAAGTCCGAATAGCACTAATGGTGTTTTTAAGTTCTTCATTTATAGGTGTGACAAAGGTTCAGACTATAGTTTCTATCTGGTGGTGTATTCCTGATTCCTTTTGGCTGCATTAACCTGAGTTAAAGATAACAATCCTGCGGAACTATCGCAAGCTCCACGCTCAACTATAGCTCTTATTTTACATTTGTTGCGCCCACAAGAGTTCAGAGCCTAGCTGGTATGGGTTGTGTTTGGCGTTTCTCTTGGTAATTCTATAAGAGCAAATTTAGATGCAGAAACTCTCACATTTAGGTGTGCTATTTTAAGATTTAGGATGCAACTAAATATCTGCGTAGCAGCTATTACTTTATTTGGCAACGCTCTGAAGAAAGTAAATATTTGCGTAGGGATTGATTGGTTCTACAGAGTTGGGTAAGACACTTTTCAGGTTTTCTCATTATTTTACGCAGTAGAGTAGAAGCGTTTGGCTAAAGTGCTATGTCTTGTCCTGAAATATGGCTACAGGTTAAAATTGAATTAAGCTGATAATTTATATACCATATTTGGTGTTTTATAATCTAAAGATAAGTGTAATCTTATTTCGTTGTATAGATTAATTGCATT